>Ga0310915_10001971_pt1 | contig 10786 bp, 9 predicted proteins | sample GREbulkMGAN111_FD_202508 | JGI IMG/M metagenome (GOLD analysis project Ga0310915, IMG submission 202508) | Lab enrichment of tropical soil microbial communities from Luquillo Experimental Forest, Puerto Rico - GRE.bulkMG.AN111 | ecosystem: Environmental > Terrestrial > Soil > Tropical forest >...
GAATCTTGCTGCTGCCGTACCGTGTGTCCGGCCTGTAAACGCTGGTGGTGGAGATGAAGACGACCCTGACGCTGCCGGCACACGCGGCGGCTTCGAAGACCTCGAAGGTGCCGCGCACATTGAGGTCGAAGAAATCGTACGCGTCTTTCTCGCCGCGATCTTCGTGGATGCCATGCCAGGCGGCGATGTGAACGATGCAGTCGCAGCCGCGAAATATCTCCGTCAGCTTCGAGCGGTCCAGGACGGACCCCTCGATGAACACGGCTCCCTCGTTCAGAGACGCTGGGGCGCGAACGTCGAGAATGACCGGCGTGTCGCCTTTGTCGAGCAACCTGGGTACGAGGGCCTGCCCGAGATTTCCCGATCCTCCGGTCAGCAGCACCTTCATGGTCTTTTCCCGATTACGCCTTTCCGGGCTTTCGCTTCGCAACCCCATCCGAGGTCAATGAAACCGCCAGCCATGAGGCAAGCATGATCGTTGCCCTCTACATTGCCGCAGCCGCCATCATGGCTGCCGGGAGCCTTTATTTCGCATGGCGAAACCGGGACTTTCGCAAATTTCTGGCGGGCGCGTTCTTCGTATCGTCGGGCATTTTGTTTTATCTCTACCTCGCCGATGTTTCGGTGCCTCTGTTGGGGACTGATTTCGTTTAAACGCCCAACATCAGCGGCGGGCGGTCCATTGTGCATTTCATCCTCTTCCTGCTCTTTTTCTATTTCGGCTTCGTCAGGAAGGCCAAAGGCTTGAACCGGAATATGTGATCATCTCGAACCCGTTCAGGGTGCACATTCATGGGCGGGGCACAAGCGGGCATGTTCGTGGGCGCCCGGGCAGCACTGGACTTCGACCGTGACGTGGCTAAGGCTCGCGAGCCCCGCTAACCGTGCCTTGTAATCAGCGGGCGTTTCGGGGCGGTCTGATACAAGCGACACAATCGCTGCATTGTGGCCCGGGCCGATCCGCCAGATATGCAGGTCCGCAATGCGGTCACCGCTATCGGCCTCGAGCCGGTCCGCGATCTCGCGAGCTAGATCCTTTTCAGCTCGCATATCGAGTAAGACCGCGCTGGTGTTGCGTACAAGGCTCCATGACCAGTTGGCGATTACAAGCGCACCGATAATGCCCATTAGCGGGTCCATCCAGACCCAGCCAAGGATCCGGCCCGCGGATAATCCAAGCAGGGCCATCAGTGATACTGCGGCGTCCGCGACGACGTGAAGGTAGGCGGCACGGAGATTGTGATCTGCGTGGTGGTGGTGGCCGCTAGGGCCGTGAGCGGCCGCCATGTCGTGGTCGTGATCGTCGCGCAATAGCCAGGCGCTGATAAGGTTGACACCCAGCCCGAGCGCCGCAAGCGGGATTGCCTCCCCGAACGCGATGGGCACCGGCCGGAACAGACGTGCAAGGCTTTCGTAGCCGATGAGGAGGGCGATCATCGCAAGAACGATGGCGCTGGCAAAGGCGGCAAGGTCGCCGAGTTTACCGGTACCGAAGACGAAGCGGTCATCGCGCGCATGGCGGCGTGCATAGGCGTAGGCGAGGGCAGCGATGACCAGGGCGGCGGCGTGGGTGGACATGTGCAGGCCGTCGGCAACGAGCGCCATGGAGCCCCAGAGCATCCCGCCGACGATTTCGGCGGTCATCATCGTGACGCAGAGCGCCACGACAGCCCAGCTGCGGCGTTCGTTTCGGTCGTGGTGGGCTCCCAGGAATACGTGCTCGTGCCGCCATTGGTCGATTGAATGGGCGTGCATGGCTCTCTCCTTTTCGGCAGACAAATTAGTGATGCATGCCGCCATGCGCCATGCTCGCCACTACCAGACTGGCATACTCCTGTTCGCTCATGCCCGGTAGTTTTTCGAGAAACGCGACCGTTGCCCACAACTCGTCATCGCTGTGATCGCTCCAGGCCGGCATTCCGGTCATCTTGATGCCGTGCTTGACGATCCAGAAAAGCTCGGCCGGGCTGTAGAGCGGCGCGGTTTTGGCAAGGTCTGGCGGTTGCGGATAAAGCCCGTGCGCAATATCGCCCTTGGGCACGCCGGGCGCGCCGTGGCAGACGGCGCAGTGCGCCGCGTAATGCTCGACGCCGATGGTGACCTTCTCCGGATCGCCGAGCCAGGGCGGAGCCTGGATGCCGGCCGCTTGCGTTTTGATCGAGCGGATGCGCGCCACCTCAAAGAGCCAGCTGGTCATGCGCCAGTGCGGCGACGTGGCGGCGACGTTGTACCAGCCCGCATAAATCACAGCGCCGGTGGCGAGCGCGGCTACAAGCACGGCAATAAGAAGGGAAGCGATAACAGTGCGCATCCGCCTCCCTCAAAACCAGGTCCGAATGCCGAACACGAAGCGCACGTCGCTCGTGCTCTCGCCGGCCTGCCGGGCAAAATTCGCCGTCTGCCCGAATTTCCCCTGATAGACGACGCCGATATAGGGTGCGAATTTCCGGTCGAGCTCGTAGCGCAGCCGGAGGCCGGTATCGATGTCGGAGAAGCCGGCGCCGACCAGGCGGGCAGGGTCCGACTTGCTGTAGAGGTTCAGTTCGATTTGCGGCTGCAGGATAAGCCGCTGCGTGAGCAGGAGGTCGTAGGAGGCCTCCAGCTTGCCGGCGAGATGGCCTTCGCCGCTGACAAAGCCGGTAACCTCGAGATCGAAGAAATAAGGCGCGAGGCCCTGAACGCCGAAGGCGGCCCAGTTGCGCGTCGGCCGTGAGTCAAGATCGCTGCGCAGCCCGCCCTGCAGATCGAAATAAGTCGTGACGGCACGGCTGTAGAGGAACTGCTGCTGGCCGTCATCGAGCGCGCCTTTGCTGAGCGTACCCTCCGACTTGATCCACAGCTTGTCGTAATCGGTGCCGATCCAGCCCTGTCCGTCCCAGCGGAATTCGGGGTTGCTGCCGTTCCAGCGTCCCTCAAGCTGATTGAAGATGGCGTGGGCGAAGATGGCCTGGTCCATCACCGGCGGCATGGCCCCTGGTTCCATGCCAAAGGTGGGCTCGGCGTTGGCAGCCGGAGTTTCGGCTGACGCAGGCGCGGCGAAGGTGAAGAGGGTGGCGGCGAGGATGATGCGGGCGCTCATGCGACGTGCACCTCGCGAAACATCCCCGTCTCCATGTGGTAGAGGAGATGGCAGTGAAAGGCCCAGCGCCCGGGCGCATCCGCGGTGACGAGGTAACTGAGGCGCTCGCCCGGTTTGACGTTGATGGTGTGCTTGTAGGGACGGTATTCGCCGTGCCCGTTCTCAAGCTCGCTCCACAGCCCGTGCAGATGGATCGGGTGCTCCATCATCGTGTCGTTGATCAGCACGAAGCGGACCCGGTCGCCGCGCTTGAGCTCGATCGGCCCGGCTTCGGAGAATTTCTTGCCGTCGAAGCCCCAGATGAAGCGCTCCATATTGCCGGTAAGATGCAGGGTGATCTCGTGCGTGGGCGGACGCGGATCGCTGCCGGGTTTTAGCGCGCGCAAATCGGCATAAGTGAGGACGCGGCTGCCCGACAGAAAACCCTCGCCGGCGCTCTGGAGGCGGTCCGCCGGCATCATTGCGACATTGTCGACTCCGACCTTTCCTTCGAGGCGCTTGCCCTCGGGGCTCAACTCCATGCCGGGCATCTCGCCGTGTTCCATGCCGGCCATCCCCATATCGGCCATCGTGCGCATCGGGCGGGGATCCATTGGTGGGATAGCTGCGGCCATGCCTGGCCGCGGCGCGAGCGTGCCGCGGGCGTAGCCGGTGCGGTCCTCGGCCTGGGCAAACATCGTGTAGGCGCGGTCGGCCGTGGGCTGCACGATCACGTCATAGGTTTCGGCGACGCTGATGCGGAACTGGTCGACGGTGACCGGCACAATATCGTTGCCATCCGCCTGCACGACCGTCATCGGCAGCCCGTCAATGCGCACGTCGAAGATGCTCATCGACGAGCCGTTGATGAAGCGGAGGCGCACGCGCTCGCCGGGACGGAAGAGCGCCGTCCAGTTGGCGCCGGGCGGCTGGCCGTTGATGAGGTAGGTGTAGGTGGCGCCCGAGACGTCCAAGATGTCGGTCGGGCTCATGCGCATCTTGCCCCATTCGAGGCGGTCAGCGACCGTATCGGCGAGGCCGGCGTGCTGCGCGTCCGCCATGAAAGTGCCGATCGTGCGCTGGCCGTAATTGTAATAGTTACTCTGGAATTTAAGGTTGCTGACGATCGTCTCGGGCGATTCAAAGCTCCAGTCGGACAGCAACACGACATAATCGCGGTCGAAGGCCTGGGCATAGCCGGCCTTCGGCGTGATCACGATCGCCCCGTAGAGCCCGGTCTGCTCCTGGAACATCGAATGGCTGTGGTACCAATAGGTCCCGCTCTGATGCACCGGGAAGCGGTAGACGAAGGTTTCGCCGGGCGCGATGCCGCGGAAGCTCAGCCCCGGCACGCCATCCATGGGCGAGGGCGTGCGCACGCCGTGCCAGTGGATCGAGCTCGGCTCGCTCAAGCGGTTGGTGACGGCAAGCGTCACAGTGTCGCCCTCGCGCCAGCGCAAAATTGGCGCCGGAACCTGGCCATTGACCCCGGTCGCCGTGGCTTGCCGGCCATTAAGGGCGAGCGGAACTGACCCGATCTCGAGCGCAAACTCGGTGCCGCTGAGGACCGGCGCGGGCGCGGCAAACGCGCGCCGCAGCGGGGAGGGGATCAGCGCAAGCGCGCCGGCGGCGGCCGCTCCCTGCATGAAGCGGCGGCGGGTGAGAGGAGGGCAGGGGACCATCATTGCCTCGCCCCGGCCGGTGTGATCGCACGGATTTCGTACATGCCGCCGGGCTGCTGCTCGATCGTAAAATTCACGCGCGTGCCGGGCTTGATCGCCGTGAGATCGATCGAGGGGGCGACCGGGAACTCCATGGTCATTGCCGGCCAGCCGATTTCGGGGATCGGGTTGTGGCTGAGGTTGACCTTGTGCTGCGCGGGATCGACGGAATTGACCGTGCCGGTGCCGTGGGCGTCGTTGTGGCCGGCGTGCGCCATCTGGATGTCGCTGTGACGCGGCGATGCGGCATCGGCTTCGACATGTATGACGCGAGCCGATAGCGCTGGTTGCGCGCTTGCGATCACCGGGCCGGAGCCGCCAAGGTCGATGCCGAGCGGCGCCGCCGCGCCCGGTTCGGCGGAGCTCGGCGGGGAATTCATGCAGGCGATAAGGGCGACAGGCAGGAGGCCCGTCACTAGAGGACGATAAAGACGCGCGATCATCGAAATTCTCCTTGCGGGCGGCGGCGCAAATTCGTTGCAGCCGAATGCCCGCGGCGACATGAGTGAGATAAGCGAAGGGGGTATTTGCGGCCGGCCAGCGACGGCCTTCAGGCAAACGGCCCCGCGGCCCGGGGCGCCGCGCGCGCCGGGCTAGCTCAGTGTGCCGGGTCTGGGAGGACCGGGATCGGGCTGGAGCGCCCGGCCGGAGAGTGACGCGGTCAGGGCGTCGTACTGGACATGCGCCGGCGAATAGGCCGGCGTGATACCGAGGACGGGTGCAATATACACGGCCGAGCTGCAGCCGAGGCAGTCGCAGCAGCACGCAATCCCGTGGTCATGGCGATGCTGATGGAGCGGCGTTTTTCCGTGATGGTCGGAATGCTCCTCCGGGCAGAGCTCGTGGTGAGCACTGTCCATATGAAGCGCAGCATGGGCGTTGCCGCTGACGAGAGCAAGCGACAGCAGTAAGACCAGGCAGCGCAAGAGCAGGGATCGCTTCACCGTACGGGCACGCAACTCCGATGTTTCTGAATTCTTCTCGAATCCGGCATAGCACAGGGCCGTTTTAAAGTGAAGTTGGCCCCCGTCAGCGGGCCAGGGGCCGCGCGCGGCGGTATCGGTAGCCAGTGACGGTAAGAGCCAGAGTTGTGACGATCAGCCATTGCAATAACGGCGTGAGGCCGGTGCCAATGAAGGGGACAACCGGCATCGCCGCGGTATAGGACCAGCTGCGGCGGATTTCGACATTGAGCCATTCGCTGAAAATGGTGTAGCCGGCGCCAAGGACGATTGTGGTGAACACCATGCGCCAGCCAAAGGCAGGCCAGCGCAAATACTGCGCGAGCGCAACCGCTGCCGACAGTGTCACCGTCGTGATCAGGATGTCGCCGCCGGTGCAATGGATAAGAGCAAAGGCGATCTCGTGCGGCGTGCCGGTACGCCATAGCGTGTAAAGCGGCAGCTGCGCCGCCTCCCAAAAGAAATGCCCGATCGCCGCAAGGCCAATCGTGAGCGCGATCCATGGCAGGAGCGGCTGATCACGGCAGTTACAAGTTGATGGTGCGCAACCGGAGCGCATTGGTGACGACAAGGACCGAGCTCATGGCCATGGCCGCGCTGGCGATCATCGGATTGAGCAGCAAACCGAGGGCCGGATAGAGCACGCCGGCCGCGATCGGCACCGCCAGCGCATTGAAGACGAAGGCGAAGAACAGATTCTGCCGGATGTTGCGCATGGTGGCCCGGCTGAGACGCCGCGCGCGCACGATCCCTTGCAGATCGCCCTTGATGAGCGTGACGGCGGCGCTCTCCATGGCGACGTCGGCGCCGGTGCCCATGGCGATGCCGACCTGCGCCTGCGCGAGGGCCGGCGCGTCGTTGATGCCGTCGCCGGCCATGGCGACGAAGCGGCGCTGATCCTGGAATTTCTTGACGGCCGAGGCTTTCTGATCCGGCAGCACCTCGGCCACGACATCGTCGATGCCGAGCTTGCGTCCGACCGCGGCCGCCGTGGTGCGGCTGTCGCCGGTCAGCATCACGACGTGAATATGCTCGGCATGCAGCGCCGCGAGTGCGGTCATGGCGCTGTCCTTGATCGGGTCGGCGACGGCGATCAGCCCGGCCGCCTTGCCGTCGACCGCGACCAGCATGACGCCCTGGCCTTCCTGGCGCAGCGCGTCGGCGCGGGCGGGGAGATCGGCGGGCTCAATGCCAAGCGAAGCGAACAGCGCAGTGTTGCCGACCGCGACGCGCCGGCCGTCGACAGACCCAGTCACGCCTTTGCCGGGCTCGGTCGCGAAATCGCTTGCGGTCGTAATTTTCAGCCCGCGCTCCTCCGCGCCTTTCACGATGGCGGCCGCCAGCGGATGCTCGCTGCCGCGTTCGAGGCTGGCGGCCAGCTGCAGCAGATCGTTCTCGGGAATGTCGCCGATCGGGCTGACGCCGGCGAGGCGCGGCTTGCCCTCGGTGAGAGTACCTGTCTTGTCGACGACGAGCGTGTCGATCTTTTCCATCAGCTCCAGGGCCTCGGCGTTCTTGACCAGGACGCCGGCGCCGGCGCCGCGCCCGGTGCCGACCATGATCGACATCGGCGTCGCGAGACCGAGAGCGCAGGGGCAGGCGATGATCAGGACGGCGACGGCATTGACCAGCCCAAAGCCCATGGCCGGCGCGGGACCGAAGAGCGACCAGGCGACAAAGGTTGCGGCAGCGATGACGACGACGGCAGGCACGAACCACGCCGAGATCGTGTCCACGAGTTTCTGGATCGGAGCACGCGACCGCTGCGCTTCCGCCACCATCGCGACGATCTGCGCGAGGAGGGTATCGCTGCCGACCCGCTCGGCGCGCATGATGAAACTGCCCGTCGTATTAACGGTGGCGCCGGTCACCTTGTCGCCGGGGTTCTTCTCGGCCGGCACCGGCTCGCCGGTGATCATGGCTTCATCGACCGCGCTGCGCCCCTCGAGACCTCGCGTTGTCTAAGATCAGGCCCCCGGCCCCCTCGCGACGACGGTCAAATTGGGACGAGCGTCGGCCGCGCCGATGCTCTGCACGACGTTGAATGCCGCGACCGGACGGCGAAGACCCCTCAGCTCTAGGTTTCCGAGATCCTCCAGCTTCGCCACCGCTTCCACCGCGCGAGCGACGCGGCTGCCGATCAGGATCTGTCCGTCCTTCGCCTCCGCACACAACCGTGCGGCGAGGTTGCATACCGTGCCGATGGCGGTGTAGCCGGAGCGTTCGGAAAACCCGATCTGGCCCAATGTGGCATAACCCTGCGCGATGCCGGCGCCGAAACCAAGTTCGCAGCCATCCCGGCGCCAAGTCGCGATCAGTTTGCCCGCCTCTTCGCGCATCGCCATCGCCATCTTGACCGCGCGTTCCGCCGGATCGGGACAGGGCACGGGATCGTTGAAGAACACCATGATACCATCGCCCGAGAACTGGTCGAGCGTGCCTTCGAACTGACTGACCAGCGGTCCCAAGGCGCCATGGTATTGGCGCAGGAAGTTGAGGACTTCCTCGGGCTCAGCGGTTTCGGTGAAGGCGGTGTACCCGCGAAGGTCGCAGAAGACGACGACGATCTCGCGGCGGTGGCTTTCAAGGATTTTTTCGTCGCCCTGCGAGACGATCAGTTCGGCGAGTTGCGGCGCTAGAAACCGCTTCAGCCGTCCGACGCGCCCCAGTTCCTCAACCTGTGCCGCGACCCGCGCCTCCAAATCGCGGTTCAGTCCCGCCACCTCCTCGGTCCGTTGACGCAATTCGCCGAGCAAGCGCGCGTTCTCCATTGCAATGACCGCTTGCGCCGCGAAATTTTCGATGAGCGCGATCTCCTTATCGGAGTAGGGTTGTACCTCCAGGCGGCCTGCCGCGATCGTTCCGAGGAGCGCATCACCCTTACGCAGTGGGACACACAGCAGAGTGCGCGTCCTGATGGCCTCGATCGAAGCTATCACCCTCGCATGGTCTATCTCGTCCAAATCAGGAATTTGGACAAACCGGGCACCATCAAGCAGCGGGCAGGTGATCGGATTGTCGGAGGCCCGGTATCCCTCGCGCAACTGCCGGGCAAGCGACTCCACTGCGCCACGGACCGCTACCGCGCGAAAGTATTCGCCATCGAAGAGCTGCAAGCTGCCGGTGACGATCCCGCACAGCCCATGAGCCTTCTCCAGGATCGCGTCGAATACCGGGGCGAGATCGCCCGGCGAGGAATTGATCACTTGCAATACCTCGGCGGTGGCGGTCTGCTGTTCCAAGGCCTCGCGCGTCTCGGTGATCAGCCGCGTGTTCTCGATCGCGATGACCGCCTGCGCCGCGAAATTCTCCAATAGGGCGATCTGCTTGTCGGTGAACGGCCGGACTTCCAGCCGATAGATCGCGATCACGCCAATTACGGTCTCTTCCCTCCGCAACGCCACGGCGATCGACGAGCGACAGCCGCTGACGTCGATCATCTCCCGGTACACAGGACTGATGCGGTAGGTCTCCGTCTCCCTGGCGTCGAGCAGATGGACGAAACGCTCACCCCGCCGAAGACGATCAATCGAACTGCCCGGCGGCGGATCTATAACACTTTGCTGTCGCGCCCACTCAACAACGCCCGAAGTTCCGCGTGCCGCGGCGAAGCGAGCGCGCTCGCCATCGAGCGTGTAAAGGGTCGCATCACTCGCCGCGCACAGTGCCATCGCCTTGTCTAGCATTGCGTCGAACACCGGCGCGAGGTCGCCGGGGGTGGAATTGATGACCTGCAATACTTCCGCGGTCGCGGTCTGCTGCTCCAAGGCCTCGCGGGTCTCGGTGATCAGCCGCGTGTTCTCGATCGCAATGACCGCCTGGTCGGCGAAGGTGCGGACCAGCTCGATCTGGCGCTCGGTGAACGGTTCGACCCGCTGGCGCGACAGCGTGAGCACCCCGATCGGCTCTCCTTCGCGCAGCAATGGCACACCCAGCACGGTGCGGACCTTACCCACGCTGAGCACCTCCGGCACCGTGTATTCGGCATCCTCAGCGACGTCCGCGATATGGACGACCCGGCCCTCGAGAGCCGTCCGCGCGGACACAGTGCCGCGGCTCGGTACATATCGGTAGTCGCGGGCGAACGCGTCGAACTCGGGCGAGAAGGCGAAGATCGATACCACCCGGTAGGTTTCGCCCTCGCGGATCGAGATGTTGGCGAGATCGGCGGCACAGAGCCGCACCGCGGTCTCGCAGACGGTGTCGAGTACCGGTTTCAGATCGAAGGTCGAGCGGCTGATGACCTGGAGCACATCGCTCGTTGCGGTCTGGTACTCGAGCGATTCTTCGAGGTCGCGCGTGCGCTCGCGCAATTCGCCGAGCAGCCGCGCATTCTCCATCGCGATGACCGCCTGCGCCGCGAAGTTCTGCAGTAAGGCGATCTGTTTGTCGGTAAATGGCCGCACCTCGCGGCGACCGGTGGTAATGGCGCCGATCAGTACGTCGTCCTTGCGGAGGGCTACCGCCAGAGCCGTCCGGGTTCCGGCGTGCTGTGTTCGGTCACGCGCAACGCCAGCTCGATACGCCTCCTCTTTTGTTACATCGGCGATCTGCACCACACTTTCACCGCGCACCAGACGGTCGGCTGAGGTCCCGGGATCAGGCGACCCGGTTCGCCCGATGTCGCCGCCGACGGTCGAGGCACGAACCTGAAAGCTGCGGCCGTCGCACGACCAGAACGTGCCGAAATCGGCCTCGCACAGCCTCCGCGCCTTTTCGAGCATCGCATCGAAGACGGGTTTCAGGTCGCCGGGCGAGGAATTGATGACCTGCAATACCTCGGCGGTCGCGGTCTGCTGCTCCAGCGCCTCGGCCAGCTCCGCCTCGAGGGCGCCGATACGCGCCTGCAGCTCGACGTAAGAGAGGCGCTGTCTAGTTTTCGTCCCGTCTCGAGCAGCTGTTCGCCCGCTTTGCCTCATCTCCTGCTCCCTTCCGGCGGCCTGGCAAGCGTTGTGCCGTAGGCCCTTGTTCTTGTGCTTCTTGACAGGACCAGACTGCCGTCGAGTTTACGCGCAAGCCCAGGTTCGCGCATCCCCATTGGTGGA
>Ga0310915_10001972_pt1 | contig 10785 bp, 9 predicted proteins | sample GREbulkMGAN111_FD_202508 | JGI IMG/M metagenome (GOLD analysis project Ga0310915, IMG submission 202508) | Lab enrichment of tropical soil microbial communities from Luquillo Experimental Forest, Puerto Rico - GRE.bulkMG.AN111 | ecosystem: Environmental > Terrestrial > Soil > Tropical forest >...
GTGCTGATGGTCGTCAACATGACTGCCTGGAAGCGCGACAATCCCGGCCGTCCGGTGCCACTCGCGATGTTCGCGATCACTGCGACGGCGCTGCTTTGGGCCTGGGCAGCATCCGGCGTAGAGATCGCATCATCTGCTGGGCCGACCCCGAGCACGGCTCAGGCTTCAAGTTCGTCCAATCATTCCTCACCTTCCTGGTGGCGCTGCCGACTTTGCTCACCGTGTTTTCGATTTCCGCCACTCTGGAAATTGCCGGGCGTCATCGCGGCGGCCGCGGGCTTCTCGGGTGGATCGGAGCGCTGCCGTGGAATGAGCCGATGGTGCTGGCGGTCGGCTTGTCGTTAGTGATGCTCGGCCTGGGCGGCTTCGGCGGGCTCATCAACATGAGCTACGCGATGAACTCGATGATCCACAACTCGTCGTGGGTTACCGCGCATTTCCACCTGATCTTTGGTGGTGCGGCGGTGATCATGTACTTCGCCATCGCCTATGAAATGTGGCCGCGCATCACCGGTAAGCCGCTGCGCTCGAAGCGACTGGCGTGCTGGCAGTTGTGGCTGTGGTTCTGGGGGATGCTGATCACGACAATACCCTGGCACATTGCCGGGCTGATGGGACAGCCCCGCCGCATTGCCATCTTCGACTATAACATTCCGCTCGTCGCGCGGACGGCGGCACTGGTCATCACCTCGGTGATCGGCGGGCTCGTGCTGCTCATCGCGGCGACCCTGCTGATCATCATTCTGGTGCGCTCGCATCTCGGCGAGCGAGCGTTGACCCAGCCATTGCGCTATGCGCTGGCGGTGAACCCGCCGCAGCAGGTGCCGGCGGCGCTCAACGGCTTTGCGCTGTGGAACGCGGTGTTGCTGGCGGTGATGGTCGTGACCTATGGCTACCCGATCGGGCAGTTCTTCTTCCTCAAGAGCCATAGCGTTCCTGCGGTCCAGGTGACGAGCCAGGAATCGGCTTCGATGGGAGCGCGGTAATGGCTCGTGATCGGGGGCCATTCAAGCTCGACAACCCATGGCCACGGTTCGCCTGGTGGTCGACCGCCGGGCTGCTCGCGATAAGCCTAATCCTGGGCTTTATCGTACTCGGCCGCGAGCAACAGAATGGGCCCACGCTCGGGACGTGGGCCGCGATCTGTCGGGCGCTTGGCGTCACCGCCGACGTCGGGCCGGCGGGCGAGCCTCAACCGCCGCTCCGAACCCCGTCCCGCATCGCCTGGACCAGCGCCACGCTCACCCAGATAGGCGCCGGTAATGCCGAACACGGCGCGTTTGTCGCGCTCAATTGCACCGCCTGCCACGGTGAGAAGGGGGTGAGCCAAGCCGGCCTCTACCCGACACTTGCCGGAATGGATGGTATAGCGATTTACAAACAGCTCGACGATTTTCGCGCGAGCAAACGCTCGTGGGGCGCAATGAACGCGATCGCTCAAGCGCTGTCTGCTCAAGACTCGGCCGATGTCGGGGCTTATTTCGCGAGCCGCACTAACGGGCTCCCGCCCTTTGTCGGCGAGCGTTTTCAGGCCGGGCATACCCTTCGCGAAGACAACCCCGCCGTTCGCCTTGTTTTTGCCGGGGACCCCGCGCGCGGGATCCCACCTTGCGCCGCCTGTCACGGTCCGGGCGACCATAAACTCGGGGCGCCCCAATTGAAGACGCAGCAGCCGGCCTATATCGAGCGGCAACTTGCTGCATTCGCCCAAGGGTTTCGCCAGAACGACATCAACGAGCAGATGCGCACGATTGCGGCCCAATTGACACCGGACGAGATGCGTGTCGTCGCGGAGTTCTACGGTACTGGTGCAGCCGTCGCGCAAGTGGCGGGGCGGTAACTTTCTTCCGAGATGCTTGCAACGCGGCGGAAAATTGTTTGATCGCGCCCGCAACGACCGGCTTGCCCACACCTTTAAAGCATACATCCTTTAGGCGAACTTCGGTCCAGTGCACGTTTTTCATTGCGCCCTTTGACTATTGTCCACCGGGTACCCGCAACTCGAAAAAGCCCAGCGAGTTGCCGGAGCACTAATTGACGGCAACCAGAGTCACCTTCGGCAGGGCCAGGATTTCAGCGACGGATCTCCTTCTCGACATGCCCATGCACGACCAGCAGGAATGAACCGACATCGATCTCGGTTGGGATGACCGTCCAGTGCCGGCGGACGTTGAACCGATCGTTCGGCGTCAAGACCGATTGATCGAAGACTTCGAACGGCGTTTCGAGAAGAGGCGGGCGTGTACGCCGCAGGATCAGCGCGACCTGCTCGGGGATTGCCGTGGTAATCAACCGCGCGACCGCCATGCCCGGCAAGGGAGTTTGATCACGGCATCGGCCAATGCAGGCGGTGGACCAGTGCCAGTGTCGCACGCCGGTCGCGTCAAGAAAGCGACGCCGGGATAAAAGAGAGCGGAAAGGGAGTGCACACGCCGTGGCTGTTCCGCCAGGCGGATTCGGACCAGATGGGAGGATACCTCGATGTGGGCTCGCGCAATGTGCCTCTGCGAGCCAGGCCGCTGCATACCGACGGAAAAGCGATTGCAGCAGCGAATCATAGCTATGTGTCGCGGGTGATCGTGTAGTCGGCGCGTTCAGCCGCTGTATTCTGGATAGGCTCATGTTGACCGAGATCCCAGGCTCCGGCCGGTCACCTGTCAGGACTACCCTTTTGCGGCGTTTCGTGAACAGTAATTGCGTATCGCATCTGCGTGTGCTTAGAGCTAGCGGGCCGATTGATGTGCGGTGGTTACAGACCGCTTGGGCAGAGATGCGGTCACCACTGGCTTTCGGACTTCGTTTGTGGGTCTCGGTCTGTCTTTCGCTTTACGTCGCGTTCTGGCTTGAGCTCGACAATCCTTACTGGGCAGGAACGACTGCAGCTCTGGTTTGTCAGCCCCATCTCGGCGCCTCGTTGCGCAAGGGCTGGTATCGCATGATCGGCACGATCGTGGGCGGAATAGCCATCGTGGTGCTGACCGCCTGTTTCCCGCAGAACCGCACTGCTTTTCTTGCGGGCCTGGCTTTGTGGGGCGCGGCGTGCGCCTTTGTCGCCACAATACTGCGCAATTTCTTGGCCCTTGCAGCGCAACTCGCCGGGGTTACGGCAGCAATTATCGCGAGCAACCAGCTCGGGGCGACCGGAGGCGTGAACGGCGACGCTTTTATGTTGGCGGTGACCCGCTGCACCGAGATTTGCATTGGCATTGTCTGCGCCGGTGTCGTCCTCGCGGGAACCGATTTCGGCAACGCAGATCGCCGGCTGGCCACCCGGATCGCATCCATTGCGACCGAGATCATCGGCCGGTTCGCCGCCGCCTTAGCAGTGGCTGGGCCGGAACTTTCGCAGACGCAGCCGGTACGGCAAGAGCTTACCCGGCGTGTCGTCGAACTCGATTCGATTATCGAAGAGGCGATCGGAGAATCTTCCCAGTTACGTCAAAATTCGCCGGTGTTACAGGCAGCGGTGGACGGTTTGCTCAAGGCGCTGGCCGCCTGGCGCATCGCTGCGGTTCACCTTGCCCAGCTACCGCATGACCAAGCTCAACAACTAGCGGCCATCGTGTCGCAAGCCATACCGAGCGAGCTCAGGCCTGAGTTCGAGAGCGGAGAGCCGGGGCGATGGCTCACCAACCCCGTCGCTCTGCGTCGCATTTATGACGAAGGTGTATCGACGCTGAACGGCCTACCGGCGGACACTCCGTCGCTGCGGTTGCTTGCAGATCAGACGGCGGAAGTGCTGGCCGGTGTCTCATGCGCGCTAAATGGGCTGGCGCTCCTCGTTGGGGATTCCGCTCGGCCGGTTCCGCGTCGCGGTGATGTTCGGCTGCATGTGCCGAACTGGCTGCCCCCTCTGGTCGACGGAGCGCGTGTCGTGGTTGCGCTTGGCGCTGTCGAGCTGTTCTGGATTGTCACCGCGTGGCCGAATGGCGCCGGCGCGATAACCTTCGCGGTGATCGGGACGATTCTGTTCGCATCACGAGGCGATCAGGCTTATCCGGCAGCCATGAGTTTCACGGTAGGCATCTTTCTCACGGCGGTCCTTGCGGCGATCATCGGTTTCGGATTGTTGCCAACGTTGACGACTTTCGTCGGTTTTAGCCTGGCGATCGGCCTTGTTCTGGTGCCCGCTGGCGCAGGAGTCGCCCAGTCGTGGCAGACGCCAATGTTTACCGCGATAGCAGCGTTCTTCTGTTTTTTTCTCGCGCCGACAAACCAAATGAGCTACGACACTCTGCAATTTTATAATGCGGCAGCGGCGGCGGTCGCGGGATTGGGTAGCGCTGTGCTCTCGTTTCGTTTGCTGCCGCTGTTGCCTCCGGCATCGCGGGCCCGTCGGCTGCTCGACCTCACATTACGGGATCTCCGGCGCCTCGCGACGAGCAAAATTCCCCAGGCATCGGAGGGCTGGGAGGGTCGCGTCTATAGCCGCCTCTCCGTCCTGCCGGACGCGGCCGCGCCCCTACAGCGCTCGGAGATCCTGGCAGCGCTGGCGGTTGGTTGCGAGATCATCCGACTGCAGAACATTTGTCGTCGCCTCGATCTTGGCTCGGGTCTTGATGAAGCGCTTGAGGCTTTGGCAGGAGGCAACAGCGCAGCGGCGGTTGCCAAACTTGCCAATCTTGATGACGCGCTCAAGGCACGACCGGGCACGGCTATTCTGCGGGCGCGTGCCGCGCTGCTCGCGATCTCGGAGGCGCTTGCCGAACACGCCGTCTATTTCGACGCAATAGCGCTCGGATGATTAAATGCGCGACCTTATCCCACCGGCCGTTTGACCGCTTTTAGGTGGGAACCTCGCCGGTCAAGGGCGTGAAGGGGAAGGTCCGGAATCGGCGCAACCTTGTCGTTCCCGGGAGTTCGGGTGAAGGTCCCCTTAGCATCCGATTTGCCGACCTTCGTCATCGTGCATTTGCCGACTGTCTATCCTGGCATTGAGCCCAAAAAAGAAGCGTTTAGCGATTTCCGCGACTTGAGACGACTCTGTCATATTCACCACAAAAGTCCTGCCCCGTTCTCCCCCTTCGCGAACCGGGGTGTGAGGATGTTCAAGCAACCTGACCGCCCATCGCCAATGTTCAGAACGTGTACAATTCCGAGCCATGGAACCGATGAACGGGTTGTCGGCAGCCGCTAGAATCCAGCGGCTCGGCGAACAATAGGCGCACTGCAGAACCGCGCTGGCTTGGCTGAGGAATTTCATGCGCGGCTGTGGCCCAACAACGCCACAAGATTATCCGGAATAGAGTGGCTTTGGTCGGCGAAGAGAGCGTGAGTGGGGTCACCCGCGGCAGCGGCTGCGGGACAACAGGAGACCCCACCCATGCGCATCTACGTCATCAGCAATGACGGAATCACGCTCTGCCACGAGGCCCCAGTCACAGTGAACGCGGGCGAGATTGCCGTCGCGTCGAGTGAGGAATTGTACGCCGCCTCGCTCAGCGGCAAGCGGCTGCTGGCATTGTGGAACGCTCTGCCCGGTGTCGAGAAGAGGAGAAAGGTCGGCGACCGCGAGGCGCTGATCGATGAGCTGTGGTTGGCCATCGAGGCGTTGCCGGACCCGGAGCCGGAATCTGACGCAAAGCGCCCTTCAAAGCAGGACGAGGTCATTGCCATGCTGCAGCGACCCGAGGGCGCAACCGTCGATGAGGTGTCGAGCGCCACCGGGTGGCAGCGCCACACCGTGCGCGGCGTCTTTTCGGGCACCCTGAAGAAGAAGCTCGGGCTGACGATTGCTTCCGCCAAAGAGGAACGCGGCCGCGTCTACCGCATCACTGAACCGACAAGCGTATGAAAGCGTCGATCGCCAACGCTTCGGCTCGCCAGGACTCTGGCGAGCCGTCGGTCGTTCCTGATCGAGGCGGCAGCCGGAACAACCGACCGCGAAACCCGGACGCCGCGGAGGTCGAACGCGAGATTGCCGCATTGCTAAATCGATCGACGCAGGAACTGCGGCTTACTTGGCGTCAGTTGCATCACACCGGACCGCCTCTCGGTCTCAGTCGTGATCTGCTGATCCGAGCCCTCGCCCATCAGCGGCAAGAGCAAATCAATTGCGGGGCAAGCCACACGCTGCGGCGTCGCATGCAACGCCTAGCCGGAGAGTTCGACAAAGCCAGCTCGCGGTTCGATCCCGGTGTCGTGCTGAAGACCGGCACGCGATTGGTCCGACACTGGCGCGGTCACACCCACAGCGTGCTGGTTCGCGAAGACGGGTTCGAATATGAGGGCCAGCATCATCGCTCGTTGACGGTGATCGCCGAGCGGATCACCGGAGCGCATTGGTCAGGCCCGCGGTTCTTTGGCCTGACCACGCGAGCGGGTGCTGTGGTCGGCGCCGAGGCGGGGCCATGACGCCGTCAGGCCGCGGTGTGCGGCACGCAAGAGTTCGCTGTGCGATCTACACCCGCAAATCCTCCGAGGAGGGGCTCGATCAGGAATTCAATTCGCTGCAGGCGCAGCGTGAGGCCTGCGAAGCCTTCATCAACAGCCAACGCCACGAGGGCTGGGTGTGCCTGCCCAAGGTTTACGATGACGGCGGGTTCTCCGGCGCTACGATGGAGCGGCCCGCCCTGCGGCGCTTGCTCGCTGACCTCACCGCGGGGCGGGTCGACACGGTCGTGGTCTACAAGATCGACCGGCTGACCCGCTCGCTCACTGATTTTGCCAAGATCGTCGAAATCCTCGATGCGAGGGGCGCCTCTTTCATTTCGGTCACGCAACAATTCAACACGACAACCTCGATGGGGCGCTTGACCTTGAACGTGCTGCTATCCTTTGCGCAGTTCGAGCGCGAGGTGATTGGCGAGCGCATCCGCGACAAGATCGCCGCGTCGAAGAAGAAGGGCATGTGGATGGGCGGGGTGCCGCCGCTCGGGTATCGGGTGGAGGACCACAAGCTCGTGGTGATCGACAGCGAGGCGGAGATCGTTCGCTCGATCTTCCGCCGCTATGCCGAACTCGGCTCGGTGCGCTTGTTGAAGAATAATCTCGATGCCCGCGGGATCAACAGCAAGGCGTGGACGAGCGCTTCGGGCCGCCGCATCGGCGGCAAGCCGTTCTCGCGCGGTGCGCTCTACCTGATATTACAGAACCGCACTTATCTCGGCGAAATCGTTCACAACCGACAATCCCACCCTGGCGAACACCCGCCGATCATCGATCAACCGCTGTGGGACACGGTTCAGGGGCAGCTGGCGAGCAACACCGCCCAGTGCAATTCCGCTACGCGAATTCGCCAGCCGAGCCTGCTCACCGGCATGCTGTTTGATTGCAGCGGCAACGCGATGACGCCGACCCACGCGGTCAAGAAGGGCGTGCGCTATCGCTACTATGTCTCCCGCCCGTTGATCATCAAAGACCGGAGCGAGGGCTCCGCCGGGTTGCGGCTCCCAGCCGAAGCGATCGAGCAAGTCGTGACCGGCCGCGTGCGCCGATGGCTTCTCGATCCCGGCAGCATCTACCCGGTGACGCAGCGTATCGATCCGTCGGCGCAGCGTCGGCTGATCGCGCGCGCCGAGGAAACCGGCAAGAGTTGGCCGCAGTTGCCCGCAACACGCCGGCGCGCCTTGCTTGCCGGTCTGGTGGAACGCATCGACATCGGCGCCAACCAGATCGACATCCGTGTCCGAGCGAGAGGGCTCGGCGCGCTCCTTGATGTTACAGCGACGCCATTCCCAGGCTCGGCCGATGATGAAACCCAAACCTTGTCCGTGCCGGTGCGGCTGCGCCGGTCGGGGCGGGAGATCAGGATGCTGATCGACAGGGCCGACCCGTTTTCCACCGCAAAGCCCGACGCTCGGCTGATCAAGCTGCTGATTCGGGCGCACCGCTTCAACGCCACCCTCGCGGGCAGCGGCGGGACGCCGTTTGCCGCACTGGCCAACCAAGAAGGTGTCAGTCCATCCTACTTCACACGGCTCATCCGCCTTAGCTATCTCGCTCCGGACATCACCCAAGCCATTCTCGACGGGCGCCAGCCATCCGATCTGACCGCAGACAAGCTCCTGGCGCACTCACGTCTGCCATTGCCCTGGCAAGATCAACGGACCCTGCTCGGTTTTGCTTGAGCCGATCCGAACTCCAAGCCCCACCGACATCGCTAACCCGACCTCATTTGCGATCGGTGCCGCCAACCTCGCAAAGCGCGTCCGGCAGCACTACGGTACTGGAATATCGCCCGACAGAGACACTACCCCGCCTTGGCCCCGATGTTGCTGGACTTTGCGTGTCTCTGCCGACGCTGCCGCCCCGCATAGCCGCCAAAATGGCGGAATACCCGCGTCTTTCCCTGGGACGGAGGCGAAATCCGGAGAGAGACGGACTGTCTGCTGGAGGGGAGTGGATTCGAACTTCCAGTTCCGCGCCAGATAGGGCAACGGTTTCAAGGCCTTGTCCGAGACGGGGCCGAGCGCCCGTGAAGCGCAGCGGTGTCATCGAGCATTTGCCTGCCCTCCGCAGTTCACATAGCGTTGATGGCCGCCTGCGCCGATGATCGCCGTCGCAGCGAGCGGCGCTGCCCGGTTAAAGCGCATGAAAGCTTGCGCAGGTAGTTCCCATCGCCCCTCGCTTACACCAATTGTAGCCAGCCGCTAATCGTCCCAGGTGGATCTTTACTGAAGCGTTGCCGCCGACGCGTCAGGGTATTCCACGAAGCGTCTTATGGGAAAGCCGCCTCAAGCGCTAGCGCAGCCTGGATCGTCTCCGCTGGAGTCTGATCCCGAACTGGGCCCAAGGACCTGAATGTCGGGTTCGCTAACGGCCACGGCGCTCTCCAAGGTCGATAGCGCCGGCTGTCACCACGTCGCGCTGCGATGCAGAAGATCCTGTCCTGGCTCGTGCTCAGCAAGAGGGCAAAGTCGAGACCCAATATTTCTTAACCCTATTACTTAACCATATTCAGGCGCTGTGAATATGGCAAACCCACCGAGGCCCTAGGCTCATGTGCGTTGTCCCGAGGGTAAGTAAAAAATTCTGTGATTGTGAAGTGCTTCACACTCGCCCATCCGGGACTTTGGCAGATTACCTCCGGGATGTGACCAGTTGGTTCCCGGTAATCGACCGAGCAGCGACCGGAGCTGAATATGATCAAGATCTCAGGTTATCCAATTGTCGCAGGGGCGATCCTTTGCGCCTTACAGTCCGCTACCGGGCCTCCCGCCTTTGCGCTGGATCGGTGGGTCGAGCTCACCAATAACACCCGGATGACGATCGTCGAGATTTTCATCTCTCACGCTGGTGCTGAATTTTGGAATGTCGATCTTCTGGGTGCTGATTTCTTGGCGCCAGGAAGTTCCGTATTAGTGAATATCGATGATCGAGCGGGATGTCGATTTGACGTCAAAACCGTGTTCAACGACGGCACCACCCAGATGCGCCGAGATGTCGACATATGCGCGATCGAGAGATATGCGATCTCCTATCGCTAGCGGAGGGAGGGCCGCGACGACAAACTGTGCCTTCGAGCGGCGTCAACTCGGACCGCGCGAGGGGTGCCGCGGGTGTAGAGCGACAGGACGGCCGCCGATGTGGTCAAGCGGGCATCGAGACAGCGGGTGAGCCGGCGCACCCTCTCTCCTCTGTGGAACCGCAACACCGCAACAGCATTGGATTTGCTAGGGTTTCGGAGCGCCCGGCCGCAACACGATCCGCCAGAGCGAGCAACGTATTGCAGGGGGGGAAGCCATGAACTCAATCGACTGGCGTTCGACCATCCTCCGTTGGTCCGCGGTAGCGTTAAGCCTGGGGGCGTGGGCCGGGATTGTCCTTGTCGTGCGCCAGCTCCTGGGATGACCATTCCGGCGACGGGCAACCGGCGCGCGGCCTTTTCTTGATTAGCCGGCCGCGCGTTGTCAGCTTAACTTGTGGCGAGCAAACGAGTCCGAGGCCGGATGCGCGATTACCCGGCTGCGACCGCATCGCGCCATTGGTTGACCGCTTCGGCTTGGAATATCCGGAGCGTCGAGCGCGAGACAAGATGGCGTTGAAGGTTGAAGACGTTGTGGACGGCAGCGTGCATGCTGAGAAAACGCTGGGCGGAGCGCGCCGACTTAAAGCGCTGCATTTTGTGCTCTCGTCGTCGCACTGCCTGATGCGAGTTTTCCGCCCGATTGTTCCGCCGGAGCCCCTGCTCATGCGAGCAGGTCAGTCGCAGACGCCGGAACGCGGAGGCGTAAGAGCGCAGCTTATCGGTGACCAGCAATTTGGGTGCGAAGCCTTGCTTCTTGAGCAGCTTGCGCATCAGCCGCAGCGCCGCCCGAGTGTCGCGCCGGCGCTGAACCAGCATGTCAAGGACCTCGCCCTCGTGGTCGACGGCGCGCCACAGATACATCCGCTTGCCGGCGATCCGCACCACCATCTCGTCGAGATGCCAGCGATTGCTCGGCCGCGGACGACGCTGGCGTAGCCGTCGCGCGATCACCGGTCCGAATTTCAGCACCCAACACCGGACGGTTTCGTAGGAGATGTCGAGCCCCCGCTCGGCGAGGAGCTCCTCGACGTCTCGATAACTCAGCGTGAAGCGCAAGTAGAGCCAGACCGCATGCTGGATGATCACCGGTGGAAAGCGGTGGCGGCGGTAGGAGATTTCAGCCATCGCGCCAACCTACCCTCGGCCTTGATACCGGGCTATCCGTTAAACTGACAAAGCCCGCTGGCGCGATGGTACCAGGCCCGCACGGCCGATCGCCGTGCCGGCACGCGCAAAACGATGATCGTCGCACTCGCGCGCAAACTGCTCATCGCACTCTGGCGCTTTGTCACTTCCGGCGAGGCACTGGAGGGCGT
>Ga0310915_10001978_pt1 | contig 10771 bp, 10 predicted proteins | sample GREbulkMGAN111_FD_202508 | JGI IMG/M metagenome (GOLD analysis project Ga0310915, IMG submission 202508) | Lab enrichment of tropical soil microbial communities from Luquillo Experimental Forest, Puerto Rico - GRE.bulkMG.AN111 | ecosystem: Environmental > Terrestrial > Soil > Tropical forest >...
CTGTAAGATCGGTTTTTTTTATGGGCCGAGCGGTTAGAGAGTGTCAGCCAGAAGTCGATCCGGGTACAATGACGAGAGCGCTCAGCCCGATGGCCGGTTCTCTCGTCGCTGCTCCGGTGATTGACTCTCGGTACACGCCCTTCCGTCTTTCGATCGGGCCATCCAGAATCCATCGCCGCGGGGTCTACGCGGAGGAATTCATCGGCGTGCGCCGCAAAGTCATCGAATACACGGGCGAAAGAATCAGCCGGCGTGAGACGAAGCGTCGGGGGAGCAATTCGCTCACCTATTTGTTCACGCTCGACGATTATTGGACCGTCGATGGCGCGGTCGGCGGCAGCGGCGCCGAGATCATCAATCACAGCTGCGAACCTAACCTGCGCAGTTCGATCCTCAGGGGACATATCTTGTATTGGAGCATTCGCGATATCCAGCCTGGTGAAGAGCTAACCGTGGATTACCTGTTCTCAAACAAGATCGACCCCATCCCTTGCTTCTGCGGAGCCGCCTGCTGTCGCGGGACGATCAACGTGAAGTAGCCGGGATCCGCCTGCCAGTACCGCCCCCGTTTGGTTCCGCTGGTCTTATAATTGAAAGACTGTGAACGCGACTGCCTCATTTTCTGCCGGCGCACGCCAGACAGCGCCTTGGTATGTGTGGTGCGCGGTGGCCGCCGTAACCTCCGCCATGATCGGAGTGCACTGGGATATTTCGTGGCACCAATCGATTGGCCGCGACACCTTCTGGACGCCCGCCCACCTGGCCATCCACCTGTGCGGGGTGCTGGCGGGCGTGGCTTGCGCCTACCTGATTCTCTCCACCACAGCGCGCCGGGAATCGTCCTTACGCACTCATGCGGTCCGCATCTGGGGCTTTTGGGGGCCGCTCGGCGCGTTCATTGCCGCCTGGGGCGGCATCGCCATGCTGACCTCGGCTCCGTTCGACAATTGGTGGCACAACGCCTACGGCTTGGACGTGAAGATTCTCAGTCCACCGCACATGGTGCTGGCGGCGGGCATCATCGGGGTCGAGGTGGGGGCGCTGATTCTCATCTTGGGCTACATGAATCGCGCGGCCGAAAGCGAGAGAGGCCTGCTGCTGGCGATGTTCCTCTATGTCGGTGGAATGATCCTGGTTTGCCTGATGATCCTCGAGTTGGAGCTCACAATTCGCCCGCTGATGCACAGGGCGCATTTCTACCGCGTGGTGGCTACGGCCGTGCCGCTGGTCTTGGCGGTTGTCGCGCGCGGGGCCCGCTACCGGTGGGCGGCTACGGTGGTGGCCGGCGTCTACACGCTGTTCATTGCCCTGGTCGTATGGATTCTTCCGCTTTTCCCGGCCGAACCGAAGCTCGGTCCTGTTTACCATCAGGTCACTCAGTTCACGCCCCCCGAGTTTCCCCTGTTGCTGATCGCGCCTGCCTTCCTGCTGGACTTGGTCTGGCAGCGAACCCGGCACTGGGGGGCCTGGAAGCAGTCGGTGGTGTCGGCGATGATTTTTCTTGTAGCTTTCGCCCTAGTCCAGTGGCCGTTCGCTGATTTCCTGATGTCGCCCGCCGCCCGCAACTGGTTTTTCGGAACAAAGTACTTCGGATATAACACCAGGCCTGACTCGATCTATGCGCGGTATCTGTTCGTCCGTCCCGAGACCGCGGCCGTGTTTTGGCAGGAGACGGGCCTGGCTTTCGTCATCGCCGCCATCGGGATCCGGTTAGGGATCGCTGGCGGAGATCAGCTCCAGCGAATCCGCCGATAAGAGGCAGCCCGAGGTTACCGGAATGAGACTCGTCGCCGCGACCGCGCTCTGCGCGATCCCGTTATTCGCCCATGTAGGGAGTCCTGACGTTTTCTTTGAAGGCGAAGCGGGGCCTTACCGGCTGCTCGTGACCGTCCGGACACCGCAGGTGATTCCGGGTGTTGCTGAAGTCGAGATTCGTAGCGCTTCCCCGGACGTGCGGCAAGTGCGCATCGTGCCGCTGCCCATAACAGGCCCAGGCGCGAAATTCGCCCCCGTTCCGGACTTGGCGCAGCGCTCCGAGCGAGATCAGCAATTTTACACCGGCTCGCTCTGGCTGATGAGCACGGGCTCGTGGCAGGTCCGGGTGGCCGTGGACGGGACACTGGGTCCGGGAACGGTCTCGGTGCCGGTGCCGGCGCTCTCGACCCGCATTCTCGGCATGCAGGGCCTGCTGGAGGCGATCCTGATTCCGCTCGCCTTGTTATTGGCCGGCGGGCTGGTCAGCATCGTGGGAGCGGGAACCCGGGAAGCCCAGCTGGAACCGGGCGTGGAGCCGGACGGCGCGCGGGTGCGGCGCGCTCGCACGGCCATGGCTGTGACCGCGCTGGTCGTGGCCGGCGCGATGTGGCTGGGCGCCGAGTGGTGGAATTTGGAGGCCGGCGATTACCAGCGGAACGTCTACCAGCCGCTCCGTCTTCAGGCGACGCCCAATGGCGACCGACTGGTGCTGCACCTGGAGGACCCGGGCTGGCTGAATCGGCAAACCGACGACCTGGTGCCCGACCATTACCACCTGATGCATCTCTATGTGATTCACCTACCGGCGATGGACCAGGTCTGGCACCTGCATCCGCAGCTCACCGCAGGCGCGACGTTCACCCAGGTGTTGCCTCCCATGCCGGCAGGCCGCTACGCGCTCTACGGCGATATCGTGCACGCCAGCGGATTTCCAGACACCGCCACCGCAGAAATCGAATTGCCGGCGGTAGCCGGCCAGCCGCTTGAGGGCGACGACTCGACCGGGAGAGGCCCGCCCGTGGCCGGCGCAGATACCAATCGCAGTGTGGCGGTACTCGCCGACGGCTATCGCATGGTCTGGGAGCGCGCACCCTCGGCTCTACACGCTCGGCAACCCTACGAATTCCGGTTTCTGCTCGAGAACCCAGCCGGCCGCCCTGCCAGCGACCTGGAACTGTACATGGGCATGCAGGGCCACGCGGCTTTCGTGAGCCCCGACGGTCGCGTGTTCGCGCATGTTCATCCCTCCGGCACCGTCCCCATGGCGGCGCTCATCTTGGCCGGGGACACGAATCCGCATGCCGGGCACATGACGTCCTCTACCGGACTGCCGGCTCAAGTTTCCTTCCCTTACGGCTTCCCCAAGCCCGGCTCCTACCGCATGTTCGTGCAAGTGAAGCGGGGAGGGCACATCGAGACTGGGACATTTGATGCTCGCGTGGAGAATTGATCTTTGATCTCCATTCGCGAGAAGAGCGTGCTGATCGCAGGCGCCGGGCGCGGCATTGGCAAACGCCTCGCGATGGGCTTCGCGGAAGCGGGCGCCCGGGTTGGCCTGCTGGCCCGCAGCCAGCCGGAGCTCGATCTGGCCAAACTGGAAATTGAGCAGGCCGGCGGCAATGCGCTCCGCATTAGAGCCGACATCCGCGACGTCGAACAGATGAATGCAGCGGTCGACCGTATCCGCGTGGTCTTCGGCGGCCTGGACGTGCTGGTCGTCGCCGCGGGTGTGCAGGGGCCGATCGGCCCGTTCGTCGCCACGAAGCCCAAGGCCTGGAACGAAGCCATAGAAATTAATCTCATCGGTGTGGCCAATGCCTGCCGGGCTGCGTTGCCGCCCATGATCGAGAAGCGTTCGGGCAAGATCATCCTGCTGACCGGCGGCGGCTCGGCCGATTCCCGGCCCAACTTCACCGCGTACGCAGCCGCCAAGACCGCTATCGTGCGTCTGGTGGAGTGTCTCGCCGACGAGGTCCGCGATCACAACGTGCAAGTAAACTGCATGGCGCCGGGAGCTTCGTATTCCCACATGACCGACGAAATCTTAAATGCCGGCGAGGAGAAGGCCGGGCGCAAAGAGATCGAAGATGCCGAGCGGGTGCGAGTCACCGGGGGCGTGAGCCCGGAAAAGCAGATCCAGCTGGCAGTATTTCTGGCCTCCGAGGGCTCCAACCACATCAGCGGCAAACTGATTCACGTCAACGACGACTGGAAGCGCTTCGAGTCGCAGAACATGAAGCCAGAGCTATATACCCTGCGGCGGGTGCAAAAGATTTGAGGCTAGCGGCGACGGAAAGCGACGTGGCACACTGACGCTGAGGACAGGTGTCCATCTTCATCGTCGAACTCGGCACACCTCGAAAGCCCGGCGAGGGTCTGCGACTGGGAACGGTGCGGCGGCCCCCGCGCGGCGTTCCCAAGTCGGACTTTGCCCGGCTCGACTACTACGATGTCTGGTTCCCGAATTTGTCGCCGAGCGTCGAACTGGTGCACGAAGCGCTGCGAGCGGCGGACGGGCGTGCCTGGGCCGCATTTTGCCGGAAGTTTCGCCGGGAAATGAAGGAGCCCGATCGGAGCCGCGAGCTGGATGTATTGGCAGCGCTGTCGCATCACACCAATCTCGCGCTGGGCTGCTACTGCCGTGACGAGAGCCGCTGCCACAGGTCCGTTTTACGGGAACTTTTGTTGGAACGCGGGGCGGACGTAGTTTGAGCGAGACGCCAGGCTCACCCGCGTGAAGGGCTGGGCATGGAATGCCGCAGCCGCAGGCTTGGCGTCGACAGGGCATCGAGAAGTTGTTCGTGAATCTCGGGGCCGAGCAGATAGACCAGTTTCCCCTTAACTTCGGTGGTGGTGGCCAGAGACTTGGACACCAGCAGGCAGCAGACCTGCAGCTCGCCCGGTGTCAAACTGTTGGCCTCGATGCGCGCGTTTCCGTGCGGGTCTCCACGTAGCTTCCGCAAGAAGTCGCGCACAAACAACTCCTCGTCGCGAGAGTCGAGAGCGGCCCCAGCCGCAAACCAGCGTTGCTCGGAGGTGCCGAAGAAATGGGGGCCGGAGGCGTAGGCCAGCAGGAAGACCACGATGTCGATGAAAGCGGCCAGCGCCAACGAGAACCCGTGGCGCGCCGTCGGCGTCGACAGCAAGTCCTCAAACGCCACCAGCAGGTCCTCCTGTCCGCTGGCGGTCCTGTCGACGTAGTCGGCGTAGTTGGGCAACACCGGCCGCTCGAGGCGAGCTTCGTGGAGCGAGCTTTCGACGTCGTTCCAGGGGATGGCATCATAGACCTGGCGGAAGTCGCGAAGTTGCTGATCGGTGGAATCGAGCGGCTTGAGCCGAGAGCGAAATTCGGCGAGGCCGCGCTGAGCATTCTGCATATGGGCCAGCGACTGACGCGCCAGTTGGCCATAACGGTCAAACGCGCTGTAGCGCAGCCCGGCCCCAGCACCTTCGTGATAGCCGGCCGAATACGTGCGCGCTTCCCGCGCCACTGCCTCGCGAATGCGAGCCAGGTAGGGGTCGGCATCTTCAGCGCGCGAAATGTACCCGTTCGCCTTCTCTGCGCCCGTCATCTCGTCGAGCGCGGCGACGTGCCTCTGCTCTTCGGCGATGGCGGAGGCCAACACCTGGCTGGTGCGGTCGGCGGTGTCGTGAGCTTGTCGTAGAGCTTCCGTTCCACCTGCATGGGTCTTTCGCGAGCGGAAAACCACGTGTACAGGCTGACGTAGGAAAACGAGATGGAGACGGCAGCCGTGATCACGTAAACGGCAATCAGCAAGCCGCGTTTAGATTTGGTGAAGCCGATCAGCCATGCCACGAAGACGAGCGCGCTCTGCATGCCGAGCGAGGCCAGCAGTGAGAACCAGGTCGATAGATACAGTGCCATCCCCTGTTGGGTGGTGTACCAGGAGACGATCGACAGCAGGCAGCTGGCAACGAACAAAGCCTGGACGATCGGTCGGGTGACGCCGACCGAGGATGCCATCGATCTCGGTTCCATGAACAGGCAACGGCTGGACCGCCCAAAAAGACGGCTGGGCCGCCCAAAAAGTTCGTTAGCGCCCGAATCGAAAAGTGAGGAAACGTACGCTCGGGCCCGACCTCGAATGGCGATCCAACGTCTCTGGCTACCGGCCGGTCGTTCTGCGGCTGTTGAGGTGTTTTCCGGAGGATGTGCGGCTCAGAGGTGATGAAGAACCGTTAATCAAGCGCGACGGACCTACCAATAATCTTCAAAGGGAAAATGAATTGGCAGCAGCGGAGAGCCAGAATTGGTTCGGGCCGCGCACGGTCCAGAACAGGCCCGACTGCTTCGGCCGGGAGCGATCACGGTTTTGCCGGCTGGCCTCGATGACGCCGGTTCCAATAAACAGGTGCTGGCGGCGCAATTCCGGGTAACCCATGCGCTCGGCGTTTTTCTCGAACGTACTCGGCTTCAGTTCGGATCTTCTCTTCCCCCAGTTCAGTAGAGGGTGCATCATTGGGTGCATCGATCGACCGGAAACCGGACACGAGTTCTTCGATCTTCCCTATCTTCGAGCCGATTCGGTTGGCTCAAGACCCAGCGGTTCTGAACTGGCCTCGTCGGTTGGGATTTAGCTTGGGGATGTAGCTTGCGAACCAACTCCCACAGATGGGCGGAAGCGTGATACAGATCGACAATTTTGCATCCCTTCCGGATTCGGACTAGTACATCCCCCGCAGCATGTGACATAATATTTCTTCTCTTCGATGCCCGGATACCGGTTGTTTGGGACCTGTGCCACTAGTGCCGCGGTCGGGACGCGAGGCAGCGGACGGGTCTTGAATCGAGACGCCGGCGGGCCTCGGCTGAGAATGCCTAGAAGATTTTGCAATTCGTTTCGATTTACAATGAGAAGTTCTCCACTCGGGTTCGGTTCCAACCGAGGAATCCGATCCCAGGCCGGGTGGAGTGTATAGAGGGGCTTGTCTGTTTGCTGTCTTCCTGATGCAGAATCCAAAGACTTCAGTCACGGGATCGGGACCCTTATAGAGCCATGTCCCAGATCTTTCATCACAGCTCGAATGCGATTGCACGCATTACGATTTACGGTGCGGTTTTCATTATCGGCTTCGCGGGTTGGGCGGGTTACCAGCTGGACCTTTCGCACTATGCGACGCGGCAAGATATACCTCGCGAGCAGCCCGTGCCGTTTAGCCATGCTCACCATGTGGGGGGTATTGGCATCGATTGCCGCTATTGCCACTCCTCAGTCGAAGACTCGAGCTTCGCCAATATTCCACCCGTCAAGACCTGCATGAATTGCCACTCTCAGATTTGGAGAACCAGTCCCACTCTAGAGCCGGTGCGCGCCGCGTTCCGCACCAACACCTCGATCCGCTGGGTGCGCGTGTACGATCTGCCGGACTTTGTGTATTTCAATCACAGCATTCATGTGGCCAAGGGAGTGGGTTGCGAAACCTGTCACGGGCGCATCGACAAGATGCCGTTGACTTCACAGTTCCCGAATCTGCGCATGGAGTGGTGTTTGGGCTGCCACCGGAACCCGGAAAAGGCGGTCCGCCCGCGGGAGTTCATCACCACCATGGGATATCAGCCGGCCGGCGATCAAGAGGAGATTGGGCGCCGGCTGGTCGCGGAATACCGGATTCAGAGCCCGCGAGTACTCACGAGTTGTTCCACTTGCCACCGATGAGCGACCAACCGAAGCAACTAGATTTAGCCGCAGTTCGCGCGCGGCTTGAAGCGGCGCGCGGCCAAGCGTACTGGCGCAGTTTGGAAGACCTTGCCGCCAGCCCGGGATTCAAGGAATTGCTGGAGCGCGAGTTCCCGCAGCAGGCGATCGGCTGGAGCGCCGACGAAGATGATGTGGAGGGCCGGCGCAATTTCCTGAAGCTCATGGGCGCATCATTGGCGCTAGGGGGGATGGCGGCCTGCACCCGGCAGCCGACCGAGCACATCATGCCCTATGTGCGGCAGCCCGAGGAATTGATTCCTGGCAGGCCCCTGTTTTTTGCGACCGCAACGACTCTGAACGGAGTCGCTCAGGGTGTACTCGCCGAGAGCCACGAGGGGCGGCCGACGAAAATCGAAGGCAATCCCGATCACCCCGCCAGTCTGGGTGCGTGTGATGCGTTTTCGCAGGCCTCGGTTCTCGAGCTGTACGATCCGGACCGCTCGCAGACGGTCCTGTTTGACGGCGAGGTGCGCGCCTGGGGCGATTTCTTTGGCGCGTTGCGAGCGGCGCTCGCGGAACAGACCGCCAAGAAAGGGGCGGGGATTCGCATCCTCACTGAGACGATCACATCCCCGAGTGTTGCCGACCAGATCCGTCAGATCCGGCTACTCTATCCGTCGTTGAAATGGCATCAATGGGAGCCGGCCGGGTCGCACAGCGCCCGGGCAGGCGCCAGGCTGGCCTTCGGACAGCCGGTGAACACGAATTACGACCTGAGCCAGGCGGATGTGATTGTGGCGTTAGATTCGGATTTTCTGGCTTCGGGGGCGGCGAACCTGCGGTATGCGCGGCAATTCGCTTCGCGTCGGCGCGTGCGCGAAGGCACGACGGCGATGAACCGGTTGTACGTCATCGAGCCGATGCCCACGGCGACGGGAAGCAAAGCCGATCACCGGCTTAGTTTGCGAGCCGGCGACGTCGAAGAATTTGCCTGGGCCTTGGCCACTGGTTTGGGCGCGGCTAACGGACCGAAGTCGGGCGACAACGCCGACATTTATAAGTGGATCGGGCCCATCGCGCGCGACCTCGAACGCCATCCGGGCGCCAGCGCCGTACTGGCGGGCGAGTATCAACCGCCGATTGTGCACGCGCTGGCCCACGTGATCAATGCCCGCCTCGGCAACGCCGGCAAGACGGTCCTTTACACCGATCCGATTGAAGCTAGTCCGGTCGATCAACTGGCTTCGCTCCAAGACCTGGTGAAAGATTTAGACGCGGGCGCCGTGGATCTGTTATTGATTCTAGGCGGCAATCCGGCATTCAACGGGCCGGTCGAGCTCGGCATGCGCGACCGCCTCGAGAAAGCCAAGCTCCGCGTGCATCTGAGCCTGTTTAATGACGAGACCTCCGAGTTCTGCCAGTGGCACCTGCCGGAAGCCCACTACCTGGAGACCTGGGGTGACGCCCGCGCGTTTGATGGCACGGTCACCATCCAGCAGCCGTTGATCGAACCGCTCTACGGCGGCCGTTCGGTGCTGCAGGTGTTGAACATGCTCACGGACAAGCCGCTCAGCGCCGCCTATGACGTCGTCAAGAATTACTGGGCCACTCAGCACAAGGGAGAGGATTTCGAGAGCTGGTGGCGGAAGGCGGTACATGACGGCGTGGTGCCGAATTCGGCGCTTCCCACCAAGACGCCGGCCGTGCGCGCGGGCGCGATTACCTCGCCCGCCGGACCACGGCGCCTAGAAGGTACGCTCGAGGTCATCTTCCGCCCCGATCCGACGATTTACGACGGCCGCTTCGCCAACAACGGCTGGCTGCAGGAATTACCCAAGCCGATCACGAAGCTGACCTGGGACAACGCGGCCGTCATGAGTCCCGCGACGGCAACGCGGCTGGGCTTGCCCGTGGTCCACACGCTCGATTACGACTCGACGGGTGTCCCGACGGTGGAGTTGACCTACCAGGGGCGCTCCCTGCGCGCGCCAGTGCTGGTGCAGCCCGGCCACGTCAATGGTGCCGTCACGCTTCACCTCGGATACGGCCGGACCAGGGCGGGGCGTTCCGGCACGGGGATGGGATTCAACCCGTACGGTCTGCGCACCTCGCAAGCTTTGTGGCACGACGTCGGGCTGGAGGCGAGGAAGATTTCCGGGTCGTATCTGTTTGCGACCGCGCAGAATGAGCACATGCTCGACGGCCGGCGTCACATCTACCGCCAGGCGGCTCTCCAAGAGTACCTAAAAAATCCGGAGGCGCCGCACATTGGCGCCGAGACGCCGCCGCCGGAGTTAACGCTTTACCCCGGATTTTCTTACGACGGGTACGCTTGGGGCATGGCCATCGACTTGACGGCCTGCACCGGGTGCGCGGCCTGCGTGGTCGCCTGCCAGGCGGAAAACAACATCGCCGTGGTCGGCAAGGACCAGACGCGCCGCAGCCGCAACCTGCATTGGCTGCGCGTCGACACCTACTATAGCGGCGATCCGAACAATCCCGGCATATACAACCAGCCTGTGCCGTGCATGCAGTGCGAGAACGCGCCGTGCGAGCTGGTTTGTCCCGTGCAGGCCACCACTCACAGCTCAGAAGGCCTGAACGATATGGTCTACAACCGCTGCGTGGGCACGCGCTACTGCTCCAACAACTGCCCGTACAAGGTCCGCCGCTTCAACTTCTACCTGTTTTCGGATTTCGAGACGCCCAGCCTCAAGCTGCTGCGCAATCCCGATGTATCGGTTCGCAGCCGCGGGGTGATGGAGAAGTGCACGTACTGCGTGCAGCGCATCAATGAAGCCAAGATCGACGCCGAGCGGGGGGACCGTAAGGTCCGAGACGGCGACATCAAGACGGCATGCCAACAGACCTGCCCGACCGAGGCCATCATCTTCGGCGACATCAACGACTTGAACAGCCGCGTGTCCAAGATGAAAGCCGAGAAACTCAATTACGCTATGCTGGCCGACCTCAACACCCGGCCCCGCACAACCTACCTGGCGAGCTTACGCAACCCGAACCCGGAGATCGAAGGTTAAGCACGAACATGGCAGACGAACAACTAGTGATCGAAAAGCCGCAATCGCACGAGATCCTCGCGCGGGGGTACACGTTCGGCACCATCACGGACCAGATTTCGGCGGTGGTGCTGACCAAGCGGACGCCGCTGTTTTGGATTGCGAGTTTTGGCCTGGGCTTTATCCTTCTGCAACTCCTTCTGGCTTCGGCCGTGCTCTTGTTCGGCAAAGGCACCGGTATCTGGGGCATCCGCACACCGGTGATGTGGGGGTTCGCGATCACCAACTTCGTATGGTGGATCGGAATCGGTCACGCCGGCACGCTGATCTCGGCGATTC
>Ga0310915_10001985_pt1 | contig 10757 bp, 10 predicted proteins | sample GREbulkMGAN111_FD_202508 | JGI IMG/M metagenome (GOLD analysis project Ga0310915, IMG submission 202508) | Lab enrichment of tropical soil microbial communities from Luquillo Experimental Forest, Puerto Rico - GRE.bulkMG.AN111 | ecosystem: Environmental > Terrestrial > Soil > Tropical forest >...
GCTCGCGCGCCTCCGCCGGCAGCGCCGACGAGCGCGAGAGTTTCGAGCAGGAGGCCTCCTTGCTGCGCCGGGCCGTGCTCGCGGCCGACATCATCGTGTTTGCGGGCATCGGCTACTGGCTCGGCGGGATGATCGGGGACTGACGGACATGCGCTGGCAAAACGCAGTGCCCGAAAGGATTGCGCCATGAAAATGGATCAGGCTGCTCGCGCGTTGTTCCTCAAAGAGTTCGCGGCGGCGTTCGTGCTCGCCATGCGTTACTTCTTCAAGCCGAAGCCCACGCTCAACTATCCGTTCGAGAAGGGGCACCTCTCACCACGCTTTCGCGGCGAGCACGCATTGCGCCGCTATCCCAACGGCGAGGAGCGCTGTATCGCCTGCAAACTCTGCGAGGCGATCTGTCCGGCGCAAGCGATCACCATCGAGGCGGGGCCGCGCCGCAATGACGGCACGCGCCGCACCACGCGCTACGACATCGATATGGTCAAATGCATCTACTGCGGGCTTTGCCAGGAAGCCTGTCCGGTCGACGCCATCGTCGAAGGGCCGAACTTCGAGTTCGCCACCGAGACGCGCGAGGAGCTTTACTTCGACAAGGAGCGCCTGCTCGCGAACGGTGACCGCTGGGAGCGCGAGATTGCCAGCAACATCGCGCTCGATGCGCCGTACCGGTGAGGCTGCGGAATGATCTTCCCCGCGCTGTTTTTCTACGTGTTTGCCGGCGTCTGCATCGCCGCCGCCGTCATGGTCATTGCGGCGAGGAATCCCGTGCATTCGGTGCTGTTCCTCATTCTCGCCTTCGTCAACGCGGCGGCCTTGTTCATCCTCCTGGGCGCGGAGTTCCTGGCGATGATCCTCATCATCGTCTATGTCGGCGCGGTTTTGGTGCTGTTCCTGTTCGTGGTGATGATGCTCGACGTCGATTTCGCTCAGCTGCGACAGGGGTTCATGCAATACCTGCCGATCGGCGCCTTTCTCGGTGGCATTCTTCTCATCGAGCTGGTGCTGGTGCTGATCACCTGGACAATCGGCCCCGACGTGCAACGCACGATCACGACGCCAATTCCGCCGATCGCCAGCATGTTCAATGCCGAAGCGCTCGGGCACGTGCTCTACACGCGCTATGTCTATTTCTTCCAGGCGGCCGGCGTGGTGCTGCTGGTTGCCATGATCGGGGCGATCGTGCTGACGCTGCGGCACAAGCCTCACGTCAAGCGCCAGAACATCGCCGACCAAATTGCCCGCACCAGGGCGACCGCCATCGACATCGTCAAGGTCCGGCCGGGCCAAGGACTTTAGGGAACTCGAGGGGAGCGACATGACCATCGGCCTCGGCCACTATCTCACGGTCGCCGCCATCCTGTTCACGATCGGCATTTTCGGCATTTTCCTCAACCGCAAGAACGTGATCATCATCCTGATGTCGATCGAGTTGATTCTGCTTGCCGTCAACGTCAACCTCGTCGCCTTCTCGGCCTTCCTCGGCGATCTGGTCGGCCAAGTCTACGCACTGTTGGTGCTGACCGTGGCGGCGGCGGAAGCGGCCATTGGGCTCGCCATTCTGGTCGCTTACTACCGCAATCGCGGCTCGATCGCGGTCGAGGACATCAACTTGATGAAGGGCTGAGGGCGGCATGTATTACGCCATCGTTTTCCTGCCGCTCCTCGGCGCGATCATTGCGGCGCTCATCGCGCTCGCCGGCGCGCGCGCGCGCTATCCCGGCGGGCCGCCGGACCCGGTTGACGCGAGCCATGCGCACGGCGCGCTATCCGCGCCGGGGGCGCTCGCCACCCTCGATGTCTTGCCCAGCGAGCCGCAACCACAGCCGGCCGCGGGCTCGCGTTCCGCCGAACTCGTGACCACCGTTTTTCTGTTCGCCTCCATGCTGCTGTCGTGGTTGGCGTTCGTCGACGTTGGATTTGGCCATCACGACAGCCGCGCGGCGCTCTTTCCCTGGATCATTTCCGGCGATGTCAAGGTGGACTGGGCGCTACGCATCGACGCGCTGACGGCGGTGATGCTCGTCGTCGTCACCACCATTTCCGCTTTCGTCCATCTCTACTCGATCGGCTACATGGAGGAGGACCCATTCCGGCCGCGCTTCTTCTCGTATTTGTCGTTGTTCACCTTCGCCATGCTGATGCTCGTGACGGCCGACAATCTCGTGCAACTGTTCTTCGGCTGGGAGGGAGTGGGCCTGATGAGCTATCTGCTCATCGGCTTTTGGTACCACAAGCCGGAGGCGAACGCCGCCGCGATCAAGGCCTTCATCGTCAATCGCGTGGGCGATTTCGGCTTCTCACTCGGCATTTTCACCGCCTTCGTGATGACCGGTGCGCTTGACCTCGACACCATCTTCGCGCAGGCGCCCGCGCTGACCGGCAAGACCATTCACTTCCTTTCCTGGGACGTGGATGCGCTGACGTTGATGTGTTTCCTGCTGTTTATGGGCGCCATGGGTAAATCGGCGCAGTTCCTGCTGCACACCTGGCTGCCGGACGCGATGGAGGGACCGACGCCGGTTTCCGCGCTGATCCATGCCGCCACCATGGTGACAGCAGGCGTGTTCATGGTGGCGCGACTCTCGCCGCTGTTCGATCTGGCGCCGACCGCGCAGGCCTTCGTCACCTTCATCGGAGCGACGACCGCGTTCTTCGCGGCGACGATTGCCCTGGTGCAGAACGACATCAAGCGCATCATCGCCTATTCGACCTGCTCGCAGCTCGGCTACATGTTCGTCGCCATGGGCACGGGCGCCTATTCGATCGGCATGTTCCACCTATTCACGCATGCTTTCTTCAAGGCGCTGCTGTTCCTCGGCTCCGGCTCGGTGATCATTGCGATGCATCACGAGCAGGACATCCGGCACATGGGCGGATTGAAGGACAAGCTCCCGCTCACCTACTGGACCATGGTGATGGGTACGCTGGCGTTGACGGGCTTCCCGCTCACCGCCGGCTATTTCTCCAAGGATGCCATCATCGCCGCAGCCTATGTGAGCGCGAACCCGATGGCGCTCTATGCGTTCGGGACCACCGCCATAGCGGCGGCGTTGACCGCGTTCTATTCCTGGCGGCTGATCTTCATGACCTTCCACGGCAGCCCGCACGACCGCCATCATTACGACGCGGCGCGCGAGAGCCCGATGGTGATGGTGCTTCCGCTCGTCTTTCTCGCTGCCGGCTCGATCTTCGCGGGCTACCCATTCTCGGAGCTGTTCGTCGGCCACGACGTGAAGGAATTTTTCCGCGGCTCGCTGAAATTCGCGGCTGACAACCATGTTCTCGAGGACTTCGACCATATTCCCCACCTCATCGGCATGGCGCCAACGGTGCTGATGGGGGTCGGCTTCGTCATCGCCTGGGAGTTCTACATTCGCCGGCCGGAGCTGCCGGTCGAGCTCGCCCGCCAACAGGAGCCGCTCTACAAATTCCTGCTCAACAAGTGGTACTTCGACGAGATCTACGACTTCTTGATCGTTCGTCCGACCTTGTGGCTGGCCCGCGCATTGTGGAAATACGGCGACGGCTGGACGATCGATGGGTTGGGGCCTGACGGGGTCTCGGCGCGCGTACTCGACGTGACTCGCAGCGTGGTGCGGCTGCAGACCGGATATCTCTATCACTATGCCTTTGCCATGCTGATCGGCGTCGCGGCGCTTATCACCTGGTTCATGTTCGGCGTACGGGCGGGCTGACGATGAGCTGGCCGATCCTCTCCGTCGTCACCTTCCTGCCGCTCGTCGGCGCGCTGTTCGTCATGGTGCTGCGCGGCGACGACGAGGCTGAGAAACGCAACGCGCGCTGGGTCGCGCTCTGGACCACGCTGATCACCTTCGCGATCTCGCTGATCCTGCTCTACCGCTTCGACCCCTCTTCGGCGGAGTTCCAGTTCGTCGAGAGGCGGCCTTGGCTCGCGGGCGCGATCACCTACCACATGGGCGTCGATGGCATCTCGCTGCCGTTCGTGATCCTCACGACGGCGCTGATGCCGGTCTGCATCATCGCGAGCTGGCTGCCGATCCAACACCGGGTCAAGGAGTATATGATCGCGTTCCTGGTGCTGGAAACGCTGATGGTCGGCACCTTTTCGGCGCTCGATCTCGTGGTGTTCTATCTGTTTTTCGAGGGCGGTCTCATTCCGATGTTCCTGATCATCGGGGTGTGGGGCGGTCCGCGCCGCGTGTACGCCAGCTTCAAGTTTTTTCTCTACACGCTGCTAGGCTCCGTGCTGATGCTGCTCGCCATCATGGCGATGTACTGGAATGCGGGGACTACCGAGATCCCGGCACTCCTGCGCCATGGCTTCCCGCGCAGCCTGCAGACCTGGGCGTGGCTCGCGTTTCTCGCCTCGTTTGCGGTGAAACTGCCGATGTGGCCGGTGCACACCTGGCTGCCGGACGCTCACGTCGAGGCGCCGACCGCGGGCTCGGTGATCCTTGCTGCCATTCTTTTGAAGATGGGCGGTTACGGCTTCCTGCGCTTCTCGCTGCCGATGTTCCCGGCGGCCTCGCACGATCTAGCCCCGCTCATTTTCGCGCTTTCGGTCGTCGCGGTCATCTATACCTCGCTGGTCGCGCTCGCGCAGGAGGACATGAAGAAACTGATCGCCTATTCCTCGGTCGGCCACATGGGCTTCGTCACCATGGGCATTTTTGCAGCGACCACGCAGGGCGTGGCCGGCGGCATCTTCCAAATGATCTCCCACGGCATCGTGTCGGCTGCGCTGTTTCTGTGCGTCGGGGTGGTCTATGACCGCATGCATACGCGCGAAATCGCCGCCTATGGCGGCCTCGTCAATCGCATGCCGCTCTACGCCGCGGCCTTCATGGTGTTCACTCTCGCGAACGTGGGGCTGCCCGGCACTACGGGTTTCATCGGCGAATTCCTCACGCTGATCGGCACGTTCCGCATCAACACGTGGGTGGCGGCGCTGGCGGCAACGGGCACCATCCTTTCGGCCGCCTACGCGTTGTGGCTCTACCGCAAGGTCATTTTCGGTGCGCTGACCAAAGCGAGCCTGGCCACGATCAAGGACCTCGACTATCGCGAGATCATCACGCTTGGGCCGCTGGTTGTGCTGACCATTCTGTTCGGCATCTACCCGAAGCCGGTGCTCGATGTGTCGGCGGCTTCGGTCGCGCAACTGCTCGAGAACTACGACCGCGCCATCGGCGCGGCCAAGGCCGCCGTCTTGCTGGCGCATTGACCACAGGCTGGAAGCCGACCGATGACCGAGACCGTGGAAATCCCCGCGCTGCTGCCGGCTCTGCCGGAAATCGTGCTTGCGATCGGCGCCATGCTGCTGCTGATGGTCGGCGCGTTCCGCGGCGAGCGCGCGACCAAGGGGATCGAGGGCGCGGCGATCCTGCTGTTGGTGCTCACCGGTTTCATCGTTGTTTTGCTGCCTGCGGGCAAGCTCGTCACCTTCGGCGGCAGTTTTGTCGTCGACGGTTTCGCCCGCTTCCTCAAGCTTCTGGCGCTGGCCGGATCGGCGGCGGCGATCCTGATGTCGTCGAATTATCTCGCGCTCGAGAAGCGCGAAACGTTCGAATATTCGATCCTGATCCTGCTATCGACCACCGGCATGATGATGCTCATTTCGGCCGCCGACCTGATCGCGCTCTATCTCGGGCTCGAACTGATGAGCCTGGCGCTCTACGTGGTCGCGGCGATCGACCGCGATTCCGTTCGCTCGACCGAGGCCGGGCTCAAATACTTCGTCCTCGGCGCCTTGTCTTCCGGCATGCTGCTTTACGGGGCGTCGCTGGTCTACGGCTTCACCGGCACGGTAAGCTTCGCCGGCATCGCGCAGGCGGCGAGCCAGGGCAGTGGAGGCTCGGCAAGCCTGGGGCTGGTGTTCGGCCTCGTCTTTCTGTTCGCCGGCTTCTGCTTCAAGGTTTCGGCGGTGCCGTTCCACATGTGGACGCCCGACGTCTACGAGGGTGCGCCGACGCCGATCACCGCCTTCTTCGCCGCCGCACCCAAGGTCGCCGGCATCGCCATGTTCGTGCGCACGACCATCGTGGCGTTTCCCGGCATCTTGACGCAGTGGCAGCAGATCGTGGTCTTCGTCGCCATCGCCTCCATGGCGCTGGGCGCGTTCGCCGCCATCGGCCAGCGCAACTTCAAGCGGCTGATGGCCTATTCGTCCATTGGCCACATGGGCTTTGCGCTCATCGGGCTCGCCGCCGGCACGCAGGAAGGCGTTCAGGGCGTGCTGGTCTATATGACGATCTACGTCGCCATGACGCTCGGGACCTTCGCCTGCATCCTGTCGATGCGGCGCGACGGACAGATGGTCGAAGAGATCGCCGATCTCGCGGGCCTCGCCCGCACCAAGCCGACCATGGCGTTCTTCCTCGCCATGCTGCTGTTCTCGCTCGCGGGCATTCCGCCGCTCGCGGGGTTCTTCGCCAAGTTCTACGTGTTCCTGGCGGCGATCAAGGCGGGGCTGTTCACGCTCGCCGTGATCGGCGTGGTCACCAGCGTCGTCGGCGCCTACTATTATCTGACAATCGTCAAGATCATGTATTTCGATGAGCCGGCCAAGCCATTCGAGCCGATGCCATACGAGCTCAAGGCCGTGCTTGCGGTGACCGGCCTGTTCAATCTCCTGTTCTTCGTCTATCCGAGCCCGCTGGTCGAGGCGGCCAATGCGGCGGCAAAGTCGCTGTTCTGAATGAAGCTTGACGCCGAATGAAACTCGAGCCCAGGGCGACCGCGGCGGGCGTGCGGCTCATCGCGCACGAGGTGCTCGGCTCGACCAACGCCGAGGCTCTCGATCTGGCACGTCAGGGCGAGCGCGGGCCGCTTTGGGTCACCGCCGAGCGGCAAAGCGCGGGCCGCGGCCGGCGCGGGCGCGCGTGGATATCGCCGCCCGGCAATCTCTACGCCAGCCTGTTGCTTACGGGGCCGGCGGCAGCCGAGCGTTGGCCGCAGCTTTCGTTCGTCGCGGCGCTTGCGATCCACGATGCCGTGGTGGAGGTCGCCGCCGATCTCAAGCCACGGCTGGCGATCAAATGGCCGAACGATCTCCTGCTCGCGGGTGCCAAATTCGCCGGCATCCTGATCGAAGGGGAGGGCGACGTGAACGCGGTCGCCGTCGGCATCGGCATCAATTGCGCGCGTCACCCGGCGGACACCGGCTTTCCCGCGACCGATCTCGCCGCCGCCGGCGCGCCGGTTTCGCCCGCCACGCTGTTTAGCGCGTTGTCGATCAAGATGCTCGGACGCATCGCGCAATGGAATGGCGGCGAGGGCTTTTCGACCATCCGCGCCGACTGGCTTGCCCGCGCAAGCGGCATAGGCGAAGGCGTGCACGTGCGCCTTGCCGAGCGCGAACTCGTCGGCCGTTTCGAGGCGCTCGACGAGGCCGGCGCCTTGGTGCTGCGCTCGGCCGACGGTAATACCACGACGATCACCGCCGGCGATGTGTTCACGGCCGAAGCCTTTTCTCCCGACAAGGCGAGTTGATCGGAACACGGACATGGTGCGCCCTTCCGATGAACTCGTGTTCGCGCCGCTCGGCGGGGTCGGCGAGATCGGCATGAATCTCGCGATCTACGGCTTCGGCGACGAGCACCGCCGGCAATGGATCGCGGTCGATTTCGGGGTTGCTTTCGCGGACGACGCGCTCCCCGGCGTCGATCTCATCATGCCGGACATCCGCTATCTGGAGGAGGAGCGCCGCAATCTTCTCGGCATCGTGCTCACGCACGCGCACGAGGATCATTTCGGCGCGCTGCTCGACCTGTGGCCGCGCCTCAAGCTGCCGGTCTACGCCACGCCGTTTTCCGCTGCGCTGCTGCAAGCCAAGCGGGAAGGCGAGCCGGGTGCGCCCGAGATCCCGGTGAACATCGTGCCACTCGGGGGTCGATTCACGCTCGGTCCATTCGACATAGAACTCGTATCCATGGCCCATTCGATCCCGGAATCGAACGGTCTCATCATCCGCACCCCGCTCGGTGGCGTGCTTCACTCCGGGGATTGGAAGATCGATCCGACCCCCGTCATCGGCCCGCCGACCGATGAAGCCAAGCTGCGTGCGCTTGGCAACGAGGGCTGTCTCGCGCTGATCGGGGACTCCACCAACGCATTCCGCGAGGGGCGCTCTCCCTCCGAAGCTGACGTTGCCAAATGTCTCGCCGAGCTCGTCCGCAGCGCACCGGCGCGGGTCGCCGTCACCACCTTCGCCTCCAACGTGGCGCGCCTGCGCGCGGTCGCGCAGGCCGCGGCCGCCTGTGAACGCGAGGTCGTCTTGGTCGGCCGTGCCATGGAGCGCATCGCGCAGGTCGCGCGCGAGACCGGCTATCTCGATGGCATTCGGGATTTTCGTTCTGTCGAGGTCTACGGCCATCTTCCGCCGGACAAGGTGCTCGCGCTTTGCACCGGCAGCCAAGGCGAGCCGCGCGCTGCGCTCTCTCGCATCGCCCAGGACGATCATCCCGACGTGGCGTTGTCGCGCGGCGATCGCGTCATCTTTTCTTCGCGCTCAATTCCCGGCAACGAGAAGGCGGTCACGCGGGTGATCAACGGCCTCGTCGACCAGGGCATCGAGGTCATCACCGACCGCACCCATCTCGTGCATGTATCCGGGCACCCGCGGGTGGACGAACTCAGGGACATGATCGGCTGGGTGCGGCCGCAAATCCTGATCCCGGTGCACGGCGAGGCCCTGCATATGGCCGAGCATGCCGAGGTCGCGCGCCGCGCCGCCGTCCGCAAGGTGGTTCTGTGCCGGGATGGGGAGCTCATACGGCTCGCGCCCGGCGACCCGGCAAAGATCGATGAGGTGCCGGCGGGGCGGCTCTACAAGGATGGCTCGCTGGTGGTCAGCGCCGAGCAGCGCACCGTTGCCGACCGCCGTCGGCTCGGTTTTGCCGGCATGGTTTCGGTTGCGCTCGCCGTGAGCGGGCGCGGTGAGCTGATCTGCGATCCGCACGTAACGCTCATCGGCATTCCCGAAACCGACGCGCTGGGACACCGCATCGAGGACATTGCTTATGACGCGGCGGTCGAGACCTTCGAGTCCATGCCGCGCGGGCGCCGGCGCGATCCCGAAGCCGTCGCCGACGCGCTCCGGCAGGCCATACGCGCCGCGCTTGGCGCCGCGTGGAACAAGAAGCCCACATGCCACGTGCACGTGCTCGAGGTGTGATCGAGCGCGCCGTGCTCCGCTCTGGCGGTGGCTGACCAAGCCGGATATGGATGGATTACGGGAGACGACGATGATCGGACGGCTCAACCATGTGGCGATTGCGGTTCGCGACATCGCCAAGGCCGTGAATATCTATCGCCAGACGCTCGGCGCTCAAGTTTCCGATCCCGTACCGCAGCCCGATCACGGCGTGACCACGGTCTTCGTCACCTTGCCCAACACCAAGATCGAACTTCTCGAGCCGCTCGGGGAGGCGTCTCCGATTGCAAAATTTCTAGACCGCAATCCCGACGGGGGCATTCACCACGTCTGCTACGAGGTCGACGATATCCGCGCCGCGCGGGAGAGGCTCAAGGCACAGGGTGTGCGCGTGCTCGGCGACGGCGAGGCGAAGATCGGCGCCCACGGCAAGCCGGTGCTGTTCCTGCACCCGAAGGATTTTTGCGGCACGCTGGTCGAGATCGAGGAGGCGTGAGGACGCCGGCAGACGAATGCCATCAGGCAAGCGACGCGCCGGCATCGGCGCTAACGTTTGCTGCAACGGTGCATAGCGAAGCAAAGCCGATTGATGTCGCTCCCAACCTCGATCGCGATCTATTTCATCATCTGGTGGGTGGTGCTGTTCGCGGTCCTGCCCTGGGGCGTGCGCAGCCAACAGGAACACGGTGCGATCACACCCGGCAGCGATCCCGGCGCGCCGGCGATCCCGGGGCTCAAGCGCAAGCTCGTCTGGACGACGATCGTCGCGGGTATCGTCTTCGCGTTCTGGTATGTCGTTTACACCTACCGGCTGATCGCGCTCGACGATCTCGCCGCGCTGCTCGGCGTTCCGCGACGCTAAGGGCGCGCGGCGGGCGAGGGCGACGCCGTCGTGGGCAGAAAAAATCGAGCAGGGCCGACAACCCTGCTCCCAAGACGCAACCCCACTCAACGCTACGCTTACGCCTCGAATTTTGTGTTACCGATCGAGACGGCTGCGGCTTTACGCCGGCTTGTTCCTCCCACGACTTGGACCGCGCGGCCGATAACGCCGGAATTGGCTTGCGCCTCGACCTCGCTTCCCGGACGCTATCCGATCTCGCTTGGCTTGTCATCAAAGTCAAACGCGACGGGGCGATGTAAAATCGATCTTTCGCCTTTTGCGGCGCGTCATGACGTGGTAGCCGCGGCAGCGCCAATTCGGCGTAATAGTTGGCCGGAAGGCTTTGATAGCCCTTGTTTTTTCGGCGGCGATCCGGTTTCACTCGGCGGACCCGAAGGAAACGATTCCCGCCCGTCATGCGCCTCTCCCGCTACTTCCTACCGATCCTGCGCGAGACCCCGAAGGAAGCGGAGGTCGTCTCCCACCGGCTGATGTTGCGCGCCGGCCTCATCCGCCAAGAGGCCGCCGGGATCTACGCGTGGCTGCCGCTCGGCTTTCGCGTGCTCAAAAAGATCGAGCAGATCGTGCGCGAGGAGCAGGACCGCGCGGGTGCCATCGAGCTCTTGATGCCCACGTTGCAGCTTGCCGATCTTTGGCGCGAGAGCGGACGCTACGACGCCTACGGCCCGGAAATGTTGCGCATCAAGGATCGCCATGAACGCGACATGCTTTACG
>Ga0310915_10001989_pt1 | contig 10756 bp, 10 predicted proteins | sample GREbulkMGAN111_FD_202508 | JGI IMG/M metagenome (GOLD analysis project Ga0310915, IMG submission 202508) | Lab enrichment of tropical soil microbial communities from Luquillo Experimental Forest, Puerto Rico - GRE.bulkMG.AN111 | ecosystem: Environmental > Terrestrial > Soil > Tropical forest >...
CATCAGTGGCAAATTGGCGTCAGGCGCCAGCCTCACCCGAGACGCTTGGGCCGCCCGCTGGCGCAGAGCGTGTTGCGCGGGGTCGCCGAACTCGATCCGATGCCGGGTCACGAACCTCTCGTGATGTTCGTAGAAGACCCGGTCGCTATCGAGGTGCGGCCAATGAACGGCGCCATGACGGTGGCAAAGCTTCCCGGCGCGCTGCCGGCCGGGACGCGCCAGCTGACCGCGACGATCAAGACCGAGGACCCCCGCGGCCCGCTCGTCGAATATGCACTTCTCGCTCTCCGCGAGCGCGGTGCCTATAGGAAAGTCCTGACAAAAGGTCGGCTCAACGGTCAGCCCGGGGGGTTTTCGGGCTGGCTACCGATTCATCCGGAGTTCGCGACCCAGATACATCTGACGCTTGCCGACCCCAGCGAAAAGCCCCTCGACCTCTTTCTGGCGACGCGTCTTGCCGCGGGCCAAGCAGCCATCTGCGCCCAGGCAAGGTGGCTCGAATTCGTGGTCGACGCGTTCCCCGAGGCATCCTCACAATGAACCGCGGGGTCGTTCGGCAGCCGCAGAGGTCCAAGCTTGCGGCGAGCACCCTGCCACCCTTCGGGCCGCGGCTCGCGATTGTCATTCCCGTTTACAAGCACAGCGTGCTGCTCGCCGAAGCCGTCATCTCGGCGCTGAACCAAAAGATCGACTTCGAGCTTGTAATCGTCATCGTCAACGATGGTTGCCCGATGCCGGAGACGCACCAAGCCTGCCTCGATTTTGCCGCGGCGGCACCCGATCGCGTGTACTACATCCGCCGGCCGAATGGCGGATTGAGCGCCGCGCGCAATACCGGCATCGATTTCGTCCTCGGCGTTTGGGAAACTGCTCAGGCCATCTATTTTCTCGATGCCGACAATCGCCTTTTGCCGGGCGCCCTGCAACGGGCTTGCGACGTACTTGTGCAAAATCCGGAGGTCGGCTGGATTTATCCGAACATCGACATGTTCGGACAGGAATGGAACAGTGATTACTCCGGCGAGTACTCGGTGCTCCGCCATCTGGAAGAGAATATCTGTGAGGCCGGCAGCCTCGTCCGGCGGGCTGTATTCGAGAGGGGCGCTCGCTTCGACGAGAGCATGCGGCTCGGCTTCGAAGATTGGGACTTTTGGCTCGCCGCGATCAAGCTCGGCTTTCGCGGCAAACATCTCGAAAATTTCGGGTTCCGCTACCGCAGACGGCCAGAGAGTATGCTCAGCGACTCTGAGCGGGACAGACCGGAAATCGTGTCGTATATCAATAGAAAACATAGAGAGTTATTTCGATTTGAAAATTTGCTGGCGCTCGAGCAGGAGGAGGCACCGCTCTATGGGATATATACCTGCGACACCGGCACGGTCAATTTGACCTCTGATCCCGCTATCGAGGGGCAATCTCTGTCAGCGACGGAATTCTTCGAGCAGTATTACCGGGCCCGATTTGCACCCGCGCGCTATGCCCGACCGCCCTTCATCTTAGTGATTGATTCATGCGTTGATGGCTCCTTTACGACGACGCGGGACGAAAACCATCGCTTCGCTGCACGTGACCGACTTGACGCACCTCGACCGACCGAACGGCCATACCTACCTCAGCTTGGGCTACGAGCACGCCTATGATCTTTTCGCATGCTGTTCGCAACAGCTGTTGGACTGGTGCCATGCGATGGGGATTCCGCAGGGAAAGCTGACTCTGCTGTGGAATGCACCGTCCTACGACCTTTCGGCCGCCGCGGTCGAGGAAGTGATGGCGAGCCGGCTATCGCGCGAGCCCGGACCGCTGCACGTCTTGTTCTTGGGCCAACTGGATCGCCAGAAGGGGTTGGATCGGCTGACCACGATAGTGCGATCGGGCCGGCAAGCGGGTCTGCCGATCGAGTGGCGCCTGATCGGCGCCTCGGTCATCGGGGATGGCCGACAGCAGGATCTCGAGCAACTGTCGCTCGAAATCGAGCCACCCAAGCTGACGGCGGAAGAGTTGACCGAATGCTACGCCTGGGCGGATGTCGTCCTGATCGTATCGCGTTGGGAAGGGCTGCCGCTGACGATACTGGAGGCGATGCGCCTCGGCGTCGTTGTCTGCGCGACGGCGGTCGGCGCCGTCGCCGAGGCGATCACGCACTACGAGACCGGTTTTCTGCTGCCAGCCAAAGGCACCGGTGCGATCGCGCGCGCGGCAGTGCAAATTCTGCAGACCCTCTGCGACGATCGCGACGGGTTGCGCCGCGTCTCGTCAGCTGCAGCGGTGGCGACCAAAGCCAGGACATGGGAGAACTCCTCCAGAGAGTTTTTGGAGCAGCTTGATCGCCTCACTGCGGACTGAGGCGGCTCGCGACTGGAAACTTGATGATCTCGCGTTATTCAATATCTGTGCTAGGCTGCTTGCAGATCGCGCTGAGCGCGACACTGCCCGCATACAGCCAGACTGCCGCGGTTGGTGTCAATGTCGTGAACCCGCAGCGCCTTAACCAAGCGGACCGGGAAGCGGTTCTCGACCAGCTGCGAACGGCTGGGGTCCGCATCATTCGCGCGCCGCTGGAACCGCCTTGGGCGGGCGGCAATTACGGGCCGGCGATCGATTTCATCCGGCGGGCCTATGAGCGGGGCATTAGGGCGGATCTGATTGTCGGGCTCCAGTACCGGGCTGACGCACAGAGACGGCCCGCGGTCAAGGATCTGCCGAGCATGTGGCCCTCCTATCCACTGTCGAGCGCCGACCCGGAGCGGTTTCGGGCGGTGTTCGAACCCTTGTTCAACCAGCTGGAAGACATGGGAATCAGGTTCGCTGCGCTCGAATTGGGGAATGAGATCAACTCCACAGCGTTCAACGGCGAGTTTCCGATCCCCGGTGAAGGGAGGGTCTTCGGCCTGGAGGATCTGACCCGCGATCCGGAAGCGCGGCGGATTGCCGATGGGTATCGCGCCTACCTGCAAACCCTGGCGGTTTTGAAGGACATCCGTGATCACTCACGGTGGAACCGCGAGACGCCGATCCTATCCGCCGGTCTTTCCAATCCCGGCTCGGCTGGCCCACGGCCCGGGTCGAAAACCGATGCGGTCACGATCGGCGCGACGCTCGAATACCTTCGCGCCAATGGGATCGACGCGCTGGTCGACGCGTATGGGGTGCACGCCTATCCATGGGCCCGGACCGCCGCAGGTCGCTTGAACCAACTCGCCCACGACGCGCTAGTTGAGTGCCACCCGCCCGCGCAAGGCAAGCCATGCTGGCTCACCGAATGGGGCTTGCCAGCCGCGGGCGCCTCGTGCGCCGGGAACGATGCACCGCGGACTGCGATGATCCGCGAAATGTTCGCCGACTTTCGCCAATTCGTGCGTCAGGGCCGGCTGCAGGAGCTTATCTATTACGCCTGGGCCGACGACCGATATGGGGTTTATCGATGTGGATTCTTGATCGACAGCGGCAAATTGGCGCTCGATTCGAGGATCGTCGAGTAGATGACATGAGCCCGGAAATCGGATTGCAAACAGGCTGCGCCGATGGATCTCGGCTGAAAAAGAAATAGGCCGACACGCAGACCGCGGCCGGAAGGGGAATAGCCCTCAAATAACAGTGAGACTGTAACATGTGGCCAGTATTCGTGTTTGGGACAGGGCGCTGCGGCTCTACTCATCTTCAGCGCCTAATAACGCTCTCCACCTGTTGCTGGGTCTGGGGAGAGCATGATGGGTTCCTGGGGCCGTTGCTCGAATCGGTCGACCGGTGCGGGACCAGCCTAGGGCTTGAGCGAAACGTATTCCGTACCGGTCTGCGCAGCGATGATCAGCTCGCCTCCGATATGTATCTCGGGTCGGAGCGGCTTTCTTGGCTCAATCGCTTCGACAGCGAGGAATTCGAGGGTGAGGTTACATCGCTTTTCGACCGACTTTTCGGATCACGATTGCCGAACGGCTGGACCGAATGGGGGTTCAAGGAAATCCTTTACGGGATAGACAACAATGCTCCTGCGATTTTACTTAAATTGTTCCCATCTGCTACAACCGTCTTTACTTTTCGCGACCCCAAAAGCACCATGCGAAAGCATGATCAGAACGTGGTCACCCGAGCTATTAGACGGGTCCGAGTCGTCAGTGGAACTTAATAAAATCTATCGATTACGCGCACGACGATGGCGAGCCATTGTAAATTATTTCCTTGATTATCGAAGCAACCACGACCGACGTATACTGTTTATCTCATCCGATAAGCTGAAATGGCCGGATAAGCAGATTTTGAACGTGTTGGGCCTGCCACCCACGCGTACAATTTCGAACGGACTGCAAATAACCAATCGAGGGCCAAGCGAATGGCCGGGATGGGCGAGCGAAACGTTTAACGAGTTGTTCGCGAAAGATGAGGCTGAGTTCTTAGATTTGTTTACACAGGCCTGTGCGCAGAGCGATGCGGACTGTGGATGGCCCTCGCGCGCTCAGTTAGTGTCGGCATCGACACGGGCTGCGTGCTCGCGATGAGTAGTCAGGATCGCGGCGAAGCTGAAAGGCCGAGCCCGGTGGAATGTTCGTCTCCATTTAGTTCATGAGCAACTGAGCAGCCGGGTGCCTTTGTCTTCAAGGATCTGGGCAAAAAATCAGTCGCAGACGGCACAGAATACATCGCCTTGGGCTTCAACAGATTAAAATGGGCGTTCAATATTCCTATAGACGACATGAACCGGCTCAACATTTCCGAAAACGGCGGAGATGAAATTTATCATGGGCTTAGCGCGATTGCGCCGCTGCCCTGTAGCGACCCGCAGAGATAGATGCCGAGCGCAAGGCTTGACCAGTCGAAATAAAACTGCGAGGCGACTGCCGACCCGTAGGCTGCGGTATCGGTCCGGAAATTCTGGGCGCTCACCTGTCGTGGACCGTCATTAACTGGGCATTGACCCGGGTCGCTGATGTGGAACCCCCACTCCGTGATCGCACACGGCTTGGCAGAACCGGAACCCGGCACTGCACACTGCGTCAGGACAAAAGATTGAAGCTCGTTTGCAATCTGACTCTGGGAACCCCAGAGGTAAGCATGGACTCCATACTGATCCGCGTAGTTGTCCAGGCCATTGGCACGCATAAAGGACAGTGCATCGTTCAACAGAACGGCATCCTCTGTCGTCGGCAACTTGTATCCGACAATTGACGTATCCCCGGGCGTATGTAACCCAGCCGAGATGACGGGGGTGGTCTGGTTTGTAACTAGATTGTCTCGGATCGCTTGGATAGCCGCCAATGCTTGGACATAGGTCCGGTATCCTGACGCGAGCGCCTGGGTCTCAGACGTGGTGCCGTTGATGAGATCCATCAGGCCGAGGGTCACGCCGCCAGATGGGCCGATGATCGCCAGGTCGCCATTGAACGCAGGGTTTCCGATCTCATTTCCAAGCTCGATGCCGGCGAGTTTGATACCCAGCCCATCGATCCGCTGAAGTAGCGGCTCAACTGCGTCTGTCAACTGCTGCACGACCAGGGCCGACAGCGGATAGGCGGCATAGATTACCGGGTTGTTAGTCCCTTACGAACTGACTCGCGACACCTTGTGAGCAATATTTACTGGTGGCAAAGCGCCAAGAATGGGATCATGAGTGAGCGGGAATGGCGTGAACCCACAGGGTTCGTTTGGTTTGCACCCGCGCGCAGCGGGAATGTCTGGGTGGATGTGAATCGGCGGATCATCCAAAACTACGCGCACGGCCGAGGGCGCCGTGTGTCCAGATTTTGCCTGTTTGGCTCCGGCTCCGCCGGCTTAGGATCTGCCGGCCGCATCGCCATGCCCGCCGGGTAGTAATCCGGGGTATTCGCAATCGTGATGATTAGAGTTACACGGATACCGTGCTGCCAGGCAGCTTGGACCATGTTCAGTGAGGGCGTGTAGCTGCCGTTGTACTTCTCCAGCGGGGCGCGGATCACCTTCACGCCAAGCGCCTGCTGGGTGCTGAGAGCGCTCTGCAATTTCGCCGGACTGAGCCGATCGGCGTTCGTCAGGTTCACGCCAATAGTGCCTTGCGCATAGACTGACGTTGATGCGAAAAGCGCCGCAGCAAATGTAAATGTCCTCATATCGGCTCTCCTATAGGTAATGCCGGTTGGGCAGTGAGGTTGCCAGCAGCGCAAAACGTCTGAGAGCCCATCGCCAGGACACGACCAACAAACATATTGGTTGACCGGGAATCGCCGCAAACCAAGCACTGGCATTGCAGAGGATTTGTCCGCTTGTAGTTACGAGAGAAACCGGGGTCTCGGTTACGGTAGCTCGCCCCGCTCCGATACCGAGAGCTAGAGTGGAAGCAGCAGCGGATAAGAGATTTCTCGTGGGTATAGTCATTGCGTCAGCTGATCGAAGGTGCCTGCCGCGAAAATGCGCTCGAGAATTAACTCAAATTTTTCAAATAGCCTAGATGACAAGATCGTTAACGCGCCAATATTCGTGGTTAAGAGATCGGTCTCCCATGCGGTGGGCGGCTGTTCGTCTCAGTCCATGAATTCGAGAATGCCGCGGCGGCGGGCCCGGAAAAAATATCGACCGTGACGATTATCCCCGGTTATGAGGACCGAATCACCGGGCACCCGTCGCCGCGCCTGGTCACCGACCGCTGGTGCGGGAAACCCAACGGGTACTCTGGCAGCAGGCGATCGCCGCGGTACCGGATTATGCCTTGATCACCTCATGGAACGAGTGGCAAGACAGGAGCTCGAACCCTCGGTCGAGTGTAGCTCCTGCGCCCTTGTCGATACGGCGGCGTTCTCGCGACGGTTTCGTGCCGAACAGAGGTAACCAATCAAGGTGGTTGCTTGGCCTGTCGGCGCCGTCCGTTGTCGCTGACGGCGACCGGTTGGTTTCAGCGCCGCGACCAGAGTGCCGGCAGGTTTTTCGCACGCCGGCCGCGGGGATTGCCGGACCGGCCGTTTTTAAAGCGAGTGCGTAGCGGCTGCTTCCTGGGCAATCGCCCGCGGTCCCCGCTTCTCTGGTAGTGCTGCTACTCTCCGGTCCCTGCTGCCTCCCCGCAAGCCGGTAGCCTCCTTGTTCGAGACAAATCGGCTCCCTGCTGGTCGAGCAGAGTCATGGGTTAATAACTATCTAATTTGCTGGAGATTTTTGACAATGTCTCGCTGGCTTTGGGGCGCGGAATCGATCTTTCTCCCTGCTTTACGGGTCCAGCAGGGAAGAAGCGAGGCAGTAGGTTTATGTTTTTTAGCCGAACGATATGCGCGATCGGCTATGAGTTTACGTCCGCTACAGCGCGAGCTTGCCGGCGACGAGGAGCAGTGTCGTCGCGAGCGTGAAACGCAAGACCGCGTCGGGCACGCGCACTGAAAAATAACTGCCGATGACGATCCCCGGTAACGAGCCGGCCAGCAGCGAGCCGAGCAAATGCCAGTCAATCGAGCCCAACATCCAGTGGCCGAGGCCGGCGACCAGGGTCAGCGGCACGGCATGGGCAATGTCGGAGCCGACGATGCGCGCCGTCGGCAGTCTTGGATAAAGCAGGATAATGGCGGTCACGCCGAGGGCACCGGCGCCGACCGAGGAGATCGACACCAATACTCCCAGCACCGCGCCGAGCAGCACGGTCAGCGCTGCGGTGCGGCGCGGGCTCAATTCGCCGACATGGGCGGCAAAAAACGCCAGGATTCTCTTACGGAAGATCAGCGCCGCAGCCGTCGCGCCCAGGGCGCCGCTGAGCACCGCGGTGATCAAACTCCGCGCCGCGCCGCTGTAGATGCCAAAGCCCGACAACGCGAGCAGGGTCAGCGCGGTCATCGGAACGCTGCCGGCGGCGAGCCGGCCGACGATGCGCCAATCGATGTTGCGGTTGAGGCCGTGAACCAATGTCCCGGCGCTCTTTGTCGCCGCCGCGTAGAGCAGATCAGTCCCCACAGCGGTCGCCGGGTGAATGCCGAACAACAGAACCAGAAGCGGCGTCATCAGCGAGCCGCCGCCGACCCCGGTCATGCCGACCAGCAGGCTGACGCAAAACCCCGCGATTGAATAAAGCAGGTCGACCGAGCGGATCATCCTCTGGTGACCTCCAAGAGGTACCTCTTCAACCGCTCGAATTGCGCGTATGCCAAGCCAGGGACGTGCGGATGATCGTGTCGAGGTCGGAGTGCTGCGCGCGCCAACCGAGAATTGCGGCGGCAAGGCTCGGGTCGGCGACCAGTGCCGGAGGATCGCCCGGCCGCCGCGACGCGGCGCGCGCCGGGACCTTACGGCCGCTTATCGCCTCAGCGGCAGCGATCACCTCGCGCACCGATCGACCGCTGCCGGTGCCGAGATTGACAGCAATGCTGGCGCCACCCGCACGCAGGCGCTCCAGCGCGCGCAAATGCGCGATTGCAAGGTCGTGGACATGGACGTAATCGCGAATTGCCGTCCCGTCCGGCGTCGGGTAATCGGTTCCATAGATATCGATTTGCGGCCTTAGCCCGAGCGCTGCCTCCAGCACCAACGGTATGAGGTGAGTTTCGGGCTCATGGCATTCGCCGATCTCACCCTCGGAATCGGCGCCGGCGGCGTTGAAGTAGCGCAGCGCCACCGAGCGCATCGCATACGCCTCGCCGTACCAGTGCAATGCCCGCTCGATCGCGAGCTTGGTTTCGCCATAGGGGTTGACCGGGCACTGCGGCGCGCTTTCGCGGATCGGCGTGCCGGCGGGCGTGCCGTAGGTCGCGCAGGTCGACGAAAAAACGATCTCGCCGACGCCCGTTTCCCGCATCGCCTCCAACAGCGACAGGGTGCCGACGAGATTATTGCGATAGTAGAGCGCCGGATCAGTTACCGACTCGCCGACATAGGCGTAGGCGGCGAAATGCATGACAGCAGCTACCCGATGCTCGGCGAGCGCGGCACAGAGGTGCCGGCGGTCCGCGAGGTCGCCCTCGACGAGCGGCCCCCAACGCACCGCCTCGCGGTGCCCGCGCGACAGATTGTCAAAGACGACCGGTCGGTATCCGGCGCGCGCCAGCACCTTGCAAGCGTGCGACCCGATATATCCGGCCCCGCCCGTTACCAGGATCGATTGTGACATGCGTGCTGCCTCATATCATGCTGATGGACGCGGGGTGCGGTGCGGCGCTCGGCCACGCGGCCGGCGCGGCTGCCGGTTAAATGATCCCGCGCCGCCGCAATTCCTCGATGATCTGCGCTGCGGCCTCTTCGGCCGTGGTGCCGATCGTTGTCACCTGCACCTCCGGAGCTTCGGGCGGCTCGTAGGGCGAATTGATACCGGTGAAGTTCTCGATTCGCCCGAGTTTTGCCTTGGCGTAGAGGCCCTTGGGATCGCGCCGGATGCACTCGTCGAGCGGCGTGTCGACAAAGATTTCAAAGAAGGCGGCGGGGGCGGTCAATTCCCGCACCATTCCGCGCTCGGCGCGGAACGGCGAGATAAACGAGCAGACCACGATCAGCCCCGCCTCGGTCATCAGCCTGGCAACCTCGCCAACACGGCGGATGTTCTCGACACGGTCGGCATCGGTGAAGCCAAGGTCGCGATTGAGGCCGTGCCGCATATTGTCGCCGTCGAGCAGCATCGTGTGCCGGCCCGCGGCAAGCAGCTGTTTCTCGACGATGTCGGCGATTGTCGATTTCCCGGCACCGGGCAGTCCGGTCAGCCACAGTACCGCCGCAGCCTGTCCCTTCAGTGCGGCGCGCTGCTCGCGGCCGACAGTCAGCGCCTGCCAGCGGATATTGCTGGCCCGCCGCAGGCCAAAGGCGATCATCCCGGCGCCGGCCGTTTCATTGGTCAGGCGGTCGATCAAAATGAAGGCACCGGTGTGGCGGTTGGCCTTGTAGGGATCGAACGCGACCGGCGTGGCGGTCGATAGGTTGCAGAACCCGATCTCGTTCAGGCCCAGGGTCTTGTCCGCCAACTGCGCCAGGGTCTCGACGTTGATCCGGTGCTTGAGGGCGGTGACGGTGGCCGGCACCGTTCGTGTGCCGATCTTCAACAGGTAGGAACGGCTCGGAACGAGGGGTTGCTCGCCGAGTCAGATGACATGCGCGGCGAACTGGTCGACGCATTCCGGCCGATCACGCGGGTCGGCAAGGAGATCGCCGCGGGCAATGTCGATCTCGCGGTCGAGCGTTAGGGTAACGGCGTCTCCCTCGGCTGCGCCGGCGAGCGCGCCGTCGAAGCTGACGATCTCTTTGACCCGCGCGGTGCGGCCGGCGCCTGCGACCAGCACCTCATCGCCCGGCGCAATCGAGCCGGAAACGACCGTGCCCGAGAAACCGCGGAACTCGCCATTCGGACGGTTGACCCATTGGACCGGAAAACGGATCGGTCGCTCTCCGCTGGCCACCTCGATCGACCGGAGATGCTCGAGCAAGGTCGGCCCTTGGTACCACGGCATGTGCGCTGACCGTGTCGTGACATTGTCGCCCGATCGTGCCGAGAGCGGGATGGCGCGGACCGAGGGGTTGCCGAGACCGGCGGCAAAGGCCGCGAACTGCGTCGCGATTTCCTCGAAGCAGTGCTCGTCGAATCCAACGAGGTCCATCTTGTTGACGGCGAGCACTAGATGACGAACACCGAGCAGCGCGTTGATATAGGCATGCCGCTTGGTCTGCGGCAGCACCCCCTTGCGCGCATCGACCAGGATTACGGCAAGCTCGCAGGTCGAGGCGCCGGTCGCCATGTTGCGTGTGTACTGCTCGTGCCCCGGGGTATCGGCCACCGCGAACGCACGTTCTTGGGTCGCGAAAAACCGATAGGCGACATCGATCGTGATCTTCTGCT
>Ga0310915_10001993_pt1 | contig 10745 bp, 17 predicted proteins | sample GREbulkMGAN111_FD_202508 | JGI IMG/M metagenome (GOLD analysis project Ga0310915, IMG submission 202508) | Lab enrichment of tropical soil microbial communities from Luquillo Experimental Forest, Puerto Rico - GRE.bulkMG.AN111 | ecosystem: Environmental > Terrestrial > Soil > Tropical forest >...
TTGCTCCAGCCTCGAACACAACCCTGCCGAAGCGCTTGCACTTGCCCCACCGAAATCACGGTCAGGTCACCCGCAAGAACGCGTAGACGGAAGCATTCTCTCCCAGGATCGGCCACCAGACTGATGGGAATGTCGTGGCCAGGACAAAGCGACGAAGACCGTCGAATCTTGCCACCAGTCTCCCCCGGTCACATATGGCCGCCAGCGTCTCCATGCCCCCCTCTGTCCTGCCGAGCACTCCAAACGGCCTCTTCGATGGGGAGATCTGGCCCAAGGCCGGCTGCGCCTCGACCGCCTATGCCGCAACAGCGTCGTTGCAACTTTCTTCCCCTGGGCTCTCGCCCATTCCTCGCGAGATCAAGAAAGTTCCCTCGCCGCCGTCCTTCGCTGACGCTGCGGCCCCAAGGGGGTGCGCCGTCGGTCGCCCTGGGCCTGACGATCACCATCGAGGCCGCAATGGAGCGGGCTCGGAACAGAGATCACGGAGACTTATCATGGCGACCATCGGCACTTTCAAGAAGACCGGCAGCAACGAGTTCACCGGCGAAATCGTCACCCTCAGCGTCCAGGCCAAGAACGTCCGCATCGTCCCCGATGCCCGCGCCGCCGGCGACAACGCCCCCAGCCACCGCATCTTCATCGGCCGCGTCGAGATCGGCGCCGCCTGGTCCAAGCGCTCCAACGAGGGTCGCGATTATCTGGGCCTGAAATTGGACGATCCGAGCTTTACCGCCCCCATCTACGCCAACCTGATCGAGGACGAGGAAGGTGACGGCTTCGGCCTCATCTGGTCCCGCCCCCAGGGCCGCCGCAACGGCAACTGAGGGCCCCGGCAATGCCCCGCCCGGTTGCCCGGGCGGGGCATCCGCCTCCCACGCGAACCGGCATACCCCCGACTCCGCCTCGCCAAGGGCAAGGCCGACGGCCGCACCATGAAGGATTTGATTTATATCGGCTCAGCCTGCGGCTGAGGTCCCCACCCCAGCCCCTCCCCAAGGAGGGGTTTTGTGCCGCACATGCGGCCACAGTCACCACCCGGCGCCCGGTTACAGCTCAAGGCTCAAGCGGTGCGGACAGGACCGCCGTCAACAGGCCGGGGAATAGACCGTCGATTTCGTCCTGCCGCAGCCGGTTCATGTGGCTGGTGCCGTCGTTACGGGTCCAGACCAGCCCGGCATCCCGCAGCACCCGAAAATGATGGGACATGCTGGACTTGGGCCGCCCGCCGTCAAGAGCACTGCAACTCTGTTCGCCACCGGCTGCCAATTGTCGGACGATGCCCAGGCGAACCGGGTCGCTGAGGGCGTAAAGGATGCGCTCCAATGCGATGTCGGCGCAGTCGGGATGCTTGAACGGTCTCATGGCGCGCAGCCTAGCACGAAATGATCGGCTTGCATTAGTTCGATATATATCGAACAATAGAATTATCGAAACGCATTGGGAGCATCCCATGTCATCCTTGTTCCAACCTTTCACTCTGAAAAGCGTCACCCTGCGAAACCGCATCGCCGTATCGCCGATGTGCCAGTACATGGCTCAGGACGGAGTGGTCAACGACTGGCATCACGTCCATCTGACGGGCTTGGCCCGTGGCGGGTCCGGCTTGGTCATCGTGGAGGCGACGGCGGTTTCTCCCGAAGGACGCATCACGCCGGCCTGCCCCGGCTTGTGGAACGATGCCCAGGCCGAGGCTTTCGCCCCGATGGTGCGCGCCATCAAATCGGCCGGCGCCGTGCCCGGCATCCAGATCGGCCACGCCGGACGCAAGGCCAGCGCCAACCGCCCCTGGGAAGGCGACGACCATCTTCCCTCCGACGATCCCCGCGCCTGGAAGACCATCGCCCCGTCGGCGATTCCCTTTGGCGCCAATCTGCCGCAGGTGCCGCAGGCCATGACCCAAGCCGACATCGACCGCGTGCGCGGCGATTTCGTGGCCGCCGCCCAACGCGCCCTCACCGCGGGATTCGAGTGGCTGGTGCTGCATTTCGCCCATGGCTATCTGGCGCAAAACTTCCTGTCCGACCATTCCAACCAACGCGATGACCGCTACGGCGGCAGCTTCGAGAACCGCGCCCGCTTCCTGAAGGAAACCCTGGCGGCGGTGCGCGAAGTCTGGCCGGAGCATTTGCCCCTGACCATGCGGCTGGGCGTGATCGAATTCGACGGCCGGGACGAGGAAACCCTTCAACAGTCCATCGGCTTGATCCGCGACTTCAAAACGGCGGGTCTGGATTTCATCGACGTCAGCATGGGCTTTTCCACTCCCACCGCCCAAATCCCTTGGGGCCCTGCCTTCATGGCGCCGGTAGCGGCGCGAGTGCGCAAGGAAACTGGTCTGCCGGCGACGACAAGCTGGTTCATCAGCCAGCCCAAACAGGCTGACGCGCTGATCCGCGACGGATCGGTGGATGTGGTGATGCTCGGTCGGCCTCTTTTGGCCGAACCCCATTGGCCCTATCGCGCCGCCCGCGAACTCGAGGAAGAGAACCCGGCCTGGGTCCTGCCGCCGTCTTACGCCCATTGGCTGTCGCGCTATCGCAGCGAATAACCCATCGGCTTGGAATAAGAAGCGGCGGCCATTGGGTCGCCGTTTCTCATTGCGACTCGGATCGTTTTGCCGATCCGCTGTCCCAATCCCTAGCCCTGAGAGACCTTTGGAAACGGTTCGCCGGATGGGTGCGCCTTGCGCAACAGATCCGCCGGCTCGACGTTGAGCGCTGCGCCCAACTTGTCCAGCACATCGATGCTGGCGGCATAGACGCATCGTTCCAAAGCGCTGATATAGGTGCGGTCGAGATCGGCCAGATGCGCAAGCTCTTCCTGCGACAGGCCGCGCTCCTGTCGATAGATGCGCAGATTGCGGGCGAGCACCTCTCGAATATCCATACCCGAGAGGACGCCCAATTGCAGAGTATTCAACCACGGAGTATTCTCGACAAAATGCAGTCTGAGCCTTAAGACCTCAGGGACCTCGACCTTCTGTTATCTACCGGAATGACAGAGGTGATGCGCTCTATGCATCACCAGGAGACACGGAAACGTCCCCATTCCCAGCGGATGTGCGTGATAAAATCGGTGGAAATAGACCTTGAGGGAAAACCGGCATGAGCGTAGCCGCCTTCGAAGACCATCCGCCGGAGAGTCTTCGCGTTACCCCTTACGACGAACGCCATTTGGCGACCTATCTCAGGCTGTTGGATGCCGAAGCCGAGGGCGCCGACTGGCGCGACGTGGTCTCGATCCTCTTCGGTCTCGACGTGGGTCACGATCCTGACCGCGCCAAGGCTGTCCATGACAGCCATTTGGCGCGAGCCCGTTGGATGAGCGAAACCGGCTATCGCTATCTGCTGGAATCCCGCCTGCAATAAGGCATAGGCCCCGCCTTGAGGGTAGTCCGGGTTTGCGCATGACACGATGCGGAACCGCCATCTAGCGCTATGGTAGAATATTTGAAACGTTGCTCCCTCCGATTCCAGGCCATGCCCTCGTACGGAGGATGTTCGATGCCAACCCCTTTTTGGCGCTCGGAAACCACGCAGGAACAGTTGAACCGGCTTGACCGGCCCGGCTTTGCCGCCGAGTTTCTGCGCCGCAATCCGAATTACCGAAACGACTGCCTGCAAACCCAGCGACAGATCGCCCAAGGCGAGCTCGATGCGCAAGCCGCCCAGGCCGAGTTGGCTCGCCGCTGGGGGCTGTGCTTTTGTCCTTGATCCGGACCAGCCTGCCGGCCAGGGGCCGGTATTCTGGCGACCGGAGGTCTTTCCCGGCACGGTCATTCTCGCTTCGGCGCCGCAGGGCTACGATGCGCTAAACTCTTTGACGCTCTCGGATCTCGAACCGTTCGCCACCGACCGGCTGGATCGTTTGGAGCGTCATATCCTGCTCGCCGACCCGGACGGCGCCCAATATCTGCGACTGTCCGAGAATGGCAGCGGCCATTGCCTTGCCGTGATTCTGCCTCTCGATGACCCCTCCGATCTTCGCTTCGAAGCCGTCGGACGCTTTCTTCGCCGCCTGCGTGGCCGCTCCGGCGGCCCGCTGCCCACCGGCCTGCAGCTCACGCCAATGCGACGAAGCCGGTTGATCCAGCTTCTGCATGTCCTCGATTTTCGTCTCACCGGCGCCGGCCCACGCGAGATCGCCGCCGCCCTTGTCGACAAGGATGCGGCGGCATTGCCCGCCATCGAGTGGAAAAGCTCGGCGGTTCGCCGCAAGGCCAATCGCCTGATCCGCGACGCCCAGGTCCTGATGAACGGCGGTTATCGCAAGCTGCTGCGCGGCGACTGAGCCTTTCCAAAGGGGGGACACCGAAACCCTCCGAATCTTCGTCCTCCGCCCACGCCCGCGTTCTTCGCCACCGTGATCCCGTCGCGCCGTCCTCAAGTGGCGGCGCTCTGGACCCACACGGAGGCATACGATGCCCGTTGAACCCGCCCGTTATGTCAGAACCCACGAAGCCGCCCGCCTGCTCAGCCTGTCGGCCCGCACCCTGGAAAAATACCGCTGCCACGGCACCGGCCCGGTCTTTCGCAAGCTGGGCGGGCGCGTGGTCTACGCCATCGACGATCTGGAGGCTTGGGCCGCGCAGTCCACCTGCACCTCGACCTCGGATCCGCGCTACGACGCCGCCCGTCTGGCCGGCCGGACCCGTTGAGGTCACCCGATGTCCATCCATCCCACGACCGCACCGCGCCGGCAGCTCGACCTATTCCACGCCCTGCCCGGCGACATGGCGCCCCGCGACGCCCAGGATCTGATGTCCTGGCCGTTCTTCAGCCTGTCCAAGTCCCATCGCGTCCGGCCCATCGATTTTCACATGGGCGAAGTCACGATCCGGGTCGAGGCGACGCCCGAGCACGGCATGGCCACCATCTGGGATGCCGATCTGCTGATCTGGGCGGCCAGCCAGATCGTCGAGGCCCGTGATCGCGGCCTCGCCACCTCCCGCCTGATGGCCGCCACCCCGTACGAAATCCTCGCCTTCATCGGTCGCGGCGACAGCCTGCTCAGCTATGATCGCCTGAAAGCGGCGTTGGACCGGCTGCAATCCACCACCATCGCCACCTCGATCCGCCAGCCGAATGAACGCCGTCGTCACCGCTTTTCCTGGATCAACGAATGGAAGGAGCGGCTGGATGGCCAGGGCCGCCCGCGCGGTATCGAACTGATCCTGCCCGATTGGTTCTATGCCGGGGTGATGGACGACGCCTTCGTCCTGACCATCGACCGCGCCTATTTCGATCTGACCGGCGGATTGGAGCGCTGGCTCTATCGGCTGGTGCGCAAGCATGGCGGCCGTCAGGAACAAGGCTGGAGCTTCGATCTCCATCACCTGCATCTCAAATCCGGCAGCCTGTCGCCGTTCAAGCGCTTCGCCTTCGAACTGCGCGCCATCGTCCAGCGACAGCCCCTGCCCGGCTATCGCCTGGGCTACGGCATCGACCTCGCCGGCGAGGTCCGCCTGACCTTCGCCCCCGACTTGCCCGGCCATGTGGCGGCAGCGATCAAGCCCCAAAAGTTATCCACATATTCGGTGCATAAGCCTGGGGATAAGCTGTGAATCCCCCCGTACTATCAGGAACCCGGACGCCCGTACTATCGGGAACCCGAGTCCCGTACCATCAGGAACCGGAGCGGCCTGTAACCCATTGGCGCAACAAGCCTGATTCACCCCCTTCTAACCTTCCTAACTTAGAATCCTACGGATTCTTCCTAACTGTAGTGGAGCAGGTCGACCGGCGGAAAAGCCGTCCGTTCCACCGTCTGACCATTTCCGCGCCATCGCCGCTCCCCGGAGAACGGCCATGATCGTCGCCCTGCTCAACCAGAAGGGCGGCGTCGGCAAGACCACCTTGGCCCTGCATCTGGCCGGAGCTTGGGCCAGGCTCGGCAACCGCATCACCCTGATCGACGCCGATCCCCAGGCCTCGGCCCTCGACTGGTCGGAACAGCGGGCGCGGGAAGGCTTGCCTCGTCTGTTCGGCGTCATCGGCCTGGCTCGCGACACCCTGCACCGCGAGGCGCCGGAACTGGCTCGCGATGCCGATCACATCATCATCGACGGGCCGCCCCGCGTTGCCGGACTGATGCGCTCGGCCCTGCTGGCCGCCGATCTGGTGTTGATCCCGGCGCAACCCTCGCCATTCGACGGCTGGGCTTCCGGCGAAATCCTGAAATTGCTCGGCGAGGCGCGGATCTTCCGCCCGCAGTTGGCCGCCCGCTTCCTGTTGAACCGCTGTGCCGCCCGCACCGTTATTGCCCGTGAGACGGTCGGAGCCCTGGCCGACCACGATCCGCCGGTGCTGCGCTCCACCATCGGCCAGCGCGTCGTCTTCGCCGATGCCGCGCAATCCGGGCGGCTGGTGTTCGAGATCGATGACGGCAGCCCCGCATCCCATGAAATCACCGCTCTGGCCGCCGAAGTGGCGGGGCTGGCGTCATGAAACGCGCCTTCGTCAGCCGTCCCGGCGATGTCGAAAGCTGGGTCAAAGCGCCGGAAACATCTCCGCGTTCCGTCAGCGGCTTCACTGCCCGCCTGACCATCGACGTCACGCCCGCTTTGCGTGGACGGATCAAGATGACCGCCTTCCAGCGTGGCCAAACCATGGCCGACATGCTGCGCGATCTGCTGCTGCGCGAATTCCCCGAATGCCCAGGAGGAGCCCCATGACCGGCATCGCACCGCTGGCCCGGCCACCCAAACGGCCAGACTCCGCCAACCTGACCCGCGTCGAACTGACCTGGGTCGAGAAGCAGATCGAGAACTGGATCCGCTTCGGCCATGCCGTCGAGGACACCATTCTCGACCGTCACCGCCGCGTCGTCGGGTTCGCGCCGAACAGCCTGTTTACCTTCGTCCGCTGGTCATCCAACGACTATGGCACCATCAGTTCGCGCATCGACATCGTACGGGCCATGGCACCGGGCGAAGCGCACACCACGCTGCCGTTCGTGCGGCCCGGCGGCGAGATTCTGCTGCATATCCACGGCTGGCCGAAGGTCGAACGGGTGCTGCTGGTCATCGACGCGGTGGAAGCGATCGGCATCGATCCGGCCGACGCCGCGCCGGATCATTGGCGGCATGTCCATAACCGCCTGACCGTCGGCCACCAGCCGCGCCTCTATACCCGCGAACGCCATGACGCCTGGCTCAAACGCCAGCAGGTGCAGTCATGACGCGCTTCGGCTGGGTGATGAGCACCTACTTTGCAGTGCTGATCATCGGCGGCTCGGCCTTGGTCCATCCGACACTCCGGCTGCTATGGAACGCCACCGCCAGCACAGCAATCGGGCTCTATGCCGTACAGCCGCTCCGCACTCCGCATGTCGGCGATCTGGTGGCGGTGGTGCCGCCGGAACCCGTCGCGCGGTTCCTCGCCGATGGCGGCTATCTACCCCGGGGTGTGCCATTGCTGAAGCACATCGCCGCACTGGCCGGAGACACCGTCTGCCGTTTTGGCAGCACCATCACCGTCGATAACGTTGCCCTCGCCGAGGCGCGGGACCGCGACAGCCGGGGCCGTGCGCTTCCCGTTTGGAGCGGTTGCCGCACCCTCGGCTCCGGCGAATTCTTCCTGCTCAACCATCATCCCGACAGCCTGGATGGCCGCTATTTCGGCCCTCTTCCCATCACCTCGATCATCGGCCGGGCGACGCCGCTTTGGCTTGCCGACTGACGTTTTTCTCAACCCAAGGAGACGCATCATGACCCATATCGGCCTCTTCGCCCGCACCGCCGACGGCTATACCGGCCACCTGCGGACGCTCACCCTTGATGTCGAGCTGACGCTGGTTCCCGCCGAACATGCCGATGCCGAGAACGCGCCCGACTATCGCATCCATCGCGGCGCCGACGCCGATGGGCCGGAAGTCGGCGCCGGTTGGAAACGCACCGGCGAGAAGGCCGGCGATTACGTCGCCATGCTGATCGACGACCCCACTTTGACCCAGCCCCTGCGCGCCAACCTGTTCCAATCGGACGTCAAGGGCAAGGCCTTCGCCCTGCTGTGGACCCGTCCGGCCAAACGCGAAGATAAACGGTGATGCGATGCGGCGGCTGTTTGCGACATCGCGCTCATGCGGCTCTGGTGCAATTCCTTTGTTCGATCGAACGCCGCACCATTCCTTCATCCCGACCGGAATCGATCAGGCCGTCGCGCGCAGCGGCAGTCCAGGGCGGCCGATTGGCCGACGCGCCAGCGCTTCACCCTGGACGGCCGCGAGCACGATGGCAGGCTTTCCGGGTGTCGGGAGAATGGCGTTTACTGCGCTCATACTGTCGCTCCTGATGTCGCCGATGAGCACTGCCTGCGCTCAGGAGGCAGTGCCGCTCATACCGGTAGAGCGCGTGGCGCTTACCGATTCCGTTGCCGGATTCGTCACCGAAGCCTCGCAACGCTTCGGCATTCCGGCGGCCTGGATACAGGCGGTCATCCGCATCGAAAGCGCCGGCGATCCGCAGGCCCGGTCGCCCAAAGGCGCCATGGGGCTGATGCAGATCATGCCATCCACCTGGCAACTTTGGTGCAATCGGCTGGGCCTCGGCGATGACCCGTTCGAGCCCCGCGCCAACATCCTGGCCGGCACGGCATTTCTCCGCGAGATGCACGACCGCTACGGCTCGCCCGGTTTCCTGGCCGCCTACAATGCCGGACCGGCGCGCTATGAAGATCATCTGGCAACCGGACGACCGCTGCCTGCCGAAACGCAGGCCTATATCGCCATGCTGGCACCGATGCTCGACGGCAAACTGGCGAACGGCGCAATCGCACTCGCCCACGAAACCGCCAATTCGCGCTCATGGATGACGGCACCGATGTTCATTGCCGGCGAGCAGACCACAGTTCCAGACCACCTCTCGATCTCTCTTTCGGCTGTCGCCCCACATTCCGACGGCCTGTTCGTCCGGTTCCCCGAACCGAGGCGGTTGCCATGATGGACAGCGCAGTCCAGCGGGCTTCCGCGATAAGCGGCGAAAGACTGGCGGAATACCGAGGAAAACGGGACCAAACGACCGAACGAATGCCGCCCGTAATCGGCGAGACTGCGGAGTTGGTGTTTTGCCGCCGGTTCCCGCTCCTGCCGCTGATAAAGTGGCTGCGGTGAAACCGCAGCGCGGGAGACGAGCGATGGAATTCTTTTGCGGCTTGGACGTGTCGATCGAAGAAACGGCAGTGTGCGTGGTTGACGGCAAGGGTGATGTCCATTTGCAAACAAAGGTGGCGACCGAACCGGAAGCGATCCGGGCGGTGTTGAAACCGTTCCTGGGCCGTCTGCGGCGTATTGGCCACGAGGCGGGGTCATTGTCGCCCTGGCTGCATCCGGAACTGTTGCAACTGGGTCTGCCGGCGATCTGCCTGGAGACGCAGCATGTGCGGGCGGCGATGTCGGCGCAGCGCAACAAGACCGACGCGGCCGACGCTCTGGGCATCGCGCATATCATGCGCACCGGCTGGTTTCGCCAGGCCCACATCAAGACAGAGGCCTGCTATCGGATGAAACTTCTGCTGACCCACTGGCGCAACCTGAAACGCAAGTTCCTCGACCTGGAAAACGCCATCCGCCATTCCCTGAAGTCGTTCGGCATCCGCTTGGGCAAGGTCGGGCGCGGGGCCTTCGACCAGGCGGTGCGCGATGCGGTGGCGGACGACGCGCTGACCGCCGAGTTGATGGACGCCATGCTGACGGCGCAGGCAGCGCTGTGGAAGGAGTACTGCCGGCTACATGACATGGTGGTCAAGATTGTCGCCGCCAGCGAGTTGGCTCGGCGGTTCATGGCCATTCCCGGCGTCGGTCCGGTGACAGCCTTGAGCTTCATCGCGGCGATCGACGATCCATCGCGCTTCCGCCGCTCGCGCGACGTCGCGGCCTATTTCGGCCTGACCTCGCGGCGCTGGCAGTCCGGCACCTCGATCGACATCAAGGGCCACATCAGCAAGGCCGGTGATCCGGATGTCCGGCGAGCACTTTACGAAGCGGCGTCGGGACTGATGACGCGCTTCAAGGGAAAGGACAAGGTCAAGGCCTGGGGGCAGAAACTGACCAAGCGCGGCTGCCACAAGAAAGCGGTGGTGGCGGTGGCCCGCAAGCTGGCGGTGATCATGCACGCCATGTGGAGCGACGGCACCGTCTATGACGGCGACGCCCAGGCCAGCGACACCGACCTCGCGGCGCGGGCGGCGACCAAGGAGCGCAGGCTTCTGGGCGCGCAGGCATGACCGGAAAGAGGCGTTGCTGCTGTCCGTCACCATGACGACAGGCTTTTGAACAAGGAGATCCGCTCCGGCGGATAAGGACTGGTGCAGATCAGGAACGACGGGAAGCACGTTATCTTGCCTGCGGCCGCGCCGATCGAAAGACGGCCGGACCGCGTTCGAATGCCTGTGATGATGCCCCGTGAATCCGATGGAAAAATGCGCCGCGACGGTTCGAACGCTGCCACCGTGCAGCCAAAATACCCCGTCGCTGAGCGCGTAGGAGTGCACGTCGCACCAGACCTCTCGACCTCGCAAAAGCAGCGTGCCGTAGAGATGCGGAAAGCATATCATCGAAGACAAAAGGAGAAACGACGATGTCTACGCAAACAGAGAAAACAAAGCCGATTAGGAGTGCAAGATAAAAGGCCGCAATGTGCGGCTCGGTCGGGCTGTTGTTTTCATTGGTTATTCGAACCGCCCCAGCAATGTGCGCTCTTCCAGCGCAATGTTTGCGCCGAGATCAAACCATTGTCAGGACAGAAAACT
>Ga0310915_10001998_pt1 | contig 10740 bp, 9 predicted proteins | sample GREbulkMGAN111_FD_202508 | JGI IMG/M metagenome (GOLD analysis project Ga0310915, IMG submission 202508) | Lab enrichment of tropical soil microbial communities from Luquillo Experimental Forest, Puerto Rico - GRE.bulkMG.AN111 | ecosystem: Environmental > Terrestrial > Soil > Tropical forest >...
AGTAGATCGCCAGCGCCGCGTTCGCGTGGTCCGGCAGTAGGCCTGAGAGCACGAGGCGCCCGCCGCGCGCGGCGATCCGGCGCAACGGCACCGCCAGCCGCATTAACGGCCTCAGCAGGATATTCGCGAGGGCTAGGTCATAGGGTGCGCCGATTGCGATCGCACGCGCTTGCGTGCCAGGCGCACGGACGAACGTGATACCGAGCGCGCAATTGAGCCGCGCATTGGCGCGCGCCGCCGCCACGGCCAGAGGGTCGATGTCGCCGGCGGTGACACGGCTGCGCAGAATTTTCGCCGCCGCGATCGCCAAGACGCCCGTGCCGGTGCCGACGTCGAGGACACGGCGGGCGCGCCGCCGCTTCGCCAGTGCATCGAGCGCCAGCAGGCAGCCGCGAGTGGTGCCGTGGTGGCCGGTGCCGAAAGCGAGGGCGGCTTCGATCTCCAGGCCGATGTCATTGGGCTTCACACTGGCGCGGTCATGCGCACCGTGCACGATAAAGCGGCCGGCACGAATCGGTGCTAGACCGGAGAGGCTTTCCTTCACCCAGTCGGCGGGGGCTACGGGCTCGATCGCGACCGCGGCTGCCGCGTCGTCACCAGCCACCCGCGCGACCTGCGCGCGCAATGCGGCCTCGTCCGGCGCTTCGCGGAAATAGATCGCCACCTGCCAGCGCCCCCCGGCGTCCTCGAAGCCGGCGCAAGCGGTGTCGCCGGCACCGAAGATCTCGCCGAGCGTTGAGGAAAGTCGTCGGGCGGTCGGCTCGTCGCAGGTGAGGCGGGCGACGCTGGTCGGCTTATCGGTCATGCGTGCCACGTTCGTCCTTCGCATTTGTGCGCGCAATGGTTATTAGGCGGCATGAGCGCCGAAACGCCTGCGCCGACCGACCACGAAACCGGCGCCGGCCCGCTGCAAGTCGCCGAATTCCCAAGCCTGTTTGTGCCGCGCCTGCAATTCCTGCTGCAGCAGCTTAAGTTGCATCACCACATAGGGACCTGCACTATTTCCCGAACTTCCGCAGCGCCGATGACTGTTTGGCGCTCGGCCTTGAAGTTCTGGAAGGCGATTGTCCCACCATCCATGACGATATGGAGTGTACCGCCGACGCCGCGATCGAGACGATGCGGGCGCTCTCTGGCGAGGCCGATAGGTTGCGCCGCCGCGGCGAAGCCTACGCGCAGGCGAGCGGCGCGCTGCTCAAGGGGCTGATCCGTCATCTCGGAGAGGATCTCATAGTGTCTCTGATCCTCGACCGCGACGAGGCCGCGCTCAGGGTCGCGCAACACAACTGAGGCGGCTAATGCCGCTTGAAGTACTGGATGTCGCGTTCGTGCTGCTCGGCGGCCTTGCGGGAGTTGAAGATGCCGAGGTTGCGCCGCCCGCCGGTCTTCGGATTGACCTTGCGCGAATAAAGCCGGTACTTGCCGCCCTTGAGTTTTCGGATCATGGGTCGCTCCTTGCCGCACCAATTCGTCGCGAGGCGAAGCGTTCCTTCACCAACCGAACGGGAAGAAGCCGCCGTAATAGCGGCGCACCGGGTAGTAGCCGCGGTACTAGCTGGCGACTCATCATAATGCGCGGTGCGGCGGTGCCTTGGCGCGTCAGCGTAGGGCGAGTCCTCTGCCACCACCGCGCCGACCGCAACGTTGTCCGGGATCTCGCCGACCCGTTGATGCCCTACTTCACCGACACTGACTAGTCCAGATGGAATGTGGGCGTGGCTTACGTCACACCCTCTCCACGAAACTATCCACCACGCGCTTTTCGCCGGCCTTGTCGAACAAAATGGTGAGCTTGTTACCGTCCACGGCGGTGACGTTGCCGTTGCCGAATTTCAGATGAAACACGCGCTCGCCCACGGCGAACTGCGATTGGGTGCCGGCGGACCTAGCGACCAGCTCGCCTTCGATCGTCAGCGGCGTACGGCGGGGCGCCTCGCGCCGCGCCGCGCGCGGTGGCCGGGGAGGCGAGGGCGAGTCGTGGCGCGAGAGCCAGCCGGATTCCTCGTCCTCCGCACCATCCGGCACATAGCGCCGCTGCCCGGTCTCGTCGAGGCCGCCCATGCCGCGCCGGCCTTGCGCACGCTGCCAGCCGGGCGTGCCGTAGGTCGACGCGAAGGCGTTCATCTCGTCGAAGCGCGAGGTGCCGTAGCCCGACATGCCGAAGCCGCCCGGTTCCTTGACCTCCACGTTCGCCTCCGGCAGTTCGTCGAGAAAGCGCGAGGGGATGGTCGAGGTCCACATGCCGTGGATGCGCCGGTTGGTGGCAAAATAGACCTTAGCCTGCTTGCGTGCGCGCGTGAGCCCGACATGGGCGAGGCGGCGTTCCTCCTCGAGCCCGGCGCGGCCCTGCTCGTCGAGCGAGCGCTGGTGTGGGAACAGGCCCTCCTCCCAGCCGGGCAGGAACACGGTGTCGAACTCGAGCCCTTTGGCCGAGTGCAGCGTCATGATATTGACGGCTTGCTCGCCTGCGCCGCTCTCGCGGTCCATCACTAGCGCGATGTGCTCGAGGAAGCCCGCGAGATTCTCGAATTCCTCCATCGAGCGCACCAGCTCCTTGAGGTTTTCAAGCCGTCCGGCGGCGTCGGCGGATCGGTCTTTCTGCCACATCTCGCTGTAGCCCGACTCGTCCAGCACTATCTCGGCCAGTTGGGTGTGCGGCATCACGTCCTTCTTGCTGCGCCAGCGCTCGAAGCTCGCCACTAGGTCGCGTAGCACGTGGCGCGGCTTCGGTTTCATCTCATCGGTTGCGGCGACTTGCGCGGCGGCCTCGGTGAGCGGGATGCGCTTCTTGCGCGCGATGTCGTGGAGCATCTGCAGCGTGGCGTCGCCGAGGCCGCGCTTGGGCACATTGATGATGCGCTCGAAGGCAAGGTCGTCGGCCGGCTGCGCGATAACGCGCAGATAGGCCAGCGCGTCGCGGATCTCGGCGCGCTCGTAGAAGCGAGGACCGCCGATAACGCGATACGACAGGCCGAGCTGGATGAAACGGTCTTCGAATTCGCGCATCTGGAACGAGGCGCGTACTAGGATGGCTATCTCGTCGAGCGGGTGGTCCTCGCCGCACTCGCGCGCCTGCCGCTGCAGCTGCTCGATCTCCTCGCCGATCGCGCGCGCTTCTTCTTCCGAGTCCCAGGCGCCGGCGACCTGCACCTTCTCGCCCATCACGTCCTCGGTACGCAACGTCTTGCCGAGCCGGCCTTCGTTGTGGGCGATTAGCTGCGAGGCCGCGGCCAGGATGTGGCCCGTTGAGCGATAATTCCTCTCAAGCCGAATGACCTTCGCCCCAGTGAAGTCGTGCTCGAAGCGGAGGATGTTGTCGACCTCCGCCCCGCGCCAGCCGTAGATTGACTGGTCGTCATCGCCGACGCAGCAGATATTCTTTTGCTGTTGCGTTTGCGGCGCGCTCGCCCTCGCCCCGCTTGTGGGGAGAGGGCGGGCTGGGACGGGGATTGCGGTAGGAGCGCTGCTCAGCGCCACACTCGGCGGGACTCCCTCTTCCCCGGAGGGAAACGGCTGGGGTGAGGTGGCAAGGACCTCTCGATTGTTGGTCGCCCCCTCATCCGGCTCGCTTCGTTCGCCGACCTTCCCCTCCTGGGGAGAGGTGAAAAGAGGTTGGGGAGAGGTGAGGGCCGCGCTCGCACTCATCGGCTGCGCAAGGAGCCGCAGCCAGAGATACTGCGCCACGTTCGTATCCTGGTACTCGTCGACCAGCATGAATTTGAAGCGCTGCTGGTACTGGTGCAGGACGTCCGGGTGCTGCCGGAAGATGCGGATGTTCTCTAAAAGAAGATCGCCGAAGTCGGCGGCGTTGAGCGTTTTGAGCCGCTCCTGGTAGGCGGCGTAGAGTTTCTTGCCCTTGCCGTTGCCGAAGCTCGCTGCTTCCCCGGTCGGCACCTGGTCCGGCCCGAGCCCGCGGTTCTTCCAGCCGTCGAGCAGCATAGCGAAGACGCGCGCCGGCCAGCGCTTCTCGTCGAGCCTCTCGGATTCGAACAGCTGCTTGATCAGCCGGATCTGGTCGTCCACGTCCAAAATCGTGAAATTATTCTTCAGCCCCACCAACTCGGCGTGCCGGCGCAGGATCTTCACGCCGATCGAGTGGAAGGTGCCAAGCCACGGCATGCCTTCGATGATCTGCCCGACCATCTCGCCAACACGGTCCTTCATCTCGCGCGCGGCCTTGTTGGTGAAAGTGACTGCCAGGATTTCGGAGGGGCGGGCCCGCCCAAGGCTCAAGATGTGCGCGATGCGCGTGGTGAGGACACGCGTCTTTCCGGTGCCAGCGCCAGCCAGGACGAGCACCGGTCCGTCAAGGGTTTCGACGGCTTGCCGCTGTTCCGGGTTGAGTTCGCCGAGATAGACCGCGTCGGCCCTGGCACCTATCGCACGCGCCGCGATCCCCCCCGGCCGCGGGTTGGTTTCGATGGGAATGTATTGCTTGGGCTCGGTCATTTCTCTGATTCTTCTCCCAAGGCAAAGATGGCATCCGTGCGACGCAAATTCGAGGGGCGCCGGGCGCCCTTGTCGGTATGTTCCCCCATCTTTAGCGTGCGGGATCGACACCGGTGGCAACGGGAATCGGGAAACTCAGAGAGAAACGGGAGAGATTCCGTGCGCTTGAAAGGCAAAATCGCTGTGATTACAGGAGCTGGCCGCGGTATCGGCCGCGACATCGCTCTAGCTTACGCCAAAGAAGGCGCCAACGTGATGATCAACGACGTCGACCCGGTGACCGCCGACGCCACCGTAAAGGACACGGCCGCGCTCGGCTCGAGGAGCCTCGCCGTGGTCGCCGACGTCGCCAAAACTGCGGATGTGCAGGAGCTGGTCGATATAACGGTTAAGGAACACGGTCGCATCGACATCCTCGTCAACAACGCCATGAAGATCGTGCCGGGGAAGTTGGAGGTACTGCCGGAAGCGGCCTGGGACACCACGATGAACATCGGCCTCAAAGGAGCATTCATGGTGAGCCAGGCCTGTGCAAAGCACATGATTGCGCAGAGGTCCGGCGTAATCGTCAACATCGCTTCGATCGCTGGCTTATTTCCCTACAACTGGGCCGGCGCCTATTCCGTGGTGAAGGCCGGGCTCATAATGCTCACCAAATTGCAGGCGATGGAGTGGGCGCCTTACGGTATCCGCGCCAATGCCATCACACCCGGCTACATCCGCACGCCGGGCACCGAGGCGATGTATGCCGATCCGGAAATCTACGAAGGTCGCTGCAAAGGCGTGCCGATGGGCCGCGTCGGCTCGGGCGAGGACATCGCCGGGCCTGCTGTATTTCTCGCTTGCGACGAGTCGCGCTACACGACCGGCAGCGTGCTTGGCGCCGACGGCGGCCAGGCGATCGGGTATTTTCTTACCGTGCCGGGGCGTAGATTTTCGGGCGGCCGGATCGACTAAGCTTCGTCGCGCTTCGCCGCATATCGGCGAGACGCCGCGGCCTCGGCACCGACAGCAGCGCCATGAACCACCAGAAGGAGATACGCGGCCGCCTTGAGCGCTTCATCGTTCAACATCGCTGTTTTGATTTGCCGGTCGAGCGCAGGTAACGAGAACGAGCAGTCCGACACCATGAAGCCGGCCGCGCATCGCAGGGCCCCAAGTGAAACGCTGCGCGTGTATCGTGTTTGAATGATTTCGATGGGTTTGCCGACAATTGCCGCATCGGTCATCGTTGTCTCCCGGCACGGGACAGAAAGGCCAGCGGGGCAAAACGGCAGTAGACCGGGCGGCTCAGTGGCCGCCCGAACCATCTTGTGGTTGCGGCATTGGCGATGTCGGCCGCAGTGTTTGTTGGCATCGCCTCTCGATGATTTCGGACCGATACGGGCGCCTTTTCGTATGCTCAGAAGATAGCTAACTCTTTCGCGGCATCCTGATGCTGCGGCCGGCGGCTTCTGGACGCGGTAGCGCAGTGTGCGCCTTGTTCAGGCGCTCGAGTCTGCGCAACACACTGTAGTGAAACGGCGCCACCTTCTTGGCCGTCATGTCGACACTCAAGGTCATGTTTTCTGAGGTCGCCGATAGCCAACCTTTGGTTGCGTGTCGAAGCTCCTCGAACAAATGGATGCGTTTGGTATCGTAGTCGAGCAGCTGCACGGTGACCCGGACTGGATCCTCCAGCCTTAGCTCGCGCAAATAACGTACATGCGCTTCCACAACCATCGTCGAGTATTTGTGCCGCTCGAGATAACTCGGGCCGAGGCCGACCAACTCGTAGACCTCGTCAACCGCGCGGTCGAACAGCACGTTGTAATAAGCGAGATTGAGGTGGCCGTTGTAGTCGATCCATTGCGGCTCGATGCGCATCACGGAAGATGAGAAAGGCGCGGGTAGGGACTCGCACATATCATATAGTCCCGAGACGTTACGGCCGGGACAAGCCCGGCCATAACGCTGAACGCTAACATGATTTTAGAGCATCAAGCGCTTATCGGATAGACCGCCTTTTCGCCGCTGAGCACGCGCGCCACATCGGCGGCGCACTTGGTTTGCAATTCGTTTAACGCTTCGATCGAATAGAAACCGGTATGGGGAGACAGGATAACATTGTCGCGCCCGAGCAGCGGCGAGTCCTTCGGCAGCGGTTCGGCCGCTACGACGTCAAGGCCTGCGGCGCCGACCTGACCGCTGTCGAGGGCGGCGATCAGAGCTGTCTCGTCGATCAGCGGCCCGCGCGCCGTGTTTACGATGTAGACACCCTTTTTCATCTTGGCGAAGGCGGCGGCGTTCAACATGCCTCGCGTGGCCGGCAGCAATGGCGCGTGCACGGAAATGTAATCCGAGTTCTTCATTAGCGTATCGAAGTCGACGCCCTCGACGTTGAGTGCCTTGAACTGATCCGGTTTGACGTAAGGGTCACAGGCGATGACCTTCAGGCCGAAGGCCCGCGCTTTGGGCGCAACAAGGCGCGGGATGTGGCCGAAGCCGAGCAGGCCGAGCACCGTGCCTTCGAGCCGGCGAATCGGCACCACCGCGGGCATTTCCCAGCGGCCGCCTTGTACCAACTTGTTGGAGAACGGAATCTTGCGGATCAGCGCCAGCAACATCGCCATGGCGTGGTCGCTGACCTCGCGGATGCAGTAGTCGGGTACGTAGTTGACGAGGATACCTTTCTCCTTGGCGGCGACCAAATCGATGTTGTCGACGCCGAGGCCGAAGCGACCGATCGCCTTGCACTTGGTGAGCTGGTTTATGATGTCACGGGTGATCTTGGCGTAGGTTACCAGGATAGCGTCGGCGTCCTTGGCTACGGCCAAGATATCGTCGGCATTGACGCTTTTCGACATACGGAACGTTGGATTGAGTTTCGCCAGCGCCGCCTTGGCGGGATCGAGCGACGGAAAAACGCTGTCGGCGACAGCAATAACTGAACCGGCCATAACGAACTCCGAGTTCGCGTATAACACCAAAAATATATGGTTGGCCGGGCCGGGCAAATTGATACGTATCAACGACTTGGCCATATTAACCAAAATTTAACGATGGATGCCGCCGCGAGCGCCCCTTGGCTATGCTGAGGAAAAGCTAGGGAGCTGTCATGCTTGGCAAAGTTGCACGAGCAGCATACGTGATTACCGTCGCGATGATGATCGCGGCGTATGCGATGTCGGCCGGCAAGAGCCAATCGGTCGAGCCGAACGACGATCAGCGCGTCGTCTATTGGTATTGCTGAACGACCGGGCGCTTCGGCGCGAGCCTACCGCGCCTTGCGCGCGCTTGACCTCGACTGGTATCCCCGCCACGTTCACCCTTCGATGGTGGGAGTAGAAACCACGTCAACTAATGCGAAGCCAGTGCGGTCGCGCGATCTGGCGGTCATCGTTGCGGCCGTCAGCGCGCTGACGGCGGCATTTGGCAATCGCGTCGTCACGTCGCAGTCGATACGCGAGCAACACGGCAACACGCTCACCTGGGTGCCCAATCAGCCGCCCGACGCGGTGGTATTTCCGCAAACGACGCAGGACGTGCAGCAGATCGTGCGCATCTGCGCGGCGAACGACGCGCCAGTGATCGGCTTTGGCACCGGCACCTCGCTCGAGGGCCACGTCAATGCGCCGTTCGGCGGCGTCTCGGTCGATTTTCGCGACATGAACAAGGTGCTGGCCGTGCACGCCGAGGACCTTGATTGCGTGATCGAGCCCGGCATCACCCGCAAGGCGCTCAACGAGCACCTGCGCGATCAGGGCCTCTTCTTTCCGATCGACCCCGGCGCCGATGCCTCGCTCGGCGGCATGGCGGCGACACGCTGCTCTGGCACTAATGCGGTTCGCTACGGCACCATGAAGGACAATGTGCTGGCGATGAAGGTCGTGCTTGCCAACGGGGAGCTGATGACGACATCCCGTCGGGCCAAGAAAACATCCTCCGGTTATGATCTCACGCGGTTGATCGTCGGCTCGGAGGGTACACTCGGTCTTATCACTGAGCTTACCCTCAAGCTTGCAGGAATTCCGGAAGCCATCGCCTCCGGAATCTGTCCCTTTCCGACCGTCGATAGCGCCTGCAAGGCCGCCATTCTCACGATCCAGTCAGGTATTCCGATCGCGCGTGTCGAACTGCTCGATGCGCTGCAGATTAAGGCGGTCAATGCCTATTCCAAGCTCACGCTGCCGGAAGTACCGACCCTGCTCGTCGAATTCCACGGCAGCGATGGGAGTGTTTCCGAGCAATCTGAACGCTTCGGCGAAATCATCAAGGAGTTCGGCGGCGGGCCATTCGATTGGGCGACCAAACCCGAGGATCGTACACGGCTCTGGCAGGCGCGCCACGACGGTTACTGGGCTGCACGTCATCTGCGGCCGGGCGCGTCCGCTTTCGCGACAGACGTTTGTGTACCGATTTCGCGGCTCGCTGAATGCGTCACCGCCAGCCAGCGCGCCATCGCCGAGCTCAACCTGGTGGCGCCGATTCTCGGCCACGTCGGAGACGGCAATTTCCATTTGGCGCTGCTGGTAGACATGAACGATGCCGACGAGGTCAAGCGCGCCGGCATCCTGATGGAGCGACTGGTCGAGTTAGCGCTGTCCATGGACGGGACCTGCACCGGCGAGCACGGTGTTGGCCAAGGCAAGATGAAATATCTGCAAGCCGAATACGGCACGCCCGCCCTATCTGCCATGGCGGCGATTAAAAGGGCGCTCGACCCACAGAACATCATGAATCCGGGCAAGATCGTCGCGCTAGGTTGAGCGCAGACCACAGATTTGCCGCCAACAAAAAGCAGAAATAGCGTAGATACCGCCGATTCTCGGACTTACGCGAACGGCGCTGGAGCTAGCGTTGCAGACAACTCTGCTCGGACTGGCGATCGCGATCATCCTAGCGCTGATAACGGCGCTTGTCGGTCCGCTGGTGATCGACTGGGGCGGCCATCGTTCGCTGTTCGAGGCCGAGGCAAGTCGTTTGATCGGCCTTGACGTGCGCGTCAACGGCGATATCGAAGTGCGCCTGTTGCCGTCGCCGCAACTCACGCTGCACGACATCGAAATCGGCAGCAATAGTGAGAACAGGGTGCGCGCCCGCGCGCTCGGCTTCGAATTCGCGCTCGGCCCGCTGACGCGCGGCCAGTGGCGTGCCTCCGACGTGCATCTGGTGGGTCCTGAGCTGATGCTTGGCCTCGATGTATCGGGCCATGTGGTGGCGCCCAACCTGGCGATGAAATTCAGCCCCGATAACCTATCGATCGACCGCCTAAGCGTTGAAGACGGGAAGATCACGCTGACCGACTTCGCCAACGGCGGCCGCACCACGCTCGAGCGGCTGCGGTTCAATGGCGAGGCGCGCTCGCTGTTGGGCCCGGTCCAGGGCGAAGGCTCCGCCATGGTAGGCGGCGAGCTCTATCCGTTCCACATCGCCGCGGGTCGCTACAGCGACGAGGGCAGTCTGAAGCTACATCTCAATATCGATCCGGTCAGCCGTCCCTTGAGCATCGAGGCCGAGGGCGTGCTCGCGCTTGCCGGTGGGACGCCGAAATTCGATGGCACTTTGAGTTTGGCGAGACCGGTCGGCATCGCTTCGCGCAGCACCTCGGAATTGACGCAGCCCTGGCGGGTGAGCGGCAAGATCAGGGCCAGCGCAGCCTCGGCGCTGATGGAGCAGTTCGAATTTCTGTATGGATCGGAGGAGCAAGGGTTCAAGCTCACTGGTGTCGCTGAATTCAAGTTCGGCTGGCAACCGCGCTTCTACGGCGTGCTGTCAGGGCGGCAGATTGATCTCGATCGCGCACTCGCCGGTGATGATGGCAGCCGCCCAGCCCCGGCCGCCGCGATCCGGCAGATCGCAGCCGCGGCCGGGCGCACATCACGGCCCGCTATCCCGATCCAGATTGGCGTGGGCATCGACCAGGTGGTACTCGGCGGTAAAAACATTGCGAATGTGCGCGGCGACATCAGCACCGATGCCAAGGGATGGAATCTCGACCGCTTCGAATTTCGCGCGCCTGGTTTCACGCAAGTGCGCTTGAGCGGGCATCTCGCCGTCGGCGGCGATGGCGTCAGCTTTACTGGACCCGCGGAGGTCGATACCGGGGACTCTAAGCTATTGGCGGCCTGGCTTGAGGGCCGTGCGGATGCGCCGGCAGAAGAGGTGCGGCCGCTCAATCTGCGCGGGGACGTCGTGCTCGGCAGCGACCGGGTTGCCGTCGAGCGCCTCGAAGCTAGGTTCGACCGTAAGACCGTCACCGGACGCCTCGCCTATATATTCGCGTCCGGCGATCGCCGGGCCCGGCTTGAT
>Ga0310915_10002008_pt1 | contig 10713 bp, 9 predicted proteins | sample GREbulkMGAN111_FD_202508 | JGI IMG/M metagenome (GOLD analysis project Ga0310915, IMG submission 202508) | Lab enrichment of tropical soil microbial communities from Luquillo Experimental Forest, Puerto Rico - GRE.bulkMG.AN111 | ecosystem: Environmental > Terrestrial > Soil > Tropical forest >...
CCATTTCCGGTTACGACCCAGAACCAGGCGATATTCAAACCCCAAGAATGCGAAACTTCCGCCCTTCGCCAGATCGAGTATCCGACTCTTTTCCTCATTGACCTCGACTCGTAGTTTTGCCAGTTCCTCTCGCAGTCGCTTGTCCACCGCTTTCATCAGCCAGTCATTGCGCGGATGGGAGTCGATCAAGATCACCATGTCATCCGCAAAACGCGCGTATTGCACATGGGTGTATTTTCCGCGCCGCGTTGTGGTTCTCGCTTTCTCCAGCATTCTATCTACCTCATTGAGATAGAGATTACTGAGGACGGGCGAAATCACTCCGCCTTGCGGGACTCCTTTCTTCCCCGTCGACTTCAGGATCAGGCTGAGTAGTCTCATCATCTTTGCGTCGGGGAAACCGACCCGGTGGCGCTGGGCGCTTTGGCTGATCAGCGGTTGCGAGCCACGCAGGCACAGTTGTGCGAAGCGCTGGGCGCCTGCAGAGAGCTCAGCCCTGTCTACCGCCGACTGCTGAAGATGGCGTTGCCAGAACTGCAATTCCTCGAGCAGCAGATTGCTCAACTCGACCAGGAGATTGCCAATCTGCTGCGCCCGCATGAGGATGCGGTGAAGCGACTGGCGGGAGTGCCCGGCCTGGGAGTGGATTCGGCGCAGCAGATTATCGCCGAAGTGGGGGCTGCTGCGGCGACATTTCCCTCAGGCAAACAGCTCTCGTCGTGGGTTGGAGCATGTCCCGGAGACGAAGAGAGTGCGCGGGAATCCAAGAGCCACCGCTCCCCGAAGGGCAACCGCCACATGCGGCGCATTCTCAATCAATGCGCCAATGCCGCGATCAGGACGAAAGGCAGCATCTTTGAAATCGTCTATCGCCGTCTTGTGCCGCGCCTCGGACACAATCAAATCGGGGCATTTGCCCATCGGCTTTGTCGCCTGATCTGGATAATTCTGCACACCGGAGTCCGCTATGAGGAACGGGGTCCGGCTGTGCACGAAAGCTGAAGCGAGTACGAACAGCCAGAATGATTCGGCAGCTGCGAAACCTCGGCTACCGGATCGAGCCGCTGATTATTAAACCGGTGTAACCCTACATGAGTACGCGGGATTTTCGACCCAGTTGCCTTCCAGGCTGCGTGCGATCTCCTCTTCGCTTGCCTTTACGTTGTTATTGCACAGCGCCGCCAGCTCATAGGGATCTCGCTCTCCTTGCAGAATGGCGTGAATAATGGCCTGTCCGCTCTTCCCGCTTATATCGCTTAACACGTTAGCCAGCTGGATGTTCATCTGCGTCAGTGCCTTCTGCATCCGCTGGATATGTCGGACCGCACTCTGCACCAGGTCCTGACGCTGCCGTGCATTCACCAGGTACACTTCCGAGCCCACTGCCTCCAGAATGTCGTAGACCGGGATCCAGTACACCCCCGTCGATTGGAGGGCCACGGTGCGAATGCCACATTGCTTCAGCCATGCGGCCATCGCTTTCAGCTCGGCGGTGGTGCAGCCGAAACGCCGCACGGGTTGCTCGTCTCGGGTGGAAGGCACTGCCACGTAGTGGGACTCGTTGCCGATATCAATACCGGCCGCATGAGGATGCACCACCTCCAGACTGAGGTCTTCCGCCTGGATTTTCCGCGCCATCTCCCGTCGCTGCTTGCGGTTCATCTGGTGCCAACCGGCCGACTCCGGGCCACGCGCGGAGGGTGCGTTTTTTTTCTGCTTCTGCTGCGGCTGTTCTTTCCTGAGCTTCATGCTCTCCTTGTCCTCGTTGCTGAATTCAATCTGGCTCGACCCGGGTAGCGAAACTTCACACTCTCTCCATCGGGGTCGGGCCATTTCCTTTTGCAAGGACAATGCCTGCCACCATCCACGTAATCGCCAACACCGGAGCCATGCTTGTCGTCGGGCAGGAACGCTCCAAGGAAGGTACGACCTTAACTGTCGAGCCAGGTTGTAGTGGGGATTCTAGAGTGCCGCCAAGCACCAGGGCCACCGAGCTCTCTCACGTGACTTTGTGGCTCGCGTAACCGCCCCAAGAGGGGCGGCTAGGGCTTGTCTCCCAGTGTTTACGAATTCTTTCTTTTCACCCGGCCGTATGACGCCCAACGCCGAGATTTGAATCTCTCACGATTCACGTGTCCGACATGCCGACAAACCATCAAAGTGGATGGCTTCTCGAGGATTGCTTATGTAATGGGCGGTTTACGTCAACCATGACGGACTACAATTGACGTTGAATATCAAAGAACGTTTGTCTGTTCAGAAGGAGCACCGCATTGAAAATCTTCCTAGTGTGGGCACTCCTCGTGGGCATGTCTTTCGCAGTCGATCAAAATTCCGCGTCATCAACTCCGAATGCCGATCGAAGCAAGCCTGAGCACGCAACATCTATTCAGGGTGCTGATTCGCCGGAGGACATGCAAAAACTGTTGGCCGAGACAGCCGGGACTTATCGTGGGGTGAAGTCGTTCCGGATCGAACGGGAGATAGTCGCGGCGACCGAATCGGAACTAATGACCTTATCGAGTAAGTCACTGGTGAGCGTCACAGTTGCACCGGAAAACCGCTATCAGATCGTGCGCAAGGACGCTGGGACGTGGGACATTCACGAATCCGATGGAAAAACCGAGTGGATTTGGTATCCGTGGCGTAAAGAGTATGTCGAAAAGTCTGTAGAGCGCTCGTCTGATCCGGAAGCTCTCAGTCCTGGAGAAAGCGGCATCATCGCTTGGTTACGACAGATAGACAAGAAGCTCGCCAGCGGCAGAGTGCAGCCACCACAGACGATCGACACAGGTCACGGACGGGTGAACTGCATGGTGATAATCGGGCCGCCTCCGCACCAACAGCGCGATCCCACTATGCAACAGCAAACTACCTATTGGATTGATCGAGACCGCAAGATCCTGGTGAAAGAACAGTTTGTGATGCGTAGCACAGTTCCTGAACACAAGTTTCACAGTGAGGGAACGACCATCTACACGACCGAGCTCAACGCCTCATTCGCAGATTCCTTGTTCAAATTTGTTCCGCCGGTTGGAACGAAGAAAGTCGAGAAGATCGAATTCGGCCCTGTCGAGCTCGTGGGGAAAACTGCACCTCCGCTGAGATTGAAAACGTTGGACGGAAAGGAGTTCGATCTCGGGTCTCTTCGCGGGAAGCCAGTGCTGGTCGACTTTTGGGCGACTTGGTGCGCGCCGTGCCGGGAATCGATGCCGCATCTGGCGAAGCTCTATGACGAGTTCAAGGAAAAAGGACTCGCGCTGGTCAGCGTGAGTAAGGACGACGATCCAGCAGACGCTGCCCGGTTTATCGTGAAATATAAATACTCCTGGCTGAATGTTGCCGATCCCAAATGGGAATCGGACGGCGATTGGGGCGAATCCGCGATTCCGCGCCTAGTGCTAATTGGAAAAGACAGTACGGTGCTCTTCGAAAGCCTGGGATTTGACGATGTCCAAGAAGCAAAAATCCGGGCTGCACTCCACAGGATGGACCCCAGTTTTCCGGCGGTTGATGGCAAGTAAAAACTCGGGCCGATCTACCGACTGCGTCGGTCTTCCGATCTCTACTGTCGAAAAATCGCGTTGCTGTTGAAAAAGTCGGTTGAAACAGGGTGTGGTGGGCCTGTCGTTGTTCTTACACTGTCTTCTTTTTCTTTTCTTCGTTTCTGTATTAGATGGAAGCCTCTGCCGGTTGCGGCCGGGCGGCGAGGAACCGCACCAGCCGTTTTAGATTCTGCGCCACTGCTGCTAGGTAAAACTGTTCGCGCACAAACTTGATCCGGCGCAGCCGCAGTCGGCGCAACCCAATCAGATTCTTCAGTTCCGAGAACAGCGCTTCACTTTCCTTCGCTTACGCGTGTCAGCAAACTATGGGGTCTTGGCTACCTCATAGGCCTTCTGTCTGGCTGCTTCGCAAACATGTATCGTGATCATGCGGGGGCAAGCAGGTAGTAGTGGTTGTGCCGGAGGCATAACCGGCGGGCGGACGGGCACTGGACCACTAGGCTAGAAGAGTACGTCAGCAGGTACCCGACCACCCCGACCGTATCCTGATCCAGAAGGGCATTTGAATCACGTGGTGTTGAACTCGCGATTCCATCTAGCGCGGACACTACACAAGAGTGACGGATACACAATCCACTTGCGGAACGGGTCAATCACAGCCATGTACAGCGGCGTGAAGCGGCTGACGTTGCGCACATAAACGCCGAAATAGAAGCGGTAGCCGTTCGTCGTTTCTACGAGGGTGCTCAGCGCCCCCGCATGAGCGGTGCGGTTGACCAACTCTAGGAGCTGCTCGTTCTCGAACCGGTACACGATGCTGAAAGGTCCCTCGCGCGTTCCCGCCGGCGCAAGGGACTGCGAGCGATCTGCGATTGTCAGACGCGTTGTGAAGGTCTCACACGCACCTGCACCAAGCTCGCTATCCCAACCGAAAATCCGTCCAATAAAGAAACGGATATTGAGCAGAATGCGGACCATCAAGGACGGAGTGAAGGAACGATTGGCTGCCGCGCGTAAGAACTCATCGAGTGTGATTCCGGCGCGCGCGTGCGGCAGATCAACGGCCCAAACATCGTGCAGAGGCACTCCATCCAGAAACTCATGAACACGCAACGGCATGCGTTCGAACTCTCGAGCTGAAACCTGTGGCATGGCAGGCACTCCTTGCAGGAATCCCTCGGCCTTCCCCTATTTTGATGGCGGATGCGAACGTGCCGATTCCTGCGGCAACCGGGAATCGACGGATCGAAGCCACACCGGTGAATCTCTCTTGCTTCGCCGATTTGACGGGCAATATCGGAAGCGATTGCAACCCAGTGCCAGTTTCTCGTTCGCCGACAACACACTCAGAGTCATCGGCCACATCCACGAATAGGGCGTTATACGGCAGGATGAAAAGAAAGAATTCGTAAGCACTGGCCGACTTGCCGGAAGTAACCTTCCTCAGGCCCGTTTCTGGTCAAGTTCCGAGTCGCCGACTAACCGGAAATCAGCGGCACAAGGTGATACGACACCAAATCTCAGCAAATCCGGATCACGCACTTAAGTCCTGAAGGGCTTTGGGGGCATCAGGCTCATCTCCTTATCCAAGCGCTCTTTAAATTGGAATAAAGCCTTGCAAAATGCATGTGCCTTGTAGCAACTACTTCATTGTAGAACCGCGGAGATTTTCGATTATGGTGCCGTTTCCGAATTTGTCTGCGCCGTCGCGGTGAAACATACCGCGATCAGCAGGAAAGTTAAGATCCCCTCATCGACTGTCCTCGGCCTTTGCGTTAGGTTTGGATGCCTGCGTCGCTAAGGCGCGACTTTTGTGGCAGTTCCTTCTTGGATGGTTACATATCGGCCGTTCGCGTCGAGCATTTCATACTTCTCCGTATATTGGGAGGCTGATGAAATCGTGATTGTAGTTCTTCCTTTGACGGATTGGCCAAGCCACCTGTCTTGAATCATCCACGTCCAGGTATTTCCGTTAACCGTTCCTGTGCCGGTACCCACGAGTCCGGCACTGCTCGCGTAAAATGTTGTGTAGAGCTTCGCATGGCTGTCGTAGGCGATGATGCCGACGGTCCTTGGTATTTGCCCTTCACCGCGGCTCTCGAGATAGAATCCCCCCGGATCCAATGTATATGTTTCGGTGGTGACACCCTTACCGGCCGGCACGTACTCATTGGCTTTAATCTCGGATTCCACTTTCCATGTGCCAAGGAAGTACTCCAACTTCTTGTGCTCGGGGCCCGGCTTCGGGCCCTCCAGTGGAGCTTGTGCGAGTGAGAGTGCTGTGAATCCGCAGACCAGAATGACGCCGACCGATGATCGTATGCTCATTTTCTTCTCCTTCGAAAGCGCGCTCACGATAGCTTGTGCACCTCTCCTCTATCGTGAAGGGTCGGGCAGCAAGCTTTATCTCATGCTCCTCTTAAGGCATTGCTGCACGGATCATCAGCGATTGTGCCGATGTCGGTCATCTTGCCCTTTCACCAGACAAATCCATGGTACTGTCCGTCGGGGAGATTGGCATTGCCGACTACCTGCCCAGCATCATTAAGCCGGAATGCGTCGCCGTTGCCACCGAAGGTCCCGATATCAGTCAGGACACCGCGCGGCAGCCTAATCAGGCTCCTGCCAACCTTCCTCGTCACCGTCATCCTCACTTGGTCGTGCACCCCAGTCGATGAAGCGAGGTCTAAAGCTCGATAGGGGAATAATCGTTGTGAGGTGTGTGCCATCGGGATGGATCTTGAACAGGCCGGCAAGCCCGTTTTCGTTAAGCCGGAATACGATCCAGCGCCCGTCGGGAGAATACGAGCCAACGAATGCCCTATCAGTTCCGCCCTGATAGTGCGTTACGAATTGCAGGTCGGTTCCGTCCGGGCGAATGGTGGCTATGTTTGCCGATACCCCGGGCATAAGAACATCACCATTCACTGTGAACACCAGGTGCTGGCCGTCCGGCGCCCAGTCCTGCTTGACCGCGACGTCGAAACTGAATGGAGTGACTTGGAACAAATTACTCCCATCGATACGGGAGGTGAAGAGAGCCGTTCCGCCCGGCTGACCGTTATTGGTTAAAAAGCTTAGTCTCTTGCCGTTGGGAGAGACATTCGGATCGGCACAGCATGGTCCAATGCGTTGCCGGTGGTTGCCGCTGCGGTCCATGCTCCAGAAGGCTTCGTCGTTTGTATCAGGATCGAATCGATCGAAGACGATCTTCGATCCGTCCGGCGTGAAAGACGCATCGTTCTCGCAGACGTTCGCGTTTGGCGGTGTCAGTTCAACGATGGTGCTGCCGTCTGCATTCATAATCGCAATGCTGCAGAAAGGAGGGTTCGGCCTGTCAATCTCGAACACGATTTGGCGGCCGTCGGGCGACCAGTCGGGAAGTACGGCGTCGCCGTCGACCTGTGTGATCTGGCGCAGATCTTGTCCGTTGGAACGCACAGTGTAAATTTGAATGCCCGCGGCGGTTTGGGCTTGAAAGACAATTAGGCCATTCTTTCCAGGGAAGGTCGCGTTTGCAGGAAGGGCAGAGAGTATCAGGGCAAGCCCAACCATGATGCTCAACAGTAAAAAGGGTCGAGTGTTCATCTGAGATCCTCCTCGTTTGAGAATCCGGTTTGTGATTTTGTTCAGACCGGAATCTGGCGCTAATTTGCGCCTTCGAGCTGCTGACTGGCAATGGCGGACGCGGGAAATTACTGTGACCGTGTTGTGACTATCTGCAACTCCTTTACTCCGCTCGGCTTGCGGGTGGGAATTACATCGGCTCATCGCCCATCGTGCTAGAATTCGTCCAATCTCTTGGGGACGAATTAACGATGGCTACCCCTTGGCGAGCCTCTCAGCGGGTGCGCTTCGGCGAGTTTGAGCTGGACTTGTCTACCCGAGAGCTATGGACTAACGGAACGAAGCAGACGCTCGCCCCGCAACCCTTCGAAGTATTGCGGCTCCTCATCGAGAACCGCGGCCAGCTTGTGAGCCATGACGTCGTCGTCAGGCATCTCTGGCCATCCGATACATTTGTCGATTACGAGCAAAGCTTGAGGAAAGCGGTGAACCGCCTGCGCGAAGCGCTAAACGATTCTGCCGAACAGCCGCGCTTCATCGAGACTCTCCCTCGGCAGGGATATCGGTTCATTGCGAATCTGGAATTCGACACCTCTATTCGCGATCGACTTGCAGAGTCCATCGTTGTGATGCCGAAGCGCGCTCCAGACGAAGGGCTGAATGCGGCGGTAAATCGGTTGCGCGAGAACCTGGGCGATTCCGCAACTGAACCCCGGTACATTGAGACCGTCCCGGGACGCGTTTACCGCTTTATCTTTCCTACTGAGCTTCCGGTCACTCCTAAGCCCGAGCCTCCTGACTCCGGCGCTGCCCGCGCCGACGAAGGCTTTTGGGTCGCGGTGCTGCCTTTCACATACAGCGGCAATGCCGACCTCGCCGCGTTGGCCGACGGACTGTCGGAAGACGTCGTCACCGGGCTTTCACGCTTCTCGTACCTGCGCGTCATTGCTCGCATCTCGACCCTGCGTTACGCAAATCAGGCGATAGACGTGCGTTCCGTGGGCAAGGAGCTGGGCGCTCGCTATGTCATGGAAGGCAGCCTTCGGCAGGCGGGAACCAAGCTGCGCCTCGCGGTGCAGTTAGTGGACGCTGTCTCCGGCGCTCATCTTTGGGCGGAGAACTACGAGCGCACATTCAGCCCGGATGGGATGTTTGAGCTCCAGGACGACCTGGTTCCGCGCATCGTTTCCACCGTCGCCGATGGGTATGGCATTTTGCCGTACAGCATGGCTAACTTGGTCCGGGGTAAGGCCCCCGACGAGTTGACCCCCTATGAGGCGTTTCTACGCAACTATGGTTATTATTCCCGGGGCGGAACTCCCGAAGACCATGCCGCGGCCCGGGCATGCCTGGAGCTGGCGGTTCAGCGTTCGCCGGATTATGGAGATGCCTGGGCCGCGTTGTCGAGCCTCTATTGTGACGAGTTCGCCTTTGGGTTCAACCCACAGCCCGATTCCCTCGGCCGTGCACTCCAAGCCGCGCGTCGGGCAGTTGAGGCCGCGCCTTCGAATGCCACTGCGCACGAAGCCCTGGCGGTGGCTTTGTTCTTCCTGAAAGATTTTCAGGCCTGCCGATCCGCGGCAGAGCAAGCCATCTCGCACAATCCCATGGATGGATGGATCCTCGCTGGCATTGGCGCGATACTGGCGTACTCAGGCGAGTGGGAGCGCGGTTGCGCGCTGGTGGAGAGGGCCTCGCAGTGGAATCCACGCCATCCCGGGTGGTACTGGCTTCCTCTTTTCTACAACGCGTACCGAAAAGGCGACTACCGCGATGCGGTGGTCATCGGGCTCAGATTCAATATGCATGGCTATTTAGGAGCCCACGTGGCAATGGCAGCTGCTTACGGCCAGCTGGGGGAATCGGAAGCGGCGAGAAAATCTCTCAATGAGATTCTGAGGCTGGCCCCCGCCTACGCCCTATCGGCGCGGGAGCGCCTTGCTAAATGGTTCGCTCCTGAACTTGTCGGGCACCTGATGGATGGTCTCCGTAAGGCGGGCCTGGAACTATCCGACGAATCGGCGAAATCCAGCTCCTCGTCCATCGGCTCAGGGTAGGAAGGTGATAGGCAACAACGTCACAGCATTCGACCCGACTACTCACGCGTGCAGTCTGTCCTGTTGGGGACTAAATCACATGGACGTGTAGTCGGCTATGCGCGGAAGTGCCTGCTGGTGTCAACTCCCGAGATACCTGCTTGGAGGAGATGCCGAACCGGGTTGCCAGCGGCATTGTTGGTGGGTCAGACAGTTACCTTTTGGCGCCATCGCCGATTACTCAAGAGTCTGAGCCTGTAATCTGCATCCTTTATATAGAGATCGTCCTGCCTAGCGATCTTCTTCCTGCTCTCACCTAACTCCCACCCTAGCGCCCCCAACAAAACAAGACCTTTTAACCCATCTGCTCCAACGCTACGCGAGCCGAGGTGTGCGCCATCGGTGCCGTGTTGACCTTCAACGAACACAACATGGGCGGAATGCCCGGAAAGGATCACTGTGATGTTCGGACCAATGATGGTTGAACCCGTTGTGCAGGTTGAACCCGGGGTCGATCTGCAGACAGCGGTAGCCACCCTAATAAGGGTTGCCGAAAACGTCGAGGTTGTTCGTTGGATCGAGTTGCCGGCGTCGGTCCTGCTGTTTCTGCTCGTGCCCGGAGACCCGGATTCCGGGGCGGTGTATGTCCTCGACCGCAAGAATGGCACTTGGTATTCCGTAGACTTCGATGACCAGCAATTCGGCGGGTACAGCGTAAGCCACCTTGAAACCCTTCTGAAGGACTGCAGGTTTCTCGATCTGATTGAGCGTCCAGGCCTTTGGCGTACCGGTTTGCCTTGGGTTGTATTGTCCGGAAAACCGCCCGAAGCGGCCGTTTGACAGAAAAAATATTCCGGGTTATCTAACGACACCCACCGGCGAAATCCGTGTGGGCAACTGTCGGATAAGAGCGCCCGGAATCCCGGAAGCGCCGCAAGGAGGTGACGGTCAATGGCCACGACAATCACGGCAACCAGGCAGGTCGTTGAGGATTACCAAAGGCTGTTCGTGAATCGCCGCGCCTACACCATGCAGTCCATGCGGCCGCAGTCCGAGACGGGACGCCACTACTATTTCCGTCCAAGCAAGGAGGGAACAGACGTACCACTGATGCTGACGGACGAAACCATCCGCCAACACCTGGAAGGCGAAATCACAGTCGGCCTTTACGCTATCAACCCCTCTACCCAACGGTGTAAATGGGTCGCCATCGACGCCGACTACAAGAACGCCATAGAGGACTTGCTGAAGCTGCAGTACCACCTCACACAGGACCGGGTAGAGCCTGCGCTGGAGATGAGCCGGCGAGGTGGGCATCTCTGGATTTTTCTGGCAACGCCCCTCTTGGCCAGAGAATGCCGAATTTACATCCACAATCTCGCCCTGAGGCTCGGCGTACCAGTGAAGGGCGCCGGTCTGGCTGACGGCATCGAGGTGTTTCCCAAGCACGACGCCATCGGCGCCGGAGAGTTTGGCAACGCCATCCGCGGTCCGCTGGGAATCCACCGTGGCGCCAATCGCCGATTCTGGTTTTATGGCGCCGATTACACCTTGGAAGCCCAGATCGAATACCTCAACGGTCTCAGGAAGGTCACCGAGGAGGA
>Ga0310915_10002009_pt1 | contig 10707 bp, 13 predicted proteins | sample GREbulkMGAN111_FD_202508 | JGI IMG/M metagenome (GOLD analysis project Ga0310915, IMG submission 202508) | Lab enrichment of tropical soil microbial communities from Luquillo Experimental Forest, Puerto Rico - GRE.bulkMG.AN111 | ecosystem: Environmental > Terrestrial > Soil > Tropical forest >...
CCCGGCAAACCCGGCCAGCCAGATAAGCTCCACAAATCAGTAATCAGTCGCCCGAACAGCAACTAGTTGCGTCCTGAACGCGCATTCCGTGAAACAGAAACTGCCGGGAGGGAGCGGCGGCCCAACCCGGCCGGCGACTCACCATCCCGCCAAACTCCCTGATCCACGAATCGGCCTACCAACGAGGGCGGCGACTACGCGAGGCATCTGCCCCTGATGCGATCCCGACAGGCTGAGCGAGGTTTTCCGCGCTTCCCACTGTTTGCGGGGAAGTGTCGTGCAATGTGAGCCCTCTCACTCGATTACCGTGGCCCTGCGGGCTATTATGGCGCGAAAATTGGCAGCTTTGGCCATTGGCAGCTTTCCGCGGGGGAAACATGCTCGCCGTAGATCCTGATTCCACTACAGGCCGTGTCCTCAATTTCATCGGCCAAAACCTGAAGGTCGATAAACTTTTCATCGACCTCGGTTTTGACCCTAATCATTTCACTTGGGATGCAGTCTTTCATCGCGTCGCTGAAATTGCCTGGGCGAATGTCAACGTAGCGAACATGCTGGCGCTGGTCGGCGCTATTTTCTACGTGGCTACCCTGATGATGCGTACGATCGTCCCGCTGCGTGTGATCGGCATCATCAGCATCGCGTTCTTCATCGCTTACGGCGTTGTAGCCGGGGCGGTTTCGACTTTCCTGCTTTATCTTCTATCGCTGCCCATCAACGTCATTCGGCTGCGTCAGATGCTGTCGCTGGTCAAAAAGGCGCGCCTGTCTGCGCAGGGCGACCTCTCGATGGACTGGCTCAGGCCTTACATGACGCCGCGCAAGTACAAAAAGGGCGACACGCTGTTCCGTAAAGGTGATGTCGCCAACGAAATGTTTCTGACCGTCACGGGGAAATTTCTGGTGAGTGAAATCGGCGTCGAGGTTCCACCTGGCCGCATTATGGGCGAGCTCGGCTTCGTCGCGCCAAAGAACAAACGTACGCAGACCGTCGAATGCATCGAGAGCGGAGACGTGCTGACAATCAGATACGAGACGTTGCTCGAGCTTTATTTCCAGAATCCCGAATTCGGCTATTATCTATTGAGTCTGACCAGCGAACGTCTTCTGCAAAATGTTTCGCGTCTCGAAGGGCTCGTTGAAGAGTACAAGACGAAACTGGACCAGCAGCAGACGCGGCAGGCGAGCGCGCCGCTCCCCGCCCAGCGCTAGTGCTTAGTCGCGTTGTTTCTGATCGTCTCGGTGACGCAGTCTCTGAGAAATGCCCGGCTCGCCGGAAATCGGATTTTTTTCGCCTTTGCCTCGGCCTTGCACGAGGTAATCGCGCTTTTGATGGCCGCATCGTCGGCTTCCGACAACTTGGGTGCCGCTGCCGCCATCGGCATGAATCCCAATCCGCAGCCGATCAAGAAAGTACCGATGCAGAGAACTCTGATTGGACCGAGCATGATGGGTTCACCTGCCATGTCGCGCTGAGAACACAATGTGCAGCATGGTCGCATGGCGTTGCAAGCGCGGGTATGATGAGTCAGTACTTATTTCAACAAGCCCTGACTATTTCGCTGCGACAAATTGCCATTCACCGCCGGCAAAGCCGTGAGGCAATCTAAGTCACAATTGCCGAGGTGCAGTTCGTTACAGTCGTGTCGTGCGGTTTCGCGGGATTGCATCATTGCCGCGCGAAGAGGGGAGTGAAACGCTTAGCGACCAGAACATCAGCCTGCAGGATGCCTGCATCATCAAGCGGCCATTGCGCGGCTTCCTCCCGCACGACAGAAAGCAGCCGTAAAACTGTGACGAAATCTCAGTAGACGGACCCCTGTAGAGACGCGCATTCTAGATGGGAACCAGAACCACCCTGTCGGCCTTTACCGCGGGGGTTCTTCATCCTCAACACGAACTTGAAGGGGAATAAGCTCTTGCGACGCACAGTTGGCCATTCATTTCCGTTTTTCCCTGCCGCTTTTTTTGGCGGCTTGTTTCTGGCTGTGTTGACGGCATTCCCTATTGGCATACCGCAGGCCCTGGGGCAGGCAGCCGGCCCATTCGCCGAATTCACCGGTAGCTGGTCCGGCAGCGGGCAATTGCGTCCCGAGAAGGGGACCGCCGAGCGAATTCGCTGCAACGCGACCTACCGTCCGGGTGGTAGCAAGCGCGACATCGAGCTGCAGCTGCGGTGCGCCAGCGACAGCTACAACTTCGACCTTGTCGGCCAATTTACGGCCGACGACCAAAACCAGGTCAGCGGTCGTTGGACCGAACGCAGCCGCAGCACCGGCGGCACTGCTATCGGAAACGCCCAAGGCGACCGTCTGCAGCTTCACATCGAAAGTGGTGGCTTTGCCGCCGAACTCATCATGGTGACGCGTAACCGCAAGCAAAGCGTCGACATTGACTCGCACGGCGCTGGTCAGGTCGTCAGAGCCTCGATCACTTTAAACCGGACTTGAACCGCCGCTCGGCTGTTTTAGTGCCAGCGCAACTTGAGCGATGACACGCCGGCGATCACGTTGATCGGTAGCCCCGCCAGCAGGGCTCGTTTTGCCAGGGCGCAAGGACAAGATTGGGCGCTCAAAGATATCCTCGTCCCCAAGACGCAGCAGCGCGGGACGGCTCAATCCAGTGCGTCTTGAGCCCATTGCGTCATGGTGTCACCGCAGACAGGGCACTCAAACATTCGCCTTTTGTAACCGGGATACTCTTCCTTGACACAGGTGAGCGACATTCGTGCTGCTCGACAGCTCAGGCACAGTGGACGAGCGAGGCCTTCCAGAGGATCGGGTTGATTAGTTTGTGACATCGCAAGTCAGACCGTCCCCTTCGGTGTGTGGGAGGACCGTCCTTGCTCATTTTACCTTGGTGACCAAAAGCCAGGCTATTAATTTTGCTAGAGAGAAGAAAAAAAGCCGCGCTGATTTAAAAAGATAAGCGGTCGATTTAACAAATAAATGAAGACTTGGCAGCCGCCTTCAAATTCAGACCGGCTAGGCGCACTGGTTTTCTTTATCGTCGTTGGGCTCCCGTTCGTTATCGTAGGGTTGGCCATGGTCGCTCGGTATGTCTGGGCCTTTGACACTGTTAGAGGTCCCATTTGACCGCCGGCTTTCTTGACCGTCATGGGGATGGCCGCCAGCGGCCGAAGAAGCGAAAGGGATTCGGATAGAAGTGGCGCGGTTTGTCTGCTGATCCATACGCATCAAGACCCGATGAACGATTGGTCGTTGCTTCTTCCATTCGCTTGCGAGTTGCCTTCACCGTCTTGCGCTTGTGATTGGGCTGCACATCCTTTTGCGTTGTTTGCTTGTCCGGTTGTGCAGCCTGCTCTTTATGTGCAACCGCAGCTGCTGATGCGGACGGCGTCGGTTTTGTAGAGGGCTGTAGTGCCATCAGGCTAGCGATGCCGAAAGTAATTATCGCCCCGAGCACAAGCAAATAAGCAATCAAAACCGAGATGCCGCGCATTACCTCACTCCACCGCCGATCGAGCGGGCACTAACACACATATCAAGCTCGATGTGACCAGCATGTGGGCTATCCGATGCAGCATTTGCGCGAATGTACATAGGAAGGTTGGCCTGTTCTTCAAGGAATGGCCCAGGAGAGCTTAGGAACCCCACTGGTGAGTCGCAACGTGCGTGTATGAACTCGTCGTTGGATATTTAGACCTGTCTCGGTGGCACAACATGCCGCCGATATAGCGGCGAGGGTCGCAGCAAGCAGGTCTAACTCGCCATGGCCTTAGCGGCGGCCCCAATTTTGGACCCAAACTCTCCGAAACTAGCCAAAACACGGCGACACTAGACGGATGATCAAGTTTACATCGGTACCGTCCCCACTGGCGACTCGGGCATCGCTGCCCAGCGTTTCGGACCAACCTTTTGTCGTGTCAGGCAAAGCTGCCTATGATAATGGCTGCGCAATTCGGGGGTGTGGCGTAGATGTTCGGGAGACGAAGGATCGCCGGCTGCCGCTTGCGTAGCCTGCAAGGCGGTGTCTTGCTCGGAATTTGCATGATCGTGGGCGCAGCTCTTGGGGGCTGCGCGACGCTTGAGCGCCTTCCGGCGGTGACTTACGCGCAGGCGAAGCGGACCGACATCCTGGATATTCCCGATGCGCGCTTTTACGTCAGTGAAGCCAAGCAGATCCTCAATCTCGCAGTAAAGGCAAGTCAGCGTCGCAACCTGGCGCGTGGGGTTACCGCGACCCGACATTTTCTTGCGATTTCCGGCGGCGGTGATGATGGCGCGTTCGGTGCCGGCTTGCTCGTCGGATGGAGCGACCGTGGTGACAGACCTGAATTCGATGTGGTGACGGGTGTCAGCACGGGATCGCTTTCGGCTCCGTTTGTTTTTCTCGGTCGCGCCTACGATCCTCAGTTGAAGGCCGTCTATACGGAGACGAACGCGAACGATGTCTTCCAGAAAAACGTGCCGCTGATCAGCGCTCTGACCGGCGATTCGCTTACGAGCAACGCACCTTTGCGAGCGATGATTGCGAGGCACCTGGACGACGAAATGATTCGCAGGATCGCGGAAGAGTATTCCAAAGGACGGCTGCTGTTCATTCTGACGACAAATCTTGACCAGGCTCGTCCCGTCATCTGGAACATTGGTGCGATCGCGGCGAGCAATAATCCCAAATCCCGTGACCTTATCATCGACGTTCTGCTCGCATCGGCCGCGATTCCTGTCGTTTTTCCGCCCGTGATGCTGGATGTCACAGTCGATGGTCAGAGGCATCAGGAGATGCATGTCGATGGTGGCACCATCGCGCAGGCTTTTCTCTACCCGCCATCTATATCGTTGAGAACCGGAGCGGCGCGTTCGGGGGTCAACGAGAATACGTTGCGGACCGAAAGAAAGCGCGTCGCTTATGTGATCCGCAATGGCCGCTTCGTACGTCCCGAAGAAAGCGTCGAGCTGCGAACGATCGCGATCGCAAAAGAAGCGCTCTCGACCATGACTGCGTCGAGCGGCGTCAACGACACCTATCGTATGTTTCTTCTCGCGAGACGAGACGGCGTCAACTTCAATCTCGCATCGATCGGCGATGATTTTGACGTGCCTTACAAGGGCCCCTTCAATCAGGAATATATGCAGTCTTTGTACGACTACGGCTATCAAAAAGGCCGAGCAGGGTATCCGTGGCAAAAGGCTCCGCCTGGCTACGTCAACTAGATCGACGCAAAAAAGAGGCCGCGCGTTCTTGGGGAACGGCGGCCTGAAGCTTACCTGCCGGCGCGGGGGAAGGGGGGATTCGGCCGGCAGTCCGATCCTTAACGTCCTTCTCGCGACAAAGTTCCGCCGCGGGCCGAATCCGCTCAAATCGGAAATCTCAATCCGGCAAATGGGTTAGAGGTCCATCCACACCCCTGACAAATTCGCACAATTGTGACCTCCATCACAGTGCGCGGAGCGGGCATGTCCTAGGCTTAAGTTGTGAAAAACGAATTTGCCTTTGGAGTGGAGGCAAAAATGCAAAAAGTGTCCTCAGTGTTTGCCTACGTGGTCAACGACGGCAGGGTATGTGCGCTGAAACCCTCGGAGTGGTCGATCCTCCTGGCCGGTGTAGCACTCTGTGGCGTCGTCACGATGGTAGTGTTGCTCGCGCGCGTCTAGCCACGTTCCCAACCTTTCACCCATGCAGGAGTTGTAGCGGTAGTCAGGGTGCTCGCGTTGGCATCTCGCCGCACATCGTCTCAACGCCCTTCTTGGTTCCGACGACGATTGGCCGTCGCCAGGCACGCAAGTCGGGTTTCTCGCCCTCGCGCGAAGCAGGGGCGAAACGTTGCATGGGTATCCAGCGCATTCCGTCATGCTCGCGCACGCCGCCGCCGCCGGCCTGCACCAAAGCAATGCCCGCTGCCACGTCCCAGATATTCGGTGAGGAAAAGCGCGCGACCTCCAGAAGTCCGGCCGCTACCAACGCGCATTCGAGCGCAGCCGAGCCGGTCTTCCGCGTTTCCCAGCCGGCCTCGTCGGCGTGCGCGGCAACCGGAACGCCGGCCAAACGACGAAGCACGTCGGCGTTGACCTTGGGAGTCACGTCGTTGCCCTCGAAACGCAATTTGCGGCCGATCGAGGCGTGATAGACGCCGACGCGGAGAGCATGACTCACCGAACACCAAACCGCTCCTGCAACGGGTACCCCACGGTGCAACACGCCGATCGATGCCGCGAACATGGGAAAGCCGTTGACGAAATTAGTGGTGCCGTCGATCGGATCGACTGCCCATACGCAATCCTGGCCGCGACCGGGACGCTCCTCCATTTCCTCGCCGATGACGTCATGGCCTGGGAAGCGTTCGGCAAGCCGCGCCCGGATCAGGGTCTCGACACGGCGGTCGATTTCGGAGACGGGGTCGCGCAGGCTGCTCAACGCACCCGCGGCGCCGGTTTTGTAGCGCACGGTAAAAATGCTGCCATAGGTCGTGACGATTTCGGCACCCGCGAGCGTGGCAAGCTCGACCGCCATGTGCTCGATATCGTCGAGATCCTCGAGGATATCTGCATCTGTCGTCGTCACTGGTTTAATTGCTTTATTTATCATCGGCGCTCTTCCGAACGGCTGGATGCGGCGCCGGCACCAGAATTTGCAAGGGTTCCGGGGCGCACGACAGAGCGACCTCCTGCCAATCCGCTTTTGCCTTCACGAGTTTGTCGTCGATTCGGCTCTCCACGCCGCGCCAGCGGACAACGATCTCTTTTCCTTGGCGTGAAATGACGGGTGGCGCGCTTTCGTGCGGCGACTTGAGCCAATCGATGACGGCTTCGCCGTTGTCGCGGTCAACCCCCACTGCATCCAACAACTTGTCGCTCGGATCGGCATCGTGCGCGAGCGGCAGGGCGGGGCCGGTGAAAGGAATGGTGAGAACCTCCACGCCAAGGAGATCACTTTCCCATGGCTGTCCGTCGATATTGATCTCGACGTCATGGGGCTCCGCTTCGGTCAGAATCTCCTTCAATGCCCTTCGTCCGCGGCGGATGTCGTCGGCACCGTCGGCTTTCTTGCCCTTGGCGCGTCGCTCGATAAGCGTTGCGATGAGGCCGACACCGAACGCCTCCGTGCACAACATCTCTTCCTTGAGACCGTTCACGACGATCAGATTGAAAGGCCTGACGTGACCAGTGTGCCATTGTTCGGCGAGTTCCTGCGGCGTGCCGGCAATGCCGAGCGAGCGAGCAATATTGTTGGCGCTGCCAAGCGGCAGTACACCGATTGGCACCGAATAGTCCTGCATATGTTTGAAAACATATGCGACGGTGCCGTCACCGCCGGCGGCGACAACAAGGTCGGGCGCTTTTTTCAACGCGTCCCTGACGCCGTCTTCCTTCGTCGAGACGTAATCGACCTTGTAGTCGGCAAGGTGCAAGGCATCGATGATGCTGTCCTTATCGTGGCCCTTTGTTCCGGCCGTCGGATTGTGCACGAGAAGCGCCCGCATGCGACGTTTTCCCTTTTCCGGAAGTTCGTGTTTTTCAGCCACTTTTGAAATTCCGCCCTCACGCCGACCAAAGATAAACCAAAGATTTTGCGACCTAGGCCTCGGCCTAGTTGGCAAAACCGGGGTGGGGAAAAGAGCCGCCCCAGCGGGATAACGCGGCAAATCGCACTTTGTGGCCCAGGGCGGGCCACCTTTTTTGTGCTTTTTTGGCCTTTAGCGCGGTCGGTTTATTGCCGACGATGGAGCGGGTTGATACGCGCTGAAAAACGCCGTTGGTGGCAGTATTTGAACCCCGGCCTTGTGCCGGGGTTTTTCGTCCCGGTGTCTTGGCCTTGTCATGGTGGAAGAGTACCATGCCCTCATCACGTCACGTTGGAGGCCTATATGGCATCTATGCTCCTCGCGGCGGGGATGGCACTCGCGTTTTGTATTGCGGCATTGCTGATCATCAAGCGAGAGAACGCCGCGACCTGAGTGTTAGGGACACAGTAAGAAAAAGCCCCCGGTGATGAGCCGGGGGTTTCTCTAATTGCGAATGTCTCGCTATTGGACCCAAATCGGACATGCGCTAGTGCGCTGGCAACAAAGGACGTTAGCTGTTGTCACTTGGGGCAATTAGTTGCTAGCGGCCGTGCCAAATCGAAATGATCTTTGGCTTCTATCGCTGTATATTTGAGATAGAACGATGCACAAGGCCCGACCAGATTTACTCTCGCGTCAACGCAGCGTCATATTAGGTTTGCTCTTGGCGCTCGCGGCAGCGGCATGGGCGGGCTTTATCTGGCACAGCCACACCACCACGGAAATGATAATGACACATGCCGTGGGCCATCCACGGCACTTCATTGCGGATTGGCTGGTCATGATGGTGGCAATGATGTTGCCGACCGCGTTGCCCATGATCCTCACTTTCCATCGAGTGCAAGCAGCCAACCGCCAGCCTCGTGACGCATTCGTTTCTACTTGGGTGTTTGTGGCGGCTTATTTGGTGGTGTGGGTATTTGCGGGGTTGCCCGCTTATGTTGGGATGCAAGCCGGCGAAGCCGCTATCAGACGCATCCCGCTCACCGCAGCCGCTGCGGCCCAAGTCGGCGGCGCAATCATCGTGGTAGCGGGTGTCTACCAGCTCACGCCGCTAAAGGACGTATGCCTCTCAAAGTGTCGCGAGCCTCTCGACTTCATTGTGACGGCATGGCGGGACGGCGCAACCAGCGCACTTGAAATGGGCTTGCTCCACGGCGCCTATTGTCTGGGCTGCTGCTGGCTTCTCTTTGTCATCCTCTTTCCGCTCGGCATGATGAATGTTGGAGCAATGGCGGCTGTCACTCTCGTTATATTCGCCGAGAAGACGCTGCCTTGGCCTCGGCTCGCGCCTTACGCTGCGGCTAGCGTGCTTGTGCTTTATGGTGCGCTGGTGATTACGTCACCCCAACTCCTTCCTACCTTTGAGCAAGATGGCGGCTCGGCTATGCCAGAAATGCCGATGATGATGCCCGGGAAGTAGGTAGATTTAAGAAGCGTGCCGCGGTTTTTACTCGGGTGCTTTTCTAGGATCTCTTCAATCGCCCGTTGCAATTCTTTGGCCTTCGGGCATGACTTATGGCCCCATGGTGTCCGGAGGATAGACGCTCTTGTCGTCGTCCTTCACGTTCAGTGGACTTTCCTCCCATGGAGCCAAGTCACGGGTTTCCGCTGGAGCGGTCTGCGGTACGCGGCATCAATCCTCCGGGGAAGATGCCCAAGCCGCCGCTGCCGGGGCGACCGGTGGATTTATGAATTGGCTCGTAGGTCAAGCCCAGTATCTTGATTGTCTGTACGACGAATGTTCAAGCGGCTCGTTCGTACTTGAGCAGCGGACAATCCTTCGGTCCAGCATTGGTTTTTACGATGAAGCCGATCTTCGCAATTTGATTGCGAAGGTCCTCAGCACGGCCGAGTTGCTGGCACGCTTGGGTGAGACATTCCAGAGAATGACGCCAGACGCCAGGGGCGGAACCTTGGTCAGAGCGCGGCAGGGGGAGGGCGCTCGGCCCGTGGGCGGTGCCGAAAAGCTGCTAGGCGGCCATCCTGTTCTTAATCAAGCCGACGATTGCCGTAAGGATCGCACCGGCAATTCCGCCCCCCGCAAATTGGCCGACGAGCGCGCCAATATCGACGGAACTGCCGGCCTGAGCGAGCGCCGGAATTACAGCCGACAAAATTTGTCCGCCAACGCCGCCGCCGATCGCGCCGGCGACCGTGTTGCCGGCTGTTCCCAAGCTCAGATCTTTTGATGCCCCGCCCGCTACATTGCCGCCGATTGCGCCAGCAACAATCTGAATAATGAGATTGATGAGAACGCCAGACATTGCAACCTCCTCACAAAAAGTTCCGCGTGAAGTTTAGGTCTTGATGTCAGCCGGCAATTTTCCACCATTGGCCGCGAGCTTCGCCATGACCTGCTTGTGCAACCAGACATTCATCGTCGCAGAGTCATTGGTGTCGCCGGTGTAGTGCAGTTCCTTCGCAAGCTGCTTGCGCGCTGCCAAGCTGCTATCGAGGTCGAGCGCCTTCATTAGGTCGACGATCGATGTTCGCCATGCGAGCTTTTCGCCCTTTGCCGCCGCTGCCTTGTCGACGATTGCGGCGACATCCACCGTTTGCGCCGGCGCACTTGCCGGTTTTGCAGTCGACGCCGGAGATCCGCCAGGCGCCAGGGAAGGCGAAGCGTTTGCCGCTTGCGCGGAGCCGTGGCCGAAAATCTTGCTCATAATGCTTCCGAAAATGCTCATAACGATCCTCCGGTCGGTTTATAACTAACGTGCGCTTCTTTACTTCGATACCGCCTTGCAGAAGTAATGATTATAACATCGTCACCATCGTTGGTTACCGATAAAATTCACGCGAGTGGCACAACGCTGCAATTAGTCGCCATGTTATTGTCATTGCTGCGTCATACATTCAAAAACAAACCTCGAAAATTATTTCACGCGTTTAACGGGAGCCGAATATGGGTCTGATTGATGTCCTCAACGGCATGCAGAATGGACCGCGCGGACAGCGCGATCCAAGTGCAACGCCGAATAGCGGCAGCGGAGGAATGTCACCAATCACGATGGCGATCCTCGGGCTGCTTGCATACAAGGCGATGAAAGGTCTTGCCGGCAGGCAACCGTCGGCAGCTCCAGCGAATACTCGCGTACCGCCTGGTGGAAAGACAATCGACGTCAACGTGCCGAGCGGCAGCGCGAAGGTACCAAGCGGAAGTGCGCCAGAAAGCGGCGG
>Ga0310915_10002022_pt1 | contig 10667 bp, 15 predicted proteins | sample GREbulkMGAN111_FD_202508 | JGI IMG/M metagenome (GOLD analysis project Ga0310915, IMG submission 202508) | Lab enrichment of tropical soil microbial communities from Luquillo Experimental Forest, Puerto Rico - GRE.bulkMG.AN111 | ecosystem: Environmental > Terrestrial > Soil > Tropical forest >...
ATGCTTTCCTCGCTATGAAACTTCGAGCTGCACCCTATCACAGTCGACTCCCCCGACGCGGTGGGTTGTCGGCGTCGTGAGCGGGGCGATTCTTGACAACCGGATCGCGGCAGCCGCAGGGTTACGATTGCGTCGTGATAGATTGCTTCGTCTGGAGAGACAATTATGAAGCGCGTCATCAACGGCTTTGAGGTTGATTGGGCAAGCGAGCGTGTGTTCGCGAAGCAGCAGACCGCACCGAACTATGGATATTTGTTCGAGGTCTCCCCCGATCGGAAACGGATTGTAAGGTGTGCTCACTTCTCAACAATGGCGGAGCCTCCGACAACCCCGATGGGGACGCGGAACGCCTTGAAAAGACGCAAGGCAAGCTGTTGAGGAGTTCCTAGGCCTTGAGCGCGAGGGTAAGTAGGGGCGCCTTGCGGCGAGCCGTTCTGTCGATCACAAAAAATTTCTCAACGCAGGCCGCAACCCGGCAAAACCTGGCCGCCTCGTCCAGGATCCGCGCACGTAAGCCGCCAAGACACATTGGGCGCATCCGCCCGACCCGTCCATCTGGCCAGTAGAAGGAGCCGAACGGGCATGCCATATGCGGCCTGAGCATTTTCCGGAGGTCTTTGTCATGGCCGAGCCCGTTAGTCCCCTTGTAACCTTCTCCGATCACGTCGCCGTGCTTGTCGAGCGGGCGTCCGCCAGCGTCGTCGCAGTTCATGCCGGCGGCCGCTGGTCTTCGAGCGGCATCCACTGGCGCCCCGGTGTGATCGTCACGGCCGAAGAGGTACTCGAGCGCGACGAGGAGCTTGCTGTGATGCTCCCGGGAGGGCGGAAGGTCGCGGCCTCGCTCGCGGGTCGTGATCCGAGCACCGACGTGGCGGCATTGCGCATCGAGGCACAGAGCTTGCCGGTCGCAGCTACCGCGGATGCTGGATCGCTGCGGCCCGGCCACATGATCCTTAGGGTCGGGAGCTTTGAGGGCGCACCCGCCGCGAGCTTTGGGCTAGTGGGCTTCGTGGGCAGCGCCTGGCAGAGCCTGCGCGGCGGGACGATCGACAGCCTTCTGCGTCTCGATCTCGCGCTCGACGCACGAGCTGAGGGCGGTGCTGTCGTCGACTCGCAGGGACGGGTCGTCGGAATGGCGGTCAGTGGGCCGCGCCGACGAGTACTTGCCATCCCGACGACGACGATCGACCGGGCCGTCGACCAGCTTCTAGCGAAGGGCTATGTCGGCCGCGGATATTTCGGCGCCAGACTTCAGCATGTGCGTCTCCCGCGCCAACGAAACGGAGCGCAGCCGCTGGAACGCGAGCATGGGATCCTGATAGTGAGCATCGACCCGAATGGGCCCGCGGCGCACGCCGGGCTTGTGATCGGTGACATCGTCACGGCGTGGAATACGCAGCCGTTGACTCGGGTGCGGGATGTGATGCGCCTCCTTGGGCCGGATAGCGTCGGCAACACAATCGATCTGCAGCTGTTGCGCGGCGGAGCTCCGAAAGCCCTCAAGATCGTGATCGGCGAACGCCCGTTGGCATAAATGTCTCGTGCACACGGCGCTGCGTCATTGGGGCCGAGGACATCCGTGGTCGCGGTCGCAATCTACTCGGCCGATCCCGCGGACCGGCTGCGGCTTGAACAGCAGTTGCGCGCAGAACCAGGCTATAGAGTTGCCGGCGTCACCCATGACTCGACAACAGTGAGCCGATTGATCGAGCAAAGTCGCGCCGACACGGTGGTAGCGCATGCACCCTCGCGCGAACAGCTCACTGAGTGGCGCAGTCGCCATCCAGCCACGACGTTCGTCGTCATCGTCGGCGAGAGTGATGAGGAGGAAACCCTTGACGCGCTCTACGCCGGCGCCAGTGCCATCCTGCCGCCCCGGGCCGAGAGCATCGAGATCGTCACTGCGATCGATGTGGCAAGACGCGGTCTCGCACTCCTGCCCCATCACGTTCTCGAACGGCTGCTCGACGCCAGCTCACTCGCATCGGAGGAGTCGCCGCGCGACGACGGCGCCAACCGGGTTTCGCTCACGCCGCGCGAGCACGAGGTACTCGCCGCCATGGCTGATGGCGCCTCCAATAAGGTAATCGCGCGGCGGCTAGGAATCTCGCTCCACACCGCCAAGTTCCATGTCGCGGCGATCCTCGCCAAGCTCGATGCCGACAGTCGCACCGAAGCGGTCTCGCGGGCTGCCCATCTTGGTCTGGTAATGCTGTGATTGGCCGCACGTATCGCTCCATTCGTATTCGGAGCGCGTATTGTCATGTTTGATCCGCTTCGGCGAAATCAATCGCAAGAGCATGCAGGAGCGTGCTTGGACATACTCGTGAATGCAGAAAGGTGCCGAACCACCTCAGGATCACAAAAATTTCTCTGGGGCTATGTGCCGATCTTTTGCCGGCCGACTTTTTGGGGGCCCACCCCCTCATGCTCGCTAATCGGAGGGCTGCTGGACGGCGCGCGTTACTGGCTTCGCCAGCGCCTGGAGGGCGTCGCCGCGACTCAGCGTGGGCCACTGATGCGATTTGCGGATTGCCGGGCAGTTCGGGTCGCGCAGGCGCTGAACGCCCCACGGGCGGCCTTGCCTGAGTCACAGACGCACCAGATTGCTACGAATGGGATGCTCCTCAACACTGGACATCACCTTCACGCGCGGAAGCGCAGCGGTTATACAGAAAACCCCATCGCATCTGCTCCAATCGCCCGTTGATAAGTCTGGGTTTTTCGATTCGCGTTTCGGGCTACAACAAACGAGTGATTTCTGTATGCCGACGTGATACTCTCTGCCTACATTCGGGCCGGGAGAAATACCGATGAAGCGGGCCGTTCTCTACCTTCGCGTCAGCACCATCGACCAGACGACCGCCAACCAGGAGCGCGAGCTACGCGACGTTGCGACGCGCATGGGCTGCGAAATCGTCAAGGTCTATGGACCACGGCATCAGCGGCGCTAAGGGGCGCGACAAGCGACCGGCGTTCGACGCGCTCTGCCGGGCCGCAGCGCGGCGAGAAATCGATATGGTTATGGCCTGGTCGGTAGACCGGCTTGGCCGCTCGCTGCAGGATCTTGCTGCCTTCCTTTCCGAAATCCATGCGCTTCGGATCGATCTGTACCTCCACCAGCAGGGCCTCGACACCACGACACCTGCGGGCAAGGCGATGTTTCAGATGATGGGCGTCTTTGCCGAGTTTGAACGGGCGATGATTCAGGAGCGCGTTCGCGCCGGCCTGCGCAGGGCTAAGGCCGAAGGCAAGACGCTCGGGCGGCCTCGGATCGACCCCAAGACCGAACGGGCTATCGCCAAGGCGCTAGAGGCGGGTGGGGCCGGTATTCACGCCATTGCGCGAAGCGTAGGCGTTGGCGTCGGCACGGTGCAACGGATCAAGGCGGCACTGGCGGCTTAGCGGCGCGCGCTGACACGGCGGGCGCGATCGACTATCTTTCGGCGCATGAGCGACATTGCGCGCCTCGAATACGTCGTTCGCGAGCAGATGAAGCACATCGATGAGCTTCGCGCGAAGTACGACAGCCTAGCAAAAGCGGTCCTTGAGGAATTCGGCGCGCACGGTTCACTCATCATCACCTATTCCGACCCCACAAAACCCGACAGCGTTCGGGTGAAGGCCGCGGCCGCTGCGCTGCCTTTCGAAAAGGCGAAAGTCGGTACGCCCCAACAGCATGAGCATTTTCATCTGTTCGCGCATTTGGAGTCGGCCCGGCTCAAGAAAAAGCAGGCCCTGACGTTAAAGGTGCTAGACGGCAAAGCCGACCCACCAAGCTCCTCGCCAGCCGCCTAAGCCTACTGCTTCCGCAAGTGCTTTATCGCTTCGTCGGCGAGGTCAGAATCTGACCCGTCTACAACCGAATTTTGTTCAATTCTACCTTCGATAGAACCGGTCTCATGAGACTGGTTTGAGACTGATTTGGGACTTCCCGAACCCGTCTCAGCAGTCTCAGGTCCCTCTATAGGGACCTGAGCTGAGACCGGTTCTGTGAGACCGGTTGGACGAGACTGCCCCCCGAACTGCCCCCCATTTTCCCGTTCCCAGGTTGTAGGGTCCACCCGCCAAATCGCGCCTTCACCTTCACCCTCCTTGATCACGTCGGGGTTCTTGCCAATGCAGAGTTCTTGGATAACCCGGTTGAAGGTCGCCTTGCTGGAAGGCTCGCCGGCATCTTTCTGTTTACGACCCCAAGCCGCGAACCACTCGTTCCATTCGGCGCCCCGAGGAAATTGGATTCCGAGAACGTCGAACCCAGCTTGAGCGTTGCGGCTTCGTTTGAAGGGCTGATTGAGGTCGAGGCCGGCCGCCTTCAAAACCCCGGTCACGATCGGAATCGGCTGAGGGTATCCCGTCACGGGAACAAGCTTCACCTCATAGACGAATTCCTTGAGCTTGGCCCCGCCGCGCCGCTTGTTGTGCGTCAGCTTCATCTCACCCTTCGCGGCGTCAAACGCCGTGACGTGGGCGAGAATGTCGTTTTCAGGCCGCAGTGCAGAGGAACCCCGTTCGCGGGTCTTGTCCCATCCCGTGTGATGTAGAGCGAGAAGCGTGCTATCGTTTGCGCGGACCACGCGCCACAAATTCGCATAGACGCGGTGAATGTCCTTTGCCTTGTCCTCGTCGAGATCGCCCATCATGTCGACCAGTGCGTCGACCACAATAAACATCGGTGGCAACTCGCTAAGCTGTCGGATGAACTCGTTGGTTTTTGCCTCGCTGGAAAAATCGAACGCTTCATCGTAAAAGCCGCCTTGGGGGACTGCGCAATTGGGATGCTCTTTCATCCACGCCCGATACATTCCGGGCAGATCATCTTGGCCTTCTCCGGCGATCCATATCACCGGGCGCTGCTTAACCGGCCTTCCGGCCCACATGCCTCCGGTAGCGACGGTCAGCGCGACCGAAACGGCGAGCGTGGTCTTACCCTCACCCGATGCAGCCGTGAGCGTTGTGAGACCGGTTGTGAAAAGCAGCTCGTGAACTAGCAATTCGCGCTGCGGGCGCTTCAACAGATCGGGCCAAGGGTAAAAATGCATGGCGCAAGCTCCTCCGTTCGGCCCTTGCGGGCCGCACTTCGAAAGGAGCTTTGACGCGGAGGATTCGGCCGATGCTTCGTTTAGGCCCTTGCGTGCGGCGGACCGATCGGCTACTCAGAACCTTGTCTTTAGCTCTATCTTGGCCCTCGAACCTTCGACCGCACGTCGATCGGGGGCCAAATCTTTTTTTATGCTGCTCTCGGGGCTGCGAAGGTGTCAAGACATGACCTTCGTCGTGTGCTTATAATCGCGATAGGCGAAAGCGACCCAGCAAAGCATCCGCTTCGGCTTTGCGGACTCAAAGTCGGATATCTCGGACAAGTCAGAGAGGGCCAAGAATCCGACTATATCGAGTCGCGTCTATGACCCGCGTTCAGGCATCCCCATTTCTATCTTCGGTCATCAGCCGCAAGGCCAATTCTCCCCCCATGCGCATTGATAATTGCCCGTGCAGTTGATACGTCTTCTTCCTTGGCGCCTTGCACTTGTCCGCTGGTTAGCATCACAATTGACCGCGCATTTACATTTAGAAAACCCCGATTTTCTGAAATGCTGGCTACCGCTGACCCTCTCACCCAGAACGGCTCTGCTACACCGTTGGTTAGCTTTGCTAAGGGCGGTGTCACGTTAAGCCGGTCTACGACCGTTTTCGGGTCTTCGCGAAGCCCCTGATTTTTGCCTCCCAGTACCAGCTCGGTTCCTTCCCTCAGTACTTCATTTCGGATCAGGTCGACGGCAGCTGATTTTACCCAAATCGACCGGCCGTTAGGCACGCTGAACTTCGCGAATTGCGCGACACCTGCAAGTCGTAGCAAAGTCTCCGCTGGCTCCCGTATGCTCACGTCATCTTCGCCAGCGGCTATGCGGACTTCCGTATAACCTGTGTCGGATTCGAGAATGGCAATCACTTTTTCGAAATTGATCGATTCTGGGCTCACAACCCTACCAAGTGGTCTTCCCAGAGTCGGCGGAATGCCGATCTCCTTATTCCCGCCGCTCCTTTCAATGTCGACACGCGCCATTTTTTCGAGTTCTGGTCGGTTGAGACTATTTAGAATTCCTGCACGGACGAGAAACAATAATACTTGTGCCCGCGATGCGGAATCGCCGGTTTTCCCCAGCTCCCGTTCTATGATCTGGAACGCAAACACCCGTTCTTCCTTCGTTGCTGCCCGTCGCGCCTCGGCCTCAGATGTTTCCTGGCCCATCTGTTGTTTAAGCTCTGAGAGCTGGCGTTCACGATCGCCCTTTGAGCGTTCCTCGCTTTCTTTCAACTGGGCCTCAAGCTGCTTCAATGTAATCGTGTCTGAAGTCGTTCGCCCGGCTTGCACATACGCCACTAGACCGTTCGCGAGAACTGAAATCGTTCCTACCAGTGCGAGCATTAAGGGGGTGTTGTGCCACAATTTTTTCTTTTCGAGTGCTTGCGATGCTTGCGCCTCCATGACTTTGAGGTCATTGTCGCGTGCGTGACGCTTTTCCTCAAGCAGTCCGGCCAGAAGAGTCTTCTTGATCTCTGGATCAAGACTCGGGTCTGTAAGAAAATCAAATTCCTTGGGTAACTGGGCCATATCTACCCGCATAAAGCCAAGCTATCAAAATCTCATGGCTAATGATAATTAATGTGTCACCGGTTGCAATCCATTTGTGAACATTCAGCTATGGCAGTGCGCGCTTGCTTGAAGCGGAATCCGTTCTCGCGCGCCGCGCGACCGGAGGCAACATCACATCAAATTGTTCCTCCACTCATTCTTCCCTGGCCCCCTCATGGCTCAAGCTAGAGCGGATCGTCGCTCGAGCCGCATCAACACCATCCTTTGCGACGTAACCATTGAGTACGGCGACATCGAGCAACAGTTGCTCGGCCGCAGCCGGTGAAACGATCCCATCGCGAACGAGCTCGCGCAGGCAGAACCCAGCTATGTTGAGGCCGTCGTTGCGCCGTTTCCGGCGTTGCAGGGCGATGTTGAGAATGCCAATCACGCGCCGTTGGTGGTGACGGGTCACGTGTGCCGAGAGCGGCACAAGCCGCAGGAGCTTTTGATAAAGCGGCTTCGGCAGTTCTCTAGCCATTAGGGGGCCAGGAGAGAGTGTCGCCGGATCCGGATCCAGGGTCGCCGAATCTAGGGTTGCCGGCCGCTTGATCAGTTCGATCAATTCCGGTGGTGCCTCCGCGATCGGCAGATTGTTGGCCCACCTGCGCCCCGGCGCCGGCGGCAGCGCAATCGCCAAGTTGGTGGATCGCCATTCGCCCCACTCGAACGGTCGGCTGCGCAGTCCCGCAAACTTCCACAGGAGGTGAAACCCGCCTCTGGGCGTGGTTGCGTACAACGTCATGGCGAGTAGTGCGGGGAGATCGAGCGGGAATCGGGTCGGATCATCCACGTCGAGCACATCGACGTCTGACGGTTCGCCGCAGGCGAGGCCGACGCCTTGCGCCCACGTCCATTTTTCGATGACGCGGGGATCGCGCGTAGCGGCGTCGCGCAGCTTGCCGCGGAACGCGAAGATCTTGCCCCGCATGGGCAGGAGCGCCCAATTTCGGGAGGCGTAGTGCAACATCACGTCGATGAGCATGATTCGCCCCCGGCAATTTCATTGCCCCATGTGGTCCAGCGCTCGCGTGGCCGCCGTGCAAACAATTCCAGATAGGGGCCAGGGTAGAGCCGTTCGATACGGTGGTAGACTTCGTCGGGCTTCTCGCTGTGCTCGGCGACCGGCGCTATGACCACTTGGTGAACATCGGCCGCGAGCCGCGGCGGACTCCCACGCGTTGCGAGTAGGCAGGCCTCGGTATTGGATCGCGTGGCGTAGCCCATGCCCCAATGCAGGCCTTCGTCGTTGAGGGTGATGCGCTCGGCGTTCTCGGTCGTCTTCACCCAGATGAAGCCGGCGGTCTTGTAGTCGAAGCCGCCGGCCGCGATGACCTGCAACACGCCGGGCTCGGGCCACACCGCCCACGGGAACAGCGCACAGTCGTCGGCCGCCAATTGTTTGATAAGCGGGGCCATGACCTTGATGATGCGCTCAAGCGGCCACGTATCGTAATGCCGTTCGGCTGAGCGCTGCTTGCCCTTGCCGGAATAGGTCGTGAACTCCCAGGGAAAGTCAGGGCAGATGGCGCCGAACTTCTTTCCGGCCTTAACCAGGGCTTCTAGATCTGCGACCGTCCCGCCATGCTCCGTACGGGCGCGATAGTCCTCCCAAAGCTGAACGGCTTTTGCCGTAGGTCAAACAGTGCTCGCTTGATGCGGTCGATGTCCTGTTCGCGCTCGCTGTCGTCGCTCATTTTTAGGCGACCTCCTCGCTGGCGCGTCGGTTGGGTTGACTCGTGGGCTCGTTAAGTAGGTCGCCAACGCGGACAGCCAAGCGCCGCGGCGACACCCGTTGAATGAGATGGCTGAAATGGCGTTTGAACCCGTCAACGCTGACGCCGCGCAATTCCGCCGCTTCGCGGATCGAAACCATCCGCAACCGCGTCAGGTCGGGCGGTAGCTCGGGGCGGACCTTAGGCTTCTTCGCCTGCTTTGGTTTCTTGGGCACTGCCAATTCTTCCATCACGCAAGTGATGGCAGACGTTGGCATGAGTGCGAGAAATCTCTGACCGGAAAAGCCGGAAATTAATTTCCGGCTTTTGTCGATTTTCCAGCCTTGTATTCGGCGATGAGACGGTGGGCGTGTTCAACGGCGGTGCTTCGGCTAACACCGGCTAGGTCTTCGATGACCTTTGCGACATCGGCTTGAGTGCTCCAATCCGGGTCATCGGGGCGGGGAAGACCGTGGTATTCAAACATCGCGAAGACTTTCTGCTCCACCTCCGAAGTGATTTTCGTCTTGCGCCCGCGCTTGCGTGGCGCAGGCATACGGAGGCGTTCGCGTAGATCATCTTCGGCGATCTCGATGATGCCATTGACGCCTTCGCCGTAGGATTCCGTCGAACCCGCCGGGAATAGCTCCCCGCTCTCGATATCGAGGTGGCCACCAGGCCATATGGCAGCGGGGATCGCCGGGCCCCCCAAGGCGTATGATGCCCAGCAAGGGCGCTCTCGGGTGCGAACGCCTTCGGCGCAGGCTTTGACCAAATACTGCAGGGCGGCTCCCACGCCGATCGTGCGGGCATCACAGATCAGTTTGATCGCCCAATCGTGGTCGATCCATTTGGTCATCGCCGCACCAACGGCACGACTTTGGGCAGATGGCCTTCAACGAGCGTAAGAACGTGCTCGTTCCACCGCGCCAGCGCCGTTGTCACCGCACGCTCGTAAGTTGATCGGTTATAGACCCCCGCGACACCGGCCCGGTGGCCGCTATAGTGATTGAGCGCGGCCTCGATGACGTGCGGCTCAATACCGATATCAGCCATGCCGGTGGCGACGGTCCTACGAATGTCGTGCACGCGCCAGGGCTTCACCTTGCCGGCGAGACAATGATCGAGTTCTTGCTTGTGCCACGGCCAGGACGTGAACCCAGCACCAGCACGTGCCCCAAATAGATAATCGCGTTCGTCAGTGCGCGGCACGGACTCGATGATGGCACGTATCGCCAGTGGCAGCGTGATGGTGTGCTTGCGGTGGTTCTTGCTGCGCTCTGCAGGCAGGGTCCACGCACCGGCATCGAGATCAAGCTCGGACCAGCGCATGCCGCCGATCTCACTCGCGCGTGCCCCGGTGAGTACCAACAACCTGATGACCCGGCCATAGTCGTCATCGCAGCCGACAGCATTCCAAATTGCGACTAGTTCGGCGGGGGCAAGCACGTGATCGCGCGGCTTGGGATCGTCCGGGCGGTGCGAGCCGCCGACCGGATTGGAGCCGCTGCCGAGCAGCCCGTCCGCGATGGTCCACGCAAAGAATGCGGACAGCGCCCGTCGGGCCGCCGCGGCGGTCGGAGCACTGTGCTTCCTGACGATGGAGCGGATGCAGCTTGCCACGTCGGCGCGGGTGATGGCGGTCACGCCGAGCGAGTGCAATGGCTCGAAGTAAGGACCCGTCAAGTAAAGCTTGGCTATGCGGTACGACACCGGTCGCAATTCGGGCCGCTTGGCCGCAAGATACGCCTCAACTACTGAGTGGAATGTTTGCGCCGCTTGTCGGCGTTTGCTCGCCTTCTCTTCCTGCGGATCATGCCCAAGCGCTACTTTGGCCAAGAGCTTGCGCGCGGCTTGGCGGGCGTTGGCCGGTCCGAGTTTGGCAACTGCAGCAATCGTGGCACGCCGGGTATGCCTATCACTGCTGCGGTACTGTACGATCCACGAGCGGTGCCCTCCGGCGCGCAGCCGCAACCCAAATCCCGGCAACTCGTCATCCCAGACGATGTGATCGGTCTTGCCCTTTGGCAGGATAGTCGCGGCGATAGTTTTTAGGTCGAGCCTCATGTTAACAAAGACCCCTGGGAAGCGCATGGGAAGCAGTGGGAAGCAATTTCATGCTCACTCTTGCCATGATAGTTAACAAAAAGTTGTCCGCAAGCAACTGAAAAACAAGCTTTATGCTCCCTCCTGCATTTTCTTGCTTCCCTACGAGAATTAATCCTCTGTCAACCAACGGCAGGCACCACTGAGTAGTCTGCGAGGGGGTCTCCATGGTCTCGCGTCTTGAGCGCACACGCTTTGCCGCTTGGTGGTGG
>Ga0310915_10002026_pt1 | contig 10661 bp, 8 predicted proteins | sample GREbulkMGAN111_FD_202508 | JGI IMG/M metagenome (GOLD analysis project Ga0310915, IMG submission 202508) | Lab enrichment of tropical soil microbial communities from Luquillo Experimental Forest, Puerto Rico - GRE.bulkMG.AN111 | ecosystem: Environmental > Terrestrial > Soil > Tropical forest >...
CGCGAGCGACGGGCTTAGACCGGGCGGCGATCGGGCAGATATTCTCCGAGATCCTGCTCGATGAACGCGCACACGCGCTCGGTCTCGCGCTCTCCGATGCCGAGGTCGCCAAGCAGATTACGAAGGATCCGGCGTTTCAGGGACTAAACGGCCAATTTGACCGTTCGCGGTTCGAGCAAATCATACGTAATGCCGGTTACACCGAGGCCCGCTTTGTCGCCGAACAGCGCCGTCAGTTGCTGCGCCGGGAGCTCGCAGGCACGATCGCTTCCGGATTGAGCGTGCCGCGGACGCTGGTCGAGGCCGCCAACCGCTATCAGAACGAGCAACGTTCGATCGAATACGTGCTGCTCGACCGTGCGCTCGCCGGCGAGGTTGCGCCGCCTCCTCCGGAGGTGCTCGCGAAGTATTTCGAGGAGCGCAAGAACCTCTTTCGCACGCCCGAATACCGCAAGCTCGTGATCGTTTCGCTGATTCCGAGCGAGCAGGCCCGTTGGATCGAAATCTCCGATGCGGATCTCAAGCGCGCCTATGAGGAGCGGCGCGCGCGCTACGTCACGCCCGAGCGGCGCCACATCCTGCAGATCGATTTTCCCAATGCCGAGGCGGCAAGCGCGGCGGCCGAGCGCATTGCGAAAGGCGCGAGCTTCGCCGAGGTCGCCAAGGAGCTCGGCAAGAGCGAAAAGGACATCGACCTCGGCACGGTGCCCAAGGCCGCGGTGATCGACCGGGCAGCGGCCGATGCCGCCTTCGCGCTCAAGGAAGGCGAGGTCAGCGTGCCGGTGCAAGGCCGCTTCGGCACCGTGCTGGTGCAAGTCCTCAAGATCGAGCCGGAGCAGGTTCGCCCGCTCGAGCAAGTGGTCGGCGAACTCAAGCAGGAACTGGCCGCCGCGCGCGCCAAGTCCGAGATTTTCGACCTCTACAACAAGATCGAAGACGCGCGCGCAGAGGGCAAATCGCTGGCCGAGGCCGCCGCCAATCTGAAGCTCGAGGCGCGCACCATCGAGGCGGTCGATCGCTCCGGCCGCGATGCTGCGGGCACGCCGGTGAAGCTTCCCGATGCGGAGCGGCTTCTCGCCGGGGCGTTTGCCACCGATGTCGGCGTCGAACGTGACCCCTTGCGGTTTCAAGACGGCTACATCTGGTACGACGTCACCGGCATCTCGCCTTCGCGCGAACGTTCGCTCGATGAGGTCAAGGACCAGGTCGAGGCGCGCTGGCGCGAGCAGGAAATCGCGACGCGTCTGGACACCAAGGCAACCGAGATGCTGGACAAGCTCAAAGCCGGCGGGACGCTGGCCGAAATAGCCGCGGCGAACCATCTCAAGGTGGAAACCCTGACCGGCCTCAAGCGCGGCGAGCCCGCCGGCCCGCTATCGGCGGCGGGCATTGACGCCGTCTTCCGCACAGCGAAAGATGCCGTCGGCAAGACGCAAGCCGCGCAACCGGCGGAGCAAGTCGTATTCCGCGTCACGGATATAGTGGTGCCCGTCCTCGACATGTCCTCCGAAGAGGCCAAACGCGATCTCGAAGCGCTCAATCGCGGCGTCTCAGAGGATATTCTTGCTGAATATATTGCCCGCCTCGAAAGCGAGATCGGCGTCACGATCAATCAAAGTGCGCTAAACCAAGTGGTCAGCGGTGGCGCCGGCGAGGGAGCAGACTGACCTGACCCATGCAGATCGAGCCGCAAGCCATGGCATTTGCCAAGCGCTACGCGCGAGGCGAGCCACAGGTCGTGTGGACCACGCTCGTCTCGGATCTGGAGACCCCGGTGTCGGCCTTCCTCAAGATCGCCGCCGCGCGGCCGCTCAGCTTTCTGCTGGAGTCGGTGGAGGGCGGCGCGCTGCGCGGGCGCTATTCGATCATCGGACTCGATCCCGATCTCATTTGGCGCACGGTGGCTGGGCAAGCCGAGATCAACCGCACGGCGCGGCACAGGGCTGATAGCTTCACGCCCTGCGATCGGGCACCGTTGGCGGAGCTGCGCGCGCTCATCGCCGAAAGCCGGATCGAGCTGCCGGACGTGCTGCCTCCCATGGCCGCCGGCATTTTCGGCTACCTTGGCTACGACATGGTGCGGCTGATGGAGGAGTTGCCGCAGCCCAACCCCGACCCGATCGGGATTCCCGACGCGGTGCTGATGCGCCCCACCATCGTAGTCGTGTTCGACACGGTGAAAGACGTGATCACCGTCGTCACGCCGGTGCGCCCAGAAATCGGCATCGCGGCCGAGGCGGCCTTCACGCGCGCGAGCGAGCGCCTCTCGGCGATCCTCGATGCGCTCGATGCACCACTGGCGCATGCACCGCCCGATTTCCAGGCGGGACCGCTCACGGTGTGGCCGTCCTCCAACGTTACGCCCGCCGAATACGAGCGCATGGTGAATGCCGCCAAGGAGTACATCGCCGCGGGGGACATTTTCCAAGTCGTGCTGTCGCAACGTTTCGAGGCGCCGTTCGAATTGCCGCCCTTTGCGCTCTATCGGGCGCTGCGGCGGGTCAATCCGGCGCCCTTTCTTTATTTCCTCGACTTTGGCGGCTTCTCGATCGTTGGCTCGAGCCCGGAAATCCTGGTGCGAGTGCGCGAGGGCACCGTGACCGTTCGGCCACTCGCCGGCACGCGGCCGCGCGGCACGACGCTCCAACAGGACAAGGCGCTCGAGTCCGAGCTGCTGGCGGATGAGAAGGAACGCGCCGAGCATCTGATGCTGCTTGACCTCGGCCGCAACGATGTCGGCCGCGTCGCGCGGACCGCCACGGTCAAGGTGACCGATCAATTCTCGATCGAGCGCTTCAGCCAGGTGATGCACATCGTTTCGAACGTCGAAGGCCAGCTCGATGGAAGATACGACGCGCTCGATGCGCTGGCGGCGGGCTTCCCGGCCGGCACCGTCTCGGGCGCCCCCAAGGTGCGGGCGATGGAGATCATCGACGAGCTCGAACCGGACAAGCGCGGGCTCTATGCCGGATCGGTGGGTTATTTCTCTGCTGCGGGCGAGCTCGACAGCTGCATCGTGCTGCGCACGGCGTTGATCAAGGACGGCACGATGTATGTTCAGGCCGGCGCCGGCGTCGTCGCCGATTCCAACCCCAAGTTCGAGCAGCAGGAATGCGTCGACAAGGCCAAGGCGCTGTTCCGCGCCGCGGAAGAGGCCAAACGATTTGCGAGCACGGCGCGGCGGGGACAATAGCGATGCAGCCCGGGTTGGCCTGGGCACGACGACCGTAGACGAGAGCGACGACATGAACGCCAAAACCGACCGCGAACGAGCGCCCAAATGGAAGCACGACGGCGTGCGCGTCATTCCGGGCCATGCGCTCGACGCCAACACCCCGCAGACGCCGGGCATGGATCGCAAGGCCGCGATCAACTATGCCCGCGTCGGCGCTCAGAAAATTTGGGCAGGCACCGTGAACATTCGTCCCAACGCCAAGACCGGGGCACATCACCACGGTGAGCTGGAGAGCATCATCTACGTGGTGAGCGGCAAGGCCCGTATGCGCTGGGGCGAGCGGCTTGAATTCACCGCCGAAGCCGGTCCGGGCGATTTCATCTTTGTGCCGCCGTTCGTACCCCACCAGGAGATCAACGCCAGCGCGAACGAGCCGCTTGAATGCGTGGTGGTGCGCAGCGACAACGAAGCCGTCGTGGTCAACCTCGACATCGAGCCGGTGGAGAAGCCCGACGAGGTCTTATGGGTCGATCCGATCCATAAGGGGTGAGATTTCAGCGATGCGGCCGATCAAGCCCAATCTCGATGGCTGAGGGTGCCGCTACAGGAAGTCCTTCGGGATCTCAGTCCACTTTTCCCGGCCGCGATAGAACAGCGGCTTCTTCTCGTACTTCGCCCGGTATGCTCGATAGCGCGCGCGGTACCATCGGATGCGCTGGCGCGATCCCTTGAGCGGCTTGTGCCGGTAGCGCAGCAGAGCTCGCTCGACCGCCCACACATTCCTGCGAGAGAGCCTCCAATCATAGGTTCCCAACCTGCGCAAATCGAACACGGCATATCCGGTAAGGCGTCCGGTGAAGTCGATATACGCATCGAAATAGCTCATCGCGAGCGCCCGGGCGGAACGGAATAAGGGCTTGCGCCCGTGCAAGCCTGGATCACGCGAGCGCGCCACGGACCCCCATTGACCTCTTTCACGGTACACGAAGATCACGTGATCGAGGTAATCGGCCGATTTGAGGCTCATGACGAGCGGAGGAAAGCCGTGCTGTTCCAGGATGCAAGCGGCGGCCAGGGCCGCCTCGAGGCAGTGCGCCGTCCGGTGCCGCAGAACCTGCCGAAGACTTCTGAGCGTTTCGGGGCCAGGCTTAGCTTCGGTATTGTAGGGCAACCGGTTGAGAAAACGCTGCACCAGGATCGGCGTGCGCAGCCGCCGAATCAAACGCCGCTCCGCCGACGTGAAGATGAAAAGGGCGGGCGCCGGATGATTCATGCATTCCTCTCAGCCGCGGCGAAAGAGCCGATCCGATCGATTCGCCGATCGATCCCCGCTCAACCGCCGCCGAAGAACATCACCAGTCTATCGTTGAATTGATCTGGCCGCTCCAAAGGAGACATATGCCCGGCTCCTTCGATCCTGTGGAGGACGGCACCGGGAATATTCTCCGACAGCAACCGCGCGGCATTCCGGCAAATGTAGTCGTGCTGGCCGAGTATCACGAGCGTCGGGACCTTGACCGCTTGCAGGGTGCTGTGCATGCGGAAAAGCGATTTCCGCTGGCCCAGCACTTGCGACAAGGTATGTCGCAATCCGGCGAGCGGCGTGCTGCGGATTAGGCCGCTCATGTGGCGGCGGTAACGCGCGCCGCGATTGGCATATGATTTGAAAAACTCGCTTCGCAGCATGTCCGGGAGTAACTCATCCCAGCCCGTGCGCTGCGCAAAGTCGACCCACCGCCGCGCCAGCCACTGGATTCGCCAAGCGTCATCCGCGCCCGATCCCACGTCGGCGAGGACCAGATGCGTGATCCGCTCGGGTCTCGCGGCGGCGAGCGCAAGCGCCGGCCCGCCTCCCATGGAAAAGCCAACGATTGCAACTTTGTCGAAGTTGAGCGCATCGACCATGCCGGCGAGGTCGCGGGTGAGATGACCGGCCGAGTAGCGGCTGGCGTCGTCGGGGGCATCGCTATGCCCGTGGCCGCGTTGATCGTAGGTGATGACGGTATGGCGGTCGGATAATTTCCGCCGCTGGTGAAACCACATGCGCTGGCCGCACGCGAGTCCGTGCACGAGGATCACCGGCTTGCCGCGGCCCGTGACGCGATAGGCGAGCTCGATATCAGCGATGCGAATGCGCCGCGAGGAGTCGGCCAGGCCCATCGACGCAAGTGATCCCCGTATCGCCTTCGACAAGAAGCCCGGAAAAAGCCGGCCAGGAGGAGCTCGTTAAGTTCCGGTTCGCAACGACATGACAGTTTAGATGGGACATGCGGGCCGCAAAAGGGCATTCTCCCGCGCCGCGCCGCCCCTGATGCCTCTCAATCCCGGAGGAACGATCATGCGTTGCGAAATGGCGTTATCGACGCTGCTTTCGTTTTCGATCTTCGGCCTGGCGTCGATAACGTTTGCTACAAACGCGCCTGCCCAAGTCGCCTGCAGCGGACACAAATTGCTGGCGATACCGCGACCGGAGTCGAGCTGCAGCGATGTCAAACCCCAGATTTATCCATCGCCCGACGGCGCGCTTCGCGCACTCGTGCTTCCCGTGGATGTCAGCCTCCACGCCACGCCCGACATGGAGAGCCGCGTGGTCATCCGCACCAGCAACAGCGACACCCTCATCTCGAAGGACTATTCCTCGCCGCGCGGCGCCAATGGATATTATGTCGTCAACGCAAAATGGTCGCCCGACTCGCAATTCTTCGTCTACAGCACGTCGTCGTCCGGCGGCCACTCGCCCTGGTCATTTCCGATGATGGTATATAGCCGTCAGAAGAACCGCATTGCCGGTTTCGGCGACATGATCCACGGCGGGCCGACCGTTTCGGCAGATTTCCACTTTGCCGGCCCGCACACGCTGGTGGCCAGCACATGGAAGCAACCTGGCTCGTTGGATGACAAGATTGCCGTCACCGTCGATCTCGAGGAGGCATTCGCAAAGCTTCCGCCGTCGTCGGACTAGATGCGGGTGACTCGTGCGGGTGTGCCGCGCCATGCGGCTGGCGGCGGGATGGGCACCCCCAGATTCTCGCGCAGGGTTTTGCCCGCATAGTCCGTACGGAACAAGCCACGGCGCTGGAGCTCGGGTACGACGAAACGAACGAAGTCCTCGTACGCTCCTGGAACGTGGGTCGCGGAAACGACGAACCCGTCGCAAGCGCGCTCGACCAACCATTGTTCGAGTTGATCACAAATCTCTTTCGGACCCCCGACGATCGCATCATGCACGCGGCCGCGGCCGCTGAAGTGAATGAACTCGCGCACCGTCGGATTTTTGTTGCCACTCGCGCGCACGACGCGGTCGCGGATCGCCTGGAGGCCGGAGATTGCCGCCATCTCCTCGTCCGTGAATGCTTCGTCCATTTTCTTGGTCGAGAAGTCGAAATTGAGCGCTTCCGACAGCAGCGAGAGTGCATCGATCTCGAGCGGCAGCTTGCTGATGACCGCCCATTTGTCCTCGGCCTCGGTCTTGCTAGCGGCAGCCACCGTGTTGATCAGTTGGGTGACCTTGACGTGTTCGGGGTCGCGGTCGCAGGCCGCCACCTGCGCCTTGAACTCGGCATAGTCGCGCTTGGCCGCTGCGATGTTCGGGTAGACGACGAAGATCAACTCGCCCCATTGCGCCCCGAAACGTTTGCCGCGACCGCTCTGGCCCGCCTGGATGATGACGGGACGGCCTTGCGGCGAGCGTGGCACGGTGAACGGACCGCGCGAGCGGAAAAAACGGCCCTTGTAATCGAGGCGATGGACCTTCTCAGGCCTGGCGAACACGCCCGACGCCTTGTCCTGCACGATCGCGTCGTCTTCCCAGCTATCCCAATGGCCGAGCACCACCTCCATGAATTCGTCGGCGTGATCGTAGCGCAAGTCATGCTCGATCACCTGCTCGCAGCCCATGTTCTGCGCTTCGCCATCGTTGAGCGATGTGACCACGTTCCAGGCTGCACGCCCGTCGGTCATCAGATCGAGCGTGGCGAACACGCGGGCCACATGGAAGGGCTCGTAGTAGCTCGTCGAATAGGTCGCACCGAGGCCGAGCCGCTCGGTCGCCATCCCCATGACCGTGAGCACGGTCACCGCGTCCATCTTCACGCAACGGATGCCGTATCGCACCGTGTGTTCGTGATCGCGCCCGTACATGTCGGGCATCGATAAACGATCGTCGAAGAAGCCGAGATGGAACTTCCCTTCCTCGAGCACACGGCCGATATGCCGGTAGTAGTCCGCGGACCAAGCATCGCTGCGCGACTGCGGATGGCGCCAGGAACTCGGGAGATTCGTGCAATTCTGCGCTTGCAGGAAGGCGACCAAGGTCATCTGGCGCATCGTCGGGGACCCCTCGTAATCTCGAATGCGCTTCGGTTACGGAATCGCGATGCCCGCCTCGCGAAACCGCTTGATGATGGCGTAGTGCAGGTCGCTGCGCACCGACAAGGCCTTTTCCACGTCGGCGACAACGCAACGCAGTTCGAACTCCAGCGCGCTGTGAGCGAGGCCCAGCCCGAAGCCCAACAGGAATGCTCCGGGAGGCGGAGACTGCACTATTTGCGGGTGCGCTCTCGCGATGTCAGTCAAGATTTCGCGGACCTGAACCGGATCGCTTTCATAGGCGACGACGACCTTGATCACGATGCGGCCCAACGTGTTCGTGCGCGTCCAGTTCTTGACGACGCCGGTGATGAATTCAGAATTTGGGATGATTACGCTTGCTCGATCAAAAGTCTCGATCTCGGTTGCGCGCACGCGAACACGCCGCACCCATCCCTCCTCGCCCTTGACCACGATCGAGTCGCCGACGCGGATCGGCCGCTCGGTCAGCAGGATGAGGCCGGATACGAAATTTGACACGATGGATTGCAGCCCAAAGCCGATACCGACCGACAGGGCGCCGGCAATCAACGTGATCTTCTGCAGGTCGAAGCCCAGGCCCGTGAGCGCAACTATGATCGCTATGATTGCGCCGACATAGCCGAAGATCGTAACGATCGAGAGCTGAAGGCTGGGCTCCAATCTGGTACGCGGCAGCAACTCCGTCTCCAGCCAACGTTGCACAATGCGCGTGACGATGAGCAACAGCAGGAAGACCACAGCCGCCGTCAGCAGCGTTTCAAACGATAGGTGGATTTCCCCGATCTTGAATCCGAACGGGATGTTACGGATGGTGTCGAACAGATCGGCGGTGGATACCTCCCACGGACCGATGATCAGCAAGAACGCGGCCAAGATCAGAATCACGCGGATAGCCGCCGACAGCAGCGCTCCCCCGAAGCCAATCGTGCGGGCACTGACGCCTAAGCTGGCAGCCAGCGTCTGCCCTTTGGCGGTTTGCTCGCCGACCGTCGCCAACAACGTCTGGGTGATGACCATCAGCAGGTATAGCGCCCCGAATACCGCTGCCGCGACAATGACCCGCAATGCCACGAAGGCGGCCAGCCCCGCGTAGCCAGCGACGAGCGCCAGCGAGATCAGCACCGCCATCAGTAATCCGAGCGGATGGGCCCATGACGCTGCAAGTAGCGCCTCGCCGCGATCTTTTTTGATTTGTCCCAGCCGAATAACGAGGTGTGTCAAGAACGCGGCCGTAACCGCCGCGAACGCCGCGTTCGTGGCGACCGTGATGATGAGTGGCGCGAACAAGGTCTTATGCACCACCTGCAAGACGACCAGGACCCCGAGTGCGCGCGCCGACCAGACCAGATGGTTGGAGAGCGCGGTGGCGTCGTCTTCTTGCACAAGTCGCCGTTCGGGCTCCCTGGGCGCAAGCAGCCCGCGCGCCACGCCATGGCCGAACGTCGCGGCCGCTATGCCCGCCACAAGTCCTTCGCCGATTTGCTCAAGGCGAGTTGTCAATAGCCCTAGCGCCTCAAATGCCAATAGAGCTGCGCCGGCCGCCAACGGCGTGCGCGCCGCGAACCAAACGAACACCCACAAAGCCGCCCATGCTTTGGCCGACGGCGTGTCCGTTGGGTGGGCGACAAAGCGGGGAAACCACCATCGCGTCAATCCGATCGCAAGCGCAATGACCCCCACTAGGATCAAGACGCCTGCGGTCCAGCGCGCGCGATCGCCGCGTTCGCTGAACCATGTTTCGAGCAGCGCCTTTGCGGTCCGCACCTCCTTCGGCAAAGCCTGAAAAGTCTCCAACCAGAAGAAAGGATCGAGCACGCTTGGACTGCGCGCAAACAGCTCGCTGGCGTAGAGTGAATGGCGTTTTTGAGACACACGGTCGCTCAATTGGTCGACCCTGAGCGACAGGACCCGAGCCTGTTTCAATTCACCATCGAGCTCGCTGAATTGCTTGGTGAGCTCCTCGCGCTCCTTGGCGATATCAGCGCTCTCGGGGGCCGCATCCTTGGCAGGCGCGGGGCCAAGCTGCTTCAAGCGCTCCTCCGCCTCGCGGGTGCGCGGCTCGAGTTCGTCGATCTTGGCCCGCAGTGCGTCCGTCGCCGTGTTGAGCGTTTCTCGAAAAGTTGCCAGCGCCTCAGCGGTGATCTCGTCGCTACCGACAGAGGATTCGATCTCGTCCAGCGACGATTTGATCGAGTCGAGCGAGGGTGGCTCCGCGGTCTCGGCCCGCGCGCCACTGTCGACGGCCGCGCCCAAAACGAGAAACGCGCTCGTTATGGTCCAAAGAACGAATTGCCGGCCAATCGCAGGCCAAGTACCGATCGTCATGAGTGTGTCTCCTCCCGGCGGGGATGCGGTCGCTGCGCAGCGGCGGGTTACGCACTGGCGCTGCAAGCTGCGCGCCCCAAATCCTCTGGCGCGGCGGTGCCCGGGCCGCCTTGATTCCCTCAAGACCCGCGTCTAAGACCCTGAGCGGGCACGAAAACCATGATCGTCCTGATCGACAATTACGACAGCTTCACGTTCAACCTGTTCCACTATCTGGGCGGACTAGGGGCGGATGTCCTGGTCTACCGCAATGACAAGATCGCAGCCGATCGGGTCATAGCCATGGAGCCGGAGGCCATTGTGCTATCGCCCGGCCCGCGCACACCGAGCGACGCCGGCATCTGCCTCGAGCTCATCGCCAAAGCCGCCCCGACGGTCCCGGTGCTCGGCGTTTGTCTCGGCCATCAGGCGATCGGACAGGCTTTCGGGGGCTGCGTGGTGCGCGCTCCGGTGCAAGTCCATGGCAAGCTCTCCGAGATCCGACACCAGCGCGAGGGCATCTTTCGCGGCCTCAATGCGCCGTTCAAGGCCACGCGCTATCATTCTCTCGTGATCGAACGAGCGAGTTTGCCGGACGAGCTGGCGGTGACCGCCGAGACCGATGATCGTCTGATCATGGGGCTTGCGCATCGCACGCTTCCGGTGCACGGGGTTCAGTTTCACCCCGAGAGCATCGCCTCCGAGCATGGCCATCTCATCTTGCGGAACTTTCTCGAGATTGCTGCGGCTTGGAACGCTTCGACCGGGAGGCATCCGACCGGGCTTCGGGCAACGCGCCGTGTGTTGTGAGACGCGAACGTGACCGACGAGT
>Ga0310915_10002039_pt1 | contig 10632 bp, 17 predicted proteins | sample GREbulkMGAN111_FD_202508 | JGI IMG/M metagenome (GOLD analysis project Ga0310915, IMG submission 202508) | Lab enrichment of tropical soil microbial communities from Luquillo Experimental Forest, Puerto Rico - GRE.bulkMG.AN111 | ecosystem: Environmental > Terrestrial > Soil > Tropical forest >...
CGATGGTCGGAGTGAGTGGCGCTTGCACTCCTCAGCGAATGGGAGGCGATAATCATGCAAATGCACCAAGTCCATTACTTCCTGGCGCTGTGCGAGGAGCTCAATTTCACCCGCGCAGCCCGCCGCTGCGGCGTCTCGCAGCCCTCGCTGACCACCGCCATCGGCGCGCTGGAACGGGAGCTAGGCGGAGCGCTGTTTGACCGAAAGCCTCCGATCGTCTTGACAGGGCTCGGGCGCGTGCTGCGGCCCTACTTGGACGAAATCGCGCGCAACGCAGATCACGCCCGCGATGTTGCACGGACGTTGACGCCGCGTCCGGACGCCGAGCGATCAGCCCGTCAAACAGTGCATAGTTCGGAGCACCCTTCGAGTTGATGCCAAACAGTTGGGCTTAGCAGCAGTTTGCATAACGGTTGCGACGCACAGCAGTATTCTCGCAGCGGTGTAGTAGTGTGAGTCACACCAACCTGAGGAGGGCAGCCTGTGAGGCGACGGGAGTTCATATCGCTGCTCGGCGGGCGCGGCGGGCTGCTCGATCAGCAGCTTCGGCGAGATTTTGCGGGCGCCAATTCCAAGGCAACAGCTCATTGATCCGCTTAGCCGGGTGATCGGGCAATCCATATTCTCGACCTCTCGTCATTGCGCGTGGGTCCCCCGCTTGTCAATCGCGCCAAAAAGTCCTCGCGCGAAAGACGGCCGGCCCCTTCTCGACATACGTCGCCGGCCGTTTGTGCATGCCTACCTGCTCGCAGCGGTCTTGCTGCTCGGTGGGCTCCACGGCGCGTGAGCTAAACGCGACATAACTTTGCGATCACTGCAGCGGCGCCCCGACGGTGGAGCATCGTCGCCTCTCAATATCCACGGTTTCGATGTGGCGTATTAGATCGCCGACGACTTCTATCTGATCGACATCCTCGTCCGTGATTACGACGTCCGCGAATTGATCTTCGATCACGATCATTAATTCCAAACGATCGAGCCAGTCAGCCCCCAGATCATCGGTGAAGTGCGCCTCATTCGTCACATGTTTGATGTCCACGCCTAGCTGGTTGGCAATGAGAGTGCGGACATCATTGGAGGCAAGGATTTCTCTCATAGCCGTTGCCTTTTGACTCGATCTGAAGCTGGCGATGGTCATGACAAGGCCCCCGAATCGGTAAAGCACCGGCAGCGGACCATGAAATCCGCCCCGCAATGTGACCCGGGTTCAGTCCTGCTCGCGAAGCCTCCGACCTTCATGCCGTTATGCATCTACAAGTCTTCGAAGCAGAGAGGCAACTTACCGGGTGGTATGTAGCAAACGGGCCACACTGCGGGGCAATCTGGATGAGCTAACAGAAAGCTGCAGTGGGGCGGAACTGGATGTTAAGCGTCCAGATATTCGGATCCGGGGCACATTATTGAAATACCACTCTCGAATATTTTGGATTGATGGGCGTCGTACACGGGCCGCTGCGAAGGCGCCACAGCGGAAAAGGCCGTGCCGTTCCCGAGCGACCGCCCGTCGATCCCTACTCCCTCGTTCGCTTGCCTACGAACGACGTACGCCATTGGAGCGCGATGATGTAGAGTCCTGCCGGTTTTTTCAGCTTTCAACGAGCGCCCTGATTTGCGCGAGCTTCTCCGGCGTAAACTTTATTTGTCCCGCCAATCGGGCCACTCTCCCGTCGCCACGTTTTGCGTCCGAGCTGCTGGGCGTAACCGTCAATTTCCTGCAGACGACCTGCTCACGGCTCGACATCGGTTTGCGGCGAGGTTGCCGACGTCTTAATGATGGAACTGCCACGTCGGCTCAGCTCGCGTGCAGCAAACGAAAACCGCAGAAGTTGAGCAAGATTCGCAGTCGCGGCCACTGACCCAGCTGCAACGCCGGGCCGTGCGGGCTTCTGGTAGCGACGGGGAAACGGTGATGACCGAACCCCCATTGCCCCTCACTATGCTTTTTTCCCGTCCTGTAAGGAAGGCGGGATTTCATCATGCTTCTCGGCGGCGTAGCCGCGTGGCCGCTCGTGGCCCGGGCGCAGCAGGCGGCGGCGATGCCAGTGATTGGATTGATCAACGCTGGGGTTCCCGAACCCGCCGCTTACCGTCTAACCGCCTTTCGGATAACGTTGCGTCAGCTGCAAGGTTTCCTTCTGCGACACAATTTTTCGCGGCAGAACGCACGACATTGCGTCCGCGGTTACGCCTTACCGTTCCAAATTATTCGATTAACCAGTCGGCACGGTAGCGAATAGCTACCCTAACGTTGATCTGCTGTGGGACAATGTGATTGCGGGGCTGCCCTCATGGCCCCGCAACAGTGCTAGCTGCAAGTCCCGGCCCGACGTTACCCGATGCGGCGGGTCGGGACGGTTACGATATGCCAGGCAGGCGAATTTTCAATTAAGAAATGGAATCGCGCGCTGGCACGGATCAGCTGGCACGGATCAGTTCGTCATGACGCGCCCTAACCGCGTGCGTCGTGACAAGTCCCGGCCCGCCATTCCTCCAGATCCTTTGGCGGGTCGGGGCGCGCTTTATGTCAAACACTCAGGTGGGGTTCTCGTATCGGAGGAACCAGATGGCTGAACGGCACAACCCGATCATTGAGTTTCCGCGCCATCCGCCCAAAGACGAAGCCGAGCGTCTTTATCGATGCCCAGCGTGTGGCGGATGGGTGGATTGCCGCGACCTGGCCAAGTGTTCGACCGCGCCAACAAAATTTAATTACGCGCTAACCGACCTTGCGCGACAGCTTACCTAGGCGCGACAGAGGTTCCACTTCTCCCACTGCCAGCTCTTGGCGAATGACGCTCAGTGCGGCCTCGCGCGTCGCTGCCTAGCCGTTGGTCGGGTTTTCGATCTTCGTGGTGCCCGAAGGGCAGTGTCCACATCCAGGCGTCCCCACGGGCGCCGCGCGTATCTTCAGGATGCGTCCGACAACAGCCTCGTCAGACAGCACGTCGTAATCATTCCACTCGCCTGAGAGTGTTTGCCTTGACAGGCTTGAGGATCAGCGTGGCCCTGGCTTCGCGCTTACTGCGAGGGTGGACAGTGGAGATTCATGGCGGGGTGATTTTCGCACAGACCGCTACAAGTGGGCTGGTGCCGGCGCCACGGGGGCAAACCGGCGCATTCGAAGTCCGGACAGCTTCTTCGAGCCTGATCTTCCCAAGAAGTAGATCAGTCACCAGTCGCCGCAACCGTAAATTTTCGAGCTGGAGTTCAGCAATGCGATCGCCCTCGCCGCGCAGCCGATTGAGCTGACCCGCCTCGTGGATCGCGACAAATGGAGTTTGAGGCCCAGGCGGCACCTTGCGCCACCTGTGCAAGGTCATGACGCTCACACCAAGCATGTGCGCAATTTCCCTTTGCGATCTCCCTTGCGTCGCGAGATCAGTTGCCTGCGCCAGCTTCGTCGCGATCTCCATCCTCGAGTGCCTTTTCTTTTTAGCCATAGCAGCTTGCATTCGACCCTCCCCATGTTGCCGTAGTTTTTCGTTGCGCGTTAGGTGCTCGTTGTTCTCGACAATGGCAACCATTTGTCGCGCTGCAGATTAACATAAGCTGGGGGCGTTGCGTGGTGCGCAGGTACGGAATGTAACACCTGTGTTTGCGGTACGCTGGTCAATGGCTCGGTAGCTGGTGGCGAGATTCTCGTTGGCATCGCGCAACGGTACCATCCAACCGAATGTTTGGGGGTTTGGGGTTCACGAACAAGGTATCTCCATCAAACAGTAGAGAGAACGTGCGGAATCTGCAGGCTTGCACGTGAGCGCACTTGGCAACCAAGAGGCGGTTCGAGAGTATTGTCAGTGAATCAGAGACTACTTGAGCGGCTCGAGGCCGTGAATGCCGTGCTCCGAAGCAGTGTCATGGAGCTCGTACTCCAGATTCAAGCATTGCGCGATGCATTCGGCCATCCGCAGTCCGAAATTCAACCCAATAGGTACTATCGGCCTTCGGGCCTAGGTGATGATCTTGTTTGACCGTCGGTTAGGGATGGCATCATTTCAACCCTGCGGTTTCTTCGGCGTCAGCTTGATCAATGGGCCCGCCGGTGGCGTTGCCGTAATTGCACGCGGCATGAAATCGAGCGCCGGCCAGACAAGGCATTGGGTGCGCGGTTTCGCTTTACCGTTCCAAATTTTCCGATTGCCCGGACGGCGCGGTACGGAATAGCTACCCTAAGCTAGACCTGCCGTGGGAGAATGTGATTGAGGGGCCATGGGGATGGCCCCGCTCTACAGTGCTAGCGCAAGTCCCGGCCCGTCACCCGCCATGCGACGGGTGGGGACGCCTACGATATGCCAAGCGGGTGAATTTCAATTGAGAAATGCAACCCCGCTGGCACGGATCAGTTCGTCATGACGCGCCCTAACCCCGTGCTCGTGGCAAGTCCCGGCCGCCGGTTTCGAGTCCCCGGCGGTCGGGGCGCGTGGATGGCTCTGCGGCTTCTTCGGAGGCAGCTTGTGCACGAGCTGCGGCCAAGCCATGTGAGAGTAAGTGTTGTGGAATACAAGCATCACTTGATTGAAGTTTTCGAAGATCAGCCCGGAAGATGGTTTGCATACTTTAGGCGCTTGGATGGCCAGAACATCACGGGCGCCGAATCCAATAGTCTTCGGACGCCTTCTGCCAGATATTCGAAGGAGGACGCGATCGGGTTCGCCAAAGAGGTGATTGACGGGTGGCCTGACTCCTAGCGTGCGGCAAGGTCAAGCTTGGCATCATAGAAAGCGCGCAAGCTCATCCACTTGCTGAGATCGGCAACGTCAGCCTGCGCCAATAGCAATTCTGCCGCACGTTGCCAGTGTGCTACCCCAGCGGCAGGTCGGTGCGCACCGCTGCCATAGCGAGATAGCAATTCTGCGCCTTGCCTGACTAAGATAATATCGCCGGCGTCTAGGGCACCTTGATCCCTAGATGGTTGACTGACCTCTTGGAAGCCCCTGACCCTGCGCTCAGGGCTTTCTTTGTTCCTCTGTGAATCGACGCCAGCATCATCGCTTAGGCTAAGTCCGCTTTACCCCTGAAAAGCGGACAAATAGCAGCCTCGCCGTTCACCGGAGCAAGCGGCGTATCAGCATGGCGGGTGTGGCAAACAGAGCACACTGCCGGAGGAATCTAAGGGGGAGGAAAGAAAAGGCCATCGCGGCGGGAACTGTCTGAAAGGTTGGGTGTTGGCTGTCCGAGATGTTCGGGGGGCTTTGGTTCCGAACATTTCTGGATCGATGGGCAACGGCTGCGGGCCGCTACAAAGGCGCCACAGCCGGAAAGGCCGTGCTGTTCCCGAGCGCTGCTCGTCGATCCTAGTTCCTTCGCTTTGGTGCGATCAGCCTGCTTCAACCGACGGTACTGGGTGCTTTGGGGGGTGGTTCATGAACGAGGTCTCTCGATCAAACAGGATAAAGAACGTGCTGAGTCTGGAGATGGCCCGTGAGCAAGCTCGGCAACCGAGAGGCAGTCCGAATGGGCCTGTCTCCAAACCCAGCAATCAGAGACCACTCGAGCGGCTCGAAGCCGAGAATGCACAGCTTCGGGAGCGTGTGGCGGATCTCATGCTCCAAATTCAAGCATTGCGCGATGGTGGCAACTAGATCTCACCGGCCACCTTGCATGCGACGGACTGTGAGCGTTCCCGGCAGCGAGCATTGTGACCCGATAGCTTGAGCCGGTAATCGGCGACGGAAGGGTTGGCGCTCGACGGCATTGTTCGTACGGTCGGTGCGTTCTTTCGGCATTGGGACGACACAGAGAAAATGTGGTCGGAGTACGAGCGCGGAGGGTTTCGTCTCGTCGTCATCGGCGGCGAGCTGCGTCTTTTTGAGCTTATACCGATCAAACGGATGAAATACCGATGCAAGCATCCGCGATTGGTTGAACGCTGGCGCGACATGCGGTTGGAAGGATCGAGGCTCGACGCGGTAGCGGACGCCGGCGCACTCGAGGAAGGCCGCGAGCTTGGCCTATTCGAGGACATGGTCGAGGATTCTGATCTGGGATGTGAGGGAAATCTGCCCTTGTCTACCTAATGCGCAGCAAACGTACTGCGAGCGGACAGGTCACCGCGCCGTCCAGCAGCGTGACGAACTCGTAGCGCTTCATTCGACCACCGATACCTCACAGCGGCCGTTGCCGACAACGCCGCAGCACGCTTGCGTCGCGATAGGTGAAAGCCGCCTAACGATGTCCGCCATGGCTCATGTCGCTACGCACTACACCAGCCGCTTTCGCGCGGCGACCTGCCGGTAGAACGATGCGCTCAGCTTCGGCGTGCGCTGCTGGGTGGTATAGTCCACGTAGAGCAACCCAAAACGAGTGCCGAAGCCGTCGCCCCACTCGAAATTGTCCATCAGGCTCCAATGGAAATAGCCGCGCACCGGGACGCCCTCGGACGTCGCGCGCTGCAATTGCGTCAAATAGCTGCGCAGGAACATGATGCGGTCGGTGTCGTAGACGAGGCCGTCGGTGGCCGGCACGTCGGTCGCCGAGCAGTCACGTTCCAGACCTTGGCCATGTTGCGCGGCCCCCAGTAGAGTGCCGCAGGACCGATCTTGAGCCAGGACGAATTCATCGTCGGATGCTTGGCCGTGAACGGCACCGAGACGAAGCCGGGAACGGCATCGGACGCGCTAACGTAGCTGTCCGGCCCATAGACGTTGATGCCGACGAAATCGACCGGAGTACTGATCGCGCTCATATCCTCGGCGGCAACCTTCGGGGCGTCCACACCGGCAGCCGCCAGGAAGGACTCGCGGTAGCGGCCTTCCATGATCGTGGTTAGGTAGGAACGCGTTGAGCTCGCGCGTGGTGACCTCGGCCGCTGCGATATGCTCGGGCGTCTCGATGACTGGCACGCAGACGCTGACGTTCTCCGCCGGCCCGGCTTGCGTGCCCGCGCGCGAGCGCGCACGGATCGCCTGTACCGCAAGCCCGTGGGCGAGCAACGCATGATGCCGGACCTGGTTCAGCCGGCCGGGCGGCAGCTTCAATCCGGGCGCAAACAACGCCGGTCCCATGGCCCAGTTCCACGAATGTCGCGCACTCGTTGAGCGTGAAGAAGTGCCTCGCCCTGGTCGCTGAGCTTTTCGGCGACGTAACCGGCATAGTCCGCGAATGCCTCGGCGGTGTCGCGCCTTTCCCACCCGCCGGCAGCGCCTGCGGCAGGTCCCAGTGATAGAGCGTCGGGTACGGCGCGATGCCATTGGCGACGAGGCTGTCGAGGAGCCGGTCGTAGAACTCAAGGCCCTTCGGATTTGGCGCGCCGACGCCCTGCGGGAATATCCGCGGCCACGAAATCGAGAACCGATACGCAGTGGCGGCGAGCGCCTTGATCGACTGCACATCGTCTCGATATCGGTGGTAGTGATCGTCGGCGATGTCGCCGTTGTCATCGTTGCGGATCTTTCCCGGCGTGTGCGTGAACGTGTCCCAGATCGACGGACCACGGCCGTCCTCGATGACGGCGCCTTCGATCTGATAGGCGGCGGTGGCGGTGCCCCAGCGAAATCCCGCGGGAAAGGCGCGCGAGGCTTCGCGCCCGGCAGCCGCAGCGTCACCCGGCCGAATGCCGGACGGGGCGGCGGCCGCCGACGTCCCGAGGGCTGATGCACCGACCATGGCAAGTTGGCGTCGCGTGAACCGTGTGGACATGGCCTACTCCGCAATTGAACCGCGCCCCACGCTACAGTTTGTCGCTAGCTGGCCCGTTTTCCAGTGGTTAGGGGTGACCGGTGAAACACACGTCGATCTAGTGCGCCGAATCAATCCGTCGCAAACACTGCCTGGGTCGGTTGACTACTCCCAGGCTATTTTCGGAATGATGGCGATTGCTGGAACTGGATGGTCTAAAATTGAAGGCGGCTCACGGGTGAAGTCCGCTACGTTATTGGGCGGCTGCAGAGTTTGTTGTCTGTAGTCGGGTTCACATATTGTGTTATTTTTGCAACGCTTCAAAATCTTTTTTTTACCGCCACGGTGCAGGGCGATTTTTTCGGTTGGATGTCGCGGATTTACTACAGATGGGGGTGCCTTCATGAAGTCTCTAGTCATCAAGCGTTCAGTTGTCGTCGCTGGTCACAAGACGAGCGTCAGCCTCGAGGATGCATTTTGGAAAGGACTGAAGGAGATCGCTCACGCGCGCGACGTTACCTTGTCAGAGTTGATTGGCGTGATCGATTCCGAACGGGAATACGGCAATCTGTCATCCGCCCTTCGGCTTTTCGTGCTCGAGTTCTATCGAAGCCAGATTTCCGATCTCAAGGAGGGGCGCGACGGATCGGATCAAGGGTCTGAAAGCTCCGGTGCAGTGCGGATTAGACGGATGGCGCAAGCACGTCACTGACAGACTCCATAGCGACAACGACAGTGCAGCGTGCTGACGCCTCGTGCGCTTAGAGCGTCCTCAGGCGGCTGAAGTGTTAAAGGCTTAGGTGATCGCTTGATGAGCGGCGAGAGAGCGGCTCAAGGTGAGCTGCTCCCACTTTGGTCTCATGGTCCGTACGCAGTGAGGGCATTGAAAGCGCACTGGATTGGACCAGATGAGGGCTAGGCTCACACAGTCAGTGTAAAGTTGGAGATCGATCGGCTGCTGCGTCTTCGGGCACCGACAAATGAGATTGTGCATCGCGTCGCCCCCAAAAAGCGCCCCCAATCGTTCAAGTACTTTGCCATCAAACCAACCAATTCGCCCCGCAATGTGGCTCCATCTCAAAATCATAAGCGTGTTGCACCACAACGGTCAGCTGCGTTCAGTCGTCCGCGCTGGGGTATCGGCCTCGACCACCTGCCATCCAATCCGATCACACATCGCCTGCAGGCGCGCGCGGTCTCGGTGCCGCAGGACGCATAAACCGGATTTATCGTCCGTTGCCACGTACGTGACATCGCCGGGGTCGTGATGAATCTGAACGACGCGGCTCGAGAGGGACCTTCCGGGCATGCGGTCAGTAAGGCTTCTTGTTGGTTGGGACCAACGCGTTGAGCCTCTGACCATTTCGATTGCGCGTCTAAGGAGGATCTCACACTCGTCGAGGTCGTCCTCAGATGGGACCAATGTAGGTCGCGTTGTGGGGACCGATACAGGTTCATTGGTGCACAATGATGCTGCCAATCCTGAGCGTGCCGGTTCAGGTTCGGTTGGCGGTAACGCCCCATCAGGGCTGACCGGTGGCCGGTCGCAGTTCTCGCACAGAAATGCGCAATGCTTGTCGCTGGGCACCATGGTTATGTTGTCCAGCTCCGGCTGCATCAATCTCAGTTCTACTCCGCATGCAATACAACGCATCGTGCCACGCGCTATCAGCCAATGGCTGCTCATCATACTATCGCGCGAGTATCAGTCGGCGGTAGAGAGTTAGGGCCACCTAACGAAAACTTATCGGTGTTTCAGCACCGCGCTTCAATGTCTAACACAAGGATGGAGCGTTACCGGAAGTTTTGAAATGGGGTGGGCATCGCGCGCTCATAGGTCATGACCTATCGAGGCCCGTGCATTAAGAAGGTCTGAGCTGGATGGGTCCACCGGGTGTGCCTACGAATGCGTCAGCACATGTTCATCGGCCGACTGCGCAGTGTGTTGAGAGCCGTGACAACTGGCGTGGCTGCCGCATACTGTATTTCACGGCTTACCCGCAGCACGTTAGCTGCGTGGCGGTTCAGCGCGACGCAATTCTGGGCATCCTTGCAATGCCGCGGACCTTCGCGGCGCACCTACGTGTGACGCTAGGCTAGAGTGGCGGCTGGTTCTCGCAGCGAAACTTACGGTGCGAGTTACGGGTCGGTCGACTAGCCCTAATCATTGTCGCTTAGACCCGATCATTATCGGGATGCTCGTTTGCGCCCCTCGCTGGGAGATTTTTGACTCTGGGCAGCTTCTTCGAGCTTCATCTTCTCAACAAGGAGATCGGTCGCCAGTCGCCGCAACCGTGCATTCTCGAGCTGGAGTTCAGCAATTCGATTGCCTCCGGTGGGTGTCTGGGTTGCGACGAACGCAGACGTTGGCCCAGGCGGCGCCTTACGCCACCGGTGCAAGGTCATGACGCTCACGCCAAGCGTGCGCGCAATTTCGCCTTGCAGTTTCCCTCGCGTCGCCAGATCATTTGCCTGTGCTAGCTTCGATGCGATTTCCACACTTGAGTGCCTTTTCTTTTTAGCCATGGCAGTTGCATTCGCCCTCTCATGTTCATCTGCTGTACGGTGGCCTACTTGCGTGCTTGCTCGAAAGGATGGTCAATCCATGTCGGCTTAAGTGACGCATCTCGATGTCGGTGATTCACAACAAAATCTAGGTGTGAGTAAGACACGTACTTGACCCTGCGAGCTCTTCCTTGCGAGGCTGTGTGACGCATTTGCACACAACCGTTTCGATTCAAACAATCCGTTTGTGAAAGCGATTCGTTGACCCAAAAGGTTGTCTGCCACCTTCTTGATACAATTTAAATGCGATTACAACTAAACCTTTAGTTGTGTTAATAAAAACCTACGACGTGATGCAACCATTTGCCGAGCTGCAGAGGGGCAGAAACTGCTTGAGCGGCTTGAGGCGGAAAATGCACAGCCTCGAGAGAATATGGTCGAGCTCGTGCTGCAGATTCAAGCATTGCGCGATGGTGTCCGAACACTGACCGCATAGTCAGCCCTCCCATC
>Ga0310915_10002050_pt1 | contig 10614 bp, 6 predicted proteins | sample GREbulkMGAN111_FD_202508 | JGI IMG/M metagenome (GOLD analysis project Ga0310915, IMG submission 202508) | Lab enrichment of tropical soil microbial communities from Luquillo Experimental Forest, Puerto Rico - GRE.bulkMG.AN111 | ecosystem: Environmental > Terrestrial > Soil > Tropical forest >...
CGCGACGTTGATCGCCAAAGATGGCGTCTCGTACCGATCCCGCCGATCCCGCTCTTTCCCTCCGCTAAGTTCTTGCGGCGGTCCGTCACTTGTTGACGATAGTCGGCGAGCATTTGTTGCACCGCTCCTAAAACCTCCTGGTCACGATGACCCATGAGGTTGTGGGACGCTTCGTGTGCCAGCACGTAATAGATGCTGTTCCAATCGTCACGCCAGTTGAAAGTGTTTCTTGAAGAGTCGGACTGATCCGGTGTGAGACCTTGAGGGTTCTGGCCGGTCCCGGACAAATACTGTGCGGGATCTAAGTAGTAGAGCAGCAGACCTTCCTGCAGGAAGACGAGCGAGCCCGTGGCAAATGCGTTCGCATCCGCTTTGTTGACGATCGCGACGTCAGCGGGGTTCAGGCGCACCCCGTATAGCTGCTCTCCGGCATCATAGAACCTAGTGAGTGCCGCCTGGAGGCGCCGCTCAGTGTCATCAATGACGCTGGCTCCTAGCTGTTCCGCCCAATGTTGGCGTTCTTCTTGAGAAATGCTCGAACGGTACTGCTGAGGGGTCTCGCTAATAAGTTTTTTCAGAGAATTCTCATCGGGTTGTCGGGGTAGAAAACTTCGCGCCAGCCCCTCCCACCAATTCTGGCACCCCTGTGCCCGCAGCGGCACCGGTGCTACCAGGCTGAGGAATAGGGTCACCAACAAGGTTGTCGTGCGCATCGGTATGGGTTACCACGCGCTGACAATCTATCATGGTCGGCCGAAACCCAGCGCCCGGTGTGGTCGGAACGCTTTGACCAAGACCCGCCACGAGCACGCAACCGCAGGAATCAAGCGAGATTGCGAATCCTGTGGCAATGCCGAGGTAGGTCGAATAATCCAGTCCGGAGCCAGGGGGTACGTTTCGTCACGAAAGCATCGGCGTTGCCGAAGAACGGGTTGTTGTACGTAGTGCAGAAAGCCGCTGTGGTCGGGAAATCAATTCAGTGCATGGCGCAAAAGTCGATTTCGAAGAAAGGTACTGATACTAAAAAATTCTATCTCTTATCCGACAGAACGAGCAGACTTCGCTAGGGACTTGAGAGGCACGCGAGCGTGAATAGTTGTTCCGCTCTGTGGCGTTGAAGCGACCGAGAGCTGCCCATCAACCAGTTTCAAACGTTCCTTCATGCTGGTGAGGCCTAGCCCCTGCCCACGAATTGCCTTTTCGGGGTCAAAGCCAACACCTGAATCATGGACCGTTAGCTCGATCTCATTGACCACACCTTTGAGTGTCACGTCGAAGCGCCTTTGACCGCTGTGTTTCAACGCATTCTGGAGGGCTTCTTGCAAGACCCGGAACAGACAAAGCGAGGTCTCTTTAGGTAGAGAGTTGGGAATGTTTTCGGAGCGAAAGTCAATCTCGACATTCTGCCGAGTTGCAAGCTCTTGGCAGAATCCAGCTGCGGCTGCTGCGAGCCCCAGGTATTCCAGTTTCGAAGAATGCAGTCGGTGCGACAATGCTTGAATATCGGCCCCGAGTTCCCTCGCGCTTTGACAGGCGTCTTCGATGCGGCGCCTCGCTGCACCCTGCGTCGTCGGAAAATCCTGTTTCGCACTTTCCAATACGAATGCTAATACGGCCACCCGCTGATTGAAATCATCGTGGAGTTCCCTGGCAATCCAGGCACGTTCCTCTTCTTGGGCTTCAATCAATCTGCCGCTTAAGCCGGAAAGAGCTGCTTCTGCGAGTTTGCGCTGAGTGATGTCCAAAACCTCTCCGACGAAATATTGAGGCTCACCGCTCGGACCTCGAATCAAAGATGCGCTGCTTTCGGTCGTGATGATGCGCCCACTCTTGTGAAGACAGCGCTTCTCAGCTCTCTGGAAACTTGTTCCTCGCTGAAGGGCCTCCCTGAGCCTCTTGGAGAAAGCGGGCCAGTCCTCCGGAAGAGTAATCGACTGCACCGTCTTTTGGAGCAGCTCCTCTTCCGTATATCCAAGAGACTCGCAAAATGCTTCGTTCGCGGCGAGAAAACGACCGTCAGGCGAAACGATCACCATGCCCACGCCCGCATCCCGAAACACCCTGCGGAACTTCTCTTCGCTGGCGCGCAGTTGGTCCTCGGCTTGCTTGCGTTCGGTGATGTCTTGAGCCGTGCCGCGCAGCCAAGCGATTCGGCCCGCCGCGTCGCGCACCGCTTCACCTCGATCGATGATCCATCTTGTGCTGCCATCGGGGCGAAGCATCTCTAGATCGAGTGTGTATGGTGTTCCATTTCGCAATGCCTCCACGACCGCACACTTCAGGCGTTCCCAGCCCTCTGAGGTATACAACGTTGTTTGTTCACCTAAGGCAGGAGGCGGCAGGTCGGGATCGCGGCCCGCGATTCGGTAGAGCTCCTTGGACCAAGCAACCTCATCGGTCTTTGGGTTCCACTGCCAGCTGCCAACTTGCGACACGCGCTGTGCTTCGATGAGCTCTTCCTCTCGCCTTTTCAGCACTTCTTCGGCGTCTCTGCGCTCCTCTGCAAGAGCCGCGAGAACCATGAAAGGTATCGCAGTGGATATTAGAAAGAGCTGTATCGACCGTACGCTGTGGAATGGCCCCTGTTCGATGAAGGGGCCGCGGCCGTGGACTACACCCCAAATCGACAAAAGCGCAACTACTATCACCGCAGAGCTGGTCCCCATCGATCCGAAGCGCAGTGCGGACCAGAGTAGAAACGGCACGAGAGCATAAAGCAATGCCGGCGAGCTGGCCGTGGCAGAAGCAGTAAAAGCGATGTGGCTGAGAAAAGCCAGCCCAGTTAACAGCGCGACCGCTTCCAGATGGAAGATGCGTGATTTTCGCAGCCATGCACGCCCGTCACTCATCCAACTGAAAACGGCCGGAGTCAGAGTGAGGAAGGCCAGCACCTCGGAGAAAAAACAAATTTTCCACCCGGTCCAGTAGTCGCTGGCGACTCCATGCGCGCTGACAAATGCCGCAGTGAATGGCGCAAGAATTACCGCAAAAACCAAAAATATGGTCAAGGCCTTTGCTCGATTTAGCCTTGGTATTCCGCCAAAGTAATGGCTCAGGCACAATGTGGCTATGAGGATTTCAAGCAGATCCGCTGGTATGAACCAGGCAATCGAACTGAGAGTCAGGCCTGCCTGCAAGTCGTAAACAACAAACCCCGCGCAGGCCGCCACCACGACTGCTAACCAGATTCTACGCGGAACCAGCAACAGCACTGGCACTAGAAGTGCGCAGCCCGGCCAAATCGGCCAGATCGTTTGGGGGTGCAGAAATGAATGCCCCTTCTAGTCGTGGAGCGAAGTAAGAGAGCACGGCAACGAAGCACACTAGGATCGCCGTTTGAACGGGAGTGTTCGGATTCCATAAAAGGCGCTGACTTGGGCCGGCGCCGTGTCCATCGATTGAAAACCCTTGGGCTCTGGGCTTGGGCATGAGAGTTTCGTTGACGTTCGAGTATACGGCATTTGCGAGCAATTGGATGACGAGCCCCAAACGCGCATTTCCCGGCAAGCCGCCGCAGTGGGTACTAGACCCACTTGAGTGGCCGCATGATCGTCGGGTTCTTGCCTCTTTCTTCCTTTGCAGTTTGTGCCGGCGGTGCCTGGCTGCGCCGCATCCCTTTGCTGGTGCGCCCCACAGCTTTGTCTTTTGCCTTGGTTGCCTCCAAGCAACGACGCGTTTGAGGCCCCTGAAGTAAAAAAGCACTTTTGTACGCGCTAAGCGCATCTGCTGGGTATTGACGCAGTCTCAGATGGGTACCGCATGAATGGCTTGGGGGTCAGCAACTGGTTGGACGTGTTTCGCGTGCATCATGGATTAGGTAAGCTATGACGGTGGACAACCTCGCTGTGCTCCTTCGCTCCCGTGACGAAGAGCTAGTAGCGATCTACGAGAACGTTCCCGGGATCGTGTTTTACATCGCCGTCGAACCGGATGGCGAGTTCCGTTTTCTGTCAGTGAGCCGCGACTTCCTCGTTGCAACTGGGTTGACTCGAGAACAGATCGTCGGCTCCTTCGTGCGTGATGTCATCCCGCCGCCGTCGCGCGACATAGTGTTGAACCATTATCGAGATGCGATCCGATCCGGTCAGCCCGTGCGATGGGAGGAGGAGTCGGTGTATCCCGCGGGCCGGCGGTATGGTGAGGTTGCTGTGACGCCTTTGTACGATGCCAGCGGCATTGCGACGCACCTCATTGGCATTGTCCACGACATCACCGAGCGTAAACGGATGGAGAAAGAACGCGCGGAAGGAGATCGGCTTAAAGACGAGTTTTTGAGTTTGCTGGGCCATGAACTCAGGAACCCTTTGGCGGCCATCTCCACCGGCGTGCAGCTGCTCTCCGGTGGTGTGACCGACGAGGAGCGTGTCTCCTTGAATGGAATGATGGATCGACAAGTGAAGCTGATGCAGCGTTTGCTGGACGATCTTCTCGACCTTGGCCGAATCACACACGGCCACATTCAATTGAAGAAGGAGCGTATCGACCTTGCAAAGCTCCTGCAACACGTAACTGTGGTAACGCAATCGACCACAGCGGAACGCCGGCAGGAAATGATTCTCCGGCTGCCCGCCGAAGTCGTGACATTTGAGGCGGACGAAGCGCGCCTCGAGCAGATAGCGATCAACCTGCTGAGCAACGCCTCAAAATACACGGCCCAGGGGGGCAGGATCGAATTCTCGGGCGCCAGAGAAGGTTCCGAGGTTGTCCTCCGATGCAAGGACAACGGGCGGGGTATTCCGCGGGAGATGCTTCAGAAGATCTTCGAGCCGTTTACTCGTGTCGGGCCGCTCTCCGACAGCCGTGGGGAGGCAAGCCTCGGCATAGGTCTGGCGCTGGTAAAGCGACTTGTGGAACTGCATGGGGGAAGGATCTCTGTCGAGAGCAGCGGCCCCGGCACGGGAAGCGAATTCTTGGTGCGGCTGCCCATGCAACCTACGCTTTCCGATCAACCCCCTGCCCCAGAAACGAAACCCGCGTTTACATTGCGGCGCTCTCGCTCCATCGTCCTCGTCGAAGACAATTCTGACGTGGCCGGTACCATTGTGGTCGCCTTGAAACAGGCGGGTTATCGGGTGACGCTTTTCGCGGATGCATTCTCCGCGCTGGCAGGACTTTCGGATTTGCAGCCACATGCCATTCTGCTGGACATAGGACTCCCGGGCATGGATGGGTACGAGCTGGCGGCGAAGTTGAGAAAGGAGCGGAATTGTCGGGACTCGCTATTCATTGCGATTTCTGGCTTCAAGAGACGCCAGACGCCCGAAGCCGCGGACGATTTCGATCACTACTTCACTAAGCCAGTGAATCTCAGCTCCTTACTAAATGTCCTTGGCTCAACGCTCGCTGAGGCGGAACAAGCCACGGCTGCCGCAGCGGGCCCGGCACCGGAAAAGACCTCGCTGCAAGTGTTGCTGATTGAGGACCACGCTGCTCTGTCGGCTGCGATGGCCGAACTGTTGAACCGGGAAGGTTTCGAAGTTCGGACCGCTTCCTCGGGCGGAGAAGGCTTAAAATTTGCTTCGGACTTCCGGCCTCAACTGATTCTATGCGATTTAAATCTCCCTGACATGGGGGGCCAGGAAGTGATTCGCAGACTACGGTCGAATCCCGTTACGCGGCACGCGTATTCGGTGATTCTCACGGCCCTATCCGAGGCGGAAATTCGCACCTTCAACGACGAAGCCAAGAAAATGGGCATCGATGAGTTCATCCGCAAGCCCCTTATGCCTGAGGTTCTCCATTCTCTGGTGGCCAAGCTCAAGCGGTAACGCGTCTCACCAAAGCGGCGCCGCAACAGCCCGAAAGCCGGGCATCCGTAAGAACCTTGGGACGCTTAACATGGTGCCTTCCGAACAGGTCCGAGGTAGTGTTGTGCAGGCGCAGGTTCCACTCGAACAAAGCGGGATCAACCTGGACGGGTGTGTCAAGCGATCCGAGGTCTCATCCGGACCCCACTCTCAGTGCGCGTGTAACGGACAACTCTCGTAAGTCGGAACCCTCCAGCCTTTCACAAGTGGGCTTCTGCAACACAGGACCTGTTCGTCTTGCCGGGCGAGGGTTCGCGGTCAAATTCGTCTGTCGTGCTGCGGTGCTCGCGATTGAAGCGGCGAGATTGGACCAATCTTGGTGCGGATGACAATTTAGCGAGGCACAAGGACGGAATCCGTGGAGCAAATGAGTCATTTCCGGGTGTTCACTTGCATTGCTCACGCATAATACAATCCGTACCGCCCTAAGGAACCAATGAAACTCTACCGCACAAATGACAGCTGTCTTGTGGAGCACAACGACGCATTTTATTCCATCGAAGGCGGTTCCTGGGATGGGCTGATTACTCGCGACGACCTCGAAGCTCATCTGGCGAGATTGATCAGCGGGTCGCCTCCGCTCCCTCAGAACCTACCGCCGAATCCTGCCATTCTTCGCCCTCCCATCGGCACCCAGGAAGTGTGGGCGGCGGGCGTCACTTATTTTCGCAGCCGCGATGCCCGTATGGAGGAATCGAAATCAACGGGGGGAGGAGATTTCTACGACCGCGTCTACCGGGCCGAGCGGCCCGAACTGTTTTTTAAGGCGACGCCCAATCGCGTGGTCGGTCATTATGGAAAGGTTGCGATTCGCAAGGATGCGTCATGGTCGGTACCCGAGCCCGAACTCGCGCTGCTGGTTAGCCCGAGCGGAAAGATTCTCGGGTATACCATCGGAAATGATATGAGCTCGCGGGATATCGAAGGCGAAAATCCCTTGTATTTGCCGCAAGCAAAGGTTTACGAGCGCAGTTGCGCGCTCGGTCCGTGCATCCGGATTTCGTCCGAACCGTTGTCAACCTTAACGGAAATCCGTCTGGATATCCTGCGCGCGGGGCAGACGGCATTTGCCGGTTCCACTAATCTGAGCAATCTGAAGCGAGAACCCGCCATGCTGGTCCACTATCTTTACCGCGACAACCCGTTTCCGAATGGATGTTTTCTCCTGACGGGAACCGGGATTGTGCCGCCCGATTCGTTCACGCTAAATCATGGAGATGAAATCAGAATCAAGATTGACGGCATCGGAACGCTCATCAATTTTGTCGGCTGATCCTCAGAGAGGCTTATGACCCTTCACGGAAATAATTTCATCGGAATGCAGTTGTCTTCCGCTGGTCCAAAGACGTTTTTGAGCTTCGATCCGCGCGGAGGCAAACAACTCGGCACTCCCTTTCACGAAGCCACCGAAGAAGAAATCAACCGATCGCTGGAACTAGCCGCGAAGGCTTTCCCGGTTTTTCGCGAAAGCACGCCACAGGTCATCGCAGGATTTCTGGAGCGAATCGCCAGCGAAATCGAACAGCTCGGCGATCAGCTGATCGATCAGGCGGCAAGCGAATCCGGCCTTGGCCGAGAGCGGCTCACTGGCGAGCGTGGACGCACGGTCAATCAGTTGCGATTGTTTGCCAATCTGGTTAAGGACGGATCCAGTGCGGAAGCGCGCATTGATCCTGCTGTGCCTGACCGGAAACCTGTGCCGCGCCCCGATCTGCGCCGGATGTTGATTCCGGTCGGTCCAGTGGTCGTCTTTGGTGCAAGCAACTTTCCACTTGCGTTTTCGGTGGCCGGTGGCGATACGGCGTCGGCTTTTGCTGCAAAGAATCCGGTGGTTGTGAAGGGCCATCCAGCGCATCCGGGAACTTCCGAACTGGTAGCGGGTGCTGTTGTTCGTGCGGTCGCGACCGCAGGCTTGCCGGAAGGCACTTTTTCTCTCGTGCATGCGGTCGATCCCGCTGTGAGCCTCGCGCTGGTGCGCCACCCGCTGGCGAAAGCAGTAGCTTTTACGGGTTCCCTGCGCGCTGGCAGGGCCATCTTTGACGCGGCAACGCAGCGCCCCGATCCCATTCCGGCGTATGTCGAAATGGGCAGTACGAATCCTGTATTTCTGCTTCCGGGTATCATTCAAGAACGCAAGGATGCACTAGTTCAAGGACTCACCGCTTCCGTGAATTTGGGGGCCGGCCAGTTTTGTACTTGTCCCGGGCTGATTTTTGCACTCAATGACAATGCGTTTGTGCGATTCAAGGAAGAGCTGGCAGATGCCTTCCGGCAATCCGTTCCCGCTACCATGGTTCATCCCGGCGTTCTCAAAGGCTACGAGGAAGCGACTTCACGAGTAGGCAAAGTCAATGGAGTTGGCGAGAATCGGGCTCGCCAGATTGCTGACCCTCAATTAACGGAAGCTACCCCTGTTCTTTTTGAGACGGATTCGGCGACATGGCTTGCGAACGACGCTCTAGCCCATGAAGTGTTTGGCCCCAGTACGATCCTTGTCCGCAGCGAAACCGAGGACGAACTGTTGCGAATTGCGGAGTCCTTGCCTGGCTCGCTCACCGCAACGGTGCATGGCACCCCGGAAGATTTGAGGAAATACCGGAAGTTGATTGCGCTGCTTGAGACGAAAAGTGGGCGGTTGATCTTCAACGGATATCCGACGGGAGTGGAAGTGAGTCACGCAATGCATCACGGAGGGCCTTATCCTGCGACGGGAGATCCAAAATTCACGTCTGTCGGTACGGCCGCAATCTTCAGATTTCTCCGGCCCATCTGTTATCAGGATTTTCCAGACGAGGCATTACCGCCAGAGCTCCAGCGCGGAAATCCGCGGAAAATCTGGCGAATGATTAACGGACAACTTACTCGCGATTCCGCTTGATCAGGCAGGTTAACATGAAAATAACGCGCCGGGATTTCAGCCGCATGGTGGCGCTGGGTACGGGAGCGCAATGGCTTCCGAGAATTCCCTTTGTTGCACAAGATCGGAGAATTGGCTACTGCATTGTGGGGCTGGGCCGGATTTCGATGCAGCATTTCATGCCGGCAGCGAAGATGTCGAACAAGTCGAGGATCACGGCCGTGGTCAGCGGTCACCGGGACAAGGCCGAACGCGTGGCTGCCGAATATGGCGTACCATCTGGCAGCATTTACAACTACGAAAACTATGATGAAATCGCGAAGAATCCGGACATTGATGCCGTGTACATCGCCTTGCCTAACAGCATGCACGCGGACTACAGCATCCGTGCGGCGAAAGCTCGGAAGCATGTCCTTTGCGAGAAACCTATGGCCACGAGCGTCGAACAGTCCCGCGCCATGATTCAGGCTTGCGAAAGCGCGCGTAGGAAGCTCATGATCGCCTACCGCTGCCAATATGAACCGGCGAATTTGCGCGCCGTGCAACTTATTCGGGAGGGAAAGCTCGGCTCGATCCAATCCATTGAAAGCGCGTTCGGTTTCCCCATTGCGCCAAACGAATGGCGACTGGACAAGAAATTGTCCGGAGGCGGTCCGCTGGTGGACGTGGGGATTTATTGCCTGAATGCCTGCCGTTATCTAACCGGCGCGGAACCCAGCGGCGTAAAAGGGTTCTCCGCTGTTGTGGACCAGGACGGGCGGTTTGCGCAGGTGGAGGAGACGCTCTCCTGGACCATGGAGTTTCCCGGTGGTGCGTTGGCGAGCTGTACATGCACTTATGGGAGCCCGATGCCCGGCTACTTCCGCGTGCGGGGATCCCGGGGCACAGTTATCGTGGAGCCAGCATTCAACTACGACAAGCTGCATTTGTTGGCGCAGTTCGAGGACGGACAGACGCTGGAGTTAGCGCCCGACGACCCGGATCCGACGCAGTTTCTCCGCGAGGCCGATCACATGGCCGACTGCATTCTGCAGAACAAAGAACCGAAGACTTCAGGCCAGGAAGGGCTGCGCGATATGGTGCTGATCTCGCAGATTTATCGTTCATGTGAGAGAACCAGCAGAGTCCCAGCGCGAATGCAGTCCCGCGACAACCTTGACAACGTGCGCGGGGTGGTTGTAGCGAATCGCGTGCACTCAGCTCCGGATTCTGGTTGAGTCAAGTCAGGATTCGGACGTTATCCGAGATCCGGAGTGGAAGCAGGCCGGGCAGGAAGCTGAGCTGACTTGCCCGCGATAAACGCCCGCAGGATAGAGCGACGAATCCCCTGACGGCCGGCATCGGACACCAATCGGGACTAGTCGCCCTTAGCGACAGCCGGCACAGGAGGCCCTTGAGTCGCTCGAGCTCTTCGATCGCCACTGCTTCGTTGGGCCTTTCGGCCTTTCCACCGGGGAGGCGTGCGTGCGTCCTCGGTATCTTGGTTCTCAGCTCGCCGCACCTGCGGACGCTTTACGCGAGATGGTGTTCTTATCAGTTTCCTCCGTCTCACTCTTGTCGATTTCGATAGAGCCTTTGAAGTCCGCGCCGTCATCGATCAGAACCTGCGCGGTCCTCAAATCCCCGGTCACCGACCCGCCCTTCTTGATCTCAATCCTCCCCGTCCCGTGTACGTTGCCTTGCACACAGCCGTATACCACCACCTCGCGGGCGTTGATGTCAGCCTTTAGCTTCGCCGCCGTCCCCACCGTTAGCTTGTGCTCATTAAGCTGGATCATTCCTTCCATCGCGCCGTCAATCAGCAGATCCTCCCTGCCCGTGAGGTCGCCCTTTACACGCAAGCTCGGCCCCAACCACGCCGTAGACCGGTCCGCTACGGAGTCTACCGGACGCCTCGTATCCGAGCTCTTCCTGTCAAGCTGGGAAATTTTCGATTCCCCGGCCGCGGCT
>Ga0310915_10002052_pt1 | contig 10609 bp, 9 predicted proteins | sample GREbulkMGAN111_FD_202508 | JGI IMG/M metagenome (GOLD analysis project Ga0310915, IMG submission 202508) | Lab enrichment of tropical soil microbial communities from Luquillo Experimental Forest, Puerto Rico - GRE.bulkMG.AN111 | ecosystem: Environmental > Terrestrial > Soil > Tropical forest >...
TATTCTTCGATAACGTCTCGCGGGCTTCCGGTCATGACCAACTCGCCGCGATTCAACAGGATCGCCCGATCGCAAATGCGCTCGACGGACGCCAGATCGTGCGAGATGAGCACGATCGTCTTTCCGGACCGGCGCAGCCGGTCGATGCGATCAAAGCAACGCGTTTGAAACGCGACGTCCCCAACTGCCAGCACCTCATCCAGAATAAATATATCGTGGTCGAGCTGTGCCGCGATGGAAAATCCGAGCCGCAGGAACTGGCCAGACGAGTACGTCTTAACGGGAGCATCAATGCGATCGCCTATTCCGGCAAATTCCACAATGCCGAGCATCTTGCGTGCGATCTCCCGCCGGCTCATCCCCAGAATTGAACCCGCCAAAAAAACGTTTTCGCGTCCGGTAAGTTCGACATTGAACCCGGCCCCAACCTCGACGAGAGCAGAAAGCGTCCCTCTGACGATCACCTGCCCGTGGGTTGGAATCGTGATCCCCGACAGCAGCTTTACCAAGGTACTCTTTCCAGCGCCATTGTGCCCAACTACGCCAAGCGCTTCGCCTTGAAAGACCTCGAAATTAATGTTCTTAATGGCCCATATCTCTTTCCTTCGAGAAAACAACCTGCTTAGAAACGACCTTGTCCCATCCATCCGCGGACGGGGAATCCTATAACGCTTCGATAGATTGGCGACCGATATATCGATCAGAGGCATACTCAAATCACATCGGCCAGGGTGGTATCCAGGCGTTTAAATAGGATGTATGAGAAAACCAAACAGACGATCGAAGCGATCGCACAATATATCATCTCGTCCACATTGGGATTGATGCCGAGGACCACAGTTTGACGAAACCCTTCAATCAGGATCGCCAGTGGGTTCAAGAAATAAATATCCTTGATGTTCGGAGGGATAGAGTCAGACGAATATACCACGGGTGTGGTAAACATCACGATTTGAAGCAACAGCGGCATCGCAACTCCCATGTCTCGAAACCGTGCCTGAAAGGACGAGGAGCAGAGACTAGCTGCAACACTATAATTAACGAGCATTCCAAGCATTGGGATCGCATAAAGAGCGTGAAAAGTGGGCCAGAAGCCAAAATAGTACATCAGAGCGACCAGCATCAGAATGCCGATGCCGAGATCGAAAAGAGCAGATACCACATAAGATAATGGAACTATTTCCCGTGGAAAGGCGGAGCGTGAAATAAGATATCTATGGGTCACTATTCCGGCAGTGGCTGTGCTGATAGATGCGGAAAAAAATGTCCAGGGAATTAAACCCGAAAAAATGAACAACGCAACCGGTAAGTCTCCGGTCTTGAAACCCATGACGTTGGAAAAGATCACAGTATAGGTGATCATCAGCAACAAGGGTGGAACAACGGCCCAAAACCAACCGAGCAACGACTGCTTATACCTTACTTTCAGGCGCAACAGCGTCATCTCAACAAATAAGCTCTTATGCCGTAATAACGACGTGAGGCCATCGCATAGGAGCCCAATTATGGATTGCGTCGGGCGAATGACCTTGATAGGCCGCCGGTCGTCAGCCGCAGCGGAAACGACATTCATCTGTTGTCCACGTCTCATCTCGCGTTTCTTAGAACTTCAGGCCTTCTGCTGTAACCCGCTGTTGGACATCTTCCAAGACCTGACGAATGATTCCTTGCGCGGTTGGATTTAGGAAAAACCGTACATGATCGCCCGGCACATCATAAATTTTGACAGCGCCTAATCGATCCCATCCAACGGCCACGTTATCGACAGGCCAAATCTGCTTGGCACGAAAGATTATGATCTTCCCCTCGAACATCTTATCTGTCCCATAAGCTCGAATGGCACTCCAGATGACGTTCCAGATATAATTCTCAGTGCTTGGCGGTCGGGCAGTCAAAATTTTACTGATTTTATTTGTGATTAGCGTGAATATATTTTCCTTCCGAGCCAACGCCCACGAGATGCGTTTATGCAAGGGTAATTTTTGAAAATATCCCGTCACGGGAGTATCGAATTGGATCAAGGCTCCTATTTCGTGGCCTTTTCGTTGTAACTGCCGCGCAATTTCAAGAGCCACAACGCTGCCTTCGCATTGGCCAGCCAAAATATACGGCCCAATCGGCCGCCGAGAAAGGATATCTCGGACGAAGTAATCAGCTATATCTTGGACAGTCGTAAGTAACGGAGCTCCGGCCATCAACCGCTCTTCCTGCAGCGCATAAACATCCATTTGATAAAAAGGTTGGTCGCTGCCGAGTGCACGGCTTAGATCCTTATATTCCCGGCTGCAGCCAGCAGCGAACAAGGGAGGCTTTATCCCGGTCTCAGTCAATGGAACAAAAGAACATTTGCAAACGGACTGACCACGCAGCCGCTTCGCCATGGACCGAACCGTCGCATCTCGAAAGAGTGACGAAACCGGAAGTATTCTACCAAAGGTGCGATTTATGTCGGCGACCAATGCTATGGCCAGCAATGAGTTACCTCCCAAAGCAAAAAAATCATCGTCAACACCGATCGGTGAGATCTTCAAACATTGTTGCCATATATCGATGAGCTTGCCTTCGACATGATCCGATGGAATCGCCGCCGATCCACCATTCGTCGATGCGACGTTCCTTCTGACGGGGTCTGGCCAGCCAAGCGCGCGTCCATTCATCGATGAGCCGGCGATCGATGCTGGCACGGCCTCTGACGTCACCGATTGTAGGATGTTGGCGGATACGTCGCCGGCAGAGTGTGATATCTGCAAATCAGAAAGATGTCGATGACTATCGGCGGGGATGCTGCGGAGAAGCATTGTATACACCTCGAGCATGCTAGTCATGCGCGGATGATCAAACAACTCGGTGCTGTATTCGGCTTGCACCCACCATGTCCTGTCGAGCCCTTCGATGATATTCACGCTGAGATCGAACCGAGACGTATTGCTTTCAATAACATAGGGCGTCGCGGTCAACTGGCCGAACTGTCGGGATTGAACTGCTGCCCGAAATGTTGCAAACATAATTTGAAACAGCGGGTTATAGCTGAGGCTGCGAGGCGCCCGGACCGCATCCACGATCCGCTCGAAAGGAACATCCTGATTGGACATCGCATCCAATAAGCGTTCGCGCACCTGAATCAGAACATCATTGAATGTCGTATCTCTGGAAATAGACGTCCGGAGCACCAGCGTATTTACGAAAAAACCGATCAGTGGTTCGATTTCTACAAGGTTTCGGCCCGATACGGGAATGCCTATAAGAATGTCTTTCTGTTTTGCATATTTGAAAAGGAGAACGATGAACGCCGCGGTCAAAAGCATGAAAAAAGTTGTACGCTGATGGCGCGCAAATCGCTGGAGATCAGAGATTAGCTCGCTGTCCAGTTGTAAGGTCTGGCTGGCACCGGCATAGGTCGGCCGCCCTGGGCGAGGGCGGTCGCATGGAAAACCATTCAGCACCGGTGCACCCGCGAGAGTTTTCCGCCAAAATGACAATTGCTGCTCGATACGCTCGGTCCCAATTAATTGCCGTTGCAGGATGGTGAAATCCGAATACTGTATTGGAAGCGGCCTCAGGGTCGGCTCCTGGCCGGCTACAAAGGCGCCATAATGCTCGGCCAATTCGCGAATAAGCAGCTCAGCCGACCACCCGTCGCTGACAAGGTGGTGCATGGTGCAGACGAAGATGTGGTGTTCTGGGTTCAATCGAACTAACGATGTGCGAAGAAGCGGTCCGTTCCTTAGGTCGAAGGGCTTTTGAATTTCTTCACGCACAAACGCATAGGCCGCTGACTCCAAGTTCATACCAGGATGAATGCTCAAATCCCGCATTTGCAGGGGGACCGCGCAATACGGATTGATGAGTTGTACCGGTGCACCATCGCGAACGCCGAAGGTCGTCCGTAAGGACTCGTGCCGATCCACAATGGCTCCGAGACTGCGCTCCAGGGCGCCGGTTACAAGTGGCCCGGTCAAACGTAAACACACGGTGATGTGGTAAGCTGCAATGCCCGGTTCGAGTTGATCGAGAATCCACAGTCGTTGTTGGTTCATCGATACCGGAAAACATTTCGGCTCGACTACCGCTTCCATCGGAGAGCTCTTTGCCAACATTATCGACTGAAAGTTGACATTCGACTGTGCCGAGACCGCCCAAAATGCCGCGGTTCATCTCTTCAGCAGCCAGATTGGTTCAACGGCCTGCTCGCCAACTCGTAGATGAGATCGTTGAAGCAGCTTAGCTGGCTCGATAAGCTGAGCTCTAGTGCCGAAGTGCGCGCCGTTGAGTCCATTGCTTAGCGCTTTGCAAAAATGAGCACTCGTAGCGCCGGCTCCCGCATTGGGGCTCAGGTTCCATCCATCATGATACATTCTCCGTACGGCTGAACAAAACGGTAGGGATGCGAATTCGCGTCCACGTGTTGTCTTCCTTGTTGCCACACGCCCCACGGTTGCGCGAGGGGAAAGCAAGAAAGGTTAATTAATTAAGATGTTAATTCGGCTAGTCGGCGGCACTTTAAGAAAATTAATTGGCCCGTCCCGAGATTCGCGATACCGAAAGCAACGATTTCGCACACACCGAAATCAAACCCGCCAGCGCTCATTTTCAAAAATCAAAAATCACTGCGCGCGAAGCGATGATCCTTGCCGGGCACAGCCCTTCCCCCGCACTCTCGGGACTGAAATCGCCTTCTGTCGCGAGGGGCGGTTGGCAATACGGACAATCAGGATAACGGCCATGGGTGAGAACCGATCCCATAACACCGTCGGCACCGTCAGCCGCGTCAGCCCGCACCGGGTAAAACATGGATTTGAGATGATGTGGAGAGGTCAAGGTCAACGGCCAGCCCGTGGCTCACGACGGTTTGCAGATCGTCGAGGTGCGGCTGCCATTTGAGCAAGAACGGGGACGGTCGGAAGCACGAGTGCTGGATCCCCGACCCGCCAGCCGGGCGAAGTCTCTTCGCCGCGTGCGTAGTGCGCCCCGTGAGCTATTTGTAATGCCTTTTGCAATCCTGAATTATGACTCTCGCACAAACGAGAGGAAGAGGACGCAGTCGCTACTACGGCGACATGTCTCAATGGCTTGCAGCCACGGACCGACATCAACGGCGGGCGCAGCGCAATTCCCAGGTGCGGAGGAGGATCATGATCGCAAAATGGTGCCATACAAACACAAGCCGATTTTTGGCAGAACGAAGCCAAATTGCGCAGTTCTTTCAATGTGCGCCATAAAGGCTGGGGGACGACGAGAGGCGGCGCGGCACCAGCATCCCCGACGTTCCGAGCGCCGAGTTTCGGCTTGCTAACGGGGTTACGTTGCTCGGCAAGTTTGATGGCGAATTCGCCTCACATTCATCGACCTACGCTGGCACGGGCACATGCGTTACAGGTGGTAAGCGGCAACGAGCGGCATATACCTCGGCCACGTGGCGCTCCCGTGTCCTCTGATCCCCCAAGGAACGAGGAAATCAGCCACCGCAACGACGCAAGAAGGAAACCGCTTACCGGCGTCGGCAGTGCAAGATTGTGGGCACACCACCCATGCTAATGTGTTGTGTTGCAGAGGGCGACTTTCCGATGTGACGTTGACAATAACCCCGTGCTTTTATGGGCCAGAGCATGGCCTATTTCGAATGATTTCGAAATCCTTCGGGTAAAAGTAATCTCACTAATATGCATTGCGACCGCGCACGATCTCGATCATCGTGCGGAGCATGATCGCCAGATCGAGATGGAAGCTCCAGTTGTCGATATACCATATGTCGAGCTCTACACGTTGCTGCATGGCCTTGATGGTCGGCGTCTCTCCGCGAGAGCCATTGACCTGCGCGCAACCAGTAATGCCCGGTTTCATGCGTTGCCGAAAAGCGTAGTTTGCGATGATTTTGCCAAAGTGGTTGTCGTGAACTGCCGCGTGTGGCCGCGGACCGACTATGGACATCTCGCCCTTGAGCACGTTAATTAATTGGGGCAACTCATCGATACTCGTACGGCGTAACCACCAGCCTAGCCATGTCACCCGCTTGTCGAGGCGTTCAGCTTGTTTGATCGACTCACCATCCTCCAAAACGGTCATGGTGCGGAGTTTCAGGATTTGGAACGGCTTGCCGTTGAATCCGTGACGCGTCTGGCGGAATATGATAGGACCCGGCGAGTCGAGTTTTATCGCGATCGCAACTATAGCCAAGAGGGGGAGCAGCACAATCAAAGTCGTCCCAGCGAGGAAAATGTCGATTATCCGCTTGATTAAGAGCTCAAAAGGATTGAGGGGGGCACGTTGTAGCTCGATGACTGTGGCGTTGCCAATTGCGCTTAGTGGTCGCTTAAGCAATTCCGACGTCGGCCCAACCACAACCAGGTTGACAGGTAGTGGTAGCAACCGGAGGCGCTCCATCATTTCGCGTAACTCGGCCCAATTTTTTGGGTCGGCGGCAACGAATAGCTCATCGACATTGGAGTGACGCGCGTAGGAGATAGCCTCAGAAATTACGTCGTCCCAATGCGAAGGATGTGAGCCGTCTGCGGACACTACGAAATGACGTCGCACCCGAAATCCGTGCCGCAAGAGAACTTGCTGAAGACTCGACCCAGGCTGACTGTCGCTGATTAAGACAATCGTGCGGCCTGATAGCTTGCCGTTTGCCAGCCCGTCTTCAAGGATCGTGCGCCAAAACACCCGCTGAGCAATCAAACCACAGAGGCCGACTGCAGCGAAAGAAATAATCTCGATGCGGGAAAAGGTGCTTCCGATCTTCAGCGCGAAGACGCACCCTGCCAGGAACATAAACACACCGATCCAGGTGACTATAACGGCTCGGACTTGTGTGGTCCAATTCAATAGCGCGGTTGGCCTGTAGAGGCCGCGTTCCTTCAATACGCAGGTCAATAAAGCGGCCACCAGGGCGGCCGCACCGCCGTAGATTGTAATTTCGGTAGGCAGTGCCGTCGTCGTCAGACGATACGCCATATCGGCGAGGACACCGGCGGCGACAATGATCAAGGCATCAACGAAGATGGCAAGCACTTCGATAGACCGATAGGAGAGCGGCCATCGCCAGCGCCTTCCGAAATACAATGATTCGCTCAGATCCGTTTCGGAGAAATTGGCGCCGTTCGAAGCGGGTCTTAGCAGGACGTCATGGCCACCCAGGTCAACATGTGTGCGTTCTGCCGTGTCCGCGAGATGCTTACTATTGCGGACACTTGCTACAATGCTCATTGTTCATACACTCATGAGTCTAAAACCCACTGAAGGAGTTATATCTCCATCAAGCGGGTATATACCGTGATCAAAGTTCATTTTGCAATTCAGAATATTTTCCTCCTTAAAACACTACTAGGCACTTGCGGCCCGGGTAACAGCCAACACTTCAGGCAAAAAAACCTCATAATTAAATGGGCTTGTTGGCGACATTGTTCGTTATTTTAAACATAGCGCGCATGCGGGACAGTACAATCGATACAAATCAGATTAGGCAGAATAGAGATCAGTCCGAGTGCATTTTGCCGAGTCGGCTCATTAATTGTGCGTTCTGAGCCAGGCAGCTGGGACACCGAGTTCCGTTAATATCTGTGCATGCGCCGATACCGATCGCAATTAACGTTGGCCAACTTGATTTATGTACGTTAACGCACGTGCCCTCATCTTATTCTGTCAACGCGAATTGGCGAATTTAGTTGTGCCGTCCTTCGCACGTTCTACCCTGTCATCCGCCAAATCGCTTGCAAGCAAGGTGTATTCTGTCCCCCGCGAGCGGCACATGAGATACTGCGAAAACTGCGGCCAAATCCCTAGCGAATCTGGCGAGCTACTGCATGAGTAGAGAGAGGAGATCCGTGTGCCCTTCTTCTGCGGTGACCGGTGTGCCGACCATCACGTCGCTTGGCTACGTTGAAACGCGGCATTCAACTAGTTGGGGAGCAGCTATGAAACGGTGCGCCCAATGCCACGGAAAATTGGGATTAGGTGTGCGTTTCCGTAATTTGTGGAACGGCCGTTGGTGGGTTCACCTTCGCTTTTGTTCTACGCATTGCGAAGGTCTTTACGAATTGGAGCGATACGAGGCTAATGCCAGACATCGTTGGTACTCCTTTCTTGTTTGAGGCATTGCGTCGTGATCCTGCTCCAATCCTCCTCAGCTTCCCGTGTCACGGCCCGTGCATCCCAGTTATTCATTTTGAGCCAGTCTGGCGAGCGCCCCGAACGATTTGACCCTCAGTGTCCTTTTGAATCTGCGAGTGGCGATGTCAGAATCTCATTATTGCCGAGAGAATGGAGGCGCATTCCGGAAGCTTTCGAGGCACTGGCTGTAAAACGCGAGGCGGAGGACGACTGTCGGCAAGAACCTGGTGGCGCTTTACTCACGCTGCCAGCTCTTGGCGAAGGCCGCCATCGGAGCCTCGCAGGTGGCCTCATAGCCCGGTCGGCGTGCGATCCTCATGCATGTCGATCAATTGAAACGGCGCCATTTCATCACGATTCTCGGCGGCGCGGCGGCCGCGTGGCCGCTGCAGGGCGGAGGCGGCGCCGTAGCCGGCGAAGCGCTTTTGTCTGACGGCTGGGATTGAAGCTATCGAGCAAATGCTGTGCGAGGATGCCCAGGAGCTCGCCGGCAAACCGCATAGCCGGGGCGGCGACCGAGCGGGGCAGCGCGGGGCCGAACCAAAGGCAAGATCGGCTTTCACGGCGGCATTACGGTCCGTCGCCCGCTGGTGCGTAGCTATGACAACCATGAGCTTGCGCTGTCGACCTGGACAGCGGCGCAGGCCGAGGACTGGCTTGGCCGCTGGGCCATGAACCTCATGCTGATCAACGTCTCGACGCGCAAGCTGAGGCGTGCTGTGCGACTGCCGGAGGGTGACGCCTCTTGCAAGAATCGGGCGCCGGCATTGGTGACTCGCACGCCGGCGTGGTGTCGCTCGAAAAGCGATACCCCGAGCTCGTCCTCCAATTCTCGCACACGGCGACTGACCGCAGATTGCCGGACGCCCAAAACGGTCGCAACGCGGCGAAAACTCAGATACTCCCCGACGAGAAGCGCCTGAATTACTGACACCAGCGTAAGGGTGGGAAATGTTGCCCCCTTTTTGGACCATGATTTGCTGCGGGACATAAACGCACACAGGGCTCGAACCGTAGAACTTTCGATCTTTGAGGTGAGAAGGTACTGGCCATCAATCTCTAGGACGCGATCTCGATCTCGGATGCTGAGCTTTGTCTCCTTCAGTCCGCGCTCGGCCAACGCTTGGTAAAACTCCGAGCGCGTCGAGGGCCTCTAGAGTCTGTGAATGCCGGCCGCTCACGAGGCGTTCTGTCCGTGCACGAGCTTGTCGATTAGGACATGCTTGATGCCCACGTGCTGGAGGATAATCGCGGAGATCAGCCCTAGCGCCTAGTTCGAGGCCATGCGCCTGCAGCAAGGGCAGCAGGTGGATGCCAAGTATCGAGAGGATCGCCGCGCTCAGGGTGGAGTACCATGGCCAGAAGTATAAGCGCGCGAATGCCAGCGAGCGCGCCAGTTAGGCGACCTTCGACGCGGATCGTGTCCCCCCCTTGAGAATGGCAGCGGCCTCGACTGCCTTGCCAAGCACGACAATGCAAATCCCCACGCCGCCTCGGCCTTGCCGACGCCAATGCGCAGCCGAACCCCGCTTTTGCCGGCCGTCGAAGTGCGTCGCTCGGCGTCGGCGACTAAGAATCCATTAAAGGTACAGTTGTTTCTCATCACGGTCCCTAGTCTAAAGGTGCAATGCGACCACCGTGAACCGATCGGACTGCACCGACCACGAGCGGCCTCTGTGCGGCGAACGCGGACGAGCGCCCGACCCTGTTAGGCGCGACCGATCGGGATGGCGGCAAACTTCGTCACTTCGTCCGTTTTCACCGCATCAACACGGTGCGCTTGCAATTCTTATGGGCGTCACCGATGGCATTGCATACATCAGCCGGGGTAGTGACCAACGGCGGCATCGGTGGTCGAAACTGTGGCGAACTGCGTCTGAGGTAATCCGCGAGCCCAATCACAAACGTTGCGACGCCAAGATTGGCGACAGTTGCAAGAAGGGTTAGGTGGTCGCCCACGAAAGGTCATAATTTCTTCCATTTGGGTCGCTGGCGCCGAGCGCGCCGCGCGGAACGACTAAATGGAGAGAGCAACATTACGCGGAGATGTCGACCGCTCTGCGATTGCTTCTTGCAGCCGCAGCATCTTGCACTCACCCGCGAGATCATAGATTTCCTTGTCGTTTAGCTCTCTGAATCGCAGCCTCTCATCAAAAGCCATGACGTGGCCGCAATCGAAACAGATTGTGATGCTGCCAGGTCTGGGTCTGCGGTTGCGCTTGCTAAAAACATGTGCAGCTGTATCGAGCTGGCGTCCGTGCGCCATTGGTGCTTATGACGAAGCTCAAGCTCGCCCATCGATCTGGCGCCATGAACACCATTCGTGCGAGCCCTCGGGCTTGTGCTCGCGGCAAATGACGATCGTAGGCGGCGGCACGTCGGCGGCGAGCGCGGGCATCGTCAATTTCAATGAACAATCGTAATGTCGCAGGGGTCGTATGGCCACTTGCCGCAATCACTGAAAGCTTTCGCTCCCGGTATGGCTTGGCTTGCGACAAGA
>Ga0310915_10002059_pt1 | contig 10591 bp, 9 predicted proteins | sample GREbulkMGAN111_FD_202508 | JGI IMG/M metagenome (GOLD analysis project Ga0310915, IMG submission 202508) | Lab enrichment of tropical soil microbial communities from Luquillo Experimental Forest, Puerto Rico - GRE.bulkMG.AN111 | ecosystem: Environmental > Terrestrial > Soil > Tropical forest >...
GGCCGGCGCGCCCCTCCCGCCCTTATGGTCCGTGCCGAGGACGCGCTGCAATCGGTGCGTTCTGCCATGGTACTGGGAGCCGTTATTCCGGAAATGCGTCAGCAGGCCGAGGCGCTTTCCGTCGATCTGGCGGAACTGGAACGGTTGCGCAAAGAGATCGCGGACGAACGTGACAAGCTTGCCCGCGATCTGCTTGCGCTCGCGGATGAGCGACAGCGTCTGTCACTCCTCATCGAGGAACGTCAGAAGCGGCAGGGCGAAGCAGAAGCCGCCCTTGGCAGCGAACGCCAGCGCGCGAATCAACTTGCCCGGCAAGCTGACAACCTCAATCAGCTCATCAGCCAGTTGGAGCAAGGCCTCGATGCGCCGGCGCGTGCCGCGCGAGCGGCGGCGCGTGCCAGCGAAGACCGGAAAGCTCTCGATGGCAGGCCGGATCTGGCGGCGTTGAAGGATCCGGGACGACTTACTCCCGCGATTGCCTTTGCTTCCGCGAAAGGGCTGCTTCCGCTGCCGGCGGCCGGGACGAGAATTCGGGAATTTGGCGCCCCTGACGGTCACGGCGGGAGTGAAAAAGGTCTATCCATTGCAACCCGGCCCGGCGGCCAGATCACGGCTCCGTGTGACGGCTGGGTGGTTTACGCCGGTCCCTTCCGCAATTACGGCCAACTCTTGATCCTTAATGCGGGCGGCGGCTATCATGTCCTGCTTGCCGGGATGGAACGGATATCCGTTGACTTGGGGCAATTCGTGGTGACGGGTGAGCCCGTTGCGGCGATGGGTGGCGAAGCCCAGCCGGACGGAGGGTTAGCGGGCGCGGCCAGCCAACCCATATTGTACGTCGAATTCCGCAGGGACGGTGTGCCCGTGGATCCAGGCCCATGGTGGGCCGCAAATGAAGGCCAGAAGGTTCGCGGATGATGCGCAAAACTTCACTGATTCTCCTTGGCGCGGCGGCGGGCGTCGCCGTGACGCTGGTCACAACCCAGCCCCGCTTCTTTTTGGATGGCGCACGCGCGCAGGCCGCGGCCGCCGATACCTACCGTCAGCTCAGCCTGTTCGGTGACGTGTTCGAACGGGTGCGCGCCGACTACGTCGAGAAACCCGACGATGGCAAGCTCATCGAGTCTGCGATCAACGGCATGCTGGCCGGGCTTGATCCGCATTCGAGCTACATGGATTCCAAGAGCTTCCGGGACATGCAGGTGCAGACCCGCGGCGAGTTCGGGGGTCTCGGCATCGAAGTGACGATGGAGGATGGCCTGATCAAGGTCGTCGCCCCGATCGACGAAACGCCGGCGGCGAAAGCCGGCATCATGGCGAACGATATCATTACGCATCTCGATGACGAGCCGGTGCAGGGGCTCACGCTCAATCAGGCGGTCGAGAAGATGCGCGGTCCTGTGAATACCAAGATCAAGCTCAAGATTATGCGCAAGGGCCAGGACAAGCCGGTCGAGGTTTCGATCACGCGCGACATCATTCGCGTGCGTTCTGTGCGCTCGCACCTGGAAGGTGACGATGTCGGTTTCATCCGTGTCACGCAGTTCAACGAGCAGACCACGGATGGGCTCAAAAAAGCGATCTCCGACCTTTCGACTCAATCCGGCGACAAGCTCAAGGGCTTCGTCGTCGATCTGCGCAACAACCCCGGCGGCCTGCTCGATCAGGCGATCTCGGTCTCCGACGCCTTCCTCGAGAAGGGCGAGATTGTCTCGACCCGCGGCCGCAACGCGGAGGAGACTCAGCGGTTCAATGCGCGCGCGGGAGATCTCACGAAGAACAAGCCGCTCATCGTGTTGATCAACGGCGGCTCGGCTTCGGCCTCCGAGATCGTTGCGGGCGCCTTGCAGGATCACCGCCGCGCCACCGTCGTCGGCACTCGCTCGTTCGGCAAGGGATCGGTGCAGACGATCATCCCGCTGGGTTCGGGCAACGGTGCCCTGCGGCTGACTACCGCGCGCTACTTCACGCCGTCGGGCCGCTCCATCCAGGCCAAGGGCATCTCGCCCGATATCGAGGTGCTCCAGGACGTGCCGGATGAGCTCAAGACCCGCACCGATACGCGCGGCGAGGCGTCGTTGCGCGGGCACCTCAAGGCGGAAGGCGACGAGCAGACCGGGTCGCAGTCCTACATTCCTCCGGATCCGAAGGATGACAAGGCGCTCCATACCGCGCTCGACCTCATCCGCGGAGTTCAGAAGAACTCGGCTTATCCCCCCAATCCCAAGGCGGTGGTGCCGAACTAGGACGAAGATCAAGCGGATCAGGCGTTCGACGAAGACAAAAAGGGCGGCAGCCAGCCGCCCTTTTTGTTGTGTGCCGGACGAGGTCGTTGGCAGGCGTTCCGCCCCCCGCAGGTGCGACACGTGGTAAACGAAGAGTTAACGGTTCTCGATGCTAGTCTTGGCGCATGATTCGCAGGGGCACCCGCCATGACGGCAGATGATTTAAGCGCTCCCCTAGGTCAGGGCAGCAGGGCGAAAAGGCACACGCACCGCACTTCCATTTCCAGGATTGCCATCGCTGTTTTGAGCGGTCTTGGTGCCGTTTTCGCGGCATGGGCGATGATCAGGCATGATCCGTTCGGCGCTGCGCCGGTCGCCGTCGCCCCCGTCGCTCCCATCCTCGCAAGTTCCGGAAGCAAGGGCGCGGGGTTGACGGGTGGCGATACTGCCGAACCGTCGGGTGACGATGCTCGCAATTCGCCGCTCGAACCGGCAGGCAATCCGGCTGAGCGTCCACCGCTCGCCAGAACCGTCACCATTATCGACGGCACGAACGGCACGCGGCGAGAGGTGGTGCTCCCCGGCACGGCCAGTTTCATCGACGTGGACGAAGCATCATCCGACGCAGCCCGCCGCGGCGCGAGCACGCGCGCGCCCGGGAGGGTCGCGCCCGCGCGCTGATGCGCGAGCGACCCCGTGCCAATTTTGCACGCGCCAGTTGTGGATGCGGCTCTCGCGCGAAGCGCTGCAGACGCCTTGTCCCGATCATCTGTGGCCAAATGAGCCACGCTCCGCTACGACATGCCGCAGCTTGTGCACGACCAGCGGCCGCCTGCTCGCATGACCCCGTTTGAATCGCTACCGTATCGACCATGCGCCGGATTGGCCGTCTTCAACCGCGACGGACACGTTTTCATCGGCCGCCGCATCGACGGTCCTGAGCATGTCGATAACACCCACGTCTGGCAGATGCCGCAAGGGGGCATTGACCGCGGCGAGGACCCGTGGCCGGCGGCGCTTCGCGAGCTCTACGAGGAGACCAATATTCGCACGATCGAGAAGCTTGGCGAGATCGAGGAATGGCTAACGTACGACATTCCGCGCGACATCGTCGGGCAGGCGTGGGGCGGAAAATACCGGGGACAGACTCAGAAATGGTACGCGCTGCGGTTCACCGGCACTCCGGATGAGATCGACATTGCGCATCCTGCCGGCGGGCATGAACCTGAATTCGTGGAATGGCGCTGGGAACCGCTCGGGAACCTGCCGGCTATGATCGTCCCGTTCAAACGGCGGGTTTATGAGCGGGTGGCGCAGGAGTTCGCACGGTTCGCAGCGTAGCGGCAGGCCGCATCCCGCTCCCTACGAGCCGAGCGCAGCCTGCAGCGTTCGCAGTTGATCGAGCCGGCGGACGAGATGGTCGCGCTGCCAATCGTCCTTGGAATCTGCGACGTCCTCTTCCGTGTCCTTGATCGTTTCGGCGAGTCGCGCGACGTCGAACTCTTCGACGGGCACCGCCGTATCGGCGAGGACGGTAAGGCCCGCGGGTCCGACCTCCGCGAAGCCACCGTGGATCACGATCCTGAGCTGCTCACCGGCTTCGCCATGGATGACGAGGATTCCGGGCCGCAACGTGCTGACCTTCGGGGCGTGCGCCGCAAGCACTCCGAAATCGCCTTCCGCGCCGGGCAGATCGACCTGGACGACCTGGCTGGAGAATACCAGCTTCTCCGGCGAGACCAGATCGAAATGGAAAGTTGCCATGGATACCGGATGTCAGATGTCAGATGCCGGATGTCAGATGTCAGATGTCAGAACGCTGCCTCTCATAATCTGTCATCTGTCCTCTGTAGTCTGTCCTCTGATTTATGCCGCTTCCGCGGCCAGCTTCTTGCCCTTCTCGACCGCCTGCTCGATGGTACCGACCATGTAGAAGGCGGCCTCCGGCAGATAGTCATATTTTCCCTCACACAAGCCCTTGAACCCGCGAATGGTGTCGGCAAGCTCCACGAACACGCCCGGGGAGCCGGTGAACACCTCAGCGACGTGGAAGGGCTGCGACAGGTAGCGCTCGATCTTGCGCGCCCGCGCGACCGTGAGCTTGTCCTCTTCGGAGAGCTCATCCATGCCGAGAATGGCGATGATGTCCTGGAGCGCCTTGTAGCGCTGCAGGATCTGCTGCACCTGGCGTGCGACATTGTAATGCTCCTCGCCGACCACCATCGGCGAGAGCATGCGCGATGTGGAGTCGAGCGGGTCCACGGCGGGATAGATGCCCTTCTCGGCGATGGAACGCGAAAGCACGGTGGTGGCGTCGAGGTGGGCAAAGGAAGTTGCCGGTGCCGGATCGGTGAGATCGTCGGCGGGAACATAGATCGCCTGCACCGAGGTGACGGACCCCTTCGTCGTTGTGGTGATGCGTTCCTGCAGCGCGCCCATGTCGGTCGCCAGCGTCGGTTGATAACCCACCGCGGAAGGAATGCGGCCCAGCAGCGCGGAGACTTCCGAGCCGGCCTGGGTGAAGCGGAATATGTTGTCGACGAAGAACAGCACATCCTGACCCTGATCGCGGAAATACTCGGCGACCGTCAGGCCGGAAAGGCCGACGCGCGCCCGCGCGCCCGGCGGCTCATTCATCTGGCCGTAGACCAGCGCGCATTTCGAGCCGGCAGCCGAGCCGTTGTTCTTCTTCGGATCCTTGTTGACGCCCGATTCGATCATTTCATGGTAAAGGTCGTTGCCCTCGCGCGTGCGCTCGCCGACGCCGGCAAAGACCGAATAGCCGCCGTGCGCCTTCGCCACGTTGTTGATCAGCTCCATGATGATGACGGTCTTGCCGACGCCGGCGCCGCCGAACAGGCCGATCTTGCCGCCCTTGGCGTAGGGCGCCAGCAGGTCGACCACCTTGATTCCGGTAATGAGAATTTCCGACTCGGTCGACTGCTCGGTGTAGGCCGGCGCGTTCTGGTGAATTGCCCTCGTCTGCGTGTGCGGCACCGGACCGGCCTCGTCGACCGGATCCCCGACCACGTTGATGATGCGCCCAAGCGTGCCGTCGCCGACCGGCACCGCAATCGGCTCGCCGGTGTCGGTCACCTTCTGGCCGCGCACCAGCCCTTCGCTGGTGTCCATGGCGACAGTGCGCACCGTGGACTCGCCGAGATGCTGGGCGACTTCAAGAACCAGGCGGTTGCCCCGGTTCTCGGTTTCCAGCGCGTTGAGAATGGCGGGCAGGTGACCTTCGAACTGCACGTCAACGACGGCGCCGATCACCTGGGTGATATGTCCGGCTGGATTGGGCATGCCTCATCCTTCGCTGGTTCGGTCCATGTTCGCGTTATGAATTACGAGAGGGCACGAGCTTCGGATCAAGTATCAACAAGATCGAAGCGCCGTTCGACACGGCCAAGGCGCTCGTCAAATCGGTCCATGCGCTGGTTCATGGTGCCCATAAGAGCCAAAATCTGTCCTTGCACTTGTTCAAGAGAAGATACCCGGCTTTTGACATCGGTGAGATCGAGCTCAATCCTATCGACAGCCCGCCGGATGTGCCGCAGATGCTCAAGGACGATATTGTTCGGCTCGTCAGCCATATTCCCAATCTAGTTCGACAGGCTCACAAAAGCTACCCACCCATCATACCGCCTCGGCGCCGGAGATGATCTCAATCAGCTCCTTCGTAATCATCGCCTGACGGGTGCGGTTGTAGCTCAGGGTCTGCTTGCGGATCATCTCGCCCGCGTTGCGGGTGGCGTTATCCATCGCCGTCATCTGCGCCCCGTAGAAGGAAGCCGCGTTCTCCAGGAGCGCGCGGAAGATCTGCACCGCCACATTGCGCGGCAGGAGGTCGGTGAGGATTTCATCCTCATCGGGCTCGTACTCATAGGCCGCGCCGCCGGAATTGTCTGCCTTGGCCTCGAGCTCCGGAGGAATAATCCGGATTGCGCTCGGGACCTGGGCGATCACGGACCTGAAACGCGAGAAGATCAGCGTGCACACGTCGAACGCACCCGCGTCGTAGAGCCGTAGAACCTTTTCCGCGATGTCCTCGGCATGCGCGAAAGTGAGCGTGCGCACCGCGCGCAGCTCAATATGCTCGACGATCTGCTTCTCGTATTGCCGCCGGAGCTGCTCATAGCACTTGCGGCCCACGCAAAAGAACTTGACCGCCTTGCCCTGCGTGATGAGCGCATTCGCCCGTTCGCGCGCCAGCCGCACGATTGCCGAGTTGAACGGCCCGCACAAGCCGCGTTCCGCCGTGCAGACGAGGAGAAGATGCGTGCTGTCGCTCCCGGTGCCGGACAGCAGCCGCGGCGCGGAGCCGAGATCGCCGACGGCGCGCGCGATATTGCGCAGCACCTTTCCCATGTGATCGGCGTAGGGACGCGCCGCCTCGGCCACGACCTGCGCGCGCCGCAACTTTGAGGCAGCGACCATCTGCATGGCCTTGGTGATCTTCTGGGTCGCCTTGGTGGCGGCAATGCGAACCCGCATGTCCTTGAGGCTGGGCATCTCAGATATCAGATGTCAGATGACAGTCAGACCGAGGCATTCTGTCCTCTGTCCTCTGTTCAAGCGAATGTCTTTGCATATTGATCCACTGCCGCCTTGAGCTTGCCGGCGGTGGCATCGTCGAGATCCCTGCTGTCACGGATTGCGTCGAGAACGTCGGCATGCTGCGTGCGCAGGAGGCCGAGCAGCCCGTGCTCGAACGCACGCACGCGGTCGACCGGGATGGGATCGAGGTAGCCGTTGACGCCGGCATAGATCACGACGACCTGCTCCTCCATCTTGAGCGGCGAGAACTGCGGCTGCTTGAGCAGCTCGGTCAGCCGCGAGCCGCGATTGAGAAGGCGTTGCGTGGTGGCGTCGAGGTCGGAGCCGAACTGCGCGAAGGCCGCCATCTCGCGATATTGCGCCAGCTCTCCCTTGATGCGTCCGGCGACCTTCTTCATCGCCTTGGTCTGCGCCGAGGAGCCGACGCGCGAGACCGAGAGGCCGACATTCACCGCCGGCCGGATGCCCTGGTAGAAAAGATCGGTCTCCAGGAAGATTTGTCCGTCCGTGATCGAGATCACGTTGGTGGGAATGTAGGCGGAGACGTCGTTGGCCTGGGTCTCGATCACGGGCAGCGCCGTGAGCGAGCCCGCCTTGTTGGCGTCGTTCATCTTGGCGGCGCGCTCGAGCAGGCGCGAATGGAGGTAGAACACGTCGCCTGGATACGCCTCGCGCCCGGGCGGCCGGCGCAGCAGGAGCGACATCTGCCGATAGGCGACGGCCTGCTTGGAGAGATCATCATAGATGATGACCGCGTGCATGCCGTTGTCGCGGAAATATTCTCCCATGGTGCAGCCCGCGAACGGCGCCAGGTACTGCATGGGCGCGGGATCCGAGGCGGTGGCCGCGACGATGATGGAATAGTCGAGCGCGCCGTTCTCCTCGAGCACCTTGGTGAACTGCACCACGGTCGAGCGCTTCTGTCCGACCGCGACGTAGACGCAATAGAGCTTGATCTTCTCGTCGTTGGAAGCGTTGAGCGGCTTCTGGTTGAGGATGGTGTCGAGCGCGATGGCGGTCTTGCCGGTCTGGCGATCGCCGATGATCAGCTCGCGCTGGCCGCGACCGATGGGGATGAGCGCGTCGATCGCCTTGAGCCCGGTCGCCATCGGCTCGTGCACGGACTTGCGCGGAATGATGCCGGGCGCCTTGACGTCGACACGGCGCCGCTCGCTGGCGTGGATGGCGCCCTTGCCGTCGAGCGGGTTGCCGAGGGCATCGACCACGCGGCCGAGCAGGCCCTTGCCCACCGGCACGTCCACGATCGCCTGCGTTCGCTTGACGGTCTGGCCCTCCTTGATCTCGCGGTCGTTGCCGAAGATCACGATGCCCACATTGTCGGTCTCGAGATTGAGCGCCATGCCGCGCACGCCGTTCTCGAACTCGACCATCTCGCCGGCCTGCACGTTGTCGAGCCCATAGACGCGGGCGATGCCGTCGCCGACCGAGAGCACCTGGCCGACCTCGGTCACTTCCGCCTCGCGGCCGAAGTTCCTGATCTGCTCCTTGAGGATTGCCGAGATTTCGGCGGCGCGGATGTCCATCAGGAGACCTCTTTCATCGCATGCTTGATCATATTGAGCTTGGTGCGCAGCGAGCTGTCGACCATGCGCGACCCAAGCTTGACCACCAGACCCCCGATCAGCGCGGGATCGAGCTTCACGTCGATCATCACATCCTTGCCGGTCACGGCGTCGAGCGCTTCCTTGATCGCCGCGAGGTGACGCTCGCTCGGCGCCTGCGCGAGCGTGACCTGGGCCGCGACTTCGCCGCGGTGGCGCGCGACCAGCGCGCGGTAGGCCTTGATGATGTCGCGCACGGCAAACAGCCGCCGGTTCGAGGCGACCGTGAGCAGGAATTGCGCGCAGAGCCCGCGCAGGCCGGCAAGCTCGAGCACGGCGCCGAGTGCCCGCACCTGCTCCTCGGAGGAAAAGACCGGGCTGCGCACGAGCCGCGCGAGATCAGCGCTCCGCGCGATGAGCGCGTCGAACGCCTCGAGATCCGCCTTGACCGCGTCGAGCGCATTTGCCTCGAGCGCAAGCTCGAACAGCGCGGTCGCATAGCGGCCCGCCATGCCGGACAAGTTTGCGCCTTCGCCTGCCACGTTCGCTTTATGTGTCTTTCGGGCAAAGGCCCAACACCGCCGCGTCAGAAGGTGCCAAGCCCTTGAAATCAGATGGGACTTTGAGATCGTGGCGAGTGAGGACGCGCCCTGGAATGCCACCAAAATCGGAGGTTCCCGTAACACACCGACTATTGCGGTGCAACCTCGTCCGCCTGCTCCTCCATGCAATCATGGATTGATTCCGAAGCAGATACTATCTTTACGAGTTTTTTGACCAAACAAATTCCCCACATGCCTCCCCCTCCTGCCCTCACAAAAAGCTCTGCGGATCGACGTCGACTTCGAGCTTGAGGTTGCTCTTGTGGCGGGGGGCAGCGGCGAGCCACGCGCGCAGATGGCTGGACAGAGCAAAGCCGCGGGGCGCCTTGACCAGCAGGCGAAACCGATGGCGCCCGCGCACGACCGCAAGGGGCGCTTCCGCGGGTCCCAGAATGCGCACTTGCGATGAGCGCGGCGCTACTGCGAGCAGGCGCCGTCCATAGCTTTCGGCGCTCGCACGGTCGGGCGCCGAGATCAGGAGGCTCGCGAGCCGCCCAAACGGCGGATAGTGCGTCTTCTCCCGCAATTCGATCTCGCTGGCGTAGAACGCCTCGCGGTCCCCCACAACGAGCGCGCGCATCACCGGGTGCTCGGGCTGGTGGGTCTGCAGGAACCCCAACCCGGCACGTTCCTCGCGCCCGGCGCGGCCGACCACCTGATGCAGGAGCTGGAAGGTGCGCTCGGGCGCGCGCGGATCGCCGTTGGCGAGGCCGAGGTCGGCATCGATGACGCCCACCAGGTTGAGCCTGGGGAAATGGTGCCCTTTGGCGACGAGCTGCGTGCCGATGATGAGATCGAAGAGACCCTGTGCCACCGCATCGAGCTCCTCGCGCAGCCGCTCGACCGATTCGACGAGGTCGCTCGAGAGCACCAGAATCCGGCTGTCGGGGAAAAGCTCCGCGGCCTCCTGATGCAGCCGCTCGACACCGGGACCCACCGCGGCGAATGAATCGACCGCTTCGCAGTGCGGGCATCGCTCGGGAACCGGCATGGCGTAGCCGCAGTGATGGCATACAAGCCGGCGTCTGAACCGGTGATCGACCAGCCAGGCGTCGCAGTTGGGGCATCCCAGGCGAAAGCCGCATCGCCGGCACAGCGTGAGCGGCGCATAGCCTCGCCGGTTGAGAAACAGGAGCGCCTGCTCGCCGCGCTCGAGCCGCCTCTTGATCTCCTGCGCCAGCCGCGGCGCGATGAAGCGTCCGCGCGGCGGACCCTCGGCGCGCAGATCGATGGTCTCGATGCCTGGAAAATGCGCCCCGCCGAAGCGCTGCGGCAGTTGCAGGCGCCGATAGCGGCCGCGCCGGGCATTGACCTCGGTTTCCACCGATGGCGTCGCCGAAGCAAGCACGATGGGGATGTCGGCGACGCGCGCGCGCACCACCGCCATGTCGCGGGCGTGGTAGCGCACGCCGTCCTCCTGCTTGTAGGCGCCGTCGTGCTCCTCATCGACCACGATGAGGCCGAGATCGGCGTACGGCAGGAAGAGTGCCGAGCGCGCGCCGACAATCACGCTCACTTCACCGCTTGCGACCGCGCTCCAGGTGCGCGCCCGCCGGCGCGGCGGCAGCGCGGAGTGCCATTCGGCGGGGCGCACGCCGAAGCGTGCCGTGAAGCGATCGAGGAACTGCGTGGTGAGTGCGATCTC
>Ga0310915_10002064_pt1 | contig 10579 bp, 6 predicted proteins | sample GREbulkMGAN111_FD_202508 | JGI IMG/M metagenome (GOLD analysis project Ga0310915, IMG submission 202508) | Lab enrichment of tropical soil microbial communities from Luquillo Experimental Forest, Puerto Rico - GRE.bulkMG.AN111 | ecosystem: Environmental > Terrestrial > Soil > Tropical forest >...
GCGCTCGACCGTCTCACCCAACCCCGTCCCGTCAATGGTCGCAATCTCAGGGGCCTGAACTTTTTCAGCCGCGCCGAGCAGACCCTGCTCCGGCTTTGCAACGTCCCGGCTTCAACATCGCCGGCCTTCGCCGCGCCGACCTCCGGCCGCTCGTCGCCCAATGCTCTCCCGCCTCCCTCTCCCGGCAACTCGCCCGCCTGCGCCACCTCGGCGTCATCAAACGCGTCACCGGCACCTATCGCTACTACCTCACCCGCGCTGGTCGTGCTGCCGTTGCTGCCGGTCGCCGCCTCACAGAGCACACCATCATTCCCGCTCTCGTCTGACAAATCTGCTCACAACCTGCAAACATTTCGGTCGTAAAGGGACTAAGCTGTTCTCGTTCGAGCTGGTGGGCTATCAGTATACATGCTCGGCTTCTACGCCGCGGCGCTCAGCATCGAGATCAAGATCGACTATGGCGAATTACAAGACGCACGCTGATTCGAGCGGGCGTGGCACCTCGTCCATCGGGCAAGCATCGCCGAAGGCGACCGGCCACAGCCGGCGCGAAGCGTCCTTTGGGTGGTTAGATCCGGCGGTCACACTCGCTCAAGATCGGCCGAAGTCGCCGAGAAAGAGAAGTCCGCGCAGACCGACATGATCTACCCACCAGATCTCAAATGCGTACCTGGAAGCGAGCGCCGGATTTTCACGGGCAAAGCGGCTGTGCCACAACTGTACTATCGGATCCTAGAGTCCGTGCTGCGCGCGGCTTCCGACCTCTCCTCGCAAGTGGGATGAGGTAATTGGAATATGCCCGGCCAATTCCTCTATTGCGGCTCCAGCGGATAAACATAAACGTGTCCGCGAGGCAGCGTCGAGTTGTCATTTTCTGCGAACACACAACACGTAAATCCCAAGGCCGGCGTGCCGTTGGGGAGCGTCTGCGCCGCCCCGGGCCCTTGCCGCCGCTTCCTACTCGGTCGGGAAGGATATGTCGCGGGTCGAGGGCTCCTGGATCGGCACTCCGCCCGGAAGACCCAACCCGACCCCAATAGCCTCGTCCATCGTCTCGTCGGTGCGGCGTTCGATGCGATCGACAAGCATAAAACTGGTTAGCTCGGGATTGCAGCGCCTAAAGACAGCATCAAAGTCGGCCGGGATGCCTTGCTTGCCCTCTAGCCGATATCGGGCCGCCCGCCCGACGGCATGCATTACGAAGTCGGCTACTTCCAGTGCCGGGGCGCCTGCGCTCTTCGGCAGGAGGCAGTGTTCAACAGGGATCTTCTGTCCATTCTCCTCGAGTTCAAGAGCTCCGAAATATTCCATGACCAAAGGATCTGCGCGTTGCGATGCCTCGAATACCAGGGCGACAGAGCGTGCCTGGGAACGGGATAATATTTCGGCGATGCGCACCTTCAGGACTGACATTACCCAAGCCATGAGCTCCTGATCTCGCGGATATTCCGTGGTCAAGGTCGCTACCGCCGCGAAGCGAAAGAACGGCTGATTGGCAAAGAAACGGCTCATCGCGGCTATATTTGCCCGGGTTGCGCGTCGCCCAAAATCAACAGCGTGTAATGGGGCATCAAAGCTCCCGGTCGTTCCTGCGCGGCGTCTGCCCCAGGGTTGAACCAGGACACGATCGTAATCCCGACCCATGACAGCGCACCCGCCGAGCCCGTAGATGGGTTGACCTTTCAGCCGTTCGTGCCCGGTATCATCAATGGCGAACATTAGGCAATCGGGGGCCAAAATCAGGGAACCGCTTGGAGCTGGAAGTCTATATTTTGTGTGCGCCGTTGCCATCGGCGCCATATACCCGCAACGATCGCACCGATCAAGGGACGAGGAACAGCCCGAGGTCGGGCCGGGGAGCTACCTACTAACCATCCCCCGGCGCGCCCGAGCGGGGTTTCTCCGTGGCGGGACCAATAGTTCGAATCCATATCCCTCCAGCAGCGAGTCATCAACGAACCGGTCCGCGCCCGCGGATAGCTGTAGAGCTTTAAGGGTGCGGGCGCTTGCCTACCGCGGCGCGCGATATTCGCGGTCGGCCGATCCATCCACTGGGCCCTCGCCACGGCGCCGTCCGGGTTGGTTAAGGACGCCTGGGATACTCGCCTGATGATCTTCGTGTTGTCGCACCTCGCCGCCGGAGGCGCGCGCTGATGCCGTCACACGGCGTGGCCCGGCTCTACGCTGACCGCTTCCTGAGCGGTGGCGCCATGGCCGCCGGGTTGGTCGCGTTCGCCATCATGTTCCCGGCATGCGTGGCGCCAGACTTAACTTCGCCATACCCTGATCCGCGCTCAAGACCCAATTTGCCATAGCTCAATTGGGCCTTCCTCGGCTACGTTGATGGCTACCAATCTTTAAGCCGCAGTCACTCAGCGAGGTCGCGTGCTATGTTCGCCGCGCCGATACGGAAGCCAACAGCGCAGACTATCCGGAGCTTGGTCAACCAGCGCTCCCTGTCCCCATCCCCCCGACCGTGCTGCTACCCGGCTCCGCCGCTGCAGCTCCAGCGTACGATCGGTAACCAGGCTGTCTTCCACCTCTTGGCGACAGCAGCCGCGCACCCTTCTGCAGCTGAGATGGACCATATCGACGAAGCAGAGGCGGCTCACACGACTTTTCCTGATGCAGCTGCGCCAAGCCTCCGTATCGGGGCAGTTGACGATGCGCTTGAGCATGAGGCGGACCGTGTTGCCCACGAGGTAATGCATAACCCGATAGCCGCACCGGCGCTCAGCTCAGTGGCGCCGCAGCTCGATCGAAAATGTACTGCCTGCGAGCAGGAAGAGAGCGCGCAAGCAGCGCAAATGAACACGCCGGCTGCGCCTGAAAGCGACGCCGTCGAAGCCCCGGTCGAAGTCCATCAAGTCTTGAGCGGACCGGGCGAGCCGCTGGACGCCGCAACGCGGTCATTTTTTGAGGCCCGCTTTGGGCATGATTTCACCGCGGTGCGCGTTCATGTCGATGCGGATGCCACGGCCTCGGCCAAGTTGGTCGACGCGGAGGCCTATACGTTCGGATCGCATATCGTGTTCGACGAAACCCGATACGAGCCCGAGACGCCAGAGGGTCAGAGATTGCTGGCGCATGAGCTGACGCATGTTGTCCAGCAATCCCAGAGCAGCAGTGCACTTGGCATCCAGCGACAACCCGCCTCCGGCACACGTCGATCGCGCTCCGCAGCCCAGCCCCACGGTAAGGTGCTGTTCGTCCAGGTCGACCGCAGTGCGAACACCATTGCCTTCGTCACCGAGTCGGGGACCCTGACTTATACTTTGGAGACGCCCACCGAAGTACCGGTCGGCAGCTACACCTTTGCCGTCGCCGTGCGGGGCAACAACCTCAATCTTACCGCTCCCCTCGACGTCACCACGTTTTCGGGGTTCCGCTATCGCATCGCGCCCGGCCAACCCAATCCGGCCGATCTGCTGCGGCGAGAACACCAGGTCACCATTCAGGTTATCGAAAGCGGGACTGCGGCGACATCGTCGACCACCTCCTCATCAGCGACGGCAACGGGGGGCATCGAGGGGTCGACCCATTTCAACGTCAGGCTGCTTGGCCCGGAGGCATTCAAAGCGATCACCGGCCTCTCGGTTGCTTCGCTGCCTGAGGGCAAGTTCGTGCGCAGTGACGAACTCGGTCCTTCAGCAATCGCCATCGGCGTCGTGCCCCAATCGCGCCTGGAGGACATTCCCTTCCCAACAAGTCGGGGCGGGGCGGGCCTTTTGCCAGGCGTCGGCGGCGCCTCGGTGCTAACGCGGTTCCCCTCTTACCCGATCCCGCCCAACGCGACCGGGATCATCTGGACCCAGGTCGGCGCGGGGCATTTATCCGAGTTCGCCAACGTTGGCGGAAACATCATACCCCGGGGCTTCCGCTACGACCTCTGGTGGAATTTGTTTCCGAGCCTACGGGAGACCGGGGTTCCCGGGAGTTTTCAGAATGACTTCCTGTTCACGTTGCTTCCTAACCAGACCATCGTGTACCGCAGCAGCGATCCGGCGGCGGCGCAGAGCTTCGCCGAGCGGCTGCTAGCCAGGGAATACAATCAACCATATCGGTTTCCGCCGCGGCCCGGCAGTGGGGTGACGGTTTGCGGCACAAACTGCATCACTGTCCCGGCCGATGAGGTTGCCGCCGCTTTGGGCGTGCACCCGGAGATCCTCACGCCGGAGGGGCCAGTCGATATTCTACGCTACGGCAGGCCTACGCCAGGCGCGCCGTTCGAGGCGTCTCAGGCTGGCCGTGGCACGGCCGTGCGCGAATGGCTCGGCCAGGAAGATGCGTATTTCGCAGAGCGCGGCCTAACGCGGATACGAGTGCCGGGTTTCACCCCGGCCGCACGGGGTGCCGTTGGCTTTATCAAGGTTGGTGGGATCGTCATGCTGATCTACGGCGCCTATCGCAGCGCGCAGCGCATTGGCGCCGCGTCCGAAGCCGAATTGCCGCGCGTGGTGGAAGAGGAAGCCGGATCGTGGGTCGGTGGCGCAATCGGCTCCGCGCTCGGGGTGGCGGGCGCCGGCGCGGTATTTTGCGCTCCGGCCGGCCCAGCCGATCTCATCTGCGTGGCAGGCGGTTTTGTCGGAAGCCTGCTAGTCGGGACAGTAGGAAGCGCCGTCGGATCGTATGTCGGCGGCAAGATCGACGACTGGATGCAGGACATCGCAGAGGAGATCAGGCGAAACGAGTTCAGGAAGATCTGGGGCGATCAAGACCCGCCGCCCGAGGTGATCCGAAATGCAGAGCGCGTTCTGGATGACCCGTTCTGGGGGCTTGGAGGTTGGTGAACCGGCGCCTGCCTCGTGAGGTCTGGGCTTCACTACAGCTGCGGCTCTTGCTTCGATGCCTAGGTAGGTAGGAGCTTCGCGGCGGAATAGTGATGGTGAGCGGCATCGGCCTTGCGGTGCGGATGGAAAGCAAAGCGCGGCGTCGCTGTCTCCTTTTTTCGAAACAGCGCGTCGAATACCAGGCCTTCGACGAGTGCCTCAATATCGCGACGACCTGTAAATTACCGATGCTCCTATGCGTGCGAAGACCACTACGACGGCGCCGCGCGTAGCGCCAACAACATACGCATGCGATTCGGCGGCGAGCTGGGCTCGGCCTACCCGTTTCCGTGTTCTATTCGCGGGCCAGCGTGGATACTATCGTCGAGGGCACGCTTATTGGTCGGTTCTATCGTCGCGCGCGAAAGGATGCTAAATTATGTTCACTCAAAAGGTTAGGGGACTGACGAAGGCAGCCGCAAGTCCGACGAGCCGGCTCTCGCCTCGACGCCCTCCCCTCGCAACGCGACCATTTGGCGGCGGCGCGGTCGCGCACGCGCTCATGCTCCAGCGGAGCACCGGGAATGAAGCAACGCTCCGGCAACTGACCCAGCAGGCTACAAGTCTCACAAGGAACGAGGCTCACCGCTACAACGAGGTCGGCGCTGACCCGGCAATCCGGACCGCCGGGGGGCCGACCCCCGGCATCGCACGGGATTCCAGCAATATCCCTTTGTTTCCATCTGACTGGGCGGACCGACCTCAACTGTTATCCCCGCGCGCTGCGACGCTCCTCCCAGGCGCCATGCAACCAAAGCTGGTTGTCGGTGAGGTCAACGATTCGCTTGAGCATGAGGCCGACCGGGTTGCCGACCAGGTAATGCACCCGCAAGAGCGGGGCCCTTCGATCAGTCCTATTCCGAAGCGGCTCAACTCGATAGGCTCCGCAAGCGATGATTCCCGCACTGTGCAGACCTGGTCGGCGGCCGGCTCGCGCATGGAGATGCCTGGACCAAGTATCGTGCACGCAACGCTTGCTACGCGGGGCCGCCCCTTGGACGCGCCCACGAGACAATTCCTCGAGACGCGATTTCGCTACAGCTTGCCCGAGATCCGTATTCATGACGATGCACAAGCCGCGTGCTCGGCCGCAGTGATGGGGGCGCGCGCCTGTACGGTGGGGCAAGACATTGTGTTTGGCGCTGCCGAATACCGTCGGGACGAGCCTAGTGGAATGTGGCTGTTGGCACATGAGGTCGCGCACGTCGTGCAACAGAGCGCTTCGGAGGGTGCACAGCCGAGCGCACTCGCTCTCACGCAGGCATGCCACCACGTGCAGCGCCAGGTAATAATGCCAACGGCGCCTACTTCTTCCATTCCAACATTCTCGGTGAACCAAGCGACCTACCTCAACCTCATTAATCTGGCACTTGGGCAGATGAGTGGGCGTCTTGTCGAAAGCGAAACGCTAGTGACCACCATCGTGCCGATTCTGCAGGCAATGCTGACGAGGGTGACCTGGAAAGACCAACAAGGAGTGACGCATGGCGGCGGTCCCATCCGTCACACCCTTCCTGATGGGAGCATCGTGAATCTGCAACTCATACTGAATGATCAGGCCAACCCGCTGAAAGCAGGCGAATTCGTTCGTATAGGAGCGACCGACGCCGAACTCGAGATCTTCATCCGCCCAAACGTCACCTCGGATGATCTTGCAGAGACGCTGTACCATGAGGCGCTGCACATGGTGAGTTGGCTGATAAACCGCCCGAAACCGGCTCTCTCATTACGCTCGGGCGGCCGCTCGGGACCGGCGGCTGCGGTCGCCTCGCTCGATCTTGCGAGATTGAGCAGGCAGATCGACACTGTCCGCATTTGGCTCGACACGCTCGCCCAGAGCGTAAACCGACGGCGGGCGGCGAGCGCGCAAATCGGCGCGTCGGCTCTCGATGCCATGGCGCGCTGGCTGGTGGAGGAAGTTGAAGTTCGCGCTGAAACTGAGGTGTTCCGGCTCGCGCAAAGCACTCAGCAAGCGGTTACCGCGCGCGGGCCGGCAATCATCATCGGAACCGGTACCAACTGGCAAGTCAACAGCACCATGGTCGATCGCTATGTATTCGATTTCAGTGGCACCTTTGCGCCGACGGATCGCGCTGGCTTGACCGCAGACGACCAGAAAACGCTCAATACACTGATGCAAATTCTGGAAGGTATTTTCCAGAACCGCGTTCGTCGTCGATTCAGCCCCAGCCCGTACCTCGTCGGTCGGGGTATCCCACGCGCACAAGTGCAGTGGCAGCCGCCACCCCTTGCCCCGCCCTCGTCATTCGGTCCTCCGCCGCTGCCGTGACGCCGAGGAAGGAGCGGCGACCATCTACTCGTCGCTGAGGTAGCGACGGCGGCGCGGATTAATTGACGTTAGATTGAATCGAAGGCCGCCGCCGATATTGCTTCCCGGCCCGGCGGGGAAACCTTCCTGGGCGGGTGTGGAAACGGTCGACCACGGCTCCGCAAAAACCCACGGCTCGACGCTCACTCCGTAATCGCCCCATGTGTGCTGGTAACCGATGCCGCCTGCTGCGGAAAGCGACAAAGGAAACCCTGTGCCGGCGTCAAACCGGCCGGCCAGACCGAGATTGGTTCCAGCCAAGGCTTCGGCGTAGATCGAATCGGCGTCGCCCAGGTTCCACGTGTAGCTGAACCCGGCATAAGGCGCCAGGAAACCACCGACTGGCACGCCGTTGACCTGACCCCAGCGCGACAGGCCGACGCCAAAAATTAGGTCGGCCTCACCATGCTTGGCGCGCGCCCATCCCAGCGAGAGCATGGCGTTCGCAGTTGGATTGAAGCTCCACCCTGGAGGCGCCACAGACCCGGATACCGGCGGTTGAAGACCCCAGGACTGCCCCGCCGTGAGCCAGAAGCCCCGGCCGAAAACGTAGCGGGCCTCGTCGCTGGGGGCCTCTGGTCCGTGGTGGTAGCTGAGGCCGAGCGCTCCCGTGGTGGTGGCGGACGGCCCACCGCCCAATGGCGGGAGACCGGTCGTGGGGCTGCGCGGCGTCCCGAGGGGGGAGACGCCCCCGAGGCTTGCGAATACGCCCCACTCATCCTCCGGCGAGGTTCGGTCGCGCACCTGTAACGTAAAAGATGGAAGATAGGTCGCACCGACGCTCGGATCGGTCGACGACTGGAAGACCAGCGGCGTCGAGAAGACGTCGGTGCTAAGCGTACCGACAGGATTGTTGCCCGCGAAGAACGGCCCGTTGAGGAGACTCGTCAGCGGCTGGTTGGCTTGCGGCGCGTCGCCGCCGCCCGAGGTGCTGGACTGCGAGGCGAACAGATCCCTGAGCAACGCGTCGTGCAGTTCGCGTCGCACACGCTCATCAAACGACGAGTCCTGCCGAGCGATGCCGACCCCGCTCGCCTCATTGACCTGTACCGCGCCGTCACCACGTGCCGCGGCAATAGCCGCTTGGTGTGCGTCCTGCTCGATGGCTCCTTCCGCGCCGGTGGGCGGGGCAAGGCCACCTCGGCTCTGCTGAACGACATGCGCAAGCTCATGCGCGAGCAATTCTTTGCCCGCATTTGTCTCGGGCGCGTAGCGGCCGGGTGCGAACACGATATGCCGCCCGACGGTATAGGCGTTGGCGCTCATCTCGGCGGCCGAACGCTCGGCCTCCTCGCCCAGGTGGATCTGGACGTTGCTGAAATCCTGGTCGAACCGTCCTTCCATGTCGGCCTGAACGGCGGGTGGTAGAGGCTGGCCGGGCGAGCGGAGAACGTCGGAATATATCCCTGACGCCAAACCGATGCTGTCAGTCAACCCCTTGACGGCCTGGTTGCCGATGGCGCGCTGCAAATCGGCGAGACGATTGGGGTGAACGGCAACTGTGCCGCGCGCCCGGCTTGCATTGGAGCTAGCCGCCGCCACTTTTAGACGCTCGGCCATACGCGATTGTCTATGCATCGAACCCTCCCAGCGGTCGAGCGCGTAGGATCCTTACTCGACCACAATATAGGATCGGATCGACCAAGCGGACACCGAAGAATCCGCGTTGAGGCTGCCGGACTGCAGTTCCGCTGCCACGCTCAGCTCCGGCCGTTGCTTGGCACGGCTTCGCCCTCGAACGGGGGTACATTGACCGTCACAGTCACGCTGAGCGAGGGCCGCAGCTTGCCTCCCAGCGAGGTCCAGAATTCGGCGGTGTTCTTCAGCGCGTCGGGGTGCATGACCAAAATTTGAGGCGCCGGTTCGTGACTCGCGAGGCTGCCATGCAAGAACGATTTGGTAATCGTTGGATGTGCTAAAAGCACCTGGAGCACATTGCTTAGAAGTTGCTGCTCCTGCAGCGCCAGCTCTGGCCCGCCGACAGGCCAAGCGGTGACGAGATATGTGAAGGCGATGGGCCGCGCAGACGGACCTGTTCCCGCGGGTGCCTCGCTAAAATCGCGATTCTCACGGATTTCGTAAAGAAAAAGGTCGACGGCCGTCTGGGTTGGATTGAACGATTCCGACGGACGGTCGAATACGATCTGCGCGGCCGCGAGTTCTCTGGGTAGGCCCGGCTGGGTCAGGATCGCACGCAGCGTCAGGCTGAGGTCACTGATCATGCGAAACCGACCAGATTCGGCCCAGTTTCTGGTGCTCGCGGCGCGCCGCGTGCAACAGATGATCCATGCGGACCGGCACACCTTCTGCGGCCGCGCGGAAAGCGGCGGCCACCGCGATGTTTTTGATATTTCCACCGGCCAGCTTAATTTCGCGCGCCAGCGTGGCAAAATCTACGCTGGCGTCCATTGGCGTCTCGCGCGGAAAAGTGACCTGCCAAATGCGCCGCCGGTATTGCTCGTCCGGAAACGGAAATTCAACCACAAATTGCAGGCGGCGCACGAAGGCCTCATCCAAGTTCTGGCGGAGATTGGTCGCAAGGATTGCTACTCCCTCGTATTCCTCCATCTTTTGCAGCAGATACGCGATCTCGATATTAGCGTAGCGGTCGTGCGAATCCTTCACCTCGGAACGCTTGCCGAAAAGCGCATCCGCCTCGTCAAAGAACAGAACCACAGAGGCGTTCTCGGCAGCACGGAAAACGCGGTCGAGGTTTTTCTCGGTCTCGCCAATGTATTTACTCACGACCTGCGCGAGGTCGATCTTATAAAGATCGAGGCTGAGTTCACCTGCGATCACCTCGGCGGCCATGGTTTTGCCGGTGCCCGGCGGCCCGGCGAACAGGGCATTTAACCCCCTGCCACCCGAAAGCTTGCGATCGAACCCCCAATCGTCGAATACGAGCTGGCGCAATTTTGCCTGGTCGCCGATTTCGCGCAGTTGCGACACCTCGTCCGGTGGGAGAACGAGATCATCCCAGCCCTGCTTTGGCTCAACCTTGCGGGTAAGCCGTTCGAGGTCGTGTCCCGATTGCGCGCGCGCCCCGGCGAACAATTCGTCGAGGGCAGGTGGCGCCGGGGTCTCCTGTCCCATCAATGCGCTTTGCCATGTCGCGCGCGCGTTCGCGGCATCGACCGCGCTGACGATCTGTCCGGCGGTCATCCGGAAGCGTTCTGCGAGAGCGTCGAGCGCCGGCTCACAAAGAGTGGCGCCGAGCTCCGCTAGTTGCTCCCGCCAAAGAGCCTTTCGTAGACCGAACTCACGGATGCCGAAAGGGACATTTACGATGTTCGCCGGATCGTCCGGGGAGGCGATCCATGGGCTTGTGCCGGCGAGAACGGCAATATGCGATTTTTGCCGGATTGCCGCCAGCAATGCCCGGTACGAGGCCTTCTTTTCATCCGTGCGAAACGCGTCGAGG
>Ga0310915_10002079_pt1 | contig 10540 bp, 10 predicted proteins | sample GREbulkMGAN111_FD_202508 | JGI IMG/M metagenome (GOLD analysis project Ga0310915, IMG submission 202508) | Lab enrichment of tropical soil microbial communities from Luquillo Experimental Forest, Puerto Rico - GRE.bulkMG.AN111 | ecosystem: Environmental > Terrestrial > Soil > Tropical forest >...
GGTGCGGCAGTGGCAGCAGCTTCTGCACGGCAACCGGCTGTCGCACTCCTACACCGAAGCCTTGCCGGATTTCGTCAAGCTTGCGGAGGCGTATGGCTGCGTCGGCCTGAGGGCGGTGAAACCCGCCGATCTCGACGGCGCGATCAAGGAGATGATTTCGGTGAAGCGCCCGGTACTGTTCGATTGCCGCGTAGCGGCGATGGAAAACTGTTTCCCGATGATTCCGTCGGGCAAGGCGCACAATGAGATGCTGCTGCCGGAGCAAGCGAGCGACGAGGCGACCGCATCCGCCTTCGCCGGTGGCAAGGCGTTGGTGTGAGGGGCGGCCGATGTTTGATCTCGGGGAACTCGAACAGGCGCTGGCGGTCGTCCATGCGGCGATGCCGCCGACGCCGGCGCATGCCTGGCCGCTTTTGGCCAAACGGCTCGGTACGCCTGTCGTCGTCAAGCATGAGAACCACACGCCGATCGGCGCCTTCAAGGTGCGCGGCGGGTTGGTCTATCTCGAACGGCTGAAGCGCGAGCGGCCGAACACGCCGGGCATCATCTCGGCCACGCGCGGCAATCATGGCCAGAGCCTCGCGTTTGCGGCGAGCCGGCACGGCGTGCCGGCGGTGATCTACGTGCCGCGCGGCAATTCGGTCGAGAAGAACCGCGCGATGAAAGCCTTTGGCGCCGAGCTCGTCGAGCACGGCGAGGATTTCCAGGCCGCGCGCGAAGAGGCCGAACGCCGCGCGCAATTCGCAGGCCTCCATATGGTGCCGTCGTTCCACCCGGATCTGGTGCTGGGAGTTGCGACCTACGCGCTGGAATTGCTGCGCAGGCATGGCGACCTCGACGTACTCTACGTGCCGATCGGGCAGGGTTCCGGCATTTGCGGATGTATTCTCGTGCGCGATCTCCTGGGTCTTCGCACCGAGATCGTCGGCGTGCAGTCGACGCTTGCACCATCCTACGCGTTGTCGTTCGCGGTCGGCGCGGTCGTGACGACCGAAACCTCCAACACGCTCGCTGACGGCATGGCCACCCGCATCCCGGATCAGGATGCGCTCTCGATCATCCGCAAGGGCGCCTCCCGCATCGTGCAGGTCACCGACGAAGAGGTTGCCTCTGCCATGCGCGCCTACTGGACCGACACGCACAATCTCGCCGAAGGCGCCGGCGCTGCGGCGCTCGCGGCCGCGCTGCAGGAGCGGAGCAGACTTCGCGGCAAGCGCGTCGGGCTGATCCTGTCCGGCGGCAACATCGATTTCGATTTGTTCCGGAGATGGGTGATGGCGGACAACGCCGTCGCAGAAAGAATGGCAGTGTGATGAGGCAGTCATCGCATCACAGATACAGCCGTCATGGCCGGGCCTTTCCCATGACGACGGAGATGATCGGGGGACGACAATGAGCCAGCCTGCATCGGCCTATTTCATCGAAGATCGCCACGATCCGAACGAGACGCATACGCTCTCCGTTCTGGTCCAGAACGAGCCCGGCGTGCTCGCGCGCGTGATCGGGCTGTTCTCCGGCCGCGGCTACAACATCGAAAGTCTTACGGTCTCGGAGACCGAGAGCCAGAAACATCTTTCCCGCATCACCATCGTCACGACGGGGACGCCCATGGTGATCGAGCAGATCAAGCATCAGCTCGACCGCATGGTCCCGGTCTACCGCGTGGTCGACATGACACTGACCGGGCGCTCGATCGAACGGGAGCTCGCCATGGTGAAGGTGCGCGGCTCGGGCGAGCATCGCGTCGAGGCCCTGCGTCTTGCGGACGCATTTCGCGCGCGGGTGATCGACGCCACCAGCGAAAGCTTCGTGTTCGAGATCACCGGCAACACGGCCAAGATCAACCAGTTCATCGACCTGATGCGCCCGCTCGGCCTGATCGAAGTCTCCCGAACCGGCGTCGCCGCGATCGGACGCGGGCCAGAGGGGATGTGACCATGCTGGCGCGCGACTGGTATTACAACGAGCGCCGGCGGATCGGACTCGATAGTACGATCGCCTCGATCTACGATCGCCGCGACAACAGTGACCTCCGCGCCCGCGAAGCGCTGAGCATGCTCGGCGTGCGAGCGGGATGGCGCGTGGCCGATATCGGCTGCGGCAACGGGGTGCTGGCGACCGAGGCCGCGCTGATGGGCGCCGAGGTCGACGCCGTCGATATCTCGCCCGCGATGCTGGCGCTTGCCGAGGTCTATGCCCGCGACCGCAGGGCGGTCATTCGCGCGCAGCCGGCGGGGCTGCTCAGTTTCGCCTACGAACCCAACTCCTATGATTTGATCGTGAGCGAGTTCACGCTGCATCATCTGCCGGATTTCTGGAAGGCGGTGGCGCTGGCGCGGATCTTTGCCGCGCTCAAGCCCGGCGCCAGCTTCTATCTGCGCGACATCGTGTTCGTCAGCATGCCCGACGGCTCCGAGCGCGACGTGGACGAGTGGGCGGACTTCAATATCAAGAACCACGATTTCGAGCGCGACAGCGTCGTCACCCACATGCGCGACGAATATTCCACCTTCGGCTGGGTGATCGAGCGCATGCTGACCGAAGTCGGCTTTATCCTGGTGTCGGCGGATTATCACGCTCCCCTTCACGGCACGTATCTCTTGCAGAAACCGAGGGCAGACGGACAAGGCTGCGTGTTGTGAGAATGGGCTCCTCCCCGCATGCGGGGGAGCTTAGGGAGTTTGGAATGAAACCCGCCGACGTCTGCATCGCCGTCCTGGTGGCAGTCATCTGGGGGCTTGCCTTTGTCGCAAGCCGGATCGCGCTCGACGAGTTCTCGCCCGCGCTGATGACCGCGCTGCGTTTTGGCATCGCCGCGGTGCCGTGCCTGTTCGTGGGCAAACCGAAAGTCTCATGGCCGCTTCTGATTGCAATCAGCTTCACGCTGTTCCTCGGCCAGTTCCTGGCGCAGGCCTATGGCATCGCCGGCGGCGTGCCGGTTGGGCTTACCAGCGTGGTCGTGCAATCGCAGGCCCTGTTCACCATCGCCTTTGCCGCGGTGGCCTTCCGCGAATGGCCGACGCCGATGCAGACCGTCGGCATCGGCATCGCGGCATTCGGGCTTTTGCTGATCTGCGGCACGGTCGGTTACGATTTCAGCGTCGGCGCCTTCGCGATTCTGATGATCTCGCCGATCAGCTTTGCGGTCGGAAACCTGTTGTTGCGGCGGGCGAAAGGCGTGCCGATGTTCGACCTGTTCGCCTGGCTGTGCCTGACCGCGGCGGTCCCGCTTGTTGCACTGGCGCTTGTTGCCGACGGAGCCGGGCCGACCTTTCATGCCCTTGCGCACATGTCGCTGACCGGGCTCATCTGCATGCTCTGCCTCGGCGGCATCTCCACCTGCATCGCCTATTGGCTGTGGGGACGGCTCTTGCGGGATTATCCGGCCGCTCAGGTCGTGCCGTTTGCGCTGCTCGTGCCGTTCGTTGGTGCGGCCGCCTCGAGCATCGTGTTCCGCGAGACCTTCGGAACCCTGAGGCTCGCCGGCATGGTCACCGTGGTCGGCGGTATCGCCGTCATGCTGCTGGCGAAGCGTCCGCAACCGCTAGTGGCTCGATTCTAACGGTTGCATCCAATCGGGGAGGCACGTTTGTGAATGTTGGAATGGAAGGGCCACGAGCAAATCATTGTGGCCAGTTGAGCTTTGGATTTGAGGTTCGCATCGAAGAATCGCGGCGGATCATAGCGAACGTCAAATCCGCTTCGAAGATCGCGTGAGAAAGCCATGTCGCATCAGCTCCTTTTCGCCTTCGTCGTGTTTGCCATCGTCATGTTCTTCACACCCGGGCCGAACAACATCATGGTGCTGTCGTCAGGGCTCACTTTCGGCTTCCGCCGCACCTTGCCGCATATCGCCGGCATCACGTTCGGATTCGCCTTCATGGTCGCGGCGGTGGGTTTCGGGTTCGGCACCATCTTCGTCGCCTATCCGGTGCTGCAGACCGTCCTGAAATATGCCGGTGCCGCCTATCTGGTCTATTTGGCCTTCGCCATCGCGGTCTCCGGACCGCCCAAGCCGGGCGAGGAAGGGAAACGTGGCCCCATGACGTTTTGGGGCGCGGCCATGTTCCAGTGGGTCAACGTCAAGGGCTGGGTAATGGTAATTGGCACCATCACCGCCTACGCGGCGATTGCCCGCTTCCCCCTCAATATCGCGATCCAGACCGTGCTGTGCCTGGCGCTCGGCGTGGTGGCGACCTCGGTCTGGACACTGTTCGGCAGCGCGCTGAGACCGATCCTGAAGTCGGAACGGGCGGTGCGCGCCTTCAACGTGATCATGGCGCTTTTGCTGCTCGCTTCGCTCTATCCCGTCTTCATGGACGCATGATGCTGCTGGTGTCCCTCGGGCGAACTGGCCGCCATGCGAGAAGAGGGTTTCCAAGGATGACAAAAATGCTCTAGACAACGCCGGAAATTTGCCAAGCCACCCCCAAATTCTTTCATCTTCGGCCGATTGGGCCACTCAGCGAGGAAACGACTATGCGTGTTTATTACGATCGCGACGCCGATTTGAACCTGATCAAGGGCAAGAAGGTCGTCATCGTCGGCTATGGCAGCCAGGGCCACGCCCATGCGCTGAACCTGAAGGATTCCGGCGTGAAGGATGTGGCAATCGCGCTGCGCAAGGGATCGGGCTCGGCGAAGAAGGCGGAAGCCGCCGGCTTCAAGGTGTTCGACGTCGCCGAAGGCGCCAAGTGGGCCGATCTGGTGATGATGCTGACGCCTGACGAACTGCAGGGCGACATCTATCGCGAGCATCTGCACGACAACATGAAGAAGGGCGCGGCGCTCGTGTTCGCCCACGGCCTGAATGTCCATTTCAATTTGCTCGAGCCGCGCGCCGACCTCGACGTGCTGATGATCGCACCGAAGGGACCGGGCCACACCGTGCGCTCCGAATATCAGCGCGGCGGCGGCGTGCCCTGCCTGATCGCGATTGCCCGGGATGTCTCCGGCAACGCCCATGATCTCGGCTTGAGCTACGCATCGGCGATCGGCGGCGGCCGCGCCGGCATCATCGAGACCACCTTCAAGGAGGAGTGCGAGACCGACCTGTTCGGCGAGCAAGTGGTGCTCTGCGGCGGCCTGGTCGAGTTGATCAAGGGCGGTTACGAGACGTTGGTGGAGGCCGGCTATGCCCCCGAGATGGCTTATTTCGAGTGCCTGCACGAGGTGAAGCTGATCGTCGATCTGATCTATGAGGGCGGCATCGCCAACATGAACTATTCGATCTCCAACACCGCCGAATTTGGCGAATACGTCACCGGCCCGCGCATCATCACCGACGAGACCAAGAAGGAGATGAAGCGGGTTCTGGCTGACATCCAGTCCGGCCGCTTCGCCCGCGACTGGATGCTGGAGAACAAGGTCAACCAGACCTCGTTCAAGGCGACCCGCGCCAAGCTCGCCGCGCACCCGATCGAGGAGATCGGCGCAAAGCTCCGCGACATGATGCCGTGGATCAAGAAGGGCGCGCTCGTCGACAAGACGAAGAACTAATTTAGCTCGGCTTACCCTCTCCCCTTGTGGACCTGCATGGGGAGAGGGTCGTCTTGGCCGGAGCGATTTCGCGCTGACCTTGCCGGCCCGAAAAGCCAAGCCATCTCAGCCGGGAAGAGCGGCAACCTCTCAAGCTCTCTCATCGCCGCTAAAAGCTGTCGGAAGGCGAGAGACCGCGCACACGTCAGTCCTGAGACTGATTCCCCAGTTTCGTCTCGCAACAATCGCCGGCGCGCTCGATTGCTGCGCTGCAGGAGAACGCGATCGGGCGATACCTCGCTGCTTTCGGCGAAGGTCGCTGCCTGCTATCGTCCGCATTCAATCAGAAAAAGACGAAGAGGAAACCGTCCGATTTCGCCGTCACGCTCGGCCCGCAGGGGAGGTAACTCATGCAGCGCGTGCTCAGGGAAATTCTCGGGACACTTGCACTTGCCGCAATTGTCGTCGCCGCGAGCGTGGACTTTGCTGCCGCGCAGAAGAAATACGACACCGGCGTCACCGACACCGACATCAAGATCGGCAACATCATGCCGTATAGCGGGCCGGCGTCGGCCTACGGCATCATCGGCAAGACGATGAGCGCCTATTTCCGCATGATCAACGACAACGGCGGCGTCAACGGTCGCCGGATCAACTTCATCACCTACGACGATGCCTACAGCCCTCCGAAGACGGTGGAGCAGGCGCGCAAGCTGGTGGAGAGCGACGAGGTCTTCCTGATCTTTGCGCCGCTGGGACCGCGAGCAATGCCGCGATCCAGAAATACATGAACAACATGCGGGTGCCGCAACTGTTCGTCGCGACGGGCGCCTCGCGCTGGGGCGATCCCGAGCACTTCCCGTGGACCATAGGCTGGCAGCCGAACTACCGGGCGGAGGCGCGTGTCTATGCGACCTACATCCTGCAGCATTATCCGAACGCCAAGCTGGGCTTGCTCTATCAGAACGACGACTTCGGCAAGGACTATGTTCTCGGCCTGAAGGACGTGCTGCGCGACAAATACGAGCGCATAGTCGTTGCCAGCATTTCCTACGAGGTCTCCAACCCCACCGTCGATTCCCAGGTCGTGGCCATCAGAACCGCCAACCCCGATATCTTCATCAATATTGCCACCCCGAAATTTGCGGCGCAGGCCATCAGGAAGCTGGCCGAGCTCGACTGGCATCCCGTCCACATCATGACCAACGTCTCGGCTTCCGTTGGCGCCGTCCTGAAACCGGCCGGGCTCGACAACTCCAAGGGCATTCTGAGTGCCGGCTATCAGATGGACGTCACCGATCCGCAGTGGGACAGCTATCCGGGCATGCAGCGGTTCCGCGCCTTCATGGCGAAATACTATCCCGAAGCCGACAAATCCGAGTCCGGTCCGCTTACGGCCTTCAATGTCTCATCCGCCTTGGTCGAGGTGCTGAAGCGCTGCGGCAACAATCTCACCCGCGAGAACGTGATGAAGGTGGTCGCCAGCATGGATTTCGAGATGGACACCTACATTCCCGGAATCCGCATCAAGACCTCGCCGACCGATTTCTACCCGATCGAGCAGGTGCAGATGATGCGATTCACCGGCGAGAAGTGGCAGTTGTTCGGCCCGATCATCGACGGTCACGCGGAGTAACATTTTCGCCTGGATTCGCCTGCGGTCCGCAAGGCGGGGGAGGGGGAGGAGGTCGCATTGCGGTTCCTTCGTCGCGTCTCTACATCAATCTGCGTGACCAGCGAGAGGGAAAGCGAACAATGCGAACTGTCGTCATCACGGGCGCCTCGACCGGCATCGGTCACGCGACGGCGAAGCTGTTGCTCGACAAGGGATTCAAGGTCTTCGGCAGCGTCCGCAAACAGGCTGACGCGGAGCGGCTGAGAGGCGAGTTCGGCGCCAGTTTCGCTCCGCTGCTGTTCGATGTCACCGACGAGGCCGCGGTGCTGGCGGCAGCGCGCGAAGTCCGCGCCGCGCTCAACGGCGAGACGCTTGCGGGCCTCGTCAACAATGCCGGAATCGCGGTCTCGGGTCCGGTGCTGGAGCTGTCGGCCGACGAATTCCGTCGTCAGATGGACGTCAACGTCATCGGTCCGATCATCGCGACGCAGGCGTTCGGGCCGTTGCTCGGCACCGATGCCGCGCTGAAGGGGCCGAGAGGGCGGATCGTGATGATCTCTTCGGTGGCCGGGAAGAACGGCAATCCGCTGACCCCGGCCTACGCGGCGTCGAAACATGCCATCGAAGGCCTGTCGGAAAGCCTGCGGCGCGAGCTGATGCTGTTCGGCATCGATGTCATCATCATCGCGCCGGGTCCGGTGAAGACGCCGATCTGGAGCAAGGGTCAGGACGACGTCGACATGTCGAATTACAAGAACTCGCCCTACCTGCCCGCGCTGCAGAAAGTCAGTGCCTACATGAAGCATCTCGAAACGATCGGCCTGCCGCCGGAAAGGATTGCCGAGCGTGTCTACGACGCCCTGACCCTCGCGCATCCCAAGGTGCGCTATCAGATCGCGCCCGACCGGGTGCGCCACCTGATGACGGCCTACCTGCCCAAGCGCATGATGGACAGGATCATCGCCAAGCGCCTCGGGCTGCTCCCGCAGGCAAGCGCCTGAATTGACCGGCGCCATCTCGACCGAGCGGTCATCGTCGCGCACCTGCAGCCGGGTCGGACCTTTCATCTGACCGGTGACTGAAGCTGCGTCTCTGCGGCAGCGTCCAACCAGGCGCCGGGCGTTCGGCCGCATTGTGGGGACGCTAGAGCTCGTCATGGCCGGGCTTGTCCCGGCCATGACGATGAGAAAGTCGAGTGCAGGCTACCCCGCGCCGACCGCCTTCTTCCGACAGCCGAGATGCACCGCGCAGGTGCAGCCCGGCGGGTGCGAAGCGAGATCGGCCGATGCCCGATCATTGGCGGGCACCGCAGCCGGCGCCACCGCGCGGCCGCCTCCCTCCTGGCTGTCTGAAATTTGAATCTGTAGCGCTTTAGCGGGGAGCCGGGGACGGGCTCGTGCCACGCCGGGGATCATCGGTAGCAACCCCGGTAACAATAAGCCAAGGTCGGACCCGCGCCTTCATTGCGCGTACTTGACGGTTCCACTACAGTTTTATGACACGCCGCAGGATCCGGCTGCGGCGTTCGCCTCCTGGCCGGCGCCAGATCAAGGCAGGGAAGCACCGGCGAGAGTTGTAGCGTTAGTGTCGATAGCGCCGGCGCCGAACCCAGGTCCCCCCACGGCCGTCACCGCGTCCGGCCTTGGCTCGGTCGGCATCGTCCGCCTCTCGGCGGTCGCCGTCCCCCATCTCGCCGCCCTGGTCCTCATGCTGCAGACCGAGACCGATTTCGGCTCACGGCTCGGCTTCATCCTGTCCTGGGGTATCCTGAATTTCCTCTGGATCGCGCTGTTGCGGCGACCCGCCTTGTCAGGCGCGCTGTCGCTCACCATGGTCGTCATTCTCGTGCTGCTGTCGCGGCTCAAGCACGACGTCGTGCAGATGACGGCGAACTTCGTCGACCTGATGATGATCGACCACGACACCGCGGCGTTCCTGTTCACGATCTTCCCGAACCTGCGTTGGTCCGTGATCTCGGCAGGGCTCGTGACCGTCCCCCTGATGTATGCGCTATGGTGGCTCGATCCGTTCCGCATTCCCCGCTTGCCGGCGCTCGCCTGCAAGCTTGCCTGTCTTGCGGCCCTGACCGGTTACTCCCTGACTTTTCCCGACGACGCCTGGCGCAGCTATTACGACGACGGCTATCTTTCGAAATTCGCGCGCTCCGGCGTCACGGCGGCCTACGACTTCGTCCATTACGGCTTCATGGAGTCAGATGCGGCCGCGCGTGATCGGCTGAACGTGCCGCTGGTCGATTCCTGCCGTCCGGCGGGCCGCCGGCCGAACATCATCATGATCCATGATGAATCGAGCTTCGACATTCGTGCGGCCGCAGGCGTCAAGGTGCCGTCAGGCTATGGTGGCCATTTTCGCTCCTTCGACGGCAAGGAGCGCAAATTTCTCGCCGAGAGCAATGGCGGGCCGAGCTGGTTCACCGAATACAACGTGCTCGCAGGTTTGTCGTCGCGCTCATTCGGCCGTTTCGCCTATTTCGTCACCCGCATCGCCGCGGGCCGCGTCGAACGCGGACTGCCGCTGTCGCTGCGCCGCTGCGGCTATGAAACGATCTCGCTTTATCCCGCGTTCGGCGCATTCATGAGCGCGCGCAGCTTCCAGACCACGACCGGCATCGAGCATTTCTACGATGCGCGCGATCTCGGCGCGCACGATGTCGAGCCCGACAGCTTCTTCTACGACTCCGCACTGAAGCTGATGGGGCGGCAGCCGGCAGGCAAGCCGCTGTTCATGTTCGTCTATCTCGCCGCCAACCACTTTCCCTGGGAGACCAGGTTTCGCCCCGAGCTGGCGCCCGCCTGGCGCCCGCCCGGCAACGCGCCCATTGTCGACGAATATCTGCGCCGGCAGGCCATGAGCGACGCCGACTACAAGGCCTTCATCGCAGGCCTGAAGAAACGATTCGGCAGCGAGCCGTTCCTGATCGTGCGCTACGGCGATCATCAGCCGGAGTTTGCGCCGCAGTTGCTCGATCCCACGCTCGATGAAGCCGGCATCGGCAAGAAGCTCGAGAGCTACGACCCGCGTTACTATGCGACCTATTACGCGATCGACGCCGTCAATTTCGAGCCGGTCAGGAGCCCGGCTGTGATGGACACGATCGATGCGGCCTATTTGCCGCTGGTCATCCAGGAGGCGGCCGGCATTCCGCTCGATCCTTCCTTTGCGGAGCAGAAGGAGATCATGCTGCGCTGTCGGGGTCTGTTCTACGCCTGCAAGGGAGGCGCGGAAGCCCGCCGCTTCAACCGCCTTCTGATCGATGCGGGCCTCATCCGCGGATTGTAAGGGTTCCCCGAGGGATCGGCAGCCTTGAGCCTGGTCGCCCAAACCTGCTAAAAGCGCAGCCAATCCATTTTGCGGGGGCATCCGCGATGGTGATGCGACTTTTTGCACCCCAGTTTCTGGTGGTGTGGGCCTTCATTGCATCGGCCG
>Ga0310915_10002090_pt1 | contig 10523 bp, 6 predicted proteins | sample GREbulkMGAN111_FD_202508 | JGI IMG/M metagenome (GOLD analysis project Ga0310915, IMG submission 202508) | Lab enrichment of tropical soil microbial communities from Luquillo Experimental Forest, Puerto Rico - GRE.bulkMG.AN111 | ecosystem: Environmental > Terrestrial > Soil > Tropical forest >...
GCGCCGCGGGGGCGGGGGTCGCGGCGCGCGCCGCCGCAGGAGGGGGCGAGGCGGGCGCAGGCGCGGGCGCGCCGGCGGCGGCGAGGAGGAGAGCGAGGATCATGAGGTCATTCTATGCGGGAGGGGCCGGCGCCGTCAGGCCGGGAGGTCAGTCTCAGGGCGCGACCGCGCCGAGCGCCTTCTCGTCGATCTCGACGCGGGCCTTGGCGCGGAGGGCGGCGAGGTACTCGTCCTGGGCCCGGGCGCGCCGCTCGCGCACGAGCCGGTCGCGGATGGCCGGCCGCACCTCGTCGAGCGCGCGGTGCTGGGCCGTGCGCCGGGCGGTCACCTTGAAGAGGTGGAACCCGTACGGCGAGGCCGTCACCTGGGAGATGGTCTGCAGCGGCAGCGCGAAGCAGGTGTCGAAGACCTCCGGCATGCCGGAGCCCTTGCCGAACCAGCCCAGGTCACCGCCCTCGCTCGCCTCGGGCGAGATCGAGGCGCGCCGCGCCACGTCCGCGAACGACTGCGGGCGGCGCCGCACCTCGTCGCGGAGCTTCTGCGCCTCCTCTCGCGTGCGGACGACGATCTGCGAGGCCCGCACCTGCTGCGGCTGCTCGAACTCCTGCGGGTGCTCGGCGTAGTACCGCGCCACCTCGGCCTCGTCGACCTGCGCCTTCGGGAACACCTGCTCGGCGAAGAGCCGCTCCACCGTGAGCTGCTCGCGCAGGCGCGCCTTGAGCTCCGCTTCGCTCGTGCGCTCCTCCGCGAGGAGATCGTCGAAGTGCGAGCCGGGGTACTCGCCGCGGACGCGGAGCAGCATCCGCTCCACCTGGTCCTGGCCCACGGTGATGTTGTGAGCGCGCGCCTCCTGGAGGAGCAGGGCGCGGTCGACGGCGTCGTCGAGGAGGCGCCGCCGCAGGTCACCGTCGGGCGAGCCACCCTCGCCGCCCTGCGCCCGGGCGTGGTCGAGGTCGCGTCGCAGCGCGTCGGCCGAGATGGGCTCGCCGTTGACGAGCGCCACTGGCTTCGGCGCGCCGCCGGCCGCGGAGCGAGCACCCCCACCGCGGCCGCAGCCGGCGAAGGCGCCGGCCGCGGCGAGGAGGAGGAAGAGCGCGCCACGAGGCATGGGTGCGGTCCGGAACGTGCTGGCGCCCGCGGCGGGGGACAAGCCCCCGCCCTACTTCTTGGCTGGAGCGGGGACGGCCGCCGGCGCCGGCTGCGCGGGGGCTGGGGCGGCCATCGTGGGCCGGGGCCCCATCGCGCCGTGGGGAGCGCCGCCCATCATCCCGCCCATGCCGGCGCCCGCCGGCGCGGCCGCGACGGTCACCTTCTCCAGCTCCTTGTCGTTCACCTGGATGTGGGCGTCGTCGCGCAGCTTCTTCACGAACTCGTCGAACTCCTTCGTCTTCTTCTGGCTCGCGAGCCGCGCCGCGATCTGGGGCTTCACCTCGTCGAAGGTGCGGTTCAGCTCCGGCTGACGGCCGAGCGCGCGGACGAGGTGGAAGCCGTGCGGGCCCTCCAACACCGCGGTCGAGGTCTCGTTGTCCTTGAGCTTGAGCGCCGCCTCCGAGAACGCCTTGCCGTAGGCCTGGGTGAGCTCGGCCTCGGTCTTCATGGCGAGGTCGCCGCCGACCATCTTGGTCGCGTCGTCCTCGGAAGACTCGCGCGCCGCGAGGGAGAGCGCGCTCGGGTTCTTCTTCTCGTCGGCGAGGATCTTGGCGAGGAGCTTCTTCGCCTCGGCCGCCTTCTTGGCGCGCTCCGGGCTGCCCTGCTCCGCCTTGAGGAACACGTGCGCGAGGTGGATCCGGGCAGGGCGGTGGAACTCGTCCGGGTGCTCGTCGTAGTACTTCTGCGACTCCGCGTCGGGCACGGCCTTCGCGCCGCCCTGGTCCTGGAAGAAGCGCTGGTAGTACTTCGAGACCATCACCTTCTTCATGGTGAACTGGACGTCGGGGTCGTTGGCGAGGCCCTCCTTCTCGGCCGCCTTCGCCAGCAGCTCGAACCGGATCATGTTGTCGAGGAACTGCTTCTTCCGGTCGACGCTCTGGAAGCTGGCACGGATCATCGGCGACTGCTCGTCGAGGCGGGTCTTCAGCTCGTCGGCCGTGATCGTGACGCCGCCGCCGGAGGCGACGACGGGGCCCTTCTTGGCGGGCCCCTTCGAGCAGGCCACCGCGGCTGCGGCTGCAAGGACGAGGGAGGCTCTGCGGAACATGATCGATGCTCCTGAGTAGGGTGAGGAAAAAGGAACCGAATCCTACCCCCAACCCGTGATCGGCTCGGCTTCTTCCGGCGGAACACCCGGGCGGGGGGCGAAGCGGGACCGGCAAACAAAAAGCACAGTCCGGACGGGGGATCAACTAAGAGGCGACGACGGTCACGCCGCGAGCTTCGCCAGGTCTTCGAGGACGGTGCGGACACCGAGCAGCAGCTCGCGCCCCTGCGCCGCCTCCTGGGCGGGAGTGACGCCGGCCGGGGCGGCGGCGGGCGCGGGGCGCGCCTGCGCGATCGCCTTCTGCATCGCGGCCTGGACCGCCTGGGCCCGGGCCGCCTTGGCGGCGACCCCGGACGGCCGGGCGCTCACGGCCGCCTTCGTCGCCGCGGGCGGCTTCAGCTTGCCGTTCGGGCCGACGTGGGCGACGAGCTTCATGTCCGGGGTGAGCCGCAGCGCGCCCTGGCTCGCCTGGACGCGCTTCGCGAGCTGGAACGCGTCGAGCGCGGCGCCGTCGCCGAGCGTGAAGACGATCCGGCCCGGCCCCGCCTCGAGCCCGCGGATGCGGAGGGCCCGCAAGCGCACCTTCACCTGCATCACCGCCTGCAGCGCGTCCACCTCGTCGGGCGGATCGCCGTAGCGGTCCACGATCTCGGCGCGGATCTCGTCCAGCTCCTCGTCCGTGGAGGCCTGGGCGAAGCGCTTGTAGAAGTAGAGCCGCTGGTGGACGTCCGGCATGTACGGGTCGGGGATGAACGCGGGGAGCGGGAGCTGCACGTCCGGGTCGATGTCCTCCCTCGGCGCCTCGCCGCGCAGCTCGCGCACCGCCTCGTCGAGGAGCTGCGCGTACAGGTCGAAGCCGATCGCCTCGATGTGACCGGACTGGTCCTTGCCGAGCAGGTTGCCCGCGCCGCGGATCTCGAGGTCATGGCTCGCGATCTTGAAGCCGGCGCCGAGCTCGCTGAAGCGCTGCAGCACCTCGAGCCGCTTCTGCGCGTCCTTCGTCACCGGCCGCCGCGCCGGCACGAGGAGGTAGGCGTAGGCGCGCTCGCGGCTGCGGCCGACGCGGCCTCGGATCTGGTAGAGCTGCGACAGGCCGAAGTGGTCGGCGCGGTTCACGATGATGGTGTTCGCGCTCGGGATGTCGAGGCCGCTCTCGATGATCGAGGTGGCGAGCAGCACGTCGAGCTCCTTCTCGACGAACTTGCCCATGACCTGCTCGAGCTTGTGGTGGCTCATCTGCCCGTGCGCGACGCCCACCCGCGCCTTGGGCACGAGCTCGGTCAGGAACTTCTCCATCGCCGCGATCGAGCGCACGCGGTTGTGGACGAAGTAGACCTGCCCGCCGCGGCGGAGCTCCTGCTCCACCGCCTCCTTCACCGCCACCGGGTCGAACTTCATGACGAAGGTGCGGATGGCGCGCCGGTCCTCCGGCGGGGTGGCGATGATGGAGAGGTCGCGCGCGCCGGCGAGGCTCATATGCAGCGTGCGCGGGATGGGGGTGGCGGTGAGCGTGAGCACGTCGACGAGCTTGCGCAGCTTCTTGAGGCGCTCCTTGTGCGCCACGCCGAAGCGCTGCTCCTCGTCGACCACGATGAGGCCGAGGTCCTTGAACGAGACGTCGGCGGCGAGCAGGCGGTGCGTGCCGATGACGACGTCCACCTTCCCCGCCACCAGGTCCTTCAGCATGGCGCGGATCTGGTCGCCCTCCTTCATGCTCGAGAGCGCCTCGATGCGGACCGGGTATCCCTTGAAGCGCTCGCGGAAGTTGCGCTCGTGCTGCGCGGCGAGGACGGTCGTCGGGACGAGCACCGCCACCTGCTTCTTCGAGAGCACCGACAGCATGGCGGCCCGCATCGCCACCTCGGTCTTGCCGTAGCCGACGTCGCCGCACACGAGGCGATCCATCGGCCCCTTGTGCGGGCGCGCCCCGTCCTTGCGCATGTCGCCGAGGACGTCCTCGATCGCCTTCGCCTGGTCGGGGGTGGGCTCGTAGGGGAACTCGGCCTCGAACTCGCGGTAGATCTGGTCCGGCTCCTTGAAGCCGAAGCCCGGGTGGGCCGAGCGGGCGGCGTACAGGTCGAGCAGCTCGGCCGCCATCTTGAGGAGCTGCTCCTTGACGCGCGCCTTGCGCAGCGCGAACGAGCTGCCGCCCAGCTTGTCGAGGCGCACCGCCTCGGGGGTGGCGCCGGTGAACTTCTGGACCTGGCGCAGCTTCGAGACCGGCAGGTAGAGACGGTCCGCCCCCTCGTAGGCGAGGACGAGGAAGTCGCCCTCGACCCCGCGGATCTGCATCTTCGTCAGGCCGTGGTAGCGCGCGATCCCGTGCTCGACGTGGACGACGAGGTCGCCCTCGTTGAGCTCGCGGAAGGCGGCCGCGAACGTGTTCTCCAGCTTCGTCGCGCGGGCGCGCTTCTTCACGCGGCGGCCGAAGATCTCCTCGTCCGAGAGGAGCGCCAGCCTCGCCGGCGCGTCCACGAAGCCGCCGCTGATCTCCCCCCGGACGAGGTGCGCGTGGACGCCGGGGTCGTAGAGCTGGGCCGGATCCTGGAGCGGGCCGTCGTGCCAGCGCGCCGCCATGCGCCGGTCCTCGAGGAGCCGCTTCAGCCGATCGGCGGCGGAGCGCGTCGAGCAGGCGACCACGGCCGCGAGGCCGCGCTTGCGCCAGTCCTCGAGCCGCCGCGACAGCGGCGCCAGGGCGCCCTCGTCGCCGTGCGCGCCCTCGATCTCGCCGCGCAGACCGCCCGTGTCGCCGAAGGCGAACCGGAGCGGCTCGGTCGCGCCGAGCCACACGCCGTGGCGGCGCACCACCGGCCGCGCCGCGAGCGCGGCCTCCGCCTCGGCGCCGGTGAGGAAGTGCGCCCGCGGCGGCAGCGCCAGCTCGTCCCGGCGGAGCGTCGCCTCGTGCTCGCGGGCGAGCTCCGCCTCGAGGTCGGCCACCGCGCCGGCCACCGCGTCGGCGCCGTCCACCCAGCAGACCACCTCCGACGGCAGGTACTCGAACAGGGTGGCGAGGCCGCCGGGGTGGAAGCCCGGCAGCAGCGCCTCCAGGCCGAAGAAGGGCGTGCCGGCGTCGATCGCGTCGAGCACCTCGCGGACGCGCGAGGTGGGGCGATCCACCTTCTCCGCCGCGTCGCGGACGGCCGCCTTGGCCGCCTCGCGCGCTTCATCCGTGAAGAGCGCCTCGCGCGCCGGGCAGACCACCACCTCGTCCACCGCGCCCAGCGTCCTCTGCCCGTCGGGATCGAAGCCGCGGGCGCTCTCGATCTCGTCTCCGAAAAGCTCCAGCCGGACCGGCTTCTCGTCGAGCGGGCTCCACAGGTCGATGATCCCGCCGCGGACCGCGAAGGTGCCCGGATCCTCGACCAGCGGCACGCGGGTGTACCCGATGCTGACGAGCTTGGCGGCGAGCGCCTCCCGATCGACGGTGACGCCCTTGCCGAGGAGCTCCGTGTGCCGCTCGAAGACGGCGCGCGGCACCATCCGCCGCGCGAGCGCCCGCGCCGAGACCACCACCGCCTTCACCGAGGAGGGCGAGAGGTGCAGCCGGCCCAGGGCCGCCAGCCGCTCCATCTCGAGGCCCCGGTCCGGCGAGAGGTCGTCGTACGGCAGCACCGGATCGGCGGGCACGCGCAGCACCGGCGACGGCGCGCCGGGGGTGGCGCCGAGGAAGAACGCCAGGTCCCGCCCGAGCTCGTCCGCGCCGTCCTCGTCCGGTGCGACCGCGAGAAGGAGCGCCGCCCCGCGCCCGCGGCCGACCAGCTCCCTCGCCACCCAGCCGCGGGCGGCGCCAGCGAGCTCGGTCACGTCGGCGGAGCGGCGCTCCGCGAGCGCGCGGAGGATGTCCTTCACCGCCGCGGCGGCGTGGCTGGGGGCGGCATCGCTCGATGGAAAGGCCACGGGGGGCGGCATCTTAGGCGCGCGGCCGCGAAAAAGCACCCGGGCGCGAGCCGTCCTTCGCCGCGCCCGCGTCGCCGAGGTCCGGGGGACTTCGATGGCGCGCCCGCGCCGATCCACGCCGCGTCCGGGTGCCGATCTCAATCTAACGGCGATCCGGACGCCGCGCCTGCCCCTTCTCCCGGCCTCGTCCCCGGCGGGGTCGACCGCTTCTCCTCTGGGGTGCGGAAAAACCGGGAGAATCTGAGCCCCTCTGAGCCCCTTTCTTGATCGCCAGGGAAGCGGTCGCTAGACTCACCGCGAGGCGGCGCGTGGCTCGAACGGGCTACCGCCTGCAACAGGAGCACCGCCCCGTCCCATGCGTGCGTCGCGCGCCATTCCGGCCTTGTGCCTCGTCCTGGCCGCCTGCGGCGGCGCGGTCGAGCCCGCGGTGCCGCGCGCGGCGGGCGCGCCGCTCGTCGCCTCGCTGGCCGTGCCGTCCGCCGCCTCGACCACCGAGCTGCGCGCCGGCCGCCTGAGCGAGGCGCGCTCGGCGCTCGAGGCCTCGCTGGCGGCCGACCCGGATACGCAGGGCGCGCTCAACGACCTGGCGGTGACCTACGCCGTCCAGGAGCGGTTCGACGCCGCGCGGCAGCTGTTCGAGGAGGCGCTCGCCCGCGGCGGCGCCCGTGAGCAGCAGGCGTCGCTCGTGAACCTGGCCGAGCTCTACGCGCTCGACGGCTATCTCCCGGCGGCGCAAGCGCACCTCGACTCGGCGCGGGCGGTCGACGCTTCGCGTCCGGAGCCGCTCTACGCGCTGGCGCTCCTCGCCGACGCGCGCGGCGATCGGTCCGGCGCGGCGACCGCGCTCGGGGCCGCGCTGGAGGCCGACCGGTCCGGCGCGGCGCGGCGGGACCTCGTCTTCGTGTATCCGGAGGAGCGGCTCCACCTCGACGCGCTCGTGGCCGAGGCTTCGGGAGACGCCGCGACCGCCCAGGCGCGCTGGCGCGACCTCGCCCGCGGCCGCTTCGCGCCGCTCGCCCAGGCGGCGACGCGACACCTCGAGGGCAACTAGAGGCGGCGATGGCTTCCGACACGTCGAGCCTCTCCCAGCGAGCGCGCGAGATCCTGCGCGTGCTGGTGCAGGACTACATCCAGCGCGGCGAACCGGTCGCGAGCCAGCCACTCCTGGCGCGCCACGACCTCGACTGCTCGCCGGCCACGGTCCGCAACGTGATGGCCGACCTCGAGGCGCTCGGCTTCCTCGCGAAGCCGCACGCCTCCTCCGGCCGGATCCCCACCCAGGCCGGGTACCGACTGTACGTCGACACGCTGCTCAAGGTGCGGCCGCCCCCGGCGGCGGAGCGCGAGCAGATCGAGAAGGTCACCCACGACGCGTCCGCGGTCGACACGCTGCTCGAGTCGACGGCGCGGGTGCTCCACTCGCTCACGCACCACGCGGGCGTGGTGACGACGCCGCGCCCGGTGGACGATCCCATCCGGCAGATCGAGTTCGTGCGGCTGCGCGAGAGCCGGGTGCTGGTGGTGTTCGTCTCCGAGGCGGGCCTCGTCACGAACAAGCTCATGCAGCTCGACGCGCGGCCCGAGCCGGGCGAGCTGGAGCGCGCGGCGAACTACCTCAACGAGAAGCTGCGCGGCGGCCCGCTCGCGACCCTGCGGGAGCGCATCCTCGCCGACATGCGCGCCGATCAGAGCGCGCTGCAGCGGGTGGTGTCGAAGGCGCTGCAGCTCGCGGAGCAGAGCTTCGGGGCGGCGCTGGCGGGCGGCGAGGTGCTCGTCGACGGCGAGGAGAGCTTCCTCGACGCCCCCGAGTTCGCCGACGTGCAGAAGGCGCGCGCCCTGCTCCGCGCCTTCGCCGAGAAGGACCGCATCCTGCGCGTGCTCGACAAGGTGCTGCGCGCCCGCGAGGTGCAGATCTTCATCGGGGCCGAGAGCGAGCTCGCCAGCGTGCCCGACGTCTCGGTGGTGGCGGCCCCCTACGGCCGGGGCGATCAGGTGCTGGGGACGCTCGCCGTGATCGGACCGACGCGCATGAAGTACGAGCGGGTGATCCCGCTCGTCGATCTCACCGCGCGCGAGATCTCGCGCGCCCTCTCTGGCGGCGACGAACCCTGACGCACGGCGGACCGGTTCGCCATTGCCGGCGCGCGGTTGCGCTGCTTGTTCCCGGTTCGAACCGTGTGACACAATGAGCGGCTCGCGGCCTCTCCTCGGCCGCCCATCCCCGGTCACGGCATGCCAGATCACAAGGAGCAGGGCGCCTTTTCGGCGGACATCCCGGACGACGCGGTCGCCGAGGCGGTCGCCGCGGTCGAGCGGCGCGCGCGCGTCGCGCCGCCGCCCGCGGATCCGGCCCCGGTGACGCCGGCGACGGAGGGAGCCGCGCCCGGCGCCACGTCCACCGGCCCGGGGGACCCGAGCCCGCTGCGCGCCGAGGTCGACCAGCTCCGCGCCGAGCTCGAGCTGAGCCAGGAGCGGGCGCGCAAGGTCTTCGAGCAGCTCAAGGACGAGCACGACCGGCTGCTGCGCACGGCGGCGGACCTCGAGAACTACAAGAAGCGGGCGGCGCGCGAGAAGGAGGAGGTCCAGCGCCACGGGAACGAGCGGCTCGTGAAGGAGCTCCTCCCGGTGCTCGACGCGCTCGAGCGCGCGCTCGCGGCCGCGCCGCAGGGCGATCCCGTCGCGACCGGCGTCGCCATGACGCGGCGCCTGTTCGAGGAGGCGCTGGCGCGCTTCGGGGTGAAGGGTTTCTCGGCCAAGGGCGAGACGTTCGACCCGCAGCTCCACGAGGCGCTCATGACGGTCACCACGGTGGAGGTCGAGCCGGGCCTCGTCGTGGACGAGCAGCAGCGCGGCTATTTCCTGCACGACCGGCTCATCCGACCCGCGGCGGTGGTGGTCTCCGCCGCGCCGCCTCCGGCCGAGGCGCCCGGGGAGGCGCGCGGATCCCCCGAGGGAACCTGAGCGTGGGGCAATCATGGGCAAGGTGATCGGCATCGATCTCGGGACGACCAACTCCTGCGTCGCCGTCATGGAGGGCGGCGAGGCGGTGGTCATCCCCAACTCGGAGGGCTCGCGCACGACCCCCTCGATGGTCGCGCTCACCGAGGGCGGCGAGCGTCTGGTGGGGCAGATCGCGAAGCGGCAGGCGATCACGAACCCGGAGTCGACCGTCTACGTCGTGAAGCGGCTCATCGGGCGCAAGTTCGAGGACGCGGAGGTGAAGCGCACCGCGTCGCTCGTGCCGTTCCGCGTCGTCGCGAACGAGAACGGCGATGGCTGGGTCGAGGTGGAGCGCAAGCGGTACTCGCCGGCCGAGGTCTCGGCGATGGTCCTCGCCAAGATGAAGCAGACGGCGGAGGACTACCTGGGCGAGCCGGTGACGGAGGCGATCATCACCTGCCCCGCCTACTTCAACGACGCCCAGCGGCAGGCGACCAAAGACGCCGGCCGCATCGCCGGCCTCGAGGTGCTGCGCATCATCAACGAGCCCACCGCCGCGGCGCTCGCCTACGGCGTCGACAAGGGCCAGAACGCCACGGAGAAGGTCGCCGTCTACGACCTCGGCGGCGGCACGTTCGACATCACGATCCTCGAGCTCAACCAGGGCGTGTTCGAGGTGAAGGCGACCAACGGCGACACCTTCCTCGGCGGGGAGGACTTCGATCAGCGGCTCATCGACTGGCTGTCGAAGCGCTTCCAGGAGGCGAACGGCGTCGACTTGAAGAAGGATCGCATGGCGCTGCAGCGGCTCAAGGAGGCCGCCGAGCGCGCCAAGCACGAGCTCTCCAGCGCGACCGAGACGGAGGTGAACCTGCCGTTCATCACCGCCGACGCGACCGGGCCGAAGCACCTCGCCGAGACCATCGACCGGCAGACGCTCGAGCAGCTCGTCGGCGATCTCGTCGAGAAGACGATCGAGCCGTGCAAGATCGCGCTGCGCGACGCCGGCGTCACCGCGCAGCAGCTCGACACCGTCATCCTCGTCGGCGGCATGACGCGCATGCCGAAGGTGCAGGAGGTGGTGAAGCGCTTCTTCGGCCGGGAGCCGCACAAGGGCGTGAACCCCGACGAGGTGGTGGCGGTCGGGGCGGCCATCCAGGGCGGCATCATGAAGGGCGAGGTCAAGGACGTCCTGCTCCTCGACGTGACCCCGCTCTCGCTCGGCGTCGAGACCGCCGGCGGCGTCTTCACCAAGATCATCGAGAAGAACACGACGGTCCCGTGCAAGAAGTCGCAGGTCTTCTCGACCGCGGTCGACAACCAGCCGCTCGTCTCCGTCCACGTGCTGCAAGGCGAGCGCGAGATGGCGGCGGACGACAAGACGCTGGGCCGTTTCGAGCTCGTCGGCATCCCGCCCGCGCCGCGCGGCGTGCCGCAGATCGAGGTCACCTTCGACATCGACGCCAACGGAATCGCGCACGTGTCGGCG
>Ga0310915_10002096_pt1 | contig 10513 bp, 7 predicted proteins | sample GREbulkMGAN111_FD_202508 | JGI IMG/M metagenome (GOLD analysis project Ga0310915, IMG submission 202508) | Lab enrichment of tropical soil microbial communities from Luquillo Experimental Forest, Puerto Rico - GRE.bulkMG.AN111 | ecosystem: Environmental > Terrestrial > Soil > Tropical forest >...
CGATACAGCGGCGGAGCGCCGAGAAACGTTCGGGTGCTCGGCGGAACACCCGTGGGGTACGCCATAACGCGGCGTACCAAGGCGCTTGCGAGGCGCCTTGCGTCCCATAACGCGGGACGCTCGCCTCTCGGCGCTCCACCGTGGCGGTTTTGGGCTCCGGGGCCGCGCTTCCGTCTCCTTCGGCGCCCGCCGTCCTACAACGGCGGGCAGTTGCCTTGCGGATCCGTGCAGCGAGCTCCTCGCACCCAGGTCGTAGTGCCTGGAGGGCGGGGTCCCGAGCCCACCGGGGCGAACGGTTACGAGCCGCCGCCGCAGGACGCCACGCCTCGCTCCGCATTCAGGATCGTCTCTAGAACACGCCCTCAATGAGCGAGGCTGCGAATCCATCTAGCATAGGCGCGATACGTAGTCAATAGTGTAGTTGAGATGTAGTCACATTTTTTCCGCTCGTCCCCGCGAAAGCGGGGGCGGGAATGAACGGGAATGAGCGGCAATGACTTCCTCTTGTTGTCGCGACTCTTGCCGCGATCTCGGTGCGCTCCCTCTCCCGCTTGCGGGGGAGGGCTGGGGAGGGGGAGCTTGCACGCATGAGTCTTGTTGCATGCCCCCTCCCTGTTCCTCCAGCCGAAGTCGGATTTATCCGACTTCGGCCAGTCAATAGGTGGCCGAACTCGGGTAAACCCGAGTTCGGCTGCAAGCGGGGGAGGGGACGCAGGAGCCGCATTAGTCTTGTCGAGGGGCAGGGACGCAGAGTCGCGAGGCGAACTCAACGCCGTCTCGCGCGTTGTTGTGGGCGAGGAATCAACGGGGCCGCGACCCATGTTGAAGGCGCCCATGCTGCTTGCGGCGGTGCTGGTGGTGTGCGTGGCCTCGAGCGCCGACGCCCGCCGCCGCCATCACGGCTATTACGGCTACGGCGAACGCGGCCAATCCACTCTCGACGACTGGCGGCGCGCCCGCGATTCTCAAAGCCAGGGCCAAGATCGCGGGCAAGGTCAGGGACAAGGCAGCGGGCAAGCTCAAGGGCAAGATCAGGCCCAAGATCAACGACAAGATCAAACCCAAAATCAGCGACAAGATCAGCGGCAAGGTCAGCGCGAAGATCAGAGCCAGGATCGCGTGCAAGATCGCGTGCGCGACCGCAGGGACTATCGCGTTCGCGAGCGCGGCGATCGCCGGCGCGCCCGCACCCTCGACGAGTGGCGGCGCAGCCGCGAGACCCAGAGTCAGGGACAAGATAGCGGGCAAGATCGCGGGCAAGCCCTCGCCCGCGATCGCGGCGAAGACCGCTCCCGCGAGACCTACGACCGCCGGCGCGCCCGCTATGACGAGTGGCGGCGCGCCCGCGATGACTGGCGGCGCTCCCGCGTGCGTGATCGCGAGGATGGGACGCGCCGGCGCGAGGCCGAACGCGGCGATGCCGCGCTGCGGCCCGGCCGCGGCGGTCCGTTCGCCGCCGTGGTCGAGAAGCTCGTGCGCGGCTGCGGCCAGCAGGGCGCCGAGTTCGAGAACTGGCCGTTCGACGCCATCGCGCAGAGCGTCGGCACCGACGAGAAGCAGCGCAACGCGCTCGCGGCGCTGCGCGACAGCGCCAAGGCGGCGGCCGAGCGCCTCGCCGCCGACTGCCCGCAGGACGTGCCCGCGGCGCCGTCGGCGCGGCTCGAGGCGGTAGAGCAGGGCATCGACGCCGCGCTCGCGGCCTTCGACACGGTCGAGCCCGCGCTCACGACCTTCTACGGCACGCTCGACGACGAGCAGAAGGCGCGCCTCTACCGCGACATGGCGGCGCCGGCCGTGGCCGCTGCGCGTGAGACCGCGCCCCGGCGCGAGGCGCAGGAGGAGCGGCGCGAGCGCCGCGAGTATTCATCCCGCCGCGAGCGCGCCCGCGCCTATGCCGCCGCCCGCGAGGCTGCCGCGCGCGAGCCCACCCCACGCCAAACCGCCACGAGTCAAGCCGCCGCGCCCGGCTGGAGCGGCGCCGTGTGCGAAGAGCTTGCCGCAGTGCTGCGCGGCTGGCCGGTGCGCGAGATCGAGCGCGATGTGCGTTTGAGCTCGCCGCAGCGCGTCGCGTTCTACGAGCTCGTCACCGCTTCACTCAAGGCCGCCGACACGCTCGGCGGCGCCTGCCCCGCCGAGACCGCACTCACCCCGGTCGGCCGCATGGACGCGATGCGCAAGCGCCTTGCCGCCGTGCGCGCCGCCACCGCCGCGATCCGCCCCGCGCTCGCGCACTTCTACGAGGCGCTCGACCAGGGACAGAAGGTGAGGTTCGCGGGGATGAGTTAGGGGGTAAGGCTGAAGGCTGCGAAGCTCGCCGCGCGACAGTCGAGCAAGACTCTCGATCTCAATCGTTGCGACGCATGGCTAGTCTCTATCTAGGGCCATGCATCCTCGACTTAGCCGGTATTGCCAGTCCCTAGCGGGTGCGCACAGGAGCAACTGGATGCTTGCTAGCACTCATGTCATGGAGGAGTTCACGAGAGACAATTTGCTCCAGTATCTATCGTCAAAGAATTGAAAGCATAAAAAGAACTGGTATTTGTGCATCTCGGGTGTGGCCGCACCGGATCTTGCCCGTGAGCTTTTACCGATGCCCAATTCAGTCCCATCCACGTGACCCAAGCGTGCGAGCTACTCTCTGACTCAGATAGCCCAAGATTGAAGTCAGGCAGCTTGATCGTCACATACCGAGGTAAGAACCTTCCGGCAAAGGCTGTTCTTCGGCTTGCCTATTGTCTCGCAAACAATATTCGTTCTGAAGCAAATCTCAAGTTCGCGAGTAGCGAAGGTAGTATTAGGCTTCTGCGGTCACTCGGATTTCAAGCACAGAGATTGCAGCCCGACCATCCTGTACGGGAGAAAGACTAGATGCGTATTTATAGTCATGAGTGCTTGCACCGGCGAAGTGAAAACGCATAGCGCTGGCTTGCATCCCGGACCATCCCCAATCACCCCACCCTTCGCGCCGCCCCGCCCTCCCGCCAAAACCTCTTATGCTGCCCAGCAAGCCCGCGGGCGGGGATGCGCACGATCTTCTGCGGGTCGGAGACGGCGGTGCCGATCACCTGCGCCGCGCGGCCGTGCGCTTTGAGGATTGCAAGCGTGCGCTCGGCGGCGGCGGGGTCGACCACGTAGCAGAAGCCGATGCCCATATTGAAGACCTCGTACATCTCGCTGTCGTCGACGCCGGCGTGGCGCTGGATGAGCGGGAAGATGGGATGCGGCTCGACGAGCCGGTCGATCTCGTAGCCGACGGGGGCGGCGACGCGGGTGAGGTTGAGGAGGCCGTCGCTGGTGATGTTGATCAGCGCCTTTACCCCGGACACCTGCGCGAGGATCTCCATCGCCTCGGGAACGTAGATGTCGGTTGGGCGCAGGAGCTCCTCCCCGAGCGTCACGGCAAGCTCGTCGAACTTGTGGTCGATGCCATAGCCGTGGTCGGCGAAGAACGCCTTGCGCGCGAGCGAGAGCCCGTTGCTGTGGATGCCGCTGCTCTTGACGCCGATGACGACGTCGCCTTCGCGCACGGCGCGGCCGTCGATGACCTTGTCGAGGTCGACGCGGCCCACCGCCATCCCCACCAGGTCGAAGTGCGTGACGAGGTCCTTGAGCTGCGCGGTCTCGCCGCCCGAAATCGAGATGCGCGCGATCTCGGCGCCTTTGCACAGACCGGCGGCGACGGCGTCGAGCATGGCGGCGTCGGTTGACGCCACCGCGATGTAGTCGACCATCGACAGGGGCTTGGCGCCGACGCAGATCATGTCGTTGACGTTCATGGCGACGCAGTCGATGCCGATGGTGTCGTATTTGCCCATCATGTCGGCGATGATGGTCTTCGAGCCGACGCCGTCGGTGCAGAGCGCAAGCCCGATGCCGTCGAGCTCGATCACGTTGGCGAAATAGCCGATCGGCAGCACCACGCGGCCGAGCCCCGCCGCCGGCCAGGTGCGCTGTACCCGCGCGATGATGCGGTTCAAGCCCGCATCCGCCTCCGCGGTGTCGACGCCGCTCTCGCGGTAGATTTCATTGCGCACGTCGGTTTTTCCGCCTGTTGCGCCGGCGCTGCTCTTGCCGGGGCTGGAAAAGGCTACCATGTCCGCGCGTTTGCCCGCCATCTGCGCTTCCCTGCGTGATCTTGCTCGGGCTTAGTCCGCCGCCGCCGCGAAGTCAAAAGATGTGCGCGCAGGATCAACAGGTTATGTGATCGACAAAGGTTGCTTCAAACTCCGCTCATTCCCGCGTAAGCGGGAATCCAGTCTTTTAGAATCTGGGTCCCCACTTTCGCGGGGACGAGCGGACCAGGGAGGCCGCGAAGCGAATACTCCACGGACAGCGCCGCGGACTCAGTCTGCTCCCTCCCCCGCTTGCGGGGGAGGGGTGGGGAGGGGGTGAGCGCGCACGCATGAATCTTGTTGCATGCCCCCTCCCTATCCCTCCCCCGTAAACGGGGGAGGGGACCGCACCGCGATCGCCGCTCCGATGTGCCTTCAATCACCCGCGCGGGCGGGGCGCCTGCGGCAGGAACTCGGCCCAAATCTTGGCGGTGTGCTCGCCGAGCGCGGGCACGGCGCCGTAGCGGCGCGGCGCGGCGTCGGAGCGCGCGGGCGGGGCGGGATAGCTGACCACACCCGAGGGCGTGGCGACCTCGATGCGGCGCAGCTGCGGATGCACCGCGAGATCGGCGGTGGCGTTGACGCGGGCAAAGGCGATGTCGTTTTCCGTAAGTTTTTGCGTCAGTGCCGCCTCGTCGGTCGCACCGAACACCGCGGCGACGCGCGCGTCGGTCTCGCCGCGGCGCTTGACGCGCTCGACGTTGGTGGCAAAGGCGGGATCGGCGGCGAGCGCCTTGTCCCCCAGCACCTTTTCCGCCAGCACGCGCCACTCGCGGTCGCTCTGGATCGAGATCAGAATGTCGGCGCCGTCCTTGGTCTTGAACGCGCCGTAGGGCGCGATCGAGGTGTGCGCGAGGCCGATGCGCTTGGGCGGCGCGCCACCCTCGTATTGGATGAGCGGCACCGCCATCCACTCCGCCATGGCGTCGAACATGGAGATCGAGATCGCGGCGCCGTCGCCGATGCGCTCGCGCGCGTAGAGAGCCGCAAGGATCGCCTCGTAGGCGTTCATGCCGGCGGCGATGTCGCAGACCGAGACGCCCACGCGCGCGGGCGCCTCGGGGCCGCCGGTGACGGAGGCGAGCCCCGACTCGGCCTGCACCAGCATGTCGTAGGCCTTGCGTTGGGCGTAGGGGCCGTCCTCGCCGTAGCCGGAGATCGAGCAGATCACGAGCCGGGGATGCGCGCGCCGCAGCTCTTCAAGCGCAAAGCCGAGCTTGGCGATGGCGCCGGGCTTGAGGTTCTGCACGAACACGTCGGCCTTCGCGAGCATGGCCGACAGCAGCGCCTTGTCGTCGGCGCGCGCGAGATCGAGCACCAGCGATTCCTTGCCGCGGTTGAGCCAGACGAAATACGCGCTTTCTCCCTCCGCGCTCCCGCGGGGTGGGACCGCGAGCTTGTCGTAGTAGCGCGCGAAGTCGCCTTCGGGCCGCTCGACCTTGATCACGCGCGCGCCGGCGTCGGCGAGGCGGCAGGTGCACATGGGCGCCGCCACCGCCTGCTCCAGCGACACCACCAACAGGCCTGAGAGGGGGAGGGGCATGGGTTGCGGTTGCGCGACGGAACAGGCGTGAGGGGAACTTGAGCTTGACGTTAGAGCATATCAGCGCCGTGATCTCGACGGGCCATGGCCGTCACCCGCGGGCTTGACCCGCGGGTCCATCATCTTCGTAAGACCCTTTTGCGAAGCGGATGGATTGCCGGGTCAAGCCCGGCAATGACGACCGCGGGTCAAGCCCGGCAATGACGGGCTGAGAGCTTATTGGGCAATCTCGTCGTAGAGGTCACGCCAGTCTGAATTCATCGAGAGAATGAGATCGATCTTCCACTCGCGCGGCCAGTGCTTGATGTTCTTTTCCCGCTGGATTGCAGCGGCAGCCGTGTCGTGGCGCTCATAGTAAACCAGCATCTTAATTCCATAGCGTTTGGTGAAGCCTGGTACGAGGCCTTCCCGGTGCTCAAAGGCCCGACGCACCAGATCATTGGTCACGCCGACGTACAGTGTGCCGCCGCGACGATTGGCGAGGATATAGACCCAGAAGCCCATTCAACTTTTTCCGTCACCCGCGGGCTTGACCCGCGGGTCCATCGTCTTCGCAAGACTCAAGGGCATTTTTCGTAAGACGATGGATTGCCGGGTCAAGCCCGGCAATGACGGAGAACGACGGGCCGCATCCTCTCCCTGTCACCCGCGGGCTTGACCCGCGGGTCCATCTTCTTCGCAAGATTCAAGGGCATTTTCGTAAGCGGATGGATTGCCGGGTCGAGCCCGGCAATGACGACCGCGGGTCAAGCCCGGCCATGACGGCGGGAGGAGCTTCGCGGGGTTGACGTGCGCTGGTATGCTGGCGTGCAACGATCACAACGGTTTCGCCGTTATCGCGCATGGCCCGCATTGCCATCATCGCGCTGATGCTGTTCGCGGCGGCGCCGGCGCTGGCGCAGCAATCCGGCACGACCGCGCCGGCGGCGCCGGCTGCGCCTGCCGATACGAATACACCGCCGGCGGCCGGCAACGATGCGACATCACCGCCCGCTGCCACGACACCGGCCCCGCCTGCCGACAGCAATGCAACGCCACCCCCCGCGACCACCGAGGCGCCGCCTGCTGCCGCGCCCGCCGCACCTCCACCGCCGGCGCGCGCGGGGGGCGTCGACGTGCGCGAATCCCTCTGCCTCATGATCGAATCGGCGGCGCGCTCGCACAACCTGCCGCTCGAGTTCTTCGCACGCGTGATCTGGCAGGAGAGCCGCTTCGAGCCCGGCGTGGTGGGCCCGCGCACGAGGAGCGGCGACCGCGCGCAAGGCATCGCCCAGTTCATGCCGCGCACCGCCGCCGAGCGCGGCCTGCTCGATCCGTTCGATCCGGTGCAGGCGCTGCCCAAGTCGGCGGAATTTCTGCGCGAGCTCGCCGACCAGTTCGGCAATCTCGGGCTCGCCGCCGCCGCCTACAACGCCGGGCCGGGACGGCTGCGCGAGTTCCTGTCGGGGCGCCGCCCGCTGCCGGCGGAGACGCGCCACTACGTCCTCGCCATCACCGGCATCTCGGTCGACGAGTGGGCGGGCTCGGGCAAGCGCGAGCCGGCGCAGAAGCCCAAGGCCGGCTGCGGCGAGCTGATGGCGCTGCTTCACCGCGCGCCCAACCCGTTCGTGCAGAAGCTCGAGGAGCGCGTGAACATCGTGGCGGCGGCGCCGTGGGGCGTGCAGCTTGCCGCCGGCTTCTCGCGCGACCACGCGCTCGCCAACTACGCCTCGCTCGCCAGGCGCTACGCCGAACTTCTCACCGGGCGCGATCCGAGCCTGCTGAGCTCGATCCTGCGCAGCCGCGGCACGCAGCCGTTCTACCAGGTGCGCGTGGGCGCCGAGACGCGCGCCGCCGCCGAAACGCTGTGCGGCAGCATCCGCCGCGCCGGCGGCGCCTGCTTCGTGCTGCGCAACCGCGCGGGGTAGCGGCAAATCTCACTCCGTTCATTCCCGCGCATAGCGCGTCGAAGACGCGCGTAAACGCGCTTATGCTGGGAATCCAGAACCGCGTGTTCGGCATTTGTGATCTGGGTCCCCGCTGGAGTTTACCCCCGCGAAAGCGGGGGCGGGGACGAACGGATGTTGCACCGGTGCTGCGTAATCACGTGGCGGAGTTTAATCCCCCTGGCGGCCGTCTTCGGAGAGGAGCGCGTTGCTGCGCGCGAGCGCGAGCATGATCTGGCGGCCGATGCGGGTGGCGGGCTCGCGGCCGCAGTTGGAGAGGACGACGATGCCGAGGCGCTTCTGCGGGATCATGCCGATGTAGGTCGCGGTGTTGCTCAGCCCGCCGTTCTTGTCGACGAAGGTGATGTCGCCGTTGCGCACCACCTGCCAGGCGAGCGCCTGGGTGAAACGCTCGTTGACCGTGAACACGCCCTGCTGCGCCAGCGCCATCGCCTCCTGCAGCGGGCGCTCGTTCGGCAGCGCGCCGAGATTGGCGGCGAGGAAGGTCGCCATGTCGCGGGCGGAGGAGTACATCTGCCCGGTGCCGGGCCAGTTGAACACGCCCTGCTGGTTGCCGGGCTCGCCCACCGGCTGCGCATCGAAGCTGTAGCCCTGCACCGCGCGGCGGCGGAACGCGCCCGCGAGCTGGCCGCGCGCATTCGCGGTGGGCACCGGCATCACCGTCGAGCTCATGCCGAGCGGCGCAGTGAGCCGCGCCTCCATGAGGTTGGCAATCGGCGTGTTGAAGCGGCGCTGCAGCGTGAGCGAAAGCAGCACGAAGCCGGTGTTGGAGTAGATGTCCTGCTTGCCCGGCATATGCGCGTCGTCGGCCTTCCAGGAATTGAGATAGCGGATGAAGTCGGGAAGCTTGTACGCGCCGCGATGGGCGGGCTCGTACTGCTGCGGCGTGCGGTGAAGGCCCGAGGTGTGGGTCGCGAGCTCGCCGAGCGTGACGTTACGGATGTCGCCGCCCTGCTGCAGCTCGGTCACGTATTTGGCGACGGGATCGTCGAGCGCGACCTCGCCCCGCTCGACCGCCTGCGCGAGCAAGGTCGCGAGGAACACCTTGCCAATGGAAGCGAGATTGAACAGCGAGTCCGACGTGATCGGCTCCTTGCGCGCGACGTCGGCCAAGCCGTAGTTGAAGAACAAGGTGCGGCCATCGATGTGGACCGCGACCGCCATGCCGCCGGCGGCAATCAGCATCGGCTGCACGTGCTGGCGGACGAGCCGCTCGACCTCGGCGTCGTCGGCGCGCGCCGCGGTGGCTACGGGCATCGCCGCGGCGGCGAGCGCTGCCGCCGTCACTGCCGCCGCCATCACCCGCATTTTTCCCTCCCGTCGGCTACGCCGAATGGCCGTCCCACTGGACGTGGCATGGACAGGTTTGCTCGGATTGTAGCGCCCGCGTAGCGGGCGTCGCGTTAATTCGCGTCCATGATGATTACGGCGGCCTATCCTCCTCCGTTCGTCCCCGCCCCCCGCTTTCGCGGGGGTGAACTCCAGCGGGGACCCAGCTTACGCGGGAATGAGCGGTGGTCTTTCCGTTCGTCCCCGCCCCCGCTTTCGCGGGGGTGAACTCCAGCGGGGACCCAGCTTACGCGCGAGTGAGCGGTGATCTTTCCGTTCGTCCCCGCGAAAGCGGGGACCCAGTTTTTTCTATTAAGACTGGATTCCCGCTTACGCGGGAATGAACGGAGGAGAGAAGACGCGCCTTTGCCCACCCTGCATCTGCCCCTCCTATTCACCCCCCGTCGAGCAGGAGGCGGTCGTCCTTGAGTTGCACGCCCGAGATTTTCCGCGCGCGCATGGCGCGCAGGAGATGCGTGAGCGTGACGGCGGCGTCGGCGTAGGCGAGACCTTCGGGGCGGATGTTGGAGATGCAGTTGCGCTCGGCGTCGGTCGTCTGCGGCGTGGGCTTGAAGGTGAGATAGGCGCCCATGCTGTCGGGCGCGGAGAGGCCCGGCCGCTCGCCGATCAGCACCACCGCGATGTCGGCGCAGAGCGCGCGCGCGATTTCATCGCCGATCGCGACGCGGCCCTGGCGCGCCACCACGAGCGGCGCGATGCGCCATCCCGCGAGCCGCGGCAGCGCTTCACTCAACAGCGGCCGCGCGTGCATCTCGACCGCGCGCGCGGACAAGCCGTCGGCGATCGCGATCGCGACGTCGTGGCCGCTGCCGGCATGCGCGGCGAGCCGTGCTTCGGCGTCGCCGGCGAGGCAGCGGCCGAGATCGGGGCGCATGAGGAAATGTGTCCGGTCGGCGGCCGCGCTTGCGACCGCGAGCACGCCGAGCCCGAGCGGCGCAAGCTCGGCGACGAGCCGCGCTTCGTCGAGTTGCGCGTGGACGGCGTCGCGGGCGCGGGCGTGGGCGAGGCGCAGATCGAGCTGCGGCGCGGTCGCGAGCGAGGCGCCGGCGCGCGGCAGCGCGATGCGTGCGGCGGTCAACGCGCGCAACTCCGCCCACGGCTCGTCCTGCGGCGGCGGCGGTGGCGTGGGTGTCGGCGGGCGATGCTCGTTCGACATGCTAATGGCGACTTGATGTCTGCGGCGCGATCTCGACCGGGCCAACCGGCACGTCACCCGCGGGCTTGACCCGCGGGTCCATCGTTCTTCGCAAGAGCTTCTTGCGAAGAGGATGGATTGCCGGGTCAAGCCCGGCAATGACGATGGATAGGTTCATACTCATAGCCATCCGCGGCACGCGTAAGCCATCACGCCGGCAGCAGCGCGCGGAAGCGGCTGGGCATGAGGCGCGGGCGGATGCGCTGGGCCTCGTCGATCAAGCCTTGGCGCGCGAGCCACGCCTCGAATTCCGGCGCCGGGCGGCGCTGCAAGAGATCGCGCATGGCGAGCGCGTCGTGGAACGACGTGCTCTGATAGCCGAGCATGATGTCGTCGGCGCCGGGCACGCCCATCACGAAGTTGACGC
>Ga0310915_10002114_pt1 | contig 10482 bp, 8 predicted proteins | sample GREbulkMGAN111_FD_202508 | JGI IMG/M metagenome (GOLD analysis project Ga0310915, IMG submission 202508) | Lab enrichment of tropical soil microbial communities from Luquillo Experimental Forest, Puerto Rico - GRE.bulkMG.AN111 | ecosystem: Environmental > Terrestrial > Soil > Tropical forest >...
GAGGCCCCTGAACAAGGCAATCTGCGCCCGCGTTGTGTCGTCCCAGCTAAACCTCTCTGAATAAGCTCGTGTGGCGGCACGTGCCGGTAAGTTTGCAAACAGACTGCGAACCGCGCGAGCGATGCCGTCAGGCGTGTTTTCCTCCATGAGCACCCCGGATGCGGCCGTCGTCACGACCTCCGGATTGCCCCAGATGTTGGAGGCTACCACTGGCGTGCCGCATGCCATGGCTTCAAGGAGCACATTCGCCCAACCCTCCCGACTCGACGCCAGTACGAGCGCGTCAGCAGCGCTGTAGACTTCAGGAAGTGTCGCATGCGGTCTCGAGCCCAGGAGGCGAATTTGGTTGGCTACTCCAACACGTCGCGCAAGGCGGCTCAGATGCTCCCGCTCGGGGCCCTCACCAACGATCATAAGATCGAAATCCGGCAACTGGCGCATGGCTTCGATTACACGATCATGTCCTTTGCGCTCGATCAGGTGGCCGACTGAAAGCAAGGTCGGGCGCGCCAACGCCAGACGCTGGCGCGCCACCCCTCGATCAGTCGGGCGGAACATGGAAAGATCGACCCCATTGCGCAGAACCTCGACCCGGTCACAGGGAGCACCGAGATCGACCAGTGCTCGTTTCAGTGCCTCGCTTACCGCGACGAGCCGGTCAGCGTTGGCAATCCCCCAGCGAATCATCCAGCGGGGCAAGACATATCGCGGAATTAGATTGATATCAGAGCCTCGCGCAGTGATAACAACCGGGCGTCGTAAGCGGCGCCCCATCCAAACGGCAGCCACCCCATCCGGATAGAAATAATGCGCGTCGATGACGTCGAAATTCGCGCCCTTTGCGAGCATTCGCCGAACGAAACCGATTGTCCCAGCAGCCAAGAGGGCCGGACGAACCGACAACCCGACCTGTGGAATCACCGGAAAGCGTGGATGGTAGACGGTGAGACCATACCGCATTTCTAGCCTGTCGACCCGGGCATACCGGGCCCAGCCGCCGAAGCACCGACCCGCCGACGGGAAATAGGGCACTGGGGCGACTATAACACTTTCCACCTCGCCGCTTGCAACAAGATGCCGCAATCGATTTTCGACGAACACGCCGTGGTCCGGCTGCTGGGAGTTTGGGAACAGCGTCGTAAACGTCAATAGCCTCAGCGGTCGCTGGTTAGAAGACACCAAGCACATCGCGAGGTAACTGGCAGAGGGGCACGCCACCGGCAGCGCTACAATCCACCGCTGCGGGCATCGATTTCATCGCCTAACCTGAAGCAGTGACGATCGGTAGCGCGTCGATACCGGCCATTCGAACGGGCTTTAGTGGACTATGGCTTATAGGTGACGACGGTTGAAGAAATTGTCAATAAAGAACGCACGCATCCGATCGACGTCGAGCGTCGCGACAAGGCGGCAACGCCGGTTGCTGCGGCGGATTTCGCGTCGCACCAGCAGTAATAGGCAGCGCACGACCGAGAAGACCCTCAGAAATCGACCTTAACGCAACCGAAAAATTGTCGAACAGCATATTCGAGTGAAAGAATTCGTGTATATTGGAGCGGATCCGCGACGCGGTTTAATCGAAAAATCCGGCGCGAAACGGCGATCTCCCCAGGCAGCACCGCATCTCGGTATCGTGAGCCCAGATACGCGGGCCAATCGCCCGCCCGACGAGAAAATCTCAGCCGATAGGTGTAACGACGCAGCCACGGCGGGCGGATATAGGTCATGCAATCAGAAAGCCGACGTGAAAGCGGCAGTGGTCCGCTGAAATCATGTCCGTAAATGGAGCGATAGCCGGCGAGCCGACTGTCGACGCGCCGGATCAGCTCGGCTTCGTAAGCCCCATGGTTCTTCCAACATAACGGAATTGCACTCGCATGCTCGGTGATCGATCGTTCAAGGAACGGCATCGCAGTGAACCCGTATCGATTGGCGATGCTGTCGACCTTGCCGTTCCACGCGCGGCAACGAAAGCTGTGGTAAAGCCATTCGATGGCGGGGCGAGACAACTGCGATTCGTCACTCCCTAGGACGTCCATCACCTTCCTTTCCAGTCCGCGATAATAACTCCCAACGTCGAACGCCGCCGTGCAGGCGGCCGGATTGAACTGGCTGTAGAAACTCCACAATAGCTCTTTAATCGTGTATCCGCGATTGGGGAGATAAAAAAAGTTGCGAAATATCTCACCGCCTCCGCCATGAATTGCGATCGTGCCGCCAAGAACTCGACGCGCCATCTCTTCAGTCTCGGCGCCGTTATGGAAAATGCCGGCATACCCGTAGCCATCGGTCGCGAGAAAGTTGCTGTGTGCGGTTTCGAGAAATTCTTTGGGCGGAATGGTGGGGCGGTCGTCCTTGTCGATGGCGTCGATTGGCAAGCCCTCTCCCCGGGCGATCTCTACTGCGAGATGCACATCGCGCTCCGCTGCCCGGCCATAGACGTAGAGACTGGGCTTGATGCCGTGGCGGCGCAAAAAGGCTAGTATAAGGCGCGAATCATACCCGCCGGAGAGAGCGCAACGCACCCGGTCGCCAAAGCTGCGCGCGACAACGCTGAAATAGCGGTCGAGCAGCGCAATGCTATCCCTGAGCGAGGCGTCGTGGCTGGGCGAGGCGAACACCCGCGTTACCCGTAATGTCGGGCGAACGATTTCCAACCCACGCTGGCCGACGACGATGGTCGCCTGGATCGGAGCGAGCTTCACCTCGTTAAACAGCGTTTCGTCACCGGATACGACGCCGTTGAAGACATACTCGCAGGCGCTCTGCTGCGAGAGGGTCAGGCAGCTGAGGACCGAAGAAATCGCGTAAAAGGAGGAGCAGACGATACGCGCCTCGAGGTTGTAAAACAGGTGATAGCCGCCTAACGCGTCGAGCTTGATCTCCGTCCGCCCGTCTTTCTTTAAGACCGCGGCGTACTGACCAATGATCTTCTCACCTGTGCGCGAGGCGCCTTCATACAGCGCAGCGACATCGACCAGGCCGCCGCCTTCGCAGAGGCAGGTGCCGCAAACGAATCCAAAATCGCCGTTTGGGTAGCGCTTCAGATTTACTGATCTGCTCTCGAGCTTAGGGTAAGCGGCGAAGAGGTATTTTTCTTCCTTCACGATTTCGGGAGGGGCAAAGCCGAGCTCGGCAAAAGCCCTCTCCAACCGCGTCACCTCTACTGCTCGGTCCTCGTTCGGATGCGCGCAAACAAGAAAGAAGCCCCCCATAAGCGGCGACCCGCTATGCGCCGAATCTGTCGTCGCCCGACTTTTCGGTACGATAGTTCACCGCTTCCGCACTAACACCTAAGTGTCATCAAGTCTTGAGCCTCTGCAGCTCTCTTGAAGCCGGCCCGATGGCATTTCCTTGGTACATCGCTCTTCGTCTCGTTGGCAGCCACTAGTTCGATCAATGGCCACGGAGCTTGTTTCACAACTTTGCGGGCAAGTTTAGCGGACCTTTCACCACGTGGTAGACCCGCTTGGAAGTACGGAAGAGCGCCGTGTCAGGGTCGACCAGACGCCGGAACAGCGCCTCGGACTGCTCCCAGAAATGATACTTCACCATGTCACCCGGAGCGCGCATGACGTAATCCAGCATGTATCGCGCTAACTCGTGTCGCGTGTTGACCCGACCATTGTCGGCGTATCTCGGTACGGTCGGCGAGAACCCACTGTTCAGACTTTCTAGGCTATGCAGAGTCGTCTTCATGAAATTGCCGATAAGCAGATCGTCGAACACCTCGTAGCGGACCGCCGTCATCAGCGAGGTCCGAGGCACCTCGAAGGTGATCCCGATCGTCCCTTTGCTTGGGTTAACGATAATCTCGTGATCACGGCCACCCACACGAAATCGCAGAAAGCCGATATGATCGCGCAACAGCTTCTTGCGCAGAAAGTACGCCGTCAACTCAGCTACATCCTCGCGCGTCAGCTGATCGTTCCAGTTGTCGCCGAAGGCCGACGGCGACAGCACGATCGGCTCGCTTTCGGGGGGGTCGATCGGCGTGACCTGCTGACGCTCAACGTCATAGTGAATGAAGGCCGGAAGGTACTCGATGTCCTTTGCGGCAAAGCCATCCGCGTAGGCCCAAAGCGGCGTCGTGTATTGTTGCGCCCAGATGCTATCTTCCCGTTGATAGCGGTGGAAGGAGCTGAACGGTACCACATGCGTTGCGCCATAGAGGCGCGCGTAGCGTTCGGTTGCGACGCCGGGTGGCCGCTTCTCGGCACAGCGGGGGAACTTCCACTGTCCATCCTCAGTATAGACGTTGATCATGTCCGCGTCGCCGTAGCCGTTGAGCCTCAGCAGCCATTTGATTTTGTAGTCCTTCGCCACCCGCTGGACGAACCCTTGCCAGCCGTGGTTACTTGTATCGTTGGTGTTCATCACCAGCACGCTTTTGACGTCGATCAGGAGCACCGCGTCCTGGAAATAATCCGGGATGCACATCACCTTGATGTGCGGCGACAACTTCTGCCAACGTCGATCGGGAAGGACACGCACATTGAAGCCTTGTCCGACCAGGTCGTCTCGGATGCGTGAACCAGAATGGTTCGGCAGCAGGATTGTGTGCTTGCCGAACTCGGATAACGAATCACCGTTTAGATGATCGGGATGACCGTGTGAGAACCAAGCATAGCTGCAGCGCCGGATGTTTTCGAGCTGCGCGGCAGGGATTTGATGGGACATCCCCCAGCTGCCAAAAAAGGCGCTGCCCTTGATCCAGGGATCGGTGGTCAGGATAGGGTCACCGTCGAAACAGGTGACCGTGGCATTACCGATTGTCTCGAAACCGATCACGGCATCTCCTCATCAGCGACGCACTTCAAAGCCCATCCGGCGATCTCCCCAGCGGGTCCCGTCGGTGCCTCGATGGACTCCGATAACGTGCCGACCCTTATACGACAATTCCGTTAAGTAGGGCAGAATCTCAACCCACGCCCGGAATACTGGATCAAATTAGAGCACTGTTTCCTAACGGCGCTACAAGTTCGCGGGTCGCGCGTTTGAACCGATGGCAAGGGCATCACGGGATCCGCCACCCGTGACAGCCAGTCGTCGCAACAGTCGCGGGGGGTTTCGCTGGCAACGCAGCGCAAAAGTTCGCTCGCCGAGATATCACCACCGGTGCTGGCTGTTTGGTTCTGGGCCACCCTTGGGGCTCGTCCGAGGGCGAGCAGCGCGAGACTTATTCCATAATTTCGGCCAGTCGCAAGTAGTCTTCCGCGGCCTAACGTCGATCTTGTTTTCGCAGCCGGGTAAAACGGCGATATGCTTCACCCACCACCAGACGGCCGATGCCATCTCTCAGATACTCCGAGCCGCGTTGATTCCTTCGCGCCGCAACTGTTCTTCACTGTGATGTGCCGCCTCCCTGTTCACACGGCGCTGAACAGCCTGTACCCGCATGGATCGTCCGACAAGTATGAATGTCCCGCGACGACGAGAAGCAGCATTATGTTCGTCCTGGCAGAGCCCGATGTTCCGCATCTCGACAGGTCGGTTAAGATCGAGTTCTGCTGGTTAGTTCCCTTGCCCGACATGCGCGGTCTTGTTTTCGACCAAGGTCTGAACAGCCCCTGACAACATCAGCACTTCGGCGACTCGATGGGCCATCGCGACGCTGCCCACATCGGTGAAGTGCACTGAATCCGCATAATGCTTCGCATCGGCCGGGATTGTTTCCTCGCCCCTAACGAGCAATGTCTAATGGGTCCTGGCCACCTCGCGGATGACCTGATTGTAATGAGCGAATGCCGTGATTAAGTCATCGATCGCCATATAGGGCATGTAATAGAGGCTCGAGGCAGCGGCTTCCTTCCGTTCTTCCGGAGATTGCTCTGCACGCAAACGCGGCGCAAACGTTACCGTCACGACGACCTTGGCAACGTTCGCACTGGCGGTGACCAGGTTCATTCTTCAAGATCGTCGAACCCCGGGGCGCTGCGCTGTGAGCAGACGTCGATCGAATCCCCGCCCAGCGCTCGGACGCACGCGATTTGGCTGGGGCCCGCAGGATTTTGCAATTCAGATGTGCGTCCGTTGCAGCAAGGCGCAACGAGGCGGTAACCTCAAACAGCTCCTTCGAGAGGTGTCGTGATGGCAACGGGCACGAGGTGGACCGAAACGGCGATCGAGTTGGCCGGGGTGAAGCTGCATCTCGCGCGCGCCGGCAGCGGGCGCCCGCTTCTGGTGCTGCATCATGACATCGGCAGTCCGGAGCGGCTCGACTTTTACGATGAGTTGGCCAACCGCTTCGATGTTCTCGTTCCGCATCATCCGGGCTATGGCAAATCCGAGCGGCCGCTATGGCTGCGCAGTGTCCGCGATGTCGCTGTTATGTATCAATCGATGTTGTCCGATCTCGCGGTGGACCACGTCTCGCTGATCGGGCTCGGCTTTGGCGGTTGGATCGCCGCCGAGATGGTGACGATGGCGCCGCGCGATTTCCACCGGCTGATCCTGGTCGGGGCGATGGGTTTAAAGCCGCCAGAGGGAGACATCTTTGACCAGGCGATCGTGAGCTATCTCGATTACGCGAGAGCAGGCTTTCACGATCAAGCGGCTTTCGCCAAGATCTATGGCGATGTGTCGACGGATCAGTTGGTCGAGTGGGACCTCTGCCGCGAGATGTGCTTCCGGATTGCGTGGAAGCCGTACATGTACAGTCAGACCTTGCCCCACTTGTTGGGTGGAGTGCGCAGCCCGGCGCTCGTGGTTTGGGGTGACGATGATAAGGTGGTCCCGAAAAGCGCGGGTGAACGCTACGCGGCGCTGTTGCCGAAGGCGCGTTTTGAGACTGTGCGCTCAGCCGGGCATTGCGTCGAGATGGAGCGGCCGGGCGAGCTCGCCCGGCTGGTCAGCGGCTTCATCGAAGAGAATTAGCGGATCGACCGGGCCGCGCTCGGCCCAAGGAGGAAGCCATGCATGTGATGTATTTCACCGAGCAGCCGATGTCCGCGTATCCCGCCAAGATCGGGCTCGAATTCGGCGCCACCGCGCTGATGTTTTCCAACAAGTATTTCGATCCGGTAGCCGGCAGCCGGCTCTACAACGAATACCTCGAGCAATACATCTACGCCGAGGAGATGGGTGTGGAAGGCTTCATGCTGAACGAACACCACAACGCCCCATTCTGTATGCAGGCAAAGTGCAACATTTTTGCCTCGATCCTCGCCGCGGTGACGAAAAAGGCGAAAATCGTCTTGCTAGGGAACCCACTGCCTTTGGCCGAGAACCCGGTGCGTCTCGCCGAAGAGCTGGCGATGATCGACATGATTTCAAAAGGGCGCCTCGTGTCCGGCTTTGTGCGTGGCGGCGGTCAAGAACAGCTAGCGACTGGTGTCAGCCCGGCCTACAACCGCGAACGCTTCGAGGAAGCGCACGATCTGGTGGTCGCGGCGTGGACCCGCCAGGGACCATTCCGCTGGGAAGGGACCCATTACCAGCACCGAGTCGTCAACCCGTGGGCGGTACCGTTGCAAAAGCCCTATCCGCGGGTATGGATTCCCGGGGTGTTGAGCAAGGAGACGATCGTATGGGCTGCCAAGCAGCGCTATCCCTATATTGCGCTCAACACCTCGATCGAAGCGACCAAAAGCATCTGGAACATCTATGATCAGGTGGCGGCCGAGACCGGCTACACCGCGGGCCCCGAGAACCGCGGCTATCTACAGCAAGTTCATGTCTCCGACAGTGAAGAGAAGGCGGAAAAGAACGCCCGCCAATTCCTGTGGATGCAAGGTGAATTTACTGGTTTAGCGCATCCGGTATGGTCGAGCCCTTCGGGCTATTTCTCGCCCGAGCATCGCCGCCAATTTGTCGAGTTCGCCGTTGGGCGGGCAGAGAGCCCGCGCGGACGGCCGACATTCGAAAAGCAGGTCGCGGACGGGCGGGTTATCTACGGAACGCCCGACACGGTCATTCCGAAACTGCGCCGAGTTCTCGAAGAGACGCGCCCGAGCATTTATGGCCTTTGGGGTAACGACGGCTCGGTCAGCCCCGAAGACGCCAAGACCTGCATCCGCCTGCTGGGCCAGGAGGTGATGCCCGCGATGCGCGAGATCGGTAAGGAATTGGGCCTCCAAGACCCGTTCGAAGCGAGTGCTCCGGTGCACCTGCGCTATTCGACCGACCTCAAAGCGATGCCGCAAGCGGCCGAATAGGCCCCGCAGCGGACGGCTTGCGCCACCCGCCTAGCAAAAAGGCGTCAGAGTCATCTCGCTCTGACGCCTTTTCCCGTTTGGGGCTCTTGCAATGCGATCGGGCAAAATGTTCACTGCTCCCGTAGAGCGCACGATGGATGCGCAAGGGAGGGTCGCCATGAAATCAGCTTTATCGTGGCCGCAGCGGGTGCTGCTCGCAGGGATGGTCGCGAGTCTCGGCGCCGCGCCATGGCCGCTCCAGGCGCAACAGCCGGCGGTTAATCCGGCGCCGCCGCCGATGCCCTCTATTCCCCCAGCGGCGCAGCCCGGCGCGGGGCTGGGTTCGGCGGCGCAGCCAGCGCCTCCGTCCTGGGCGGCGGGCCGGCCGGAAGCCGAGGAGGCGCTGAAGCTCGCACCGGTGCAGCCGCCGCCGATCGCCACTCTCGCCGACAAGCTACCCGTGGCCAAGCTGAAGCTTCCGAAGAACTTCAACCTGGAGGTGTACGCTGCCGGCCTGACCAATGCGCGCTCGCTGCGCATCGGTGACAGGGGGACCGTTTTCGTCAGCACCCGGCTTCTCGACCGGATCTATGCGATCACTGACAAGAACGGCAGGAAGGAGGTCAAGACGCTGCTCACCGGCTTGTACCGGCCGAACGGCATCGCCCTTCACAACGGAACCCTCTACATCGCCGAACTGAGTAAGATTTCGAAGATCGACAATATCGAAGATCAGCTCGACAATCCGCCGGCGCCGACCGTCATCTACGACGATCTGCCCAAGGACGAGCCGCACGGTTGGAAATTTCTGACCGTCGGGCCCGACAACAAGCTCTATTTTAATATCGGCGCGCCATGCAATATCTGCATGCCGTCGCCGGCGCACGCTCAAATCCGACGGATCAATCTCGACGGCAGCGGCGCTGAGGTCGTGGCGCGCGGCACTCGCCAGATCGTCGGCATGGACTGGCACCCGGTGCTCAAGCAACTCTATTTTACTGAGAACCAGCGCGACTGGCTGTCGGAGGACCTCCCCGAGGACAAGCTCAACCGGCTGACTCGGCCGGGCAAGGACAATTTTGGCTATCCTTATTGCGGCGGTGGCAACGTCCTCGATCCGCAATTCGGCTGGGGCCACAGCTGCAGCGAGTTCACGCCGCCGGTTGCGCGGTTAGGGCCGCATTCGGCGCCGCTGGGAATGCGCTTTTACACCGGCACCATGTTCCCGCGCGAGTACCACGACGCGATCTTCATCGCGCGGCACGGCTCATGGAACCGCACCAAGAAGTTCGGCGGCGACATCGTCGTGGCCAAGCTCAACCCTGACGGCACGGTCAAATCCGTCGAGCCGTTCATCACCGGGTTCCTCGAGAATAATAGCTACATCGGACGGCCGGTCGATTTGGAGATCATGAAGGACGGCTCGATGCTGATCTCCGACGACTGGAACGGCGCTGCGTACCGTCTGACCTACGGTCCGCAGCGCATCAGCATGCGCCACTGACCGGTGCGATGCGCTTTGGCGCCGGCCGCGCCAGCGGCTTCGCCGTGATGATGGCGGCAGGGGGGTGGCCCTGCGCCGCCGCCCCGCCGGAGCGGCTCGAACCCTGTCTCGCCTGTCACGGTGCCGATGGCCAATCGGAAACCCCGGAGGTGCCCTCACTCGGGGCGCAGCCTTCGCCCTACTCGCTGATCCAGTTATTTATGTTTCGCGAGCGGCTCCGCATCGCGGAGCCGATGAACACGATGATCAAGGGGTGGAGCGATACCGATCTGCAACAGACGGCTGATTTTATCGCCACCCTGCCGGCACCGAAGCCGCCCGCCGATCCCGGCGACGGGGTCCGCCTCGAGCAGGCAGGGGCCGTCATCTTACAGAACCACTGCAATGTCTGTCACCGTCCCGACTTCTCCGGGCAGGAAAATGTGCCGCGACTGGCCGACCAAAGAGAAGATTATCTGGTGAAGACTCTACGCGAGTATAAGAGCGGCGCCCGTCGCGGTTATGACGCGACGATGGCCGAAATATTGCAGCCGATCGACGACGCGCAGATCGCGGCGCTCGCCTATTACCTCGTGCACATGCGTTGAGCTGGATCAGAATAGGTCCGGATCGAGATTTAACACGGTACCGCCCCCGACAATGCCTGGCAAATAACCCGGCGCCAGAGCCAAGAAATGCTCGGCATAAAACCGTGCGGTGACAAGCTTGGCGGAGAGGAAGCTCGTATCGTCCCCAGCCTCGGCACATCGGCGTTCGGCCCCGAGTGCCTGCCGTGCTGTCAGCCAGCCCGCGCATATGGTGCCGAGGAGCTGGAGATACGGCACCGACCCGGCCGCAGCCAAC
>Ga0310915_10002116_pt1 | contig 10478 bp, 5 predicted proteins | sample GREbulkMGAN111_FD_202508 | JGI IMG/M metagenome (GOLD analysis project Ga0310915, IMG submission 202508) | Lab enrichment of tropical soil microbial communities from Luquillo Experimental Forest, Puerto Rico - GRE.bulkMG.AN111 | ecosystem: Environmental > Terrestrial > Soil > Tropical forest >...
GGCGTCGACGCATCGCAAACCACCGGCGACACGGTCGCTTTGACCTATCCCAGCGGCATCGGATTGACCACCACGGTGAAGTTCCGGTGGAACGGCAACGGCGTCGAGCTGATCGGTAACGCTCGCGGCTGAGTGGGCCGGCTAATCGGGAACCGTCGTCGCCGCCGAAACGAGTCGGGGTTAGGGCTGGCCAGCGCTGCCGTCGCCGCTGGATGTGATGGCTGAGCGGGCGGCGCCGTCGACGTGACCCGAGTTACCTGGCCGCCCTGGCCACCGGTACTGCCGAGATCGCCGGCCGTGGTCGCCGCACCACCGGCCCCACCGTCACGACCATTACCCGTTACCCGTGGTTGCCCGCGGCACCCGTCAGCCCGTTGCGACCGAGTAATCCGCCTCCCCCGCCGGGGCCGCCCCCGCCGCCATTACCGCCAGGAGTGCCGTGACCGCCGTTACCGCCGACGCCGCCGTCCCCGCCCGCACTGCCCAGCCCATAGGCGAAGCCGCCCTGGCCGCCGGGCCCGCCGGCACCGCCCAAGCCGGTCGTGCTGTTCCCGCCAGCCCCGCCGGCCCCGCCATCGCCGGCTGAGAACAAGAAATACGCCCGGTCGGTGCCGCCCTCCCCGCCGCGCCCGCCGGCACCGCCGGCACCGGTGGTGCCGGTCCCGCCGGCACCGCCGACGCCGCCGATCCCGCCTACGCCGCCCAGCCAGCCACCGGCACCGCCGTGCCCGCCGGTACCGCCCTTTCCGCCGGTGGTGCCGTTGGTGCCGGCCCCGCCGGCACCGCCCTTCCCGCCATTACCGATCAGACCGGCATTGCCGCCCCGCCCACCTGCCTGACCGGCAGCCCCGGACCCACCGTCACCGCCGTTGCCGACCAACAGCCCGCCCGGCCCACCGGCCTGCCCGGTACCCGGCGCACCGTTGGTGCCGCTGCCGATCAGCGGACGCCCCCCCAACAACAACTCGAAGGGCCGGTTGATCACACCCAGGACGCCCTGGTTCGGGTTCGCGGCCGCCACGCCTTGCAGCGGCGACGCGTTGGCCGCCTCGGCGGCCGCATATTTCAACCCACCGCCGCTCAACGTCTGCACAAACTCCTCATGAAACTTCGCCACCTGCGCGCTCAGCGCCTGATACTCCGCGCCATGGGCGCCAAACACGGCCGAGATCGCCGCCGACACCTCGTCGCCGGCCGCGGCCGCCACCGACGTTGTCGACGGGGCGGCCGCCAGATTGGCCGACCTAAGCGCCGACCCGATCCCGGCCAAATCCTGGGACGTGGTGGCGAAAACATCAGGCGAAGCGATCACGAACGAGGACATCTGCGGGCTCCCGTCACTAGGGCATCACAAGGGCACGGCGAGGGACTCAGAGGAAATTCTTACGACAATTCCGGTACATTACGCGCGCCCGCTCATATTTTCACCGCAACTTCGCAACTTGGATCGATCCAGGTTCAGCGGGACACCGCGGACGTCGATTCGGTTTCCATCGCGTAAACACCTCGGGCACAAAAGGATACGGGCGGTCAACGCGCGTGGCGAGAGTCACTGACCGCGTTTAGCATGCCTGCGTGAACTGCGTCCTAACTGTAGTTAAACACCAGCCGACAAAACACCATTCGGCAAATGTCTAAAAATAGAACCGATGTTACGACCCGATACAGCTCAGTTTGTACGCGCCCAATAAGCCGCCGGTGCTTTCCCGGGCTCACCGTATCGGCATGGAGTCAAAGAAACCTTTAGACGAGGCTACGAATCTCAGCGCCGCGATGGCTGCCGCTACCACCTGTCGTGAGTCAGTCACGGGTGCCGTGAGTGCCGCCGGGTGCAGTGCCTAGGTCGCCTCGGCGCAAGGCACGCTGACGGCGTTGCCGACGGTGGCGCAGTTGCCCCGGCTCGCCGGTGCTCCTGTTGTCGCTTCCGGGGCCGTCGTGGCCACCCCCGGCCAGCGACGCCGGTGTCAGCCGGTGCTAGCTGTCCTGACTGGGAGCGCCGAAACTGGTCGATACGAAGCCCGCGCAGCAATCACAATGTGCACATTCGTTCGTCAGGCGTGCCTACCGACACACCGCCGAATTATCGCGAAGCCGAGCGGACTACCCCCGGGCCCAGGAAACAAGCCGGTGCCGGCCGCAGCAAATTCTAGGCGCAGACTCGCTCAGCTACGCCGCCCACCCTTCAGGTCGCCGCGCGCACAGCCGGGGGACCCTGCCGCTATGAGTCTGGCCTACAACTCGCTGCGCGTTCACCGGCGCGAGCAAGCGGCGTCAGCCACTCACCTCTAGCGGCAAGGAGAACGTTCCAGCGCCGCCAGTCACCAAAAGCACCCAACGGCCATTAGAAGGCAGGCGTACCTCTATTTCGAAGAAAGCGAATCCGATCTCACCGCCGGCGGCGGCGTCCGGCAGCTCGAACTCGATGTTCAGCGGCTCGTCATCCGTCGGTGGCCTGATCTCCACATCGACTAGCCGGACCGGACAATCGGTCTCCGCCTGCGTCAGCACCACAAGCACAAACTGAGCTATCCGCTCGGGCCCGACCCGAAACCCGGACAGCACGCCGCCCGACACGCAGAGCTTGTTATCCACCACCGAAGCCGCTTCGGCGAGGAAAGCCCCAGTAATCACGTCGCCGAAGTTACCGGGTCGCCGGCCCGTCGGACGCACCGAGTCGTGTCGGACACCTCCCCTACAGTTGCTGCTGTGTTCATCACCGGCGACAGCATCGTCTACAGCGCGTCGGATCTGGCGGCTGCGGCCCGGTGCGAGTACGCCCTGTTAAGGGATTTCGACGCGAAACTCGGTTGGGGCCCCGTCGTTTCCGTCGAAGACGAGTTGCTCGCGCGAACGGCCGCTCTGGGCACCGAGCACGAACGGCGCCGACTCGACAAACTGCGCGACGAGTTCGGGGACGCCATTGCGGTCATCGGCCGTCCGGCATACACGCCCGCCGGGCTGGCGGCGGCCGCCGAGGCGACGCGGCGCGCCATCGCCGACCGCGCCCCGGTGGTGTATCAGGCCGCGATGTTCGACGGCCGCTTCGTTGGGTTCGCCGACTTCCTGGTTCTCGACGGCGAGCACTACCGCGTCACCGACACCAAGCTGGCGCGCTCGCCCAAGGTCACCGCGTTGTTGCAGCTGGCCGCATACGCCGACGCGTTGGCCGGCTCGGGTGTCCCGGTGGCGCCCGAGGCCGAGTTAGAGCTGGGCGACGGCACCGTCGTGCGCTACCGGGTCGACGACCTGATCCCGGTTTACCGTTCCCAGCGAGCGCTTTTGGAGCGCCTGCTCGACGAGCACCACGCCGCGGGATCCGCGGTGCGCTGGGAAGACGAGGGGGTCGCAGCGTGTTTTCGTTGCCCGCTGTGCGCCGAGCAGTTGCGCGCGACCGACGACCTGCTGTTGGTCGCCGGCATGCGAGTGACCCAGCGGGACAAGCTAATCGACGCCGGAATCACGACTGTCGCCGAGCTTGCCGACCATACCGGGCCGGTGCCGGATCTGGCGCCCAGCACTCTCGGGAAACTGACCGCGCAGGCCACACTGCAAGTCCGCCAACGCGATACCGGCGTTCCGCAGTTCGAGATCGTCGACCCGCAGCCGCTGACACTGCTGCCCGATCCGGACCCCGGTGACCTGTTCTTCGACTTCGAAGGCGACCCGTTGTGGACGGCCGACGGCCGCGACTGGGGACTGGAATATCTGTTCGGCGTCCTGGAAGCCGGCGGGAACTTTCACCCGCTGTGGGCGCACAACCGAGTGGAGGAACGCAAGGCGCTCATCGATTTCCTGGCTATGGTGGCCAAGCGGCGCAAACGCCGTCCCAACATGCACATCTACCACTACGCGCCCTACGAAAAGACCGCGCTGCTCAGGCTCGCCGGGCGATACGGGGTCGGTGAGGACGAGGTCGACGAACTGCTGCGCAGCGGAACGCTCGTTGACCTGTACCCCTTGGTGCGCAAGAGCATTCGCGTGGGCGCCGAGTCGTTCGGCCTCAAGGCGCTCGAGCCGCTCTACATGGGCGCGCAGCTGCGCGCCGGTGACGTGACCACGGCCACCGAGTCGATCACCTCCTACGCGCGCTTCTGCGAACTGCAGGACGCCGGCCGCTTCGACGAGGTCGCATCCGTGCTCAAGGAGGTCGAGGACTACAACCACTACGACTGCCGGTCCACTCGAGAACTGCGCAACTGGCTGATGCTGCGCGCCTACGAGGCTGGCGTCGTACCCGTTGGCGCCCAACCGGTTCCGGAGGGCAACACCGTCGAGGACCGTGACCGGCTGGCGAAGACGCTCTCGACATTCACCGGCGAGGCCGGCATAGGCCATCGCACGACGGAGCAGACGGCGGTGGCGCTGGTGGCCGCGGCGCGCGGCTACCACCGGCGCGAGGACAAACCCTTCTGGTGGGCGCATTTCGACCGGCTGAACTTCCCCGTCGACGAATGGGCCTACGACACGGACGTTTTCATCGCCGAAACGGCGTCGGTCGACGTCGGATGGCACACCCCTCCCCGCGCCCGCAAGCCGCAGCGACGGGTGCGGCTGCGCGGGGAGCTGGCCCGCGGCGGCCTGGTGACCGACGTCTTCGCGCTCTACGAGCCCCCGGCCCCGGCGAGCATGACCGACAATCCCGACCGGCGGGCGGCCGGCCGCGCCGAACTGATCGAGGCCGACGATCCGGCGGTACCCACCGAAGTGGTGATCGTCGAGCGGGTTGGCGGTGACGGCAACGCGTTTCACCAGCTGCCGTTCGCGCTCACCCCCGGGCCGCCCGTTCCCACGGCGGCGCTGCGGGAGTCGATCGAATCGACCGCCGCGGCCTTGGCCGCCGGCTTGCCGCAACTGCCGCGCAGCGCCCTAATGGACATCCTGGTGCGCCGCGCGCCCCGCACGCACAGCGGCGGCCCGCTACCGCGCGGCACCCACGCCACCGCCGACATCACCGCCGCCGTGCTGGACCTGGACTCGTCGTACCTGGCTGTGCATGGGCCGCCGGGTACCGGCAAGACGCACACCGCCGCCCGGGTGATCGGGCAACTGGTCACCGACCACTGCTGGCGCATTGGTGTCGTGGCGCAATCGCACGCCACGGTGGAAAACCTGTTGGACTGCGTGATCGACGCCGGGCTGGATCCGGCGCGAGTCGCGAAGAAGCGCTACGACCACGACGCGCCGCGCTGGCAGGAGATCGACGCCAGCCAGTACGACGCCTTCATCTCCGACGGCGACGGCTGCGTGATCGGCGGCACAGCATGGGATTTCGCCAACGCCAACCGGGTGCCGCCGGGCAGCCTGGATCTGCTGGTGATCGACGAGGCGGGCCAGTTCTGCCTGGCCAACACCATCGCCGTCGCACCGGCGGCCGCCAACCTGTTGCTGCTCGGCGACCCCCAGCAGCTGCCGCAGGTCAGTCAGGGAACGCATCCGGAACCGGTCGACGCGTCCGCGCTGGATTGGCTGGTGGACGGCCAGCGCACGCTGCCCGACGAACGCGGCTACTTCCTGGACCGCTCGTATCGAATGCATCCGGCGGTCTGCGCCGCGGTATCCGCGCTGTCCTACGAGGGCAGGCTGCAGTCGCACACCCAGTGCACCGCCGCGCGGCGCGTCGACGGGTATCGACCCGGCGTGCACGTGATTTCCGTTGCCCACCAAGGCAACTCCACCGAAAGCCCGGAAGAGGCGGACGCGATCGCCGTCGAGATCGGGCGGCTGCTCGGCACGCCGTGGACCGACGAGCACGGCACCCGGCCATTGGCCGCCTCCGATGTGCTGGTGCTGGCCCCCTACAACGCCCAGGTGAAGCTGGTGCGTGCGCGGTTGAGCTCCGCCGGGCTCGGCGGGGTCCGGGTGGGAACCGTCGACAAGTTCCAGGGTGGGCAGGCGCCTGTGGTCTTCATCTCGATGACGGCTTCGTCGGCCGACGCGGTGCCGCGCGGAATCTCGTTCCTGCTCAACAGGAACCGGCTGAATGTGGCCGTCAGCCGCGCACAGTACGCGGCGGTGATCGTGCGCTCGCAGTCGCTGACCGAATACCTCCCGGCCACGCCCGCGGGCCTGATCGACCTGGGCGCGTTTCTCGCGCTGACGGACTATCCCGACGAGTGCCGACCGTAGCCGGTGGGATCGTCCGCGCTCGGTGACGCTATCGGGCGAAAGCGCTTTTTATCGTCCACATGGGAGCCGTTGTGGGCGAAGCCAAGCAGGCCGTCCCACGAGTCGACCGGGTCGCTATGCCAATCGTCGGCGGGCGCCCGGCGCGGCTGGGCGAACCGCTCCTCCAGCGGCTCGGCACGCGGCGGCGGCCCGGCGTCCGGTTCACGAAGAAGTATCACCTCGACGTAGTCGTCATCGTCATAGCCATCATCGACTAAGTCGCCATCCGCAGGAGCAGACGAATTGCGGCCGCCGCCTTTTCGACCGAGAGCCGAAGGGAACCCCACGAGGAACAGCGCCGCGGTGATCCCGAACAACGCGATGAACGCCGGCAACAGCACCGACTGCGACATCGCGGCCGAAAACGGCGCGCGCAGGAACTCGGGCAGCTGCAACGTCACATCGCCCTCGCCAGCCGCCACGCTGGGAAGCTGCCGCGGCATCTCGCCGGCGATCCGCGACGTCATGAACGCGGCCATGGCGGCGCTGCCCAGCACGGCTCCGAGCTGGCGGATCGTGTTGTACACCGCGGACCCCGCGCCGGCCAAGTGCGGGGGCAGGTTACGGGTGGCGGTGGCCGTCAAGGGCGACCACACGAACGCCATCCCGACGCCCACGGCAAAGAAGGGCAAGACCAGCCGCCAGATCGGCGTACCCGGCGCCATCTCGAACGCGAGCCACGTCAGCCCGATCGCCAGCACCGAAAAGCCGAACCCGACGACGGGCCGCGGATGGTATCGGTCGACGATCCTGCCGACGAATGGCGCGAACACAGCGTTGGCCACCGCCATCGGCGCGATCAACAGGGCCGAGCGTAGCGGCGAGAGGCCGCAGGCCGCCTGCGCGTAGAAGGGCAGCGGCACCATCATCGCCGTCGCCGCGAACGAGACGACGGCCACCCCGACGTTGCACAGGCCGAAGTCCCGGTCACGGAAAATGTCCAACGGAACCAGCGGCTCGCCCGTGTTGAGTGACTGCCAGCAGACGAACACCGACATGAAGCCCGTGCCGGCGACGATTATCGCCCAGATCCAGGGCTGCCAGTGTGCGGCCGGGCCCTGTTGCAGGCCGAAGACGATCAGAAACATGCCCACCCCGGACAGCGCGACACCGACCAGGTCGAACCGGTGCGCCTGGGTGGGCAGCACCGGGATCAGCCAGACGGCCAGCGCCAGCCCGACGATGCCGATCGGGATGTTGACGAAGAAAATCCACCGCCAGCCCAGCCCGCCGACCAGCGCGCCGCCGGCCAACGGCCCCACCAGGCTGGCGACGCCCGCCGTCGTACCCCACACGCTCGCCGCAACACCGCGCCGCTGCGCCGGAAAGATCCGGGTGATCGTCGTCAAGGTCTGCGGGGTGAGCAGCCCGGCACCGACACCCTGCACGACCCGCGCGGTGATCAGCATCGCGGCGCCGCCCGACAGCCCACACCACAACGACGCGGCGGTGAACACCACCAGACCGATCAGGTAGAGGTTTTTCGGGCCGAACCGGTCACCGAGCCGCCCCGCCACCAGCAACACCACCGCATACCCCAGCAGGTAGGCGCTGGTCACCCACACCACGGCGTCGTACCCGATGTGCAAATCGGCCTTGATGGTCGGGTTGGCGATAGCGACGATGGTCGAGTCGACCATGATCATGAAGAAGCCGATCATCATCGCCCAGAGCGCGTTCCAGGGGTTCGGCGAGAAGTTCCGACGCTTCGCGAAGTGGGCGCCACTCGCCGCCGCGCCCCGGGTCCCCCCGGGCGACCTGGGCGTCGCCCTGGTCATGTACCCACCTCGTTTCAGCTCGCGACGACTGCGGCCGGCCACTCGGCCCTATGCGCTCAACCCGGCATACCCCCGACGAACGTCCCGAATCGTCGCCGATCTGTATCCAGCGTGCATTATTCCGGGTGCGGCGATCGGCCGCGCGGGCGCGTTAGCCTGAAGGGACGCCATTAGCAGGAGAGGCAATATGCGGCCCCGACGGAACAAAGACATGACCAAGCCGGAGCAGACGCGGGCCACCGAGGGTGGCCGGCCCAAAGCATCCACCCGGGCATTGGCGCAGGTCATCGAGCGCAGCTCCCGGGTGCACGGCCCCGCCGCGCGGGCCTACGTGGACCGGTTGCGACGGACACACCCGGGCGCCAGCCCCGCCGAGATCGACGCCAAGCTGGAAAAACGCTACCTGGCCGCGCTGACGACGAGCGGTGCCGCGGTGGGTTCGGCCGCGACATTCCCCGGCGTCGGGACGTTCACCGCGTTCACGGCGGGCGCGGGGGAAACCGTCTTCTTCGTCGAGGCCACCGCGTTGTTCGTGCTGGCGAAGGCCGTGGTGTACAACATCCCGACCGACCACCGGGAACGGCGCCGCGCCCTGGTGCTTGCCGTCCTGGTCGGCGACGACAGCAGGCGCGCCCTCGGCGAACTGATCGGTCCGGCCCGGACCAATGGCGGTTGGCTGGCCGAAGGCATGGCCTCGCTGCCGTTGTCGACGCTGGGGCGGTTCAACGCCCGGATGCTCAAGTACTTCGTCAAGCGGTATGCCGTGCGACGCGGCGCCCTGATGTTCGGCAAGATGCTGCCCGTCGGCATCGGGGCCGTGGTCGGCGGCGCCGGCAACCGGATGGTGGGCAAAAAGATCGTCCGCAACGCCCGCCAGGCGTTCGGCGCCCCGCCGACGCGCTGGCCAAGCACGCTGCACCTGTTGCCGCCGATTCACGAAGCGGGCTAAACCGCCCAACCCGGTCACCCTCGCGAATTGCCGAGGAAAGGTTAGCCTTTATGGGGCGGAAACGTTCCAGGACCGCCGCGGGTGTCACGTGCCCCGCCAAACCGGGGCGCAGAGAGGCGCAGGCGCCGCGCGTTGGCGCGTACAGGCCTGCAGGACAAAGGAATTGAGGCGACAGCGGCCGTGAGCAACACAAGTTCACCATTCGGGCAAAACGAATGGCTGGTCGAGGAGATGTACCGCAAGTTCCGCGACGACCCCTCGTCGGTCGATCCGAGCTGGCACGAGTTCCTGGTTGATTACAACCCCGAGCCCACCACCGAAGCGGCCCCGAGTACTGGTGACGGGCACGCCGCCGCCCCGCAAGCGACGAAGGCCACGGCGGCCCAGCCACCCGCCGCCGCGCCCTCCCCGCCCGCTCAGACGCCCGCCGCGGTGGGCAACGGCGCGCCGGCGCCCGCCACGGCGCCACCGGCCAAGGCCGCCGCTCCGCCGCCCGCCGAAGGCGACGAGTTGCAGGTGCTGCGCGGCGCCGCCGCGGCCGTCGTCAAGAACATGTCCGCGTCGCTGGACGTGCCGACGGCCACCAGCGTGCGGGCCATTCCGGCCAAGCTCATGATCGACAACCGGATCGTCATCAACAACCAGCTCAAGCGCACCCGCGGCGGCAAGATCTCCTTCACCCACTTGTTGGGCTACGCGCTGGTGCAGGCCGTCAAGAAGTTCCCGAACATGAACCGGCATTACACCGATGTCGACGGCAAGCCCACCGCTGTCACTCCGGCGCACACCAATCTCGGCCTGGCCATCGACCTGCAGGGCAAAGACGGCAAGCGCTCCCTGGTGGTGGCCGGCATCAAGCGTTGCGACGAGCTGCGATTCGCCGAATTCGTCTCCGCCTACGAAGACATCGTCCGGCGGGCGCGCGACGGCAAGCTGACCGCCGAAGACTTTGCCGGCGTGACGATTTCGCTGACCAACCCCGGCACCATCGGCACCGTGCACTCGGTGCCACGGCTGATGGCCGGCCAGGGCGCCATCATCGGCGTCGGCGCCATGGAATACCCGGCCGAGTTTCAGGGCGCCAGCGCGGAGCGCATCGCCGAGCTGGGCATCGGCAAGCTGATCACCCTGACCTCGACCTACGACCACCGCATCATCCAGGGCGCGGAATCCGGCGACTTCCTGCGCACCATCCACGAAATGCTGCTCTCGGATACCTTCTGGGACGAGATCTTCCGCGAGCTGGGCAATCCGTACCTGCCGGTGCGCTGGAGCACCGACAACCCGGACTCGATCGTCGACAAGAACGCCCGCGTCATGGAGTTGATCGCGGCCTACCGCAACCGCGGGCATCTGATGGCCGACATCGACCCGCTGCGCTTGGACAGCACCAGGTTCCGCAGCCACCCCGACCTCGAGGTGCTGACCCACGGCCTGACGCTGTGGGATCTGGATCGGGTGTTCAAGGTCAACGGCTTCGCCGGCTGCGAGTACAAGAAGCTGCGCGACGTGCTGGGCATCCTGCGCGACGCCTACTGCCGCCACATCGGCGTCGAGTACACCCACATCCTCGACCCCGAGCAGCA
>Ga0310915_10002117_pt1 | contig 10475 bp, 15 predicted proteins | sample GREbulkMGAN111_FD_202508 | JGI IMG/M metagenome (GOLD analysis project Ga0310915, IMG submission 202508) | Lab enrichment of tropical soil microbial communities from Luquillo Experimental Forest, Puerto Rico - GRE.bulkMG.AN111 | ecosystem: Environmental > Terrestrial > Soil > Tropical forest >...
ATGGCGGCGGCGCCGATGAGGCAAATAAGCTGAACGCGGCGCAGCATGAGCCCAGTTGGGATACTCATGCCGGGAATTGTCGCCTATCTGAATGCAATCCGCCAGGCGTTCTTGAATGCGGGCCAGGGCTTGAGGGGATAGCGCCGGTATATTCCGTAGTGCAGCAGGAGACGTTGCAGGAACAGCACGTTGTCGCCTCCCATTCTCGGTATCCACCAACGCCAAGCCGGCGCGATGGTTCCGATCTTTTCTGAGTCGGCCGCATCAGTCGAGAAAATATGCGGCCGTGGCCCAGTCGATTGATATCAGGCGGCTCCTGCGCGAGCGTGGTCAATACGGCCGGCCGGGAGTACTCAACTCAAACCCGGGACAATCTCCCGACCGGCCGGGCCTTGCGGAACGAGTGCGGCTGAAAACTGCGAACACCGGGCGGAAACTCAAGCCCGCGCAATACCCTTAGAAGCAGTATGTTTCGCTTTGATGACGCCGACGCGACATTCCAGCGTTGAAAGCTGGCCGCGGCGCCGTTTTCAGGGGGAATCGAGGCGCCACGGCCACCAGGGCGTCAGATGGCGGCCGCGATCGTTCCGCGGCACTCTCCCAAGCCGATGGTTGCAAAGCCTTCGCGGGCGCAGCGCGCCCGCATGATGACGCTGTCGCCGTCTTCGAGGAAACGGCGCGTCTCGCCGGAGGCGAGTTCAACCGGCCGTCGCCCGCCGGCCGAGATCTCGAGCAAGCTGCCGAGCCCGCCGTCTCCGGGCGCCGAGATCGTGCCGGTGCCGAACAGATCGCCCGGGCGCAGATTGCAGCCGCCGCTGCTGTGATGAGCCACGAGCTGGGCCACGGTCCAGTAGAGATGGCGTGCGTTGCCGACGGATAGCCGCTGCGGGGGAAGCGCTTTCGACTTGAGACCCGGCGTGAGCAAAAACACCTCGAGCTCGATGTCGAGGGCGCCCGTGGCCTGGTCCGCAGCGTCTAGGAGATGGGGCAGAGGAGCTGGATCCCCCGCCGGCCGCGCCGCCTGCGCCGTCCGAAACGGCGCCAGCGCTTCGGGAGTGACGACCCACGGCGAGATGGTGGTGAGAAAGCTTTTACCGAGGAATGGGCCCAGCGGCTGGTATTCCCACGCCTGAATGTCGCGCGCGGACCAATCGTTGAGCAGGCAGAATCCCGCGATGTGGCTCGCCGCGTCCGCGATGGCGATCGGCGTGCCCAGCTCGTTGCCGGGGCCGATCCAAACGCCGAGCTCGAGCTCGTAGTCGAGACTGCGGCAGGGCCCGAAGCTTGGGTTCGTTTCGGTCGACCCTTTGCGTTGGCCGTTCGGGCGGCGCAGCGTGGCGCCGGACACGGCGATGGAGGAGGCGCGCCCGTGATAGCCAATCGGCACGTATTTGTAGTTGGGCAGCAGCGGATTGTCGGGGCGGAACAACTTGCCCGCGTTGGTGGCGTGGTGAATGCCGGCGAAGAAGTCGGTGTAGTCGCCGATCGCGGCCGGAAGCTCGAGGCGGCAATCGTCGGCGCGGTGAATGAGGCGCGATCGCAGCGCTTCGACCTTGGCGCGCTCGCGGCCATCGGCATCGAGAATGTCGCCGAGACGGCGGCGGAGCGCGACGCGTGCCTCGCGGCCGAGCGCGAACAGCGGGTTGAGCGTCGCGCCGCGAGCGGCCTCGGCGGCGCGTGCCGCTACCCCATCGAACAAGCCGAGCTCGAGCGCCGCGGCGAGATCGAAGATGTCGTCCCCGATCGCGACGCCGCCGCGGGCAGCGCCGCCCGGCGGGGTGAAGACGCAGAGCGGCAGGTTCTGGATCGGAAAGTCGGCGTGCTGATGGGCCGAGGCGACCCAGCTGCGCCGCGCGGGTGAATGGGTCTCGTCGATCATGGCTAGATCTTTTCGCGCTGCCTCAGAGCGGCAGTCGGGATTGTTACTTGATGAACCGGTTCGTATAGAGATCGTCCGCGACTTATGTCCTGAGTCCTTCGCGAGAATTCCTGCAGGTTACCGAGATGCCATCGGACACCAAATTGCACGTGATTCCAAGCACCGATCTCCAGCGCTTCGCAAGCGCGCTGTTCCACGCGGCGGGTGTTGCGCCGCCCATGGCGGATGAATGGGCGAAGTCGTTGGTGTGGGCGAATCTGCGGGGCGTTGATTCGCATGGGGTGTTGCGGATCCCGGGCTACATCGAACGGCTGAACACCAAGGCCATCAACCCCGCCCCCGACATGCGGGTGGAACAGCGCTCAGGCGCGGTCGCGGTTTTGGAGGCGGATCGCGCGCCGGGAGCGGTTGCCATGGCAAGGGCTATGGAAGAGGCGATCGCGCGGGCGCGCGAAGTCCATGTCGGCTGGTGCGCCGCGCGCAACATCACCCACGCGGGCGCCGTCGGCTACTTCGCGCTGCAGGCCGCGAACACGGGGATGGCCGGCATCGTGATGTCGGCGTCGGGACCGATGATGGCCTACCATCTCGGGTACCAGGACACGGCCGGACACAAACGGACACCGGACCCTTGCTTTGTGCCCATGGCATCGGCATATCTAGCACGTTGTCCGGGCTTGTCCTAGACAGACCAAGACACGCGCAGACAGCCAATTTTGTTACCTATGCGTTACCTCGGAAGGACATCATCAACCCATGCGACCGCTCACCGACATCGCCATCCACAACCTCAGACCAGGCAGTAAGCAATACGAGAAGCCGGACAGCGCTGCTCGCGGCTTGCGCGTCGTCGTGCATCCGACCGGCCGCAAGAGCTTCGTCGTGCGCGCAACGCCACCGGCCGGACACGCAAGCTCACCTTGACCCCCGGCATCACGCTCGCCGCCGCCCGCAAGCTCGCTGGCGATGCGCTCTTGGAGGTGGCGCAGGGCCGCGACCCGGCCGCCGCCAAGCAGGCGACCAGGCGCAGCGCCGCCGCCAAGACCGGCGACACCATCGAGCGGTGGGCGAACGCGTTCGTCACGCGCTACGCCAAGAAGAAGACGCGGCCGAATAGCTGGCGGCAGACCGAGCACGTCCTCAACAACATCGTGCTGCCCGCGTGGAAGGGCCGCACTGTCCACGACATCAAGCGTAAGGATGTGCGCGAGTTGCTGGAAGACCTCGCCGAGACCAAGCCCATCATGGCGAATCGGACGCACGGGGTGCTGAGCAAGTTCTTCAAGTGGTTGATGACCAAGCTCGACGACGCTGATTTCGTTTCCCCCGTCATCGGCGTCGAGCGTCCGGCTGAAGAGCACGTGGGCGAGCGCGTGCTCAACGACGACGAGATCGTCAAGCTATGGGCGGCCTGCGATGCGCTCGGCGGCCGGGAAGGCGCTTGCGTCAAGCTACTGCTACTTACCGGCCAACGACGGAGCGAGATTTCGCACCTCAAGTGGGGCGAGGTCGGCAACGACGTGCTGGAATTGCCAGCCCCGCGCATGAAGGGCAAGCGCGCGCACATGGTGCCGCTGGCGGCGCAGGCCGCCGCCATCATCGCCGACATGCCGAAGCTCGTGCCGCAGGTGCCTAAGCCGGACGGTTGCGTCTTCGGTGAATCGCCGGTCGGACACTTCCATAGAATCAGGGACCGGCTCGACGAGCACATGGGCGACATCCCGAAGTGGGTCATACGCGACATCCGGCGCTCGGTCGCGTCCGGCATGGCGCGGATCGGCATCGCGGTGCCGGTGGTCGAGAAGATCCTCGCGCACCGCAAGGGCACCTTCGCGGGCATCGTCGGCGTCTACCAGAAGTACGGATTCCTGCCCGAGATGACGGTCGCCATGCAGCGGTGGGGCGATCACGTCGAGCGGCTGGTCACCGCCCGCGACGCTAAAATCGTGAAGCTCCGAAAACGTTAACAAGCGGGCAGCGGGGTGCGCTCAACACTCGCCAGCCCTCGCCCGACCATGGGAGTGGGCCCCATTGGCCAAGCTTGCGAGTAAGTCTAGCGCAGTCGCCCTGATTTCGCTGTCCAAGGCCCGCGCGTTGTTCCCCGACAATATTGCGTGGGAAATTGCGTGGGAAAAGCTAGTGCACGGGATGGCAGCGAGAGGCGTGCCCTATTCGCCCGACGATCCCGATCTCGGCGAGCTTTGGAGGAAACTGAGCCGGGGCAACCCGGACATAACCCTCCCGCCGCGTTTCGAAGGGGATCGGGTGGAATTTTACATCAAGGGCGTTCGCCGCAGGATCGGTCCGATCCAGATTGGGCTTAAGGCTGTGGTCGCGTTGCAGCCCAAGGACGCGCGCGTGCCGCGGCCCGATACACAAGAAAAGCCCCGCCGCATTTCACCGGAAATGTGGATTCTAACGGAGATCGCGCGGCTGAAAAAAGAAGGCAAGATTTCCAACGGCATCAGTAAGACAGAACTCGCGAGGGATTTCCTCGAACCCAGAATGCGCGAGGCCACCAAGGATCCCTCGACCCGGCTCAAAGCGCTCCGCTGGCGCACCATCGTGAATATGCTTGCAAACAAGCCCGGGCTCTGGCCGATCTCAGCCATCGAATAACCCCGGACGCACAAACGCACGCACAAACGCACATTTTGGAGTCTCGCAATGTGCGTCGTGGCGGTGTTCGCTGCCCCTCATCGCAAAAGTGATGACGAGGGCGGACATGACAGACACCAACACAGCGGGCACGACACAGCCGAAGAAGAAGAAGCGCAACAAGCGGCGCGTGTCATGGCGGCACTATGCCGAGGCTCGCGGCGTTTCTGTCCGGACGCTCGATAGGTGGGCGGCGGCAGGCATCATTCCGACGCCCGGGTACATCCGAAAGCGAAAATACATCGATCCCGAGACCGAGCCGCGACGCGACGCTGACGCGGCCTGAGCCGGGTCCGTCTCGGCTGCGCCGCCCCCGGCGGCCAAGGCGGTCCACACAGTGGGGTAACCAACGCGAAAGCGGCGGGCTGAAAAGGCCCGCCGCCTCTGAAATCCAACACCGGCTTTGCAGAGCCGAGGAAAGGCACGTCTATGCAGTCATATATACAGGGCGCAGGCCCAAGACAACCCCCGCGATCCACCGCAAGCCCCACAACTTGAAGGTCAGCAAACGGATCAGCGAGTTGGAAAGATCCTTGCACTCGCTCTGCGAGTACTACCTGCAAGGAGAAAACGATCTCTGGACCATCGAAACGATGGGAGAGACCGCGGCGGAACTCATGGCGCTGCTGAAAAAGAGCGCGGCATGAGCAAGCCCCGACGAAGGACTTGGCGCGAAGCCGAGCTTAGGGAGGCCATCCGCGTTGGCTTACCGTACGACCGCAGCGACTACGTCGTGTACGAGGACACGATCAAGCGCGGCACCAAGATCGAGATCGAGAGCGTCGTCACCAACATCGGTCACTACCTCGACAACATCCTCAAGCGACGGGGGCGGGCATGACCGACCACCTTCGCTTCGTCCGCGACCACCAACTGCGCGATCTGACTGAGCGACTCGACGGAGCGCTCACCACGCTGACGTTGTGCGAGCCCGTCAGCGTCCCCGAGAGCGACGATCTCGTCGCTCTCATCAACCGGAACGGCATCATCCGCATCGAAAACGCGATCACGGAAGCCGTCGCCTTCTTGCACGAAATGCGAATGAAAGGAATCCACAATGACAGATGATAACGGCGATTGGATCAACGACGCGGGGACACAACAAAGGGAATTCGACACGCTCCCGGCGGACATCTACCGCGTGCGCGCGAAGGTAAAGCCGGGCGGTGTCGTCGATCCGCTATGCGTGGCCAAGAACGGCTACACCGAGCACCTCAAGATTGAGAACACCGTCATCGAGGGACCTTACAAAGGTGCGAAGATCTTTGATTACGTCACCCTCCGATACAGCAAGGGCGGTGACGATCCGGATGTGCCAGCACTCACGGCACAGCAGATCGACAACTATGAAACCGCCGTAGAGATCGGACGCGTGAGGTTGCGCGCCATCGTCGACAGCGCCCATGGGCTTCGTCACAAGGATGACAGCGATCAGGCAAAAGCGACCCGACGCGCGATTGCACAGGACCTTTTGCGCGTCAGCGGTCTAACTTATTGGGCACACGTCGACATCGAAAAAGGCCGCAACGGCTATAAAGACAGCAACCGCATCGACCGCATTGTCACGGTCGATGATGACGATTGGCCGGGCAAGAAAGCACAACGCGGCCTAGTCCCGCGCGACAAAGACCTCAACGACGACATTCCTTGCTGAGAAGGAGGACGGAAGCGAGAGCCCCGCCCACCAAGTTGGTGCCCTCGCTTCCGTGACGACACGAGCAAATGACCGATGCGCTCGCGCCGATTGCCGAGAAGATTAAGCGGTACGTCCGGCTTTTAGCCAGCAACCGCGACGGCGAGGTCACAGCCGCAGCGCGTGCGCTCAATAAAACCCTACAGAACGCCAGTCTCGACATGCACGCACTCGCCGACAGCATCGGATCCGCCAACGGCAAGAAATTTTCCGAAGAAGAAGCACGCCAAATTTACTTCCGCGGCGTCGAAGACGGCAAGCGTCAAGCCGAGCGCGAGGCTGGTCCGATATTTCACGGCGTAGGGGACGACGAGCCAAGCTGGCACGAGATCGCGGTCAAGTGCGCAGCACATCCGCGGCTGATGCACAGCGATAGCGAGCGAAAGTTCGTACACGACATGGTGCACAGAACCGTCCACGGCGGCGAGCCGACGCAGAAGCAAGCAGCCTGGCTGCGAAAAATCTACGCGAGGACACAACGATGACCGATGTCCTCGCTCTACGCCAGCAGCTACGCGAAAGCGGCTACTGCCCGATTCCGCTCTACGGCAAGGAACCGCCGATCTACGGCAAGAACAACAAGCACAAGGGGCTCGACGGCTGGCAGACGCTCAACGACATCACCCCCGAACAAATCGAGCTATGGTCGAAGCTTTGGCCGGACGCACAGAACACCGGCATCCTCACGCAGCGAGTGCCGACGCTTGACCTCGATATCCTCAACGAAGAGGCCGCAGAAGGGTGTGAAAACTACACGCATGAGCAATACGAAGATCGCGGATCCTTTCTCGTGCGCATCGGCAAAGCGCCAAAACGCGCGATTCTCTTTCGAACCGACGAGCCATTCGCCAAAATCGTCATCAACCTGAGTGCCGCCAACGGCAACAGCGAAAAGATCGAATTCCTATGTGATGGCCAGCAGGTCGTCGTCGACGGAATCCACCCCGACACACAACAGCCCTACGACTGGTTTGGCGGGCAACCCGGACCCATCAGCCGCGACGATCTGCCCTACATCCGCGAACAGGAGGCGCGCGTGCTCGTCGACGCCCTAGTCGACTTACTGGTGCGCGACTTCGGCTATACCCGCGCCGCTGAGCGGCCGAAGAAAGCCGGCGGCAACGGCGTCGGCGCCCCCGCCGATTGGCAATATCTCACCGACAACATCCAAGCCGGTCGCGAGCTACATGACTCGCTGCGCGACCTCGCCGCCAAGCTCATCACCGCCGGCATGGCAGCAGGCGCTGCCGTCAACTATCTGCGCGCGCTGCTGACCGGCTCAGCCGCCCCGCGCGACAAGCGCTGGCAAGAGCGCTACGACGACATCCCGCGCCTGGTCCGGGGCGCCGAAGAGCTTAAGGAGGAAAAGGAAGAACAAGCCAGACAGGCAGCACAAGCAGCAGCGGCAACACAGGCCGCACAGGCGCGTCCGCCGTCAACGCTTGAGCAAACGCTCGAAGTGTTCGACCGCTGGCTCATTCTCAAGGATCACACGCCGATCTATGCCGTGCTCGGCGCGCTTGCCGCCAATCTCCTACCAGGTGATCCGGTTTGGCTTGGGTTGGTCGGGCCACCGTCGAGCGCCAAGACCGAAATCCTCAATTCCACATCACTGGTACCGAACGTCGTACAAGCCTCGACCCTGACAGCGCCCGGATTGCTCTCGGGCGTGCCAAGGCGCCAACAAACGGCGACCGCCAAAGGCGGCCTGCTACGACAGATCGGTAGCTTCGGAATCATCGTACTCAAGGATTTCGGCTCGATCCTAAGCATGCGACCGGATCTCAAAGCCGAACTGCTGGCAGCCTTACGCGAGATTTACGACGGCGCTTGGACTCGCCACATCGGCAGCGATGGCGGCCGAACGCTCACTTGGAAGGGTAAGGTCGGGCTCTTGTTTGGCTCGACCGGCGTCATCGACGTTCACTATAGCGTCTTCGGCGCCATGGGCGACCGTTTCTTGCTCAACCGCTTGGCCCCCATCGGCAAGGGCCAATTCGAGCACGCTCTCAAACATGTCGGCACAGGCGCCGCCCAAATGCGCAAGGAGCTAGCCGAGGCCGTTGCCAATCTGTTTGCCGGCCTAGGCAACCAGCCGCAACCGATGATCGATGCAGACGAAATCTACCGGCTGGACCGGACGCTCGCATTGGTGGTCAAGCTACGCGGCAGCGTCGAGCGCGACCGCATCAAGCGCGAAATCGAGGCCGTCCACGGCGCCGAAGGGCCGGCGCGCATCGGACTCATGCTGGAACGGCTGCTCGCCGGTCTTTCCCTCATCGGCGTCGACCGGGAAACGGCGCTCGAAGTGGTAGAAACCGTCGCCATGGATTCCGTGCCGCCGCTGCGCCGCAAGGCGTACGAATGCTTGGCGCTGGCCCATCCAAGAAGCATCAGCACCACCGCCGTCGCCAAGGGCGTCAAGCTGCCGACCAACACCGTCCGTCGCGGGCTCGAAGACCTCGCGGCATACGCGGTAGCAGAACGGTTATCTCAGGGGCAGGGAAAGGCCGATTTATGGAGACTTCTGTGATCCTGACGAGGGGGGCATCCGCGTTATACACAATCGCTGGAGAGTGCACAGGAGAAGTTACTTATAACTTCTCCTTCTCCAGAGAGAGAATAAACGCGGGTACACCCTCTTGGGGGTGCAAAAAGCCCAACAAAATTGGGCATTTCTTTCACGCCACCTACTGTTCTCCACGGCGCCGTGAAAGGGGGCAGCACATCACATGAATCAGAAGCTCAGCAATCCCGCGACCTCTGCCGTCGACGCCTTTGTTAATCAGGTGCGGACACCGTCGCTCGAAGGGGCGGGGGGTGGAAGGCTTATCTTCGCCATTGACGCGACCGCGAGCCGACAGCCGACCTGGGACACCGCCTGCCAGCTACAGGTGGACATGTTTCAGGAGGCGGCGGCAATCGGCGGGCTTGAGGTGCAGTTGGTCTATTATCGCGGGTCAGGCGAATGCCGAGCCTCACGTTGGGTGTCGCAGCCCTATCACTTGGCGGGGTTGATGGAGCGGATTCACTGCCGCATGGGACAGACGCAGATCGTCCGTATCCTAGAGCATGCCCGGCGCGAGGCTGAGCGCACGAAGGTTGCTGCCTTGGTATTCATCGGCGACGCCAACGAGGACTTGCTCGACGAGGTGGCACGCGAGGCGGCTGCCTTGGGGCGTGCAGGGGTGCCGGCCTTTGTCTTTCAGGAAGGCAGCGACGAGCAGGTCGAGCAGGTCTTCCGCGAGATCGCCATGCTCACGCATGGGGCTTATGGCCGCTTCGATACCGGCGCGGCGGCTCAGCTACGCGAGCTTCTGCGTGCGGTCGCGGCCTTTGCTGCCGGTGGATTGAAGGCGCTGGCCAGTCGCAGTGATACCACGACACAGAAGTTGCTCGCGCAGTTGAAGCGATAGGGGTTAGGCCGCGCGAGGCGGATTCGTCCGTTTGAGCGCGGCGACCGGATCCGGCTCAAACCTTGAGAGACTGGCTTGGAGCATCTTCTGCAAGAGCTTGGCGGCGGCATAATCGCCTGCAATGCTGTCGTCGCCGCGAGCGATGATGGACGTGATGTCGCGAGTATTGATCCAGCACGGCGGCGATTGCCACGGTCGCAAGCGCAGGGCGTTCATCTGGCAATGATAGGCAGCGCTATCGGCGGCTTCCTGCCATCCGTCCTCTGCGAGCGCGCGCTCAATCTGCATGCGGTCGCTCGGCTCTTTGCTGTTGCGCATGGTCGCGATGCAGCGTTCGAGCGCATCACGGTCAATCCGTTTCATCGAAGCCGTCCTCGAGCCTCATTTGCTCGTAATACGATGTCGGCTGTGGTCGCTTCGGATTGTTGGGTTGCCTTGACTGAGGGCAGATCCGAAGCCGGGCGGAGAGTGCCACGAGGTTCCGGTTCGCCTTCTCCCACTTCGCCAGCCAGCCGGCGCGGGTGTCCTCGCGCTGTAGCTCGCGCACGGCTCGCTCGGCAAGTGCCGCGCTCTCGCAATATTGGGTGAGGAGGGAAAGATCCGACTTGCGGAAGTGGTCGGCCTTTTCGGCCATGACGATGCGGATAAATTCGGCCTTCGCCGCCTCCGACAGGCTTTCGGGCGGTTTCAAGCGCTGGGGAACCGAGGCGACGGTGATTGGCCCCCACTGAGTGGGCCAGGTGGAATGTTAGTTTAAGGCTGGCCGTTGCGCCAGCGTGGCCGGTGGAGCCGGTTGGCGTAGCGCAGCCGGCCACGCGGCGAAGGCAGG
>Ga0310915_10002120_pt1 | contig 10468 bp, 10 predicted proteins | sample GREbulkMGAN111_FD_202508 | JGI IMG/M metagenome (GOLD analysis project Ga0310915, IMG submission 202508) | Lab enrichment of tropical soil microbial communities from Luquillo Experimental Forest, Puerto Rico - GRE.bulkMG.AN111 | ecosystem: Environmental > Terrestrial > Soil > Tropical forest >...
TAAGTTCAGCGGTCAGGCGCTGCAAACCGGCACCAACTTCGGAAACCATCCGGCGCAAGCGCTGAATTTCACTTTTGGTCTCACCGTCCTCGGTCACTTCGGCGAGGTAGGCGGATTGCAATTCGACCGCGTTTAAATTGTTTCGAATATCATGGCTGAGTTGCCGAACAAACTTGACGATATCCGGCCACGGCACGGCGGGCGAATCGCTTTCTCTTGGTCGAGAAGAGGTCGACATAGTTCAGCCCGACATCGAGCAAAACCTATTCCGCGATGGAAAATTTGTCCTCGGACGGATTTTCACCCTTCGAAACCCGCACATGTGCATCATTGCTGGCGAGGTGTTGCAGCGCGTGAAAAACATCCTCCGGGTCAGCGTCGAGCGCCCGCGCGATTTCCTCTGCTGTCCTTTCCGAACCTCGCGAAAGTTTCGCGCGAACAGCCGCTTGCCGTTGGAGCAGTCGCGTCGCTGCTTTCTTTCCGGCTTCGACTCCGGGTTGATGGTAGGCGTTGATGTTCACGAGCGAGCCGTAAAATCCTACCGCACGTTCATAAAGCGCGATCAACGCGCCGATGCTGAAGGCATCCGCTTCCGCAATGCTGACGGTAATTGATTCGCGTCCTTTCTCATAAAGCGCGGCCCGCGTCCCGCGAAGAAAACCGTGTAAATAATCGCCGCTCGTCACGCCCGGCTCGACTTCAAACGCCTTCTGATGCCGATCTTTTGTGACTTCGATGAACGTGACAAAGAAATTTAGAACGCCGTCGCGCAGCTGCTGCACGTAAGCGTGCTGATCGGTTGAGCCTTTGTTTCCGTAAACGGCAATTCCCTGATTCACGACTTTGCCGTCGAGATCTTTCTCTTTGCCTAACGATTCCATCACCAGTTGCTGAAGATAGCGGCTGAAAAGGAGTAAGCGGTCCTTGTAAGGCAACACCACCATGTCTTTGTCGCCGCGGCCGTTGCCGGAATAAAACCACATTAACGCCAGCAGCATCGCGGCATTTTGATGAAAATCATTCGCCCGCGTCCGCTCGTCCATCGCCGCGGCCCCCGCGAGGAAATTATCGATGTCGAAACCTTCCAGCGCCATGGGTACGAGGCCGACCGCGCTCATCACCGATGTGCGGCCGCCAACCCAATCCCACATTGGGAAACGCGCTAACCAATCATTTTTCTCGGCGTGCTTGTCGAGATCGCTGCCCGCGCCGGTGATCGCGACTGCGTGTTTCGAAAAGTCCAGGTCAGCTGCTTTAAAGCGTGCTTCGGCTTCGAGCAAGCCATTGTGCGTTTCTTTCGTGCCGCCCGATTTCGAAATGACAACCACGAGCGTGCGCGCCAGGTCCTTGTCGATTTTAGCGAATGCGCGATCGAATCCATCGGGATCGCTGTTGTCGAAGAAATAAATGTCCATCGGATCCGTGGCTGTTCCGAGTGCATCGGCGATAAACTGCGGCCCCAGCGCCGAGCCGCCGATCCCGATCGAGAGAACGTGCTGAAATCTCTCGTCGCGACCACCCTTGATATTTCCGCTGTGGACATTGGCTGCGAATTTCTTGATCGCCGCTTTTGTCTTTTCAATCTCGCTGCGCAATTCAGCATTGGGTGCGAGCTTAAGATTGCGCAGCCAGTAATGGCCAACCATGCGCTTCTCGTCCCGGTTCGCGATTCCACCCGCTTCTAAATCGCGCATTGCCGCGAAGGCTTGGTCGATCTTCGACGCCATTTTGTCGAAGAAATCGTCCGGAAATTTCATCCGACTGATGTCGATCGAAAAACCGACGTCGTCGTAGCGCAAAAAATATTGCTGGAATCGCTGCCAAAGCGATGAGGAGGCCATTTACAAGAATAATGAAGCCAGCGAACCGCGTGTGCCAAGCGGAAGGTTTCGCAGCAGCAGCGACTTGCGTGGGCGAAATGGGAGTTGTAGGGCCGATCACTCTGACCGGTTAGGAGTTTTGCAGGTCAATTTTCTATCTTGGAGACTTGCCCGGCGTTTCTTCTTTCGGCGCGACTTCGTACTCTGGTTTGGGCACGCCCATCAGCCAATGGTCGAACCAACCGACAATATTTTGCAATCGCTCGACCCGATGCCACGGACCTCCCGATCTCGACAACTCGTGCGATTCGTTCGGAAACCGCACCATCACGGTCGGAATTCTTCGGAACTTCAGTGCGCGGAACATTTGCTCGCCACCTGCGCCTGGCGGTGTTCGATAATCGGCTTCGCCCACAATGAACATCATCGGCGTCTTCACCTCTTTGATGTAGGTGATTGGCGACCGCGCTTTGAAATCTTCTTCCTGCTCGAACGGTGGCCCTTTGAACCACGCGGGCTGAAACAGGGTGAAGTCGGCCGAGTACCACCAATCGGTCCAGCTGGCGATGTCGCGTTGTGTGACAGCTGCGGCAAAACGCGGCGTGTGCCCGACAACCCAATTGGTCAATAATCCGCCGCCGCTTCCGCCGGTGACACCGAGTTTCTTATCATCGATGTAGCCCCGTTTGATCAATTCATCCACCCCGGCCATCAGGTCCTTAAAGTCATCGCCGGGGTAACGGTACTGAATCACGTTGCCAAAATCCTGGCCGTAGGTTGTGCTTCCTCGGGGATTTGGAAAGAGGACGACGTAGCCTTTCGCCGCCATCCACTGGAATTCATGGAAGAACAAGCAGCCGTAGGCGACGTGCGGACCTCCGTGAATGTTGAGAATGAGCGGATACTTCTTCGTCGGGCTGAAGTCCGGCGGTTTCTGCACCCAGGCTTGAATCGTTTTGCCGTCGAAACTTTTGTAGGAAATCTCCTCCGGCTCGGTCAGAGTCAGTTTGGAAAAAAGCTCTTTGTTAACGTCAGTGAGTTGTTTCGGCTGCGCGCTGGCCGATTGCCGATCTAACACGAAAAGATCGTTGATTCGCGTCGGCGTCGAAATCGTGTAAACGAGCTTTGAGGTGTCGCTCGAAGCGCGGAACCGCATTACGTCTTGATTCCCGCTGACCAGGTCGGTGACGGCGCCGGTCTCAACGTCAAATAATGCGAGGATCGCTTTGCCTTCCTTGCTGTAGATTTCAATCAAACTTTTCCCATCCGCGGTCCAGATTGGTGGGCTGCGTCCTCCTGCGCGCGGAGCGGCGTTGTCTCCGATCAAGGAATTACCAACGTCGAAATCAAATTTCTCCGTCAGGTTTCGCGGCTTGGTTTTTGGTGTCAGATCGAGAACCCAAAGATCAGGTTGGGAGTAGGAATTGATCGGCTGCGTCACGGACGCGACGAACGCGAGTTGCTTGCCGTTCGGGCTAAGAGACAGCTCGCCCACTTCCATGTCGATCGCGTTGATCTTAGTTAGCGTACCGCCGCTCGCGCTGATCGAATACAGCTCGCTTTTTGGCCGCTCATAATACGGCTCGTCAACGTGCAGCGAAACGAAATAAATCTGCGCGCCATCTTTGGACCAAATCATGTTGCCTTCGTCGAACCGGCCGAAGGTCAGTTGTTTCGGCTGAACCTTTTCATCGGCGTTGCGCGGCGACGAAATTGTCCAGATGTGCGATGGACGTTTGGGATCCTCGTAACCCTCGTTGTCTTGGCGATAAATTGCACGCGTGATCACACGGACGTCACTTTCGTGTTCTGATTCGGCTTCAGCCTTCTTCGTTGCTTGATCGGATGGACTCTTCGCGCTTTTTACCGCTGGACTCCTTGAGGATTCCGGGGAAACACCTGGCGCCGTCGCGCCAACCGCTTTCTGTGATTCTTCTTCCTTTTTCTTTTTCTGCTTTTCCAAGTCTTCTGTGTTCGTGTCGCTGGTAAACGCGATCGTTTTTCCGTCAGGCGACCAAACCGGATTGCCAGCGCCTTTTGGTAAATCGGTAAACGAAAAGGAATCGCCGCCCGCCATTGGCAAGATCGACAATTGCGATGGCTCCGGTTTGCCGTCCTTTTCGGTCGCGCGAACGAAAAGCAAAAATTTACCGTCCGGCGACCAGCGCGGCGTCGAATCGTGGTCGCCTTTGGTTAATTGATGAGGTTCTTCGCCGCCGGCAGCCGACACGGACCAGATCGACGTGTTGTAGCCTTCTTTTTTTTCATTCACCGTCACGCGCACAAAAGCGACGCGCGATCCATCCGGCGAAACCTGCGGGTCGCCGATCCAGACAAAATCCCAAAGATCTTTTTCGGTGATGTTCCGTTTTTGGGCGAAAGAATGCGGAACAAAAAGGCCCAGCAACAGAGCGAGCGAAAGAAGCGTGCGCATAGATCTCGATCTTAATAGATAGAGAGACCGCCTCCCCTGCCAAGCCGAAGCTTCGCAAAACGATTTACGATCTCTCTGGATTAGTGTCGCAGCAATCGCCTCAACAGGCCTTGGACTTAGCATGCTTTTTCCGTTGGCCCCGATCTCCAAATTCCAAGCTGCTCGTCCTCCAAGCTCGGACCTACATGTGCTCGATCACGTTGTCGCCGAATTGCGAACATTTGATTTCGGTCGCGCCGTCCATTAGCCGCGCGAAATCGTAAGTCACGCGCTTGCTTGCGATCGCGCCCTTCAGTCCTTTGATGATGAGATCGGCCGCTTCGCTCCAGCCCATGTAACGGAACATCATTTCCCCGGAAAGAATCACCGACCCCGGATTCACTTTATCCTGGTTCGCGTACTTTGGCGCGGTGCCGTGGGTCGCCTCGAAGACGGCGTGACCCGTAATATAATTAATGTTGCCACCGGGCGCGATTCCGATTCCGCCGACTTGGGCGGCTAGCGCGTCGCTTAAGTAATCGCCGTTCAAATTCAATGTCGCGATGACATCGAAATCTTCCGGTCGCGTCAGCACCTGCTGTAACGTGATGTCCGCGATCGCGTCCTTGATCACGATTCCGGCGCCAGGTTTGCCCATTGGAATTTTGCACCACGGCCCGCCGTGGAGCTCTTCCGCGCCAAAATAACTTTTCGCAACCTCATAGCCCCAATCACGAAACGCGCCCTCGGTGAATTTCATGATGTTGCCCTTGTGCACCAGCGTCACGCTCTTGCGATTGTTCAGAATCGCGTAACTGATCGCGCTGTGGATTAAGCGCACGCTGCCGGAACGGCTGACCGGTTTCAATCCGAGCCCGACCATCACGTCGCTTTTTTCTGCCGCGCCGACTTTTTTCCAAAACTCCGCTGCCTTTTCGCGCGTGCCGAAGCGAATCTTGTCGAATTCCTTTGGAAACTCTTTTTGGCAAAAATCGAGGATCTTTTGCGCTTCGGGCGTACCGGCCGCGTACTCGATCCCGGCGTAAATATCTTCCGTGTTTTCTCGGAAGATCACCATGGCGACTTTTTCGGGGTGTTTAACGGGCGAGGGGACGCCGGGAAAATACTGGATCGGGCGCAAACAAACGAAAAGATCGAGAAGTTGCCGGAGCGCGACGTTGAGCGACCGAATCCCGCCGCCCACCGGAGTCGTTAGCGGACCTTTGATGCCAACGAGATATTCGCGAAACGCTTCGACTGTGTCGTCCGGTAGCCAGGTATAGAATTTATCTTTGGCTGTCTGACCTGCGAACACTTCGAACCAAGCGATTTTCTTTTTCCCACCGTAGGCCTTCTCGACTGCGGCATCCATGACCCGCACGCTCGCCGCCCAGATGTCGGGGCCGGTGCCGTCCCCGCGAATAAACGGAATGATTGGCTGGTCCGGAACGTTGAGGCGCTCGGTCCGGGTGATTTTTTCGCCGTTGGGCGGAGCAACGTCTTTGTAAGGCATACGCGGCATTCTGCCGCGAATGTGACGAGTGACAAGTGACTTGTGACTAGTAACGAGAAATCGAAGGTCCCCGGGGTGGAAGTCAAAGCACGAATAACAATTAACTACAGATAGTGGCCGCGCGGGCGCTGCCTCCATGCTCCCTGCTTAGGCACCACCGGCTTTTGCTACCGATTAGGACATGGAAAAACACCGCTGGCGGATTTCAACACCAACGGCGACTGGAGTCTAGGCGGCGTTCCCGGTAGCTCGGATCCCCGTGTGTTCAATGCCGCAATGGAGGTTTAGGCTAACTCGAGCGCGTCCCTCACGGTCTCGCGGAGAGGATTTCACTGCTTGGTCTTACTCAGAACCAATGGCACAAGATTTCAAAATTTCCGAATAACGGCAGCGAATCAGGCCGAATTTCCCCGGGGGGGAAATAAAAATTCGCGAATCTTCACTTTCACGCCGCACCCTCGCGAACCTTTGGGGGCCGGCCACTGGGAAGCGTTCACCAAACTACGAGAAATCCCGATGCGGCCGTCGTCGAATGGATTATTCTACAACTTGTGAATAACTCAGGAATCGTTCCGTCCGTTTGCGCCATCGATCTTCGGCCGTGATTCATGTCGATGAAACGGGGCGCTTGCAGACCGTTCACCGGGGACAAATCCGCGCTTCAATCAATTGATCAAGCATTCGCGTGATCCGACCGGCGTTCCAGTCGTGTTGAATACTTCCTTTAAACCAAAACGAACCGGTCGTCTGTATCCCCAGAAAGCGCTCGATTCTTTCTTGCGCGCTGAAAATGGATTCCTTCGTTCTTAGAAATTTCTGGATTTTCGGGAGCAAGGAGCGAGGAGTACGATCAGGAGTTGAATTTTTCCCTGTGCGCGCCATGGTTCTGCCTTCGATGAAGCCGACGTTTTTCGGGACATTGATCGCGGCGTTGCTCGTCTGCGGCTTTTTGGCTCCGCGCGTTTTCGCGCAAGCCCCTGTTGGTAATACGACCCTCGGAAAGAGCCAGAACACCTCGGAGGATCTGGCGAATTCATTAATCCCGGGCCCAAAGCGATTCGACAAAGGCGAGAAAAAGTCGGAAGTCGATCCCAAAACGCTGCAGAGCAAAACCGTCAAGGATCCGACATTTTCGGGAAGCCTGAACGATATCGGGCTCGATTGGAGCGGAGCGGCAATGGGAAAGCCGCATGGCTCCAGCGACACGGAATCGAAGACCGCGCAACACTCCGACTCCGCTGCCGAAAAGGATTCCAAAGCATCGAAATCAAGGGAAACGAGCGCCGGCGACGCTCAGAGCAAGGAGCAGAAATCAGCTTCTTCGAAGCCGGAAAAGCAGCCGGAAAAGGAGAAAGCTTCAGAGACCGGCGGCAGCCACTGACTCGCCGAACGCACGAGCTTGATCGACATCCGCGGTCTCCAATTGGCGTAACCGATAACACTTCGGCTTTCGTGTGTTGTTTGGGACAATCGGCGCGGTCCTATATCTCAGAACGTTGACCCATCGCGAGCGTGCGCCCTTGGCTCGGCTGATAGCCGAACCACTTCGTGGCAAGTTTCTGGTCGCAGCTGTTTATGGGTGCATCGTGTGAGTGCATTCCACGCTTCGGCTCGGCGAAGAGCTTATCAATCTTTGCTATTTCGGTGCGAAGACCTTCTGAACAATCGCTTTGAAACGAGGATCGGCGCGAAGCGGATCGAGCAGGGGATCGACCTTGATGAATCTTAGCGATTCGCCGGCATGGTCTTGATAACTTTTCCCAAGCCAGCGGAGAGCTGCGTCGTGATCACCGAGGCCGAGGTAAACGAGCGCGAGACAGTAGGCGGAGACATATCGCTGATGCGACAGTGCCTCGATTTGATCGCGCAGCTTTAAGGCCTCGGCTTTGTTGCCGGACATGCCATAAGCACGAGCGAGTAGTCCGAGCATGGAAGGATCGTCGTTGAGTGATCGCGCCTTCTCATATTCCTCAATCGCTCCCTTGATGTCGCCTTTCGCGGCGAGCGCGGACCCGAGATTCCAGCGTGCGTAATAAAACGAGGGGTCGAGATCCACCGTTTTTTGTAATTGCGCGACGGCTTCGTCGGAGCGCCGCGACCGCATGTACGTGTTCCCCATATCCGTGTTGATGACCAGAGAAAGAGGATCGAGCTCGATTGCGCGTTTCACCTGCGCGATCGCTTCATCGAATCGACCCAAGCAGACAAGGGTGGAACCTCCGTACCACTGATGCGCGGTGGCGTAATTCGGGTTGAGCTCGATTGCGCGCTTATACTCACTTTCGGAGCGCGGAAGATCGATATCATTCCGGACGGGAAGATCTTAAAAATCTGGCGGGGCAATACATGGACCCCTGCCGAAGTTGTGGCGGAAATAGGCAGAGTGCTCTTTTAGTTTGCAATCCAGCCTGAAGACATTTCAGGCAGTTGTTTCACGGCAGTCAGTAGGACGGTCGCTATCGCGGCCTAGCTGCGAACATGATCTAGTTGCTTTTTCGCGCAGATTTATGCAGTTCCCGTGGCAGTAATTCAAGGCGTCACGAAATTCTGGGATCGAACCGCGAGGATGTACGCAACAACTGCATCGCGCTCCGCCGGCTTCAAACTCGCGCGGTGCGACATGGTGTGGATGATCTTCGGCCAGTCTTCATCGCTGTAGTGCCAAAGCCTCGGCAGCGTGTGGCATTCGATGCAGCGATGAACCAGAAGTGTCCGGCCTTCGCGCAGCGTGGCGACATCGACACCACGTCCTTTTCTTGCAGCCGCCATTTGTGGCGTGACCAACGGCACATAGTTGACCGATTCGCAGGCCAAGAGACAAGCAACGATGGCAAGCAAGAAGAACATCTTCTTCATTCTTTCAAAAACCGATCCCGAAAATGGTGCGTAGTTGAAAATCGGCTTCGTCGGGGGTGTCCGTGGCTTGCGCGAGCGCCGTGACAGTCACAAACCAGTTTTGATGTCGAAAGGAAATGTTCGGGCCCACAAACACATTTCGGATATGTTCACTGTCGCGCCACTCCGGGAACACGAACTCGTGCAGCATCTCGACCCCTACTGATACGCGTTGTGAAATCTCGTAGCTTATGCCGAGCGCTTGTTGGAATTCCCCTTGTCGATCCTGCAATCCCGCTCCCTGCCACACTGCTTCGAGTGTGGCGTTGTAAGCGAGAATTAAGGGGCCAAGGTCTTTTTGAATGATAGCTTTTGATTCCAGCTCAAAGACGCGATCACCGGCCCGAATCTCTTCGTAGACTGCCAATCCGAGCGGATCTACCACCGGGTTGGTAAGATTGTAGATTAGTTCGACCGCGGAATCCGAATAGGTGAAGCCGGAATGCTCGGGGTCAGCCGCATAAAACCAATCCGCTACATACACGCTCGCTTGAAACTTATCCGTGACGCCAAACTCAAATTCGTGACGAAAATCGACCTCGTCGGCGCGCTGCGGGTTGTCCGTGCGGCTCCACGTTACCCAGTTTTCTACGTCCAGGCTACCTGGCGCTGAAGTCACCGCTTCATAGACATAGGTAAAGTGGCGCGCGCCAGCGAGAGCAGCAGTCGCCGGCCAGATCGCTAACAACAGAATCGGCACGGTCAAATCTTTCACGGAAGTCGTCTGAATCACGGATCGAAGGTTATCTTCTCCGTTCCGCTTCTGCTGCCGGTAGCTTGCTATTTTTTAGTGCGCTGTTGCTGCTGGTGCGTTGCTATTTGTTAGCGGTTGGTTGCATAACGCGCGTGTGTGCCATGCTGTGGAGTCACTCGAATGGAATTTTCGACCTGCCTTTCTGTGGGCTGCAGCACGCCGGACAAGAATCCATATGGCGGCGGTGCGCCGACTTCTCGCGAAACAATAGGTTGGGTCGGCTGGGTTGCGCCTCGATCCAACCGTGCCGCGTACGCAGTTCCCGTGTCGGAATTTGTCCGACAAAATTCGGGCTGTTGTTTCGGTGCTTCCAAGGCGGCGAGTTTTTTGGGAGCGCGGATCATTCCGAAGCGGATCGAACATCGATTGAGCCGGAGTGGTGCAGGAGTAAGGGCAACCGAAGGCGTCCGAACCTGTGAAAAGCGTTGGCGAACCCTAATGGGGTCCAACATTTTCGTAAACTTCTACGTGATCGAGGACGATTCGCGTCCGAATTACGCCATAAGCCGGTTTGTAGGTAATCGGCACTCGGACCCTCGACACCGTTCCGGGTTTGAACCGCCACTGTTTGAAAGCCTCGGTCGTGGTTTTATCGAGAATCGGATTACCCGTGCTTTGCTCCATGGTTAACTCAGTTACTTTGCCGCTCGCGGCATCAACCGTCATAACGCAAGCCCCGTCGCCGGTGATATGGTGGTTTTTCGCTTGGTAGGGGTAATTGGGAAGCGGGTCGCTAACGACGTCGGCTTTTGCAGACGCCAGGGACGTCAGATCCTCCACAACCGGTTCGGGGCTCGCCGCTGGAGTTGCGTGCCTTTTTGCACTAGTTCCTTGTTTTGCTTTCGCTGCGGGAGTTGCTGGTTCTCCTTCACTCGGTGTCTGACCTGGGACCGGAGCGGACGACAGGGGCGCCAGAGCCTCGCTTCCAAAAACTCGCCGCCTCGGATCGTCCGCAACCGCCTCGGGTATCGTCGCTGGAGTTGCGTGCCTTTTTGCACTAGTTCCTTGTTTTGCTTTCGCTGCGGGAGTTGCTGGTTCTCCTTCACTCGGTGTCTGACCTGGGACCGGAGCGG
>Ga0310915_10002129_pt1 | contig 10445 bp, 10 predicted proteins | sample GREbulkMGAN111_FD_202508 | JGI IMG/M metagenome (GOLD analysis project Ga0310915, IMG submission 202508) | Lab enrichment of tropical soil microbial communities from Luquillo Experimental Forest, Puerto Rico - GRE.bulkMG.AN111 | ecosystem: Environmental > Terrestrial > Soil > Tropical forest >...
TCATAACGGATCGGCTTCAACCCCTCGCGCATCTCGAGGATATCGCGATGGCCCTCGGTGGTCAGAAGCGCAACGCGCGCGCCCTTGCGTTCGAGCAGCGCGTTGGTCGCAACCGTCGTGCCGTGAACCAGACGCTGGGTTTGCGCCAGCATCTCGCCAAGCTCAAGTCCGAGCCGGCGCGCCAGCTCCTCCAGCCCCGCCATGACGCCGATCGACTGGTCCTTTGGCGTCGACAGCGACTTCGCGAACACCGTGCGCCCGGCAGCATCGATGGCGACGAGATCGGTAAAGGTGCCGCCGACGTCGATCCCTATTGCTCGCATACTCAAGGCGTCCGCGCCTTAGCCGCATCGTCGCTGACGAGGCCCTGCAAACGGTCGCGGGCGCGCGCCGCGGGCGAGCGTTTTGCCGGTGGTCCCCATCCGCCGCCGCCGGCAGAGCGGATTTCCAGGCAATCGCCCGGCGAGATAGCGATCCCGGTTTCCTTAGTGCGCAGCTCGCGCGGCGGCTTATCTTTTGACAACAACCGGTAGCGATGCGGCTTGGAGTCCTCCCCGCCCAGCATGCCGGCCGAGCCGTGCCGTGCGCCCTCGCCCGCTGTATTGCCGAAGGCGACCTTCTCTGTTTCGACGATGAGGTCGAGCGCGACGCCAAGCCCGCCGCGAAACTGGCCGTCGCCACCGGAATCCGGCAGGAATTCATGGTGGCGGAAATGCAGAGGAAAGCGCGCTTCCGCTACTTCGAGACTGCCGAATTTCAGGCCTCCGACGGAATGCCACTCCCCGATCGACGACCAGCCGTCGCCGCGGCCTGAAGCGCCTCCACCGGGACGCGCATGGAAGAGGTGCCAGATGAAGCTCCGGCCGGTGCGCGGGTCTTCGCCCTTGATCGCGATCCGGAAGCGGCGTCCCCAGCCGGCCATGACGCGATCCGGGCAAGAGGACGCCAACGCCTTGATGACCGCTTCCACGATCTCGTTCGAGGGATGGCTGGTGCAGAGCGTCACCGGCAATCCCGGATCGGCCCAGACGATGGTGCCTTGTTTCGCCACCACTTTGAGCGGCCGCAGCGCGCCGGAATTTTTCGGCGTCTCCGGATCGATCAGATAGAAGAACGCCATGGCGACCGCGGCATGCATGTTGGCATGCGAGGAATTGACGAAGCTTGCCGCTTGCGGGTCGGACGCGGAGAGATCGACCTCGATGTCGCTGCCGCGCTTTGTAACGGTGGCCGCGATCCTGATGTCGTTACGGCCTCTGCCATCGTCATCGAGAAAAGCTTCGCCATAAAAAGTGCCGTCCTTCCAGGTCGCAACCACGCTGCGGGCCTGGGTTTCCGCCGCATCCAGCACGCCTTCGATCGCGGCTTCCACGACGGGCGCGGTAAGTTCGGCAAACAGCTTTTGCATCCGCCGCTCGCCGAGATGCGCAGCCCCGATCATCGCAAAGAGATCGCCGCGAAAATCGTGCGCGTTGCGGACATTGAGCGCGAGCATGTCGAGAATGTCGTCGCGCAGGCGGCCGGCCTCGTAGAGCTTTATGGGGGGAATGCGCAGCCCCTCCTGCCAGATCTCGGTGGCATCGGGGTTGTAGGCGCCATGCGTGGCGCCGCCGATATCGCTTTGATGGGCGCGCGCAATCGTCCAGAACAGCCGCCTTGCGCCGTCGAAGACCGGCACGAACACGGTGACGTCAGGCAAATGGCTGCCGCCATGATAGGGATCGTTCATGAGGATCACGTCGCCCGGCGCCACTTGCGCAAAGCGCTCGTCGACGGCGCGGGCGGCCCAGGTCAGCGCGCCGACATGAACCGGAATGTGATCGGCCTGCGCAATCAGCCGGCTCCTGACGTCGCAGATCGCGAGCGAGAAATCGCGGCTTGAATTGAGGATCTGCGAATAGGAGGTGCGAAGCATGGCTTCGCCCATCTCGGTCACGATTCCGCTCAGGCGATGCTGGACGACGGACCGCGTGATGGGATCAATCGTGCCGGTCATTGCTCCCTGCGGCTCTGCGTCGAGGAATTGAAGCGGGTGAAGGGAATCGAACCTGTATTGCCTCTGCTGCCTTTTCCCTTCCGCGCGGATGCATTTCGAGGCAGTCCGCGCGGAGGTGATCGTAGATCGGGCCTGCATTGAGTGCAAGCCAGCGGTTTAGGTCTTAACGACCACAATCAAGAACAGCGTTGCTGCATTCTGCGACGTCTTCGCATTCGATAATGTTGATTGAGCGGTTGCGGGGGCCGGGCAATGCTCGCAGCTCATGAGCACGTTTGCCCTGATATTGCAGACCATCGACGTACTGGTGCTGATCGGCATCCTGGCGATCGAGGTTCTGCTCTGGCTTGCATTGCAGATCGAAGACGGGGAGCAAGACCTGACGATCCGGGGCGAGATGATCCGTTTCTGGCGGGACTAGAGGCGGGGCGGCTGCGTGGCTACTTTCATTCTGGTCTTGCAGACAATCAACGCACTCGTGTTGGTCGGGCTTCTGGTGATGGCTGTTCTGCTTTGGCTCGCATTAAAGGCCGCAAGGAAAGAGATGAAAATCCGGGACTCCCGGACTTCATAGTCGCGTTTCCCGTTTATGACCGGCGCATACCGGGCTGCAGCCGCTGTTGGTTGTGGGCAGGGCACTTCAAGTGATTGGCAGGGCCCCCACTTGAAGGACAACGGGCGGCCCACTCCGCTCCACTTTTTCACTTTTTTCCGAAACCCACGAAACCATCCTGAAACCGAGGGGTTGTAGTCAAAGCGGCGGCATGACCAGCGCGGGAACTGCCGTGAGGATGAACTCGATGGTCGAATTAGTAGTGGCCGTCGTGGGTCTGGCTAGCGCTGGCATTTTCCTGGCGCATGCGATCGACGCCTATCAAGCCGAGAACACGGGACCGAAGCCTTCCAGCCCCCATGGCAGACCGGATGCTTGATCCGTGCTGTCACTTGCTGGCTCGGTTGACGACCTCAATCTTTGAGGCGCCCAGGCACTTGACTGGTGCCCGGTCTCAGCCCAGGCGCAAGTTCTCGGCAGACGATTTGCCAGAGCGGCCCGTGACGAGTTCGTAGGTAATGCGGGCACCCTCGACCAGGTTGCTGTAGCCTGCCTTCTCAACGGCCGAAATGTGCACAAACACATCCGTGCCGCCGCCCTCCGGCTTGATGAAACCATAACCCTTCGTGGGGTTGAACCACTTCACGGTCCCCATTGCCACGTCGATATCTCCATCGGCAAAGATTGATCAAAACGACTCGGACGAACATGCAGCGACTCTACAGCAAAAGCCGTCGCGGCGGACCTTTAAGAGACCTCGAGCGTTGTATGTTCCCCTATGAAGGGGCGGCAAGCCCGGAGTTTTGACATGGCCAGTATCCCCCTCGACCTTCAGAAAAGGTGCGAACAGCGGTGGGCCGCCAGATTCTTCCGACCGGATCCAATCACGCCTAAAAAGCCTGGGCCTGAAAGGCAGCAACAGCAGACCGAGCCTGGCAAGGGCAAAAGAAAAACTCACCGGCTTAAGCCAGCGGGCATCAGGCCTGCGCCAACACTGTGAGCTCGAACCGAAGCACGGGGAATATTTTACGTCGCCGCTGATATCTTTTCTGCCGAGCCAATTGCTGCTTTGTGGGATTGGACTTTGGCAATCGGGCCGCTGGGGAAAGCCTGGCGGCCCACCGCGTTCCCGAAGAAAACCCAGCCCTGGACTGATGTGCTGGGGCTTCTTGTTGTGGTTGTTTCAGGGCAAATGGTCCGTTGGTAGCCTAAGCTGGTCGTCGCTCCTGCCAATGGCAGATCGTTCTCGTGCTGCAATTTTGCACTGTGCGCATCCCGTGCCGTGAGCGGATGGTTCCTACAACGCCGCCGATGTGGCGCCGTTTAGATAAAAAAAGCCAGGGGATGCTGGAGCCGGAGCCAAGTCGGACTCCCCTCCTTCAGGGGTGTGGCGATAATTCACGTGGGAGTTCCTCTTAAGCGCCGCCCCACTTAGGAACGACACGGACGCTTCAGGCATCGACTCTTCACTCCCTGGAATGCCCCAACCTCCAATCCGGGGAGCAACCTCAGTGCGAGGTTGGCGGCCCCGGCGCGTCTCCGCGAGCGTTCGGGGCCGTTTTGCGTTCCGTCATAGGAACCGTCCCCCATTTCCCACAGTTGAATGATGGGTCACAAACTCCTGCCCCCATCAGTGAGTGATCCGGGCACGGCCTCGCCTTTGCGCCCATCGGCGGGGCTGTGCTTATGAACCTATCTTTGGCGCATGTTTAGAGAGTTCTGCCTGCCGACAAATGCAGCCAAGGTCCCGCAGGTCGGCGTGCGACTCGGCCCGTTGACTTAAATCAAGCTGATCCCGATCGATGGGAGACAGCCGTTGTCGCATGAAGCGCGACGAGCGGTTTCTTGTCCTTTGGTACGTATGGCTAGTCGTTCTGGTGCTGATCGCGGCTTACTTGATTATTTACGGATAGGGCCGCCAAATCAGATCAGTCGGATTCCATCACGCGTTATTTCACAGCGCGCTATTGTCTTCACCCATTCAAGGTTTAAGAACCGCTAGCCGACTTCAATCGCGCTCAACTGACCATCAGCCAGGCGATGGTCGCAATCAGCCCCATAAATCCGGTGAGCGCCATCGCGATGAAAACACGCTCGATGAGAGCCATGAGGATATCTTCCCGACCAAACTCGCGGGTGCGGCGGAAACGAAACGCGCGGCGATCGCAATCGGGGCTTTTTTGCTGAAAGTCGTTCTCGTAACCCGAAGAAGGCCGCTGCCCACCCTCAGCGGCCCTCTCTCGGAAAATGCAATGTGCTCCAGCCCCCGGCACCTTGCTTTCGCAGTGTGGCTCGCTTCCTTATCGTTGTGGAGTCAAAATCGCCGATCCGCAAAACGGAACATCATTGGTGTTGCTAGTGCACCACAATCAGCCCAAGCCGCGATCGCCGATTGCGCCGCATGGCGTACAGGTTGACGTGTCCTGGCTTGATAGCCGTCACATAAAAAGACCCGCCATTTGCGACGGGTCCAAGTCACGGGAGGAAAGTATCCGCATCCTCAAGTTAAGCCGATACTCGCAACGGTGTCTGTAGCACTGTGGTCACAGCTCACAAAATCATCGAAACCCTGACGCAGTATCACGGTACAGCAAGAAAGGAATTGCTACCTCTCGCTGCCGACCTCCTCACGTGCATCCGATTGGCCGGCACGATCGCGGCGAAGATGCTCGGGTTCAGTGTCAAGAATGCCTTGAAAGTTTGCTACTCACCGAACACGCCTTGGGTCCGCTTTCCGCTGAGCTTTAAGAGCACGCCCGTTGGCTCGACCGTCGCGACAACCCAAGACTTCAGGTAATACTAGCGACTTGGGAGGGTTACTGTGCGGCTGTCTACGGCACCATTGAAGCGACGCGCCGTTGGTCTTCTTCTGACGACGCTGGGAGTACTCGCTTTAACAGCGCCGTTGGCCGTCGGCCAATGGTCACTTGCGCTGTTGGGTATCCCACTGGTGGCATTGAGCGTTGCGGAGGCCTATACGGCTTTCACGTCGCCGCGGCGAACCGAGATAGTTGCCTATCTGCCAAGCGTGCTGGCCATGCTTGCAGGAAATCTGCTGCTGCTCAGCTCTACGCTCGTGCTCAATGGATTGGTGTTCTTGCTGTCTGCAATTCTGTTGTTTGACGGTCTCAGCAAGATTTTCGCGGTCAGGCGTCGATCATCGTCAGCGCGGTTTCCAACCTTTGTGAACGGGCTGATCGATTTCGCATCTGCGGCGCTGCTTTGGTACCTGAATAGGATCATAGGGGCCGAGCGTGCGGTCGGCATCATCATCGGTATCTTCATTCTTGCCGCGGGCTGGCGATTGCTCGTGGCGCCGGTCGAGACCGCTATCTCCCAGACTTCCAGCAGCGATCCAACGGTTCACCCCGACCCTGGGCTCGGCCTTTCCCCGAACGAAGCCTTTGCGCGCCTGCACGCTGAAAACGACGGCGCTGCATCGGCGGTACGCGCAACCGACCTCCTGTGGATCTTGACCTTGGGCGGCGTGTTTCTCGCAATCCACATTGGACGCATGCCAACGTCGGATTCCGTGCTTGGTATCGCCTCACCTTTCGTCGCCACCGCTGGCGACATCCTCATGACACTGGTATTTGCGACGGCGGTTGTCCTCCCCTGTCGTCTGCTGTGGAGACGCTTCACCAGACCGATCGAGAGGCTGGCGTGGTCGTTGAACCTGAGCAGAAAATCCGACGGCGCACGAGTAAACCGCGCGGCCGCCTGGCTGATCGACAATTGGCTCGCAAGCCGCTTTGGCTTTACGATGCGGCTGCGCCAAGCGCGCAACTCGCTGTCGTCCGCGCTCATTCTTCTTCTGCACCTTGGACTGCCGGTGACTGCCTTTTTCGTGGCCTTTAATCCGATCTGGGGCTTTAGCTGGTACTTCAACACGGAAAGCTGGGCGAGTGGCGCTTATCAGAAGTTGACAGAGCTACGCGTTGATCCTTGGCGCGTCAGCATGATCGACGCAGTGACCAGGGTTTATGGCGGCGGCGACGAGCTCTTTCGCATCCGCCCCAACGGCGTCGATGGGGACGAAGATTTCAGTTTTCTGGTCATTGGAGACCCCGGCGAGGGCGATGCCTCACAATATTCCCTGGTGTCGAGCTATCTGAAGCTTGGACTTCATGATGACGTGAAGTTTCTGGTCGTCTCTTCCGACGTCATCTATCCGGCAGGATCCATGCATGACTACGAGACGAATTTCTATCTTCCCTTTCAAGGGTTCGCGAAGCCGATCTATGCGATTCCTGGTAACCACGACTGGTTCGACGCGCTTGAAGGGTTCAATGCGAACTTCCTCGAACCCAAGGCTGCGCGCGCAACAATGGAAGCCCGCGTTAATACCGATCTTGGATTGACTAGCACCAATGAACATCGCATTGAGCGACTCATTACCGAAGCGGCCCGTTTGCGTCGTCTCTACGGAGTGAGTGTGGGCAGCCAGCGAAGCGCGTTCTTTGAGCTGCAAACCGAAGGATTTGCTCTGCTGGCGATTGATACAGGAATCCTGCGCACGGTCGACGAACGGCAATGGGCATGGATTGAACGGGCGCTTGAGAGAAGCCGCGGTAAATTCATCATGGCGATCGTGGGGCACCCACGCATCGCCGGCGGCCATGATATTCCGCACATCGCCGAAGGCCACGACGTTTCCGAATCTTCAGAGAAATTTGCTGCGCTCTATCAGCTCCTGGCAAAGCACAATGTCAGGATTGCCATGGCCGGCGATACGCATGATTTCGAGTACTACAAGGAGATCGGCGGCGACGACGGCAAAAATGTCATGCACCACTTCGTCAACGGCGGAGGCGGCGCCTACCTCAGCATTGGTACAGCCCTTGATTTTCCAGAGCCACCTGCTGTGACCGACTGGGCATTCTATCCCAGGACCGACCGACTGCGAGCCAAGCTCGACGCCGAGATGCCACTATGGAAACAACCGTTCTGGCAATGGATCAAGTGGTTCAAGGGCTGGCCGGCCAGCGTCGAGGCACTGTCGGGCCTGTTCGATTTTAATCACGCCCCGTTCTTCCAGAGTTTCATGCAGGTTCGGGTCGAACGGTCGAAAAGACGTGTCGTTCTCACCCTCTACGGCGTCGATGGCCCGCTGCACTGGCGCGATCTGCAGACGGGCGGCGTCGTGCTTCCCCCAGAAGCGAACCAGGACGGTCCTGTCGAATTCACGGTGCCAATGGAATAGAGCACCGAACAAGTGACCGCATGGCAATGTGCTTCAAACCGACATTCTCCCTCAAGCATTGAGGAAGCGACGCCGCGAGTCAGTTTCTTCACTGCGTTCGTCCTCTCTTGGAGGACAAGGTTTCGCATCAAAAACACCTCGGAACGTGCGCTTCACGTTTTGTTGTAGGGAAGAACCTTTCGGCTGCCCCATCGATTGGAAAGCCAAGAGCCGCACACGGCACCAACGGGTCTCATGGAGGGCGCCGACATGCGAGAGCAGCGAACTGTGCTGGGGCTTGCGTTGTTGATCGGCGGCTGGATCATTCACAGCCCGGCATCCGCTCAAGAATATCGCGGCACCGCCCAACAGCAAATGGCCTGTACGCCGGACGTCTGGCGCCTCTGCAGCGACCAGATCCCGAATGTGAACCGGATTGTTGCCTGCCTGCGACAGAATACACCCCAGCTCTCTCCGGGCTGTCGAGCCGTATTCGAGACCGGCGCTGCTCCGCCGCCTGCCGGTCCAAACGGTCGGATCGTACGGTCGCAGCCGTACGCTGGGCCTCCGCCACCGTATGCCATGCGCCCAGGCGCCCCGCCGCCTCCATACTACGAAGACGACAATTACTAGTCGCTTTCGCGGTCAGCGACTGGTCGGCCGCTACCCTACCCTAGCGCTCCAATTGACCAACGGCGAACTCTGAGTCACGCAGGCTATGACCTGCGCTCCCGTGTCACATGGTCCGGTGCGTTGGGCGATGTGGAGCGCTCAGATAGCGGGATTCGAAAAATCTTGAAGCCAGCGATTTCAGGAAACCCTTCTGCAGCTTCCGGAGATGCCAACATCAGAACTGCGGCCCGCACCTCTTCGTCGATCACCCGGTCGATCGCCTTCGTTTGATTTGCAGTCAGTTGGACTTCCGCTGCTCCCGCGGCCGCCATTGCCACACGGACATTGCCGCTAGCGGCGGAATGCTTGTCGTCAATTGCAATGTTCCTACCGGCTAGATCGGACAATGATTTGATTTCCGAGCGAGCCATGAGAATGACAACTGCTGTAGCGGCCGTTACGCGCTCGGCGACGGCAGTGGCGGCGGCCACCTGCGCCTGCGTCGCTCTCACTCGGGCGTTGATAGCAGACGCTTTTTCCGGGGGCGGCGACGAGGCCGAAATGAGCTGCGGCGCCCAGCGGGCAACAGCATCACGATAGGACGACTGCGAAACGAAGGCGGCGGCAGCGATGCACGCAGCAATGAACAAACCGATCAGGCCGCGTAGCCACGGTCTGTCTCGCGACCGCCGGGCAGGATGACGCGCGGCATCGCGCTTCAGCCTGGAAAGCTGTTGCTGTATTCGCGCGAGCTCTTCATCCGCGTGCGAACTCAAGACGTGGTGTGGATTAGTTTGTTTCGCGTCCGTCGTGGGATGCATGGATCGCTCTCCCAGTCAGATGATCTCTGATTTCCGCTGAGTAGATTCCCTTCCCGCGTTGTGACCAAAGCAAGGCTGTAAGATAAATGTGTATGGAGTGGCCCTTACTGGCGGGAACTCGCGCGTAGCTGTGGGCAAAGGTCGAGCGGGTGCTAACCCGATTTTCATTCTTGCGCGCAGCCGCTCCACGTCGCATCGACCAACCAAACCTGCGTAGCGTCACTTGACGCTGCGCGCATGCCCGCCATGAGTGGATTGCAGCACTCAATGGGAACTTTCCTTGGCCTTTCGCGATTGGGAGCGCGTGTTCCGTGCGGGAACCGTGATGCTGCTTTATCGTGCATACCTGATGGAGAATGGGCACGTCTGGACGGCCCTCGATCTGACTTGCGTGGATGATGACGATGCGAAGCGGCAAACGGCAAATCTCCCGAGCGGCCATGATGTCGAACTTTGGCAAGGCGACCGCAGAGTGGCGATTTTTAGATTGCGAAAGAGGGATTCGACTAAGGCTAGTTGGGCGATCCGGCCCGAGCATTCGCAGTCCTAGCTTTCTCATCGTGCCGCCACCGTTTTGTTGGTGCCTTACATCCTTGTGCCTAAGTTGAATTTGGAAGTGTCCTAAATTCCAAGGACGCTGAAATAGGAACAAGGGAGCACTTTGTAACTTAAGCCCCGGGTTGGCGCGGCTCGGGGACACACAATGCAGTACGATGATCTATGGTTCGCGATTTCAATCGCGTGGGTTCTCGTTTTGCTCGGGGCAACAATCCTGGCCATGTTTGCGTAAGGCCGGCGTCAGGGCTGTCCCTGCCCTCATCCAAACAGGCCGTCAGGCGGCACACTCCAAGTTCCATCTGTCTATCGAGCCGAAACCTTAAACACAGCAGCATGTGGTTTCTGCCCCAGCAAACGGCTTTGCATCAGCTCCCCTTCGTCTCACTGATGAAGCGTCTGACGGTAAGCTCTTCCAAAGCGCGTATCGTCGCCCTGACGGCAAACTCGTCGCAATCCTCGGCGATCCGCAGCATCGTCTGCTTGGCCGTTTCGCCGTTCATCAACTCGGCCAAGGCGCGGGCTTCTTCCGCTCGCTGGTGCCAATATTCGGGGTCGTTGAACCGCGGCGCAGTGGGCATGGAACGATGGTTCCTCGTACCGTAATCCCCTTTAACTCAGAAGACGGCATGTGGTTTCTGTTCCAGCCTGATCTCGGCCGCCCCAGCAAACGGCAAACAAGAGGCCGCCGCGGGGGCTAAGCAGCCTCAAGTACGTCGAATGACC
>Ga0310915_10002132_pt1 | contig 10435 bp, 12 predicted proteins | sample GREbulkMGAN111_FD_202508 | JGI IMG/M metagenome (GOLD analysis project Ga0310915, IMG submission 202508) | Lab enrichment of tropical soil microbial communities from Luquillo Experimental Forest, Puerto Rico - GRE.bulkMG.AN111 | ecosystem: Environmental > Terrestrial > Soil > Tropical forest >...
AACCCCGTCATCCATAGCGGCAAAGAAGGCGACGGCGGTCATCCCAATCGTGTTTGCCGCCGCTGGTGACCCAGTCGGCACGGGTCTCGTCGCTTCACTAGCGCGACCGGGTGGCAACATCACCGGCTTGTCGATTCAGCAAACCGATCTTGCCAGCAAGCGCCTCGAAATGTTGCGCGAGGTTCTCCCCGGTCTCCGTACGGTGGCGATCTTGGTCAATATCGGCAGCCCAAACTCCGTCCTGGAAATGGGCGAGGCTCAGGCGGCGGCCCGCACGCTCGGCCTCGCTGTGGTCACATCGGAGGTCCAGAGAGCCGAGGATATTGCGCCCGCATTCGACGCGCTCAAGGGCCGCGCGGATGGACTTTATGTGTGCTCTTCGCCACTTCTGTCGACCAATCGGATTCGAATTAATAGCTTGGCGTTGGGCGTGCGACTGCCGACCATGTACGGCCTTCGGGCATTCACTGAGGCGGGAGGTCTGATGTCCTACGGACCAAACTTGCCTGATCTGTTTCGGCGCGCCGCAGACATTACCGACAAGATATTGCGCGGGACAAAGCCTGGCGACATTCCTGTTGAGCAGCCGACCAAATTCGACCTCGTTATCAATCTGACGACTGCCAAGGCGCTCGGCTTGACGATTCCACCAACGCTGCTCGCACTCACCGACGAGGTGATCGAATGATGCGACGGCGCCAGTTCATAACGCTGCTCGGCGGCGCGGCTGTCGCGTGGCCGCTCGCGGCGCGCGCGCAGCAGCCGGCGATGCCGGTGATCGGCTATCTCCACAGTGCCTCTTCCGAGGCATACGCCTCGATGATCTCCGCGTTCAACGATGGACTCAAAGAAACCGGCTATGTCCAGGGACTCAACGTAGCGATCGAGTTTCGTTGGGCCGAGGGCCACGTCGAGCGCCTGCCAGCACTCGCTGACGATCTTGTCCGCCGTCGAATCTCGGTGTTGGCCACCGGGGGCGGTGCGTCATCGGCTCTTGCCGCCAAGCAGGTGGCGGCAGCCATTCCCATTGTATTTGTCACCGGTTTGGACCCTATCGAGTCGCATTTGGTCGAAAGTCTCAATCGGCCGGGTGGGAATCTCACAGGCATTACCTTCTTCACCGTTGAACTAGGACCGAAGCGTTTGAGCTTACTCCACGAATTGGCGCCACATGCACGCACCGTGGCAGTTCTGGTGGATTCTAGAAACCTGGGGGGAGGCTCCAAGGGAGGCCTCGGCGCGGTCCAAAATGCGGCGCGAGCGCTCGGTCAGACTATTCAAGTGCTCGATGCCAGTACCTCGAAAGAGATCGATGAAGCGTTCAACGCAATCGCCCGCATGCGTGCCGATGGCCTGTTTGTCGTCTCCAGTCCGCTGTTTACAAACAGCCGCCATCAAATCGTGGCGTTGGCAAATCACAATCGCATTCCCGCGATCTACCCATTGCGGGAATATGTATTCGCCGGCGGTCTGATGAGCTACGGGGCAAGCATCGTTGACGCCTATCGGCAGAGCGGCGTCTATACCGGCCGCATTCTCAAAGGCACAAAGCCTAGTGATCTCCCAATACAGCAACCGACCAAGTTCGAATTACTCATAAATCTCAATACAGCGAAATCATTCGGTGTGGAGGTTCCGCCGACGCTGCTCGCCCGCGCCGACGAGGTGATCGAATGACGCGGCGCGATTTCATCACGCTGCTCGGCGGCGCGGCGTCGTGGCCGCGCGCGGCGCGCGCGCAGCAGGGCGAGCGGATGCGCCGCATTGGGGTGCTGATGCACCTGCCCGAGAACGATCCGGAAGCACAGGCGCGCATGCGGGCATTCCTGCAGGGGCTGCAGCAACTAGGCTGGACTGAGGGTCGCAACTTGCGCATCGACTACCGGTTCGGTGCGGCGGATGTCGACCGCGCTCGCCGATACGCTGCGGAATTGATCGCGCTCGCGCCGGACGTCATCCAGGCTTCCGGTACCGGTCCAATGGCAGCGGTGCACGAAGCGACCCGTACGGTGCCGATCGTGTTCGCGCAGGTCCCGGATCCGGTTAACGCCGGCTTCGTCGATAGCCTGGCGCGGCCGGGCGGCAACGCCACCGGGTTTTCCGTCTTCGAGGAATACGGCAGCAGCGGGAAGTGGCTGGAGCTGCTCAAGGAGATCGCGCCCCAGGTGACGCGGGTGGCCGTGCTTCGGGATCCCACCATCGCCGCCGGGATCGGTCAAACGGGCGCCATCCAATCCGTGGCGCCCTCGCTCGGCGTGCAGGTGAGCCCCGTCGGCGTGCGCGACGGCAGCGAGATCGAGCGCGCCATCGCGGCATTCGGTCATGGGGCAAATGGCGGGCTGATCGTGCTTGGGGCTCCTTTGGCCATCATACAGCGCGACTTGATCACCACACTCGCGGCCCGGCATCAATTACCCGCGGTCTACCCGGTCCGGCTCTTCGTTGTGGCCGGAGGTCTCGTCTCTTACGGGCCCGATTCGATCGATCCGTATCGGCGCGTGGCGGGCTACGTCGATCGCATCCTCAAGGGTGAGAAGCCCGCTGATCTGCCGGTGCAGAATCCGACCAAGTTCGAGTTGGTGATCAATCTCAAGACCGCCAAAGCGCTCGGCCTCGAAATCCCGCCGACGCTGCTCGCCCGCGCCGACGAGGTGATCGAATGAGTTACGCACCGGCCTTTGCTGCCGACCCTGGAGGATGAAACGGATGCTAAGCTGGGAGGTCGCCGGCACAGAGGTCGATCGTCGTCATGGTGTTCTGAACCCGAGAATGAGTTGGACCGGGGGCACTTCGAGCGAAACGATCGCTATCGATCTGCCCCGCCCGCGCAGCCTGGATTCGCGCGAGACGCCCGAATTCGGCCGATATGCCAAGCGTATCCGAGGGATGTTCGAAGCGCTTGGTTTGCTGAAGGGCGAGCCATGAAACGTGCGAGCTCTTCAGCCTTTGTCATTGTCGGTTTTTTCCTGATCTGGGAGTTTTGCGTTCGAATCTTCAGTTCCGAATTACCTGCTTCCGTCTCCGTCCGAAATACTGGTTGAGCTTGCACACGACCCGCTCTGGTACCTGCGACACGCTGCATACACGGTGGGAGCCTGCATGCTCGGCTTCTTTCTCGCGCTGATCTTGGGCGTCCTTGCCGCGATCGCAATCGTGTATTCGCGCGTTCTCGAAAATACGCTTTATGCCTTGTTGGTTTCGATGAACTCAATTCCCAAAATTGCGCTGGCCCCGCTCTTTATCATCTGGATGGGGACAAATCTGAGCTCGAAGGTTGCGATCTCGATGTTGATCGCATTGTTCTCGATCGTCATCGACACCGTGCTGGGGCTGCGCTCAGTGGATCCGGATGTGCTGGACATGACCAAATCCATGCGCGCAACGCCCCTGCAGGTCCTGTGGAAGGTCCGGTTTCCCGCAGCCTTGCCGCACATGTTCGCTGGCATGAAAGTGGCTATCTCGCTCGCCCTTGTGGGCGCCATCGCGGGTGAATTCGTTGCTTCCCAGGTCGGTCTCGGATACGTGATCCTGACTGCCCAGGGAATGTTCCAGATATCGCGCGTTTTTGCGGCGGTCACGCTACTCGGAGTGCTGGGAACCATCCTATTCTATCTCGTCGGCATAATTGAGCGGGTGGTGATGCCCTGGCATGTATCTCAGCGGAGCACAGCCCAAGCTTCGCATTGATAATCTGCTACCTAGTCTGGTGAGGCGTCTGAAAATTGCTTGAGGAATTCACTGCGGAACGTATCTGACAATCTTTCGGACCCTCCGTGACTGCGACGTTTTCGCCGCGTCAGGAATTCTCCCGGGCTCGAACGGATGACATATGCCGATTGTTTTGAAGACATCCTTTTGGAATTACGACCGAACGATTCCCCTCATGGACGGTCGTGTAAGTATCGAAGGTTACAAGTTGGCGGTCGACATTAATCGGCCGGAAATTTCTTTCGGGCGGGCGTTCGAGCAGGCCAAATACGACGTAACAGAGGTGTCCTTCAGTAATACGGTTACAGCCGTCTCCAAGCAGGAAGACTTTCCGTACGCCTTGATTCCAGCTTTTCCGTCTCGGGCATTCCGTCATTCGGCAATTTTTGTCCGCACCGATCGGGGAATATCTAAGCCAGAAAATTTGCGCGGAAAGATGGTCGGCCTGCAGGAATACGATATGACTGCTGCGGTCGTCGTGCGCGGCTTCTTGCGGGATCATCATGGCGTGGATCCGAAGGACATCCGATGGAGAGTGGGAGAGATCGAGCGCACAAAGCCGCTTGAGTTTCCGCTCGGCCGCCCACCCGCTGGCGTCGAGATCGAGATCCTCGGGCCCGACAGAAGCCTGGAAGACCGCCTGCTCGCGGGGGAACTTGACGCCGTCATCACATTGAGGGCTCCCACAGCCTATCGCGCGGGTGATCCGAGAATAGCGTCGCTGTTCCCGGACCCAGTTGCCGCCGAGAAGGCTTGGTTTGCGGTCGCCAAGCATTTCCCGATCATGCATGCTGTGGGAATCAAGAAGTCTTTGTTGGCGAAGGACTCCAGGCTCGCACGGCGCCTGTTCGACGCGTTCTTGGCTGCAAAAGATATCGCTGTCGCAGAGCTTGAGATAACCCAGGCACCGAAGGTCATGCTGCCGTGGCCTCACGCCGCCTTGGCCGAGGCCCGCGCTGCACTAGGGGCCGACCATTGGCCATATGGGTTAGCAGCGAACCGCCACGTCCTTGAGACGCAACTGCGTTGGTCGCAGCTCGACGGGTTGCAGGCGCGCCCAGTCAGGCTGGAGGAATTGTTCGCGGAGGATTGCCTCGATACTTGAGCGAATAGGCTCCTGTATTGGCACATGTCCCACGGGATTTGTCAGTATCCCCGTCCAGCCAAGCAGGAATGCTTTCTGCCCGGGTCCGGTGTTGTTCACTGGACATTCGTCTGGAGGACGGCATGCAGCAATCAGTGACATCTCAATTGCCTCCGAATCAAGAACTGCGATTTGAAGGTGTTGCCGGGAGCTGGGCACGCCTGGAAGCTGTTCGCAACCGCTTCCGCTCACGAATTCCCGGGCTCGAAAATTCTATTCGGATTGCATCATCGGCACGCGCGGATATGATTTTCTGGAAGGACAGGCGGTGCATCGCAACAAAAAGCGGCGCCTCATGTCCGGTCCGGGTCAATGAGGCCCGGCCCTCGAGCGACCGGAGGGAGAGGCTTGAAATCGAAATGGAACAAGACATGCCATTTGTCGGCGCGCCAGCGGGTACTTGGGGCGCTGGGCGCCTTGGCGCTCGTCCTGACGTTCGGCGCTGGGCGCAGCCTGGCTGAGGACAGTTCATCCAAGATTGCCCGGATCATCGTGCCATTCGCACCAGGGGCTGCGGTGGATGTGGTCGCGCGGATGCTGGCCGGTCCACTGTCGGCGCAGTGGGGCAAGTCAGTCATCGTGGAGAACCGGCCGGGCGGCAGCACCTTGATTGCCGCCGAGGCCGTTGCGCGCAGTGAGCCGGACGGCGACACACTGCTTTTCTGCCTCGACGATACCTTCACCATCGTCCCGCATCTTTCCAAATTGGGGACGTTCGATCCGATGAAGGAACTCGTGCCGATCAACCTCATCGGCACGATCCCGATGGCCTTTGTTGTGAATCCCTCCTTGTCCGTGGACTCGGTTCCGGCGCTGGTTGCCTATGCTCGAAGCCACCCGTCGGCGCTCAGCTACGGCTCGTCGGGTGTGGGCAGCTTGCCCAACCTCGCGATGGAGGTGCTCAAATCACAGGCGAAGATCAACATGGTCCACGTGCCGTATCGCGGTCTGGCGCCGGTGCAGACCGCCGTTTTAGCAGGCGAAGTGCAGACGGCGATTCTCGGTTACGGCTCGTCGCGCAGCATGATCGAGGCCAAGCGCCTGCGCGTCATTGCCATCGCCTCGGCTGCACGCGTGGCATCGCTGCCGAACGTTCCGACGACGGCAGAGGCTGGCTATCCGCGCGTCGATGCCACATCGCATCTGGCGCTGGCCGGTCCGGTTCGGATGTCGATGGAGATCATCGGACGAGTCAATGACGCCGTTTCACGTGCGCTTAACACGCCCGAGATACGAAAGCAGATCGAGGCGCGCGACATCGTCGTCACCGATATGGGGCCGAATTCGTTTGCCGAAGAAATTAAGAGGCTCTCCCGTTTGAACGCCGAGGCGGTGCAAATCTCCGGTGCCAAGCCCGAATAGCGAGCTTGCGCCGCCTGCTCGGCGCGGGAACACGAGAACGAGGGACCAGGGAGCGGGATAGATGAGGTTAGCCGGCCGGGTGGCCCTCATAACGGGATGCGGCCCCAACATCAGCGGTGGCATCGCCTATGGCTTGGCCGACGAGGGTGCAAAGCTCGTTTGCGTCGACCTGCGCGCGGACTATACGGAAGCTTGCGCGCGCGCGATTATTGAACGTGGAGGACAAGCGGTCGGCGTGATCTGCGACGTCACACGCGAGGAGGACATCTGTTCGGCCGTCAAGCAAGCAGAAGTGGCATTCGGCGCGATCGACGTGCTGGTCAACGGCGCGGTGCTGCAAATCCGCAAAGGTCTTCTGGACGTGTCGCCGGAGGAAATCCGACGACACTGGATGTTGGCCTCTGCGGCGCGATGCTGTTCACCAAGCACGTGGCCCGCTCGATGATCGATCATGGTCGGCGCGGCAGCATCATCAACATCGGATCGACCGAGGCCCATCAAGGCAACATTGGAAACATCGCTTATGGGACAGCGAAGGCGGGTCTCCTGCACTTCACGCGCGCAGCCGCGATGGAGCTGGCCGAGTTTGGCATCCGCGTGAACAGCCTGTCGCCGACCGGCACCAATCCAGCGGAGGGGCTTGAGCGCGCCGCGGCGTGGGGGGTGACCTGGAAACAGAGGCTTAAGGCGCCGGCCCGGCCCGATATGAGCTTCGGCGATGAGGGTGTGCCGCTGGGCCATCGGCCGAGCCCCCGGCACTACGCTCGCGGCGTGGCGTTCTTGGCGTCGGACGATGCGGAAATGATCACTGGCATCGATCTCCGGGTCGATGCCGGGACGGTCAGCCGTTATTGGCGCTGGAACCCTACATCGAAGACTCGCCGGGCCGATTGACTGTGCCGCGCCATCCGCGCTGTCAGACGCACGCGGCCTGCCATTAGGGACTATAGACCGCGATGACCTTGTTCGAATTCATGATGTTGGTCTCGACGAAGGCCGCGTAGTCCGGCGCGCGCCTCAACTCGGCCATGGCACCGACCAGGCAGAACCAGTTCAACAGCTCGTGCTGCCCGCTGTCCTCAATCTGGGAGAGTGTGGTAGCGCGCCATTTTTCGTAATTGCAAGCTTTGAGCGCATCGAACAGGGCGCGGTCGGCAGCGGTGTCCGGATAGAGGAACGAGTGTTTACGCGTCATGAATGCGTGCGACCAACTGGATGACGCCAGCATCGCCACCCGCCAACGGCTGTTGCGCAGCACGCGCGCGCAGGCAGCGCCAAGGTCGAAGCAACGCGTCGGCGAAGGCGAGGGTGGGTCGAAATTAGCCTCTGGAATAGGATTGGCCAAACTTTCCATATAACCTTGGGCGGCTATGACTTTCCGCCCATAGCAATTGATGGCGAAGGGCACGACTGGAAAATCAAATCCGCGCCGGTCCCAGTCCAGCAACATCAGGGAATTGATGAAGGCGTGGCCCAGCGGAACGTGCAAAGGGCGGTAGGCATAGGCCAGATCGAAATTCTGTTCGATCAACTGACTTGCGAGATACTTCGCCCCCTGCCGATGCCCGCGGATGCGGAAAGTAGTCTCCGCTGGCTCGCCCCAGGCGTTCGGTGGCGCGCCGGGCTTCGCCCACGGTTGCACATCCGTGGAATCGTAGGCCAGGATGCAAAAGCTCGGAATGATATCCTCGTGGAAGTTCTCGTACTGGTCGTCGCCCCAGATCAGGACGAAATCCGGCTTGAACGCGTCGAGCGCCGCGCGCACCTTCCTGATTTCGGCGATGACTTCTTCCTTGTGCTTGAGAGCGAACGACGCGCCTTCGTCATTGCCCCATTCGCGGCGCATGGTCTCGGGCCAGCCGGCCGGCGTCCGGTAGCGCTCGGGAAGGCCGGGATCCTTCAGCAACCTTTTCAGCGAGATGGGGCTCGGAACGCGGCCGGTGAGGGCGGGGTAGTGGGTGATCCCGAGGCCGAGAATTTCGCCCATGCGCGTGATCTCCATCTCATCTGCGACGTCAAGCGGGGGCTGCCTCACAGGATGATGCTGACCGCCCCGTGATCCGTTAGCCGCTCAAGGTCTAACTCCGCGCGGCGGTGCCGAATGCGAAAAGTGTTGTCGCGCTGACGCACGAGCGTGTAGCGGTAGATGCCGACATAGGGTGCAATGGCTTCGGCGCGAGCGCGATACACCGCAAACGACGCTTCCACGTCGATTTCCTGAGCCGCGATCCGCGTCAGCCGGACGTTCGTGATCAGGCGGCGGGTTCGAGACCACGGATATTCGCGGTGAGCAAAGCGGCTCTTCAGGCGGGTGACCCTGCCGCGAAGGCGGGCCGGGTCGTCGTCGATGAACATCACGTCGCGCTGCGGGTCCCCGGTCGGCAGGTCGGTGGTCGGCACCACGTAGCGGCCATCCTCGGTGAACAGGGCCAACCATTCGTCTAGACGCCAATTGTCGAGATGGGCCGCTTCCTCGAACAGAAAATGCTCGACGGCCAGGCGCAGGAGCAGGTTCTCTCGGGTTGCCGGTGTCGCCAGTGCCTGCGTGGCAGTCACGTGCGGTCTCCAAGGCCAATCCGTGGGATGGGCGACATCATTGCGCGCTCGGCGGGCGCCGGGTGCCGTGCGGAGAACGCAAATCCGCGACCCGATCGGCACCGGCGCGCCCCTGTATCATGGCGTGCCACTGCCGCCAGAAACCGCGTGCGGTCAGCTCGTCGTCGGATCGTGCCTCGCGCCGCATGCCGCGCGATACGTCCGACCACTCCAGTTCGTGCGCACGGTATCCGATCTGGCAGGATTCCAGCGCCTCGATGTCGTCTGGCGTGCCGAAGCCGCCCGGACCCTGGAACGCTACGGCGCCGCTTAGCCGATAGGCCGCGAGGTCATCGCGCTCGCGGCGCGGCACCAGCTCCCATTGGGTGACCTCCATCTTGTCTGGCGCAATCGGCCACCACTGGCGGAGCTTGAAACCGGATTGGGTGTCGTGGACGGCGAGGTTCGGGAAGACCATTAGGAACCGCGAAAAATCGGCCATGCTCTGGCCCCGCTCGGCGCCGTAGCGACCAGCCAGTTCATCGCGCAATCTGGCGACCTCGGCGATGGCCTCCGGGCTCCAAAGGGGGCTCGGGCTCGCGATGGTGCGTCCTTCGGCGCGCGTGACCATTGCGACATGGCCGTTCTTGAACACCAGGCCGCGCGAATCGTCGATGTTGTTGACCCGCGGGTGGCCGAGGCCGGCCTGCCTTCGTCGCTCAGCTGAGTAGTCGGCGAAGGTCTTGTGGGTGGTGTGGAAGTGATAATTGTCCGCACTGTTCTCCAGCAACAGCTTCCAATTCGCGTGGATGTTGTACTTCGCCGTGCCCCTGATCACCTGCCAGCCGCCGAGAATTTCGGCGGAGTCCATCGTCAGGTCGATGAGTTCGCGCGCGTCGCCAAGAAATTCGAAGAGCGAAGGGGTCTCGGTTGCGAAGTTGACAAAATACATCCCGCGATAGCTGTCGACGTGCGCGGGTTCCATCAGCGCGCGACCGCTCTTGCTGAAGTCCTCCGTATATCCTTCCGGATCGGGCACGCCGACCAACTTGCCGCAGTTATCGTAGGCCCAGCCATGATAGAAGCATACAAACGAGTTCGCGCTGCCCTTGTCCTGTCGGCAGACCAGGGCGCCGCGATGCAGGCATGAATTGATGAAAACGCGGATCTCCCCATCGCGGCCGCGAATCATGAACAGCGGACGGTCGGCCACGACGCGACGGCAATAGTCGCCTTGGTTCGGCACCTCGCTGTCATGGCCGACATAGAGCCAGGTGCGTGCGAAAATATTTGTGCGCTCCAGCTCCAAAATCTCGGGTGACGTAAGCGCCGAACGATGCACGCGGAAGCTTCCAGCCTCGACGTCGTCAATAACGAGACGGGATAATTCCATGGGAACGCGCCTTCCTTAAGGCTGGCGGACCATAGCGCCGCGGTGGGGAGACAACAAATGCAAAGGTATTTTCGATTGATGTCAACTACGATGGTGGAAACTCTTGCATTTGTCCGCGACGTTTGGCTCCGGCCGAATCTGTCATTCAGGGACGCGGCGCCTGCATGTATGACGAACTCGACTTCACCATGTACGACGCACTCAAGCCCCTTTGTGTACCGAAAACCTCATCCGGTTTGATTACGTAACAGAATCTCATACCGTCGACGACGATGGTCGCACTTTAGAGTCGG
>Ga0310915_10002147_pt1 | contig 10390 bp, 10 predicted proteins | sample GREbulkMGAN111_FD_202508 | JGI IMG/M metagenome (GOLD analysis project Ga0310915, IMG submission 202508) | Lab enrichment of tropical soil microbial communities from Luquillo Experimental Forest, Puerto Rico - GRE.bulkMG.AN111 | ecosystem: Environmental > Terrestrial > Soil > Tropical forest >...
TCCGGGTTGGTGCTACAGTGGGGCGAGGCCGGTCACGGATTTCGCTTCGCTCCATCTGGGCTACCTCTAGGCGCAACGAAGCACGATTCATCCACATTTTGTGTCAATCACAATATTGGACACAGGACGAAATAATTAAATTGACTACGAAAAGAAACTGATGTAGAAGCCGCATCGTCCTCGCTCATCGAAGGGGCGCTTCTAGAGGCGATCCTGAAGGCGGAGCGAGGATGGCGCCCAAGGCAAGCGGCTCGGCCGCCCCGAGGAGGCCGGTGTCCGACGCCCGGAGGTTACGACCGGGTGCGCACAGCGCGCTAGGTTTTGTCCCGTAGCAGTAGCGGGGGACAAATAGGAAGCGCGGACACTTGCAAGCCTAAACCGCGCAGACGCGGAGCGCCAGGTTGGAGCGCCGTGAGGCGAGCGTACCCGGACCGAGATCCGGTGCGCGCCGCGCCTCGTAAGCGTGGCTTCTCGCGCCTCGCAGGCGCGACTTTGAAAGACGCGCCTCACGGCGCTCCGCCCACCCCTTCGCCGGGGCGGGCAGAAGGAACGAAGCGAAGCGCGGCAGCGGGCCGCGCAACGGAAAGGTGTTCGCGTATGGCTGTTTGAAATCGTGAGACGAGAAAATTCGTAGGATGGGTTGAGCGCAGCGAAACCCATCGCTGGATCGCGGGCGCAGAGCTCGATGGGTTTTGCTTTCGCTCAACCCATCCTACGGGCTACTCCGCCGCGGGTAGGTGGCGCGCAGCGGTGCCAATCACGACGGGATCGGGGGCGGCCCCCTCATCAGCTTCATCGAACTCCACCTCACGGATGCGGCCGGCGCGCTTCTCCACCTTTTCCGCCGAGATGAGGATCTGCCGCACGTCCTCGCTGGCCTGGCCGAAATGCTTGCTGAGGTTGACCACGCGGTCGTGCAGGCGGCCGATGTCGTCGAGCAGACAACCCACCTCGGCATGAATCTGGTCGGCGGCCGCGCGCATGCGCGCGTCGCGCTGGATCTGCTGGATCACGTGGATCGCGAGCATCAACAGCGAGGGCGAGACGATCACCACCTTGGCGCGGAACGCCTTCTGCAGAAGATCGTCGAAGCCGTCGTGCAATTCGGCGTAGATCGATTCCGAAGGCACGAACATCAGCGCCAGGTCCTGGGTCTCGCCCGGGATCAGATATTTGCCGGCGATGTCGCCGACGTGCCGGGAAACGTCGGTCCGCAGCCGTGCCGCCGCCTGCTTGCGCTCCTCGTCGGTTTTGGCCTCGCGCAAGGCGGTCACTGCCTCGAGCGGGAATTTGGCGTCGATTGTGAGCGGACGCTTGTCCGGCAGGAAAACCGCGCAGTCCGGTCGGCAATTGTTGGAAAGGGTGAACTGGAAGGCGTAGCAGTCCTGCGGCAATCCGTCCTTGACGATGATCTCCATGCGCGCCTGGCCGAAGGCGCCGCGCTGCTGCTTGTTGGCCAGCACGTTTTGCAGCGAGGTCACCTGCGAGGCGAGATCGGTGATGTTCTTCTGCGCGCTGTCGATGACGGCAAGCCGCTCGTTGAGTTTTTGCAAACTCTCGACCGTGTGTTGGCGTGTCGTGGTCATCGACTGGTTGAGGTGATGGGTGACCGAATCGAGCCGCTCGTTGACGGCGCGGGCAAGCTCGGCCTGACGGCCGGCGAGGAGGTCGCGCATCGCTTCGATGCGTGTTGCGGTCTCCGCCTGCAGGCGCACGAGTTCCGCCACGGCCGCCTCCGCGGCAGCCGGCTCGCGCTTGCGCAGCGCGCGCGCCGCGATCACCGCAATCGCGGCGAGCAGCGCCAGTCCTACGACGGCGATTGCGATGGCAGCGGCAAGCGTGAGCAGCGTGTCGGGCATCTCGGCCTCTTCCTGCCTGATTCGGCATGGGAACAAAAACCGAACAGCAAATCAATCGTCTGCGGCCGGAGCGCTGGGCGGGCCACAAGTTCGTTTCGTCATGCCCGGCCTTGTGCCGGGCATCCACGTCTTACTTTGATGCGCCAAGAAAGACGTGGATGGCCGGGACAAGCCCGGCCATGACGAGCGACTCGCCTTGCATTGACCGGCTTCCGGCGACCGCTTACATCGCGGCCATGGCGCTACGCGAGATTTTGATCCTGCCGGACAAACGGCTGCGGCAGGTTTCCGAACCGATCAAGAAAATCGACGCATCGGTACGCAAGCTCGTCAACGACCTGTTCGAGACGATGTATGCGGCGCCGGGCGTCGGGCTCGCCGCCGTCCAGGTCGGCACGCCCAAGCGCGTCCTCACCATGGACCTGAGCAAGAAGGAGGAGCCGAAGAACCCGCAGGTGTTCATCAATCCGGAGATCGTATGGTCGTCGCCGGAAAAGGCGACCTACGAGGAAGGCTGTTTGTCGATCCCGGAATTTTACGGCGAAGTCGAGCGGCCCGCGCAGGTCAAAGTGAAATACCTCGATATCGAAGGCGAGACGCGTGAGGTCGAGGCGAACGGGCTGCTAGCCACCGTGCTGCAGCACGAAATCGACCACCTCAACGGCATCCTGATCATCGATCACATGTCCAAGCTCAAGCGCGATCGCGTGGTCAAGAAATTTGCCAAGGCCGCCAAGCGCGCGGCTGCGGAGTGAACAAATCCGCGAGTTTCCGTCCGCGTCATGCGCGGGCTTGTCCAGGGTATCCACATCTTGCCATTCGACAGCTGAACAAGACGTGGATGGCCGGAACAAGTCCGGCCATGACGGAACGGCAGGGCTGGTGATCGTATCGTTATGCCGCTGCGCATCGCGTTCATGGGTACGCCGGAATTTGCGGTGCCGACGCTCGTCGAGATCGTGGAGCGCGGCCACGAGGTGGTGGCAGTTTATACGCGCGTGCCTAAACCCGCGGGACGGCGCGGGATGGAGCTCACCGAAGCGCCAGTTGCACGCGAGGCGCGGCGCCTCTCGCTGCCGTTGTTCATGCCGGCGAACCTGCGCGGCACCGATGCACAAGCCACGGTGCGCGCGCACGCGGCCGAGGCCGCGGTCGTCGTCGCCTATGGGCTGATCCTGCCCAGGCCCGTTCTCGATGCCTTTCCGCTCGGCGCGTTCAACCTGCATGCCTCATTGCTGCCGCGCTGGCGCGGGGCAGCGCCGATCAACCGCGCCATCATGGCCGGCGACCGCGAGACCGGCGTGGCTGTCATGAAAATGGAGGAAGGGCTCGACAGCGGGCCGATCGCGATGGCGGAACGGGTCGTGATCCGACCCGACGAGACCGCGGGCGACCTACGCAATCGGCTCGCCGGCCTTGGTGCCGATCTGATGATGTGCGCGCTCGCCGCGCTCGAACGCGGCTCGCTTACGCTTACGCCGCAGCAGGCGCAAGGCGTCACCTATGCCGCCAAGATCGATAAGAACGAAACTCGTATCGCCTGGGCGCAGCCGTGGAACGAGGTGCACGACCGGATTCGCGGCCTTTCGCCATCCCCGGGCGCGTGGTGCGAGATTTTCGGCGAACGCGTCAGGCTGCTGCGCTCGATCAAGGGCGAAGGGAGCGGCGCGCCCGGCACCGTGCTCGACAAGGCACTCACCGTCGCCTGCGGCGAGGGCGCGGTGCGCATCGCCGAACTGCAGCGCGCCGGCCGCACCGCGATGAAGGCGGACGAGTTTTTGCGCGGCACGCCGGTTGCCGCCGGAACCCGGCTCGAGTAGCGGGCATGCCGCGCTACAAGCTCACGATCGAGTATGACGGCGGCCCGTTCGTCGGCTGGCAACTGCAGGACAACGGCCCGTCGGTGCAGGGCGCGCTGATCGCCGCGGTCGCGGCGTTCTGCGGCGAGACCGTGAGCGTCCAGGGCGCCGGCCGCACCGATGCGGGCGTGCATGCGCTCGGCCAGGTCGCGCATCTCGATCTCGCTAGACCGTGGGACGCCGACACGGTGCGCGACGCGCTCAATGCGCATTTGCGCCCGCAGCCGGTCGTCGTACTCGCCGCCGAACAGGTGGACGGCGCCTTCGATGCGCGGCGCTCCGCGCGCCAGCGCCATTATCTCTATCGCATCGTCAACCGGCGCGCCGATCTTGCGCTCGAGCGCGGCCGCGCCTGGCGCATCGGCAAGCCGCTTGATGCCGCCGCCATGCACGCCGCCGCGCAGCGGCTTGTCGGCCGCCACGACTTCACCACCTTCCGCCATGCCGAGTGTCAGGCAAAGTCGCCGGTGAAAACGCTCGATCGGCTCGAGGTTGAGCGCAGCGGCGAGGAGATCCGCGTGCGCGCGGCGGCGCCCTCGTTCCTGCACAATCAGGTGCGCTCGATGGTGGGCTCGCTGGCGCTGGTCGGGGAGGGCAAATGGAGCGCCGACGATCTTTCCGCCGCGCTCGCCGCCCGCGACCGCGCTGCCTGCGCTCCGGTCGCGCCCCCTGACGGGCTTTATTTGCTGCGCGTGGATTATGAGTAGTCCGAATGAGCGAAGCGAATGCGGGACGCTCTCGTCCGCTGCCCCGGATTTCGCTGGCTCATCCGCGCTACATCAACCGAAATACCGATCCAATATCGTGCGGTACACGGCGGTCAGCGTCGCGAGATCGGCGAGGCTAGTACACTCATCGACCTGATGCATGGTCGTGCCGACCAGGCCGAATTCGAGAACCGGGCAGTAATCCTTGATGAAGCGCGCATCCGAAGTGCCGCCGCTGGTGGAAAGCTTTGGCGTCATCCCGGTCGCCTCCGTGATCGCGCCGACCACCAGATCGAGGAAGGGCCCAGGTTTGGTGAAAAATGAATCCGCGTTCGAAGGCTCCCAGGCGATGTGCCAGCGCACGCGGGAGCCGGCTGCTTCGGCGGCGCGCTTCTCGATCAGCGTGCGCAGCGAGATCTGGCTGTGGCAATCGTTGAACCGGATGTTGAAGCGTGCCCGCGCCTCGCCGGGAATGAGATTGACCACGGGATTGCCGATGTCGATCGAGGTGAATTCGAGATTCGAGGCGTCGAAATTGACGCTCCCTTGGTCGAGCGGCGCCGCCATCAGCGCGCTCATCAAGGTGACCAGGCCGCGCACCGGGTTGTCGGCGCGCTCGGGATAGGCGACGTGGCCCTGCTTGCCGGTGACCGCGAGGGTGCCGTTGAGTGAACCGCGCCGCCCAACCTTGATGGTGTCGCCGATCGCAGCCACGTTGCTCGGCTCGCCCAGAATGCAATGATCGAAGCGCTCGCCGCGCTCGGCCGCCCATTGCAGAAGCTTTACGGTTCCGTTCACCGCGATGCCTTCCTCATCTCCGGTGATGAGGAGCGAGATCGAGCCTTTGCCGGCGCGCGGCGCCGGATGCTCAAGCGCGGCGGCGATCGCGCACGCGACCGCGCCTTTCATGTCGACCGCGCCGCGGCCGTAAAGCGTGCCGTCGGTGATCTCGCCCGCGAATGGCGGATGGCTCCAGCTCGCGGCCGCGCCGGGCGGCACGACGTCGGTATGGCCGGCAAAGACGAGGTGGGGCGACGTGTCGCCGATGCGGGCGAAAAGATTTTCAACCGGCGCGGTGCCTGGCTCGGCAAAGGTGACGCGGTGCACGGCAAAACCGGATTGCTTGAGCAGACGCTCGATTAGGCCGAGCGCGCCCGCTTCCGCCGGCGTCACCGATGGGCAGCGCAAGAGGTCGCGGGCAAGCGCGACCGGATCAACGGGGCTCACGGCGTCCCTGCCGAATTGCACCAATCGACTGTCGGCGCAAACCGCCCCCCGGCATCGCGCGCTAGGCGCCCAGCTGTGCGGCCAGCAGGTTGTTTTGGTTTCGCACCCATCCCGGAATCAAAAATGCATCGACGAGCGCCCATACGGCGGTGATCACCATGCCGACCAGGGTGAGCGAGAGGATCAGTTGTGCGACGGCAACGCCGGTGCGTTTGAGATAAAAATTGTGCGCACCGAACAGGCCGAGGAAGAACCAGAGCAGATAGGCCACGAGGGCGGTCTTCTTGTTCGCTTCGAACAGCAGCATGACCCGCGTATCGTTCGACAGTCCGCCGTGTTGTTGAATGCTCTGGCGCATGGTTGGTGGAAGCTCGGCTTGCATGACCCTCTCCTCGCCCCGTCCTGGACCGATTATCGGCGAGCGCGTCGCCTAGCTCAATCGCGCAAAAGCTCATTGATCGAAGTCTTGGCGCGGGTCTTCTCGTCGACACGCTTGACGATTACCGCGCAATAGAGGCTCGGGCTCGGTCCGCCGTTTTTGGCCGACTTGCCCGGAAGCGAGCCGGGAACGACCACCGAATAGGCCGGCACCTCGCCTTGAAACGTCTGGCCGCTCTCGCGATCGACGATGCGGGTCGATGCGCCGATGAACACGCCCATGGACAACACCGAGCCCTCGCGCACGATCACGCCTTCCGCCACTTCCGAACGCGCGCCGATGAAGCAGTTGTCCTCGATGATCACCGGTCCCGCTTGCAGCGGCTCGAGCACGCCGCCGATGCCGGCGCCGCCGGAGATGTGGCAGTTCTTGCCGACCTGCGCGCAGGAGCCGACCGTCGCCCAGGTGTCGATCATGGTGCCGGCATCCACGTAGGCGCCGAGATTGACGAAGCTTGGCATCAGCACCACACCGGGCGCGATATAGGCCGAGCGGCGCACCACGCAATTCGGCACGGCGCGCAGGCCCGCGTCGCGAAAGCGCGCTGCGCTCCAGCCTTCGAATTTGGAGGCGACCTTGTCCCACCAGACCGCCTGGCCCGGCCCGCCCGCGATGACACGCATGTCGTTGAGGCGGAACGAGAGCAGCACCGCTTTCTTGAGCCATTGGTTGACACGCCAATCGCCGTTGGCGCCGCGTTCGGCGACGCGCGCCGCGCCGCGGTCAAGCAGATCGAGCGCCGCCTCTACCGCCTCGCGCACCGCGCCCTTTGTGTTTGCGTCGATACCGTCGCGCCGTTCGAACGCGTCGTCGATCACCTTGGCAAGCTCGGCGTGCGGCATATCGGCTAGCCCGTTCAGCTCACCGGTTGTCGAGAATGGCGAACCGCGAGTCAAGCACGTGCGGCCTTGATGCGCTCGAGAAAGCCGACCAGGTCGTCGGTGACGTGATCCACATGCGGTGCGTCGCGGCCTTCGAGTTCCCAATCATCGCGAAACACCTCACGCGTGTGCTGCGGTACCACCAGAACCGTGGTCATGCCGAGCGCATGGGGAATCGCGAGGTTGCGCGCGAGATCTTCGAACATGGCGGTCCTGCGCGCATCAACCTTGAGCGTGCTCAGAAAGCGGTCGTAGGTCTGTGGCGACGGCTTGGGCTCGAGCTCGGCTGCGACGATGTCGAACACGTCTTCGAAATGCCGGTCGAGCTTTAGCCGCGCAAGCACCGCGTCGGCGTGGCGGCGCGTGCCGTTGGTCAGGATTAACTTGCGTCCGGGAAGGTTTTCGATCGCCGCGCCGAGCGCCGCGTTCGGCTCGAGCGGCGAGTGGTCGATCTGGTGCACGAAATCGAGGAAATCGTCGGGTGCCATGCCATGCTCGGTCATCAAGCCGCGCATCGAGGTGCCGTAACGCTTGTAGTAATCCTTCTGCAGCCGGAACGCCTCCTCGTGCGTGACCTTGAGGAAGCGCGCGATGTAGTCGCGGATACGCTCGTCCACCTGCTGCCAGAGATTGAGGTGATGCGGGTAGAGCGTGTTGTCGAGATCGAACACCCACGTTTCGACGTGATGGAACGGACGGCGCTGACGAGAGGCGGAGGAATTCATGACGCGCGTCGGCTCTCTCACTCCTTGATCACATGCTTGAGCGGTCGGTCGAAGGCCAGAATGACGGCGCCGGCGATGACCGCAATTGCGGCGATCATCAGAAAGAACATCCGCTTGTCCATGCTGCTCCAGAAGCTGCCGAGCCAGCCGGCGATGAAATTGCCGACGAAGATCGCCGCCAGCCAAATTCCCATCAGCATCGAGACCATACGCGCGGGTGCGAGCTTCGAGACCAGCGACAGCCCGATCGGCGAGAGATAAAGCTCGCCGATGGTGATGACGATGAAATAGCCAAGCAGCCACAGCCAGCTCGCTTCGTCGCCGGAGGCGACCCACGCCGCGGCGACCATGATCAGGTTGGCGAGCGCTACACCGAGGCAGCCGAGCGCCATCTTGACGACAGTCGAGGGTTCCGTGCCGCGCTTCGCTTGCCAGCGCCACAGCGCGAGGACGAACGGCGTGAAGGCGAAGATCATGAGCGGGTTGAACGCCTGGAACCAAGTCACCGGGATCTCGCCGTGCCAGAGAATGAGGTTGATCGAGCGGTCGGTGTGGTCGTCGGCCCACAGCGCGATCGTGTTGCCCTGCTGCTCGTAGGTTGCCCAGAACAGGGCGGTGGGTACGAACAGCGCGATCAGCGCGAGGATGGCGTGCCACTCATTGCGCTCGAGCGGCTTGTCGTAGACGCCCTCGGCAATCGCCTTGTGCAACTCGTCGGCCGGCAACGATGGGGTCGCGTAGAGATAGGTCACAAGCGCAATGGTCATGCCGACGCCAGCAGCGGTGAAGCCGTAATGCCAGCCGAACTCCTCGCCGAGCGTGCCGCAAATGAGCGGCGCCAGGAACGCGCCGACGTTCGTGCCCACGTAGAAGATCGAATAGGCGCGGTCGCGGCGCTGGTCGCCCGATGCGTAGAGCGACCCGACCTGCGCCGAGATGTTCGGCTTGAACGCACCGCTGCCGAGAATGAGTATGGTCAGGGCAAACAGAAAGAGCGACTCGAAGGCCATCATGAAATGGCCGATCGCCATCAGCGCGGCCCCGAGCACGACCGTGCGATGCTGGCCGAGCACGCGGTCGGCAAGCAGTCCGCCAAACACCGGCGTGAGATAAACGAGACCGGTATAGAGGCCGTAGATGTGAGAGGAAAACGGCTGCGCGCCGAGCGGGCCGAACATCGATTCGAGTACGGCTCTGAGCGCGGCAAGTCCGATCACCGCGTCGGCGTGACCGGGCTGCAGCAGGAATTTCACCATGTAGAGGACCAGCAGTGCCCGCATGCCGTAATAGGAGAAGCGCTCCCACATCTCGGTCGCGAACAGGAAGGTGAGCCCGCGTGGATGGCCGAAAAAATCGCCCGTCTTCGCCTCGTGGCTTCGCTCGGCAATGCTCATGAGGTCCGCTCGCGTGGCTGGCCACTATCGGGCAAGGGGCGGCGCGACCGTAGAACGCGTCTTGAGCGCGCGTCAAACCGCGGCGTTCGGCAGCAGCCTTTGCTGTCGCACCGACGTGGCGGCGCTGCTAGATTCAATCCGCCAGCAAAGTGAGAAACTATCGAGAGCACAAAGCGGAACGGAGGATGGCCCCTGCCCGGAACTGTGATCACGCGCGCCTTGTACGCCGCTGCCGTGCTGCTGGCGCTATGCGCGGCGCCGCGGCCTGGATGGGCGCAGGGCGATGCGACCTATCCCAGCAGGCCGATTCGCCTGATCGTCGGCTTTGCCGCCGGCGGCGGCAACGACCTGTTCGCACGCCTCGTCGGGCAGAAGCTCTCGGAATATCTCGGGCAGAACGTGGTCGTTGAGAACAAGCCGGGCGCCGGCGGGCGGTTGGCGGTCGAATTCGTCAAGAGCCAGCCCGCTGACGGCTACACCATCATGGTTGCCGCCACCGGGCAGATGGCGGTCGCCGCGGCGATTTATCCGAAGCTCTCCTATCATCCGACGCGCGACTTCATACCCCTCACCATGATCGCGTCGTTTCCGCTGATTCTTGCCGGTCCGACCGGCGACACGATCAAGACGGTCAAGGACCTGGTCGCCTACGGCAAGGCGCATCCGGACAAATCCAATTACGCGACTTCCTCGCCGGCGTTCACGATCACCACTGAGTTGTTCAAGCTGAAGACCGGAATGCCGGCCGTGGCGGTTCCCTACAAGAGCAGCAACGAGATGATGCTGAGCATCGCCGGCGAGCAGACCCTGTTCGCCATCGCCGACGGGCCGCCGACGGTTCCGCTGGTCCAAGGCAACAAGATCCGGGCGTTGGCGGTCACCGGATCGGAGCGCTCGGCGGAACTTCCTGAGGTGCCGAGCATGGCCGAGGCGGGCTATCCCGACGTGGACATCGGGCTTTGGAGCGGCCTATTCGTCTCGGTCAACACGCCGCCCGCGCTCGTGAAAAAGCTCGACGACGCGGCGCGGCGTGCAATGGCCTATCCCGGCGTACGCGAGAAGCTCAAGGCCATGGCGGTGAACCCGGGCGGCGGTCCCAGCGCCGAGTTCCGCAAACGCATCGACGCCGACATCGAACGCTTCGCCGCAGTGGTCAAAGCCGCCGATCTCAAGTTTGAGGAGTGACCGCAGGCGTATCGTTTGGTCCGAGCGGCCGCAGGCGAGCCTGCTGGTCTTTCTGCTGCTTTACTTTGTCTTTCTGTGGGTCGCCTGGCTGCCGGCGATGAAAGTCACCGAACC
>Ga0310915_10002154_pt1 | contig 10366 bp, 10 predicted proteins | sample GREbulkMGAN111_FD_202508 | JGI IMG/M metagenome (GOLD analysis project Ga0310915, IMG submission 202508) | Lab enrichment of tropical soil microbial communities from Luquillo Experimental Forest, Puerto Rico - GRE.bulkMG.AN111 | ecosystem: Environmental > Terrestrial > Soil > Tropical forest >...
TTTCTGGCGTTCGGAAAGCTCTCTACAAAGCCCTGCAGCTGCCGCTGCGAGACCCACCGAATCCAGCTTGGACGAGTGCAATTGGTGCGACATTGCGTGAATATCGCTGACAAGGTCCGAGACCCGCTTGTACGTTTCCCCGATGCCTAACCGTAATTCTTCCGCAGATGCACAAAGATTTTGCTTCTGTTGATCGAGATCCATGGCCACCAGCGCAAGTCGCTGGCCGATATCATCGTGAAGCTCCCTAGCAATCCCGGCGCGTTCCTGATCTTGCGCTTCGATCAATCGGCGGCTCATCGAGGAGAGGGCCTCTTCAGCGATTTTGTGTTCGGTGACGTCGGTGCAAGCGCCGATGTATCCTGCAAAAGTTCCATCTCTGCTGAATCGCGGCACACCTTCGTCACAAACCCAACGATACTCTCCATCGTGCCTTCGCAGCCGATACTCCATTCGGAACTGTTCGCGACGATCAAAAGACTGCGTGTAAGTGTCGAGGCATCGTTGCAAATCGTCCGGGTGGACACCTTCCACCCAACCGTTTCCAAGCTCAGAGTCCATTGATCGTCCAGTGAAGTCCAACCACGGATTGTTGAAGTAGGTGCAGAGCTTGTCCGTACTCGACATCCAGATGAGCACAGGTGCAGCATTGGCAACTAGTCGAAAGCGCGCTTCACTTTCGCGCAGTGCCTCTTGGGCAATCTTCCGCTCGGTGATGTTTGTCACCAACGCGATCAAATGCGTTGGTTCCCCCTCTTCGCCATGCAGAACAGAAACGAATTTATGAACCCACACAGGCTTACCGGTTTTGTGAATGTATCGATTTTCGATGTCAAAAGAGGGAATTTCTCCGAGTTTCAGGCGGCGGACCTGCACCAGATTGGCTTCCCGGTCCTCCGGATGAACCAGTGATGCAAAGTCGATGGTCCGCAGTTCGTTTTCGGTATAGCCGACCAAGGCGCAATAGGCGGGATTGCACTCCTGAAAAACGCCCTGCCAATTCGTGATCGCGATTCCCGTGGCAACTTGTTGGTATATCTTGTGAAAAAATTCCTCGGTCCTTGAAATTCGGACCGATTGTCGTTCAGACGCGGACAGAGACATTGAGGTTCCTCCGTCGGTACTTTTACCCAATTGCAAGACTATGTCGGTTGGACCGTGTATCAATGATAGTCGCGATTCCCGTGTGATGCGACGATTAAGGCTGGAGCTCGATAAGTCCGGAATCGGTGGAAGTCTGGCGGCACGTCCGGAGATCCGGAAACCGAGGCTTCAGATGGGAATTGAGGTTAAACGTGCTTCACGCCCGGCCGGGCTTACTTTCTGAGGAAGACCCGTACCTAAGCATACGCCCGGCAGTGAGACTGTCAACCTTCGGAGCAGGCCGATGTTGGCCAGGGCAACTTCACTCAGGCTTTGCTCTCCGCATCAGTTTTCGCTTCACCTTCAGTCGTAATGGCCGGCTTCTTCTCGCTCATTTCTTTTCCTCCGAATATCAGCCACAGGGCCACACTCAAGTACACTATGAGCGCAACCGCAGTCGCGTAGAGTATCGCTGCGATCTTCCAGTCGTAACCGAAGCTCCAAATGGTTCCGATTGCCAAGGCCCCGAGCATCGCAATACCAATTCTTTTCCTCATACCCGCTGACCTTATAGCACTGAGCCCTACGAACCAGCTAGGTGAACCCTTCCAAGCTCACTCGACCTGTGGCTCCCGACAATCTCGAAATGTCTGAACGGATATGGCTTATCCTTCCTTCATAATTCTCGTTGATGGTTCTTTTTCTTAGGACATTCCTTGCAGTCTTGCCTTCGATCCTGCGTTCGCGTGCCCTGCTTCAAAGATCAGCCGCTAAACGCCCGAAATTGACCGCCGGCGATCGCCTGTTCTGGATCTGTCTCTTTCGCCTCTGGCGCGACTGGCGCTCGGCGCTAGCCATCGTCAAGCCTGAAACCGTCGTAGCTTGGCATCGCGCCGGCTTTCGCCGTGGATTCCGAAAACTCGATCTGCCTTCAAAATTTTTGCGGATCACAGTGGATTGAGTTTTGGCGAGGGACAGCCCTGGTCCCTGATACCTCTCTACACCCATGCGTCCTGATCGGTCTTCTTCCGTGTGATTACGACCCTTTACTGAGCAGAGAACTGCACGCTCTTCAGCATCGCCTCGTAGGTTGGCTGGAATCGCTCGAACTCTGAATGCGGTGCCACAAAGACCATGAAGATGACAGAGCCGTCGCGCTGCGGGACGGTGACGAGCCAGTCTCGCTCCCTCTGTGGTTGACCGTTGGCGGAGGAGAAGGATGAAACCGAATGCAAGGTAGCGGACCGCCCCTCAATACCGGCCACAGTAATAGGCCGTGGATCACCCTCCGGCTTCAGCGCCTCGTTCTGCTCCATATCCTTGACGAGCTCGCGGGTGACTTCGTCGATGCTCATGCGCTCACCCTTGGGTGGCGCAACGCCGTTAAGGACCACGCCGTAGCCCACACCATTGGCTGTGATTCCGGCTTCAGGAGCGATGGTCACGGAATGTCCCCGCTTTTTGGGCATCATGACTTGCCAGTTTTCAGGATACTCAATTTTCACGGGACCAAGGTCAGCTGTACGCATGCGCTGGCTGGGGAGAACGCTCTCAAGTGAGACGGCAGGCGCGTGGGCTGAAGAGCTGGGAGTAGAGGTCGATGCGCTGGCGGTCAGCGCGTTCGCTCCGGTTGGGGTAAAAATAGCCCCGTTCTTCTTGTTCAACGCCGCCCACTGGCCCGACTTTGCTCCCTGCGCGATCTCCTGGCCTGTGTAGGCTTTTACCCCCATCGCTTGCTGGCGGACTCTCTCGAATGCAGGGCTATTGCTGGCATAGTTTTCCGGCGGCCAATTTCTGATTTCTTTCTGAATGGCCTGCTCGCGGTTTCCAGGATTGGGGTGGTCGCTGAGCCACTGCGGCGGCGCTTGACCGCTCTCCGATTCGAGGGTCTTGAAGAAATCGGCCAGAGCCTGCGGGTTGTAACCCGCCTTGTAGAGGATCACGGCGCCGACCGCGTCGGCTTGTGCTTCGTCGCTGCGAGAGTACTTCAGCATGAGCCCTTGCGCCCCCATTTGAATTCCCATCTGCCCAAGTTCTCCGACGGCCCCTCCCATCGTTGCGCCGAGAGCCACTCCCGCGATTCCAGCGAGCAAGCTGGTGGTCTGCGCCTTGCTGGCCTGCTTCGCGGAGTGCTGCATGTACACGTGCGACATTTCGTGTCCCATGACGCCGGCGAGCTCGGCTTCGTTCGCGGCGGCGGTGATGGTTCCAATGTTGACGAACATCGGTCCGCCAGGCAGTGCGAAAGCATTGATGTCTTTTTGGGCGACGACGTGAAACTCAAACGGCCACGAATATTCTGGTGGGATAGTGGCTACCAACTTCTGGCCGAGCTGCCGAATGTATTGCGTTTCGGGGCTGTTGTCGGGCAGGACCGGCATCGTCTGATAGACCTGGGCGGCGGCTTGCAAGCCGAGCTCGCGCTGCTTCTCACGGGACATGTGAGCATTACCGGGATTGGGGAATTCGGGACCCGCAGTTTGCGTGTAGGCCTGCGTCGCCAGCAAGAACACGATCAGCCACGACAGCCGTCTTGCGAGTGCAGGACCCGTCTCGAAAACGTGGTGCATCATAGTAGCAACCTTTCTTAACCGGCCGGATGATCAGCGCCAAGGTTCAAAAACCTTTTCCTTGCGGCCTTACTCACTGTTGGCAGCTCGGAACTCACTTCGATTTTCCGCCGGAGTTATTCCCAAGCAAATTTCGCAAAGACGAAGCGCACTGTCGATATCGCTCGTGGTACCGTGCTCGTCCAATGGATAACGCATTCTCCCGTGCAAAAAAACGAGTATCTCCGCCAAAATTACAAGAACCAGCGAGACCAAGCCCCAGACCAAAGAAAATCCAGGAAATCAGAATTTCCTTTGAGTTGGTACATGCAGATTACTTCCCAGAAGCAACCCAACCGCGACAAAAGATATCGGACTGGACCGAGTTCCCATAATGGATTGCGTTTATCATCGCAACTATTTCCTTCAGGCTTTCTTAAGCAAGCGGGTAATCCACACCAGAATCACCGCCCCGACGAACGCCACAATGATTGATCCGATCATTCCGCCGCTCTGCCAGATTCCCAGCATGCCAAAGATCCATCCTCCGAGAATACCGCCTAAGATGCCAAGAACGATGTCGATCAGTATCCCGTAGCCGCCACCCTTCATAACTTGGCCCGCTAGCCAACCTGCGATCAGTCCAGCCACGATCCATGCGAGAAAGCCCATAGCTGATCCTCCTTGGTTCAGCGAAGTGTCTTAATGAACTTCCGAATGACTGTCACCCCTCATTTGGGATTCGATTATGGGCGGGGTTCCTGGACGGGTATGACCTGACCTGAGTGGAAGAACATGCCGACATCGTCGGAAAGTGCTGTTTCCCAAAGGTCACTGAGCATCTTCTTACTCCGCTTGAACACCCAAGTCAAGGTTCAGAGCCAAACGCCCCAGCCGGTCTAAGGAGGCTGATTCCCCTTAGGTACTTGGGCGTCGAAGAATCTTCTGAAGGGCTCTCAAACAACCTAACCTTCTTACCATTAATGGTTGCAGCAGCGACCATTCGCCTGTTCCCGTATGAGAATAGCGATATGGCAGGTGGCATCGGTTCAAGTTTCAGGCACGGTGCTTGAAGACCACCGCGTTCCACACCATTCCTCGCTAGGGGCCGACGGAGGACTCTCCTCCGCTCTCCATCACAAACTTCCAGAATGAACGGATGCCTTTGGTAAATCGCATATCCCGCACCTGCGCAAGCCCCAGGCAGGCGCGAACGGGTTCCTCAGCGCCGCGGTGCGTGGGTAGCAGACGAAAGACGACCCTGTGCTTACCTGCTGATTCGATGGGCTCGATCACCGAGGGGAAAAATATGCCCTGGCCGACCTCGAAACTCGATGCCTTGCCTACCACAAGCTTCTTTTCCGACCCAACCAGCAGGCGCCGGTAACCAAACATCAGCGTGCCATCCTGGCCCGTGTGAAGCCGTCCGTAAGTCCGCCGAGGCACCGTGCGTACGCGCGTGGAGAAGGCAGGCACACTGTCGCCGAGATTGGGCCTGTTCTGCGCGTCAAATAACAAAGCCCGCAGCAATCCCAACGCAAAGACGGTGCCGAACACGGCTGTCCGCAGGGCCCACCCGAAAATCAGAAAACGATGACGCCGAGGCATAGCAGCAGCCCGAGGCGGGGACTAATGAGCGCCGTGATCGCTAGCACCGCGAAAATAGTGTTTCTGATCGTCTTCAGCAAGAAATCAAGAAACGGAAATGGACTGATCAGAGCGAGCACATCAAAGGAATGCCCAACGAGCCAAACGACAAATGTGACTACCAATCCCACGACGGTATAGACAACAGCCGTCGCTACGGTGAAGGCGTGGTGACCGCTGCTCGTTTGTGCCGTGGCCGCATACACTACAGGCCCGCTCAGCAGATAGGCGAAGAGTCCTCGAAGCGATTGGAACCCCATCACACGCGCGACCTGGTTTAGCACCACGGGAAATGCAATCAACACCAGCCCTGCGTGATTGACAAACAGGACCTCGGCGGCGTCCAGAGGCTTCTTAATCAGGGGTGCAAACCCTCCGAAAGTGTCTTTGATGAAGATGAGAACCAGCAGCACCAAGATCGGTATCCAGAATTTCGGCTTCTGAATCAGCGGCAGCTGATCGCGTTGTGCTCGTGGCGTGTGATAGTACTGCCACACACCGGTGACGCACACGCCGACTAACGGGGAGATTGCCGTGCTTGTAACCATCGCCAGCGCAGTGGAGATCTTCTCTCCGTTTCTCAGCGCTTGTTGTGCCTCTTGCTCGTCGGCTTGTACCATCGGGACGAGTGCGCAGATCAGTATGCCCACCAGAATAAACGAGCGAGGCATAAGCCTACCCTCCCTCTGATCGACCCGAGTTTTTCACAGTGGCCCGACCATCGTCTATGGTCTCTTTCTTCTTTTTCTCCACCGACGCCGACCATGGTGGGCGCGTTGGCATCCTCACTGGACTCTACGGTGATCTAGCCTAGAATGATTGGCTGGAGGAAGTCCGGTGGCCTGTCATTCGTGCGGGTCAGCACATCAAAAGCACTTTGAATCGGAAGTCGACATCCATTTTCCAAGGCTTAGCAATGCGAACAAGCGCCCTGTTTTGGTGTACCCCGTGCTCCTAGTGTGCCTGGATTGCGGTCGAGCAGAATTTTCTATTCCCAAGGAAGACTTGGAGCCACTTCGTGGCGAATGAATGTCGAATCCCAGCTAGCCGTCGCTTCTTCGGTCAGCGGACTTTCCCTTCATTGCTTCCCCGACATGGGCAGATGACTTAGGCGGAGAGCGCTGCGTATCATTGTGTGAATCTCACTTTCCCTTCGTGGTTCCCCTTTGTGGTTCTTGACCGCGACGACGCATTCGACTATGGTGGCGGGCGTATCCCAAGAACCCAGCTCAGGGGTACGACCCACAAGGTTGTATTTGGTCTGGCCGCCCACCAGTCAATTCCTGCAAAAAGTCAAATCCGCCCAGAAAGAGAAGAATCATGACTCCGGATGAACTCAACAACATTGCGACGGAACTGAAGCGTCTCGGGGCAGAACTAAACCTATCGGATAAGCAAAAGGAAGATCTCAGGAGCTTCCTAACAGAAAAATACGAACAGCTGCAGGAATACAGGAAGCAGAATCCAAATGTCTCTAAAGAAGACGTTGTCAAATACATTGCCAAGAATCGCGACGCTGGGCGGGAGAAAATCGAAAAATTCCTGACCCCTGAGCAACTTAAAATATGGGACGCCGAGGTTGCCAAGGCCAAGGACTTCCTCAGTCAAAGGGCCGCTGCCGCGGGCGCTTAACCTCAAATTTTGGCAGGAACCATAGAAAAGCAACCGCCAATGTGGCGATGACAAATGAATGCCACAGCAGGAAGGAATGAGTGTTTCGGGTCGTAGATTCCGAAAGCTCATTCCTCCTTGCTGTCCCTCCCGAAAATTCCCGTACAGCCCATGGCAAAGGGAGCTTCGGAAACGAACGGGCTGGAACGGACAAAGAAACCCCGGGCTTGTAGCCCCCCTGTGAGTTAACCGGCCTCCTTCGGTCTCCATTTTGCAGAATTGTTCGATCGATTCGTTGGGTCCTTTTTGTGGTGTGCACGGACCTGTGCATTTTCTGGGCTCACACTTTAGCCTCCTGATCGGAAGCTGGGTTGCCAGAAATTCTTGGGCGGAGAATTCCTGACCTGCGCAGAGCAGGTCGACACTCCCTCCTATCGAGGGACAGGATACGCTGGCTCTCCTTTGGAATCTCACCTCGCTGAAGCCGATTAAAATGGATTTCTCGGAGCCTATCGCTATGGTGGTGCATCCTGTGCTACTGGCGTGCCATGATTGCGGTCGAACAGAATTTGTTATTTCCGAAGAAGACTTGAACCCACTACGCGCTGAATAAAAGGCGCCGCGTCAACTGCGGGGCGGTTCTTCACCCTTCGCTTCGGGGATTGCCCAGGCGGTCTTTTTTTTGCACTCCGGAGAAGATCCAGCCCGTCGAAGAGCGCCCGACGTTCGTGTCCGTTACCCGGATCGGATGCCAGCTGTTCAATTCTCTGAGCAATTGCTTCCTCTGCCTTTTGTACCTTTTCACGTAATTGCTCACGATTAAATTCGAGAATCGCCGAAGCGATGGGTTCCTGCCCCTGCGGATATTTCAGCTCCATTACGCACCATCAAAGCGGTCGCCATAATCTTCGGATGGGAAAGACGAACCCAGGGCGGCGGCCGCCCCCGGCTGGTTTTCCGCTTGTCGGTATACGACCGTGGTGCGGCGTGAGCACACCCGCAACTTACTGAACTTAATGCGGCCTCACACCTGAGTGGAAAGGTGAATGTACTGTAGGGAGCGAGAAAATTTCGTGTAGACACCCCTCAACACCGCTCCTTCCCACACAATTGAATTCCCATAGGCCCGCGTCCACCGCAATCGAGTGACCACGTGCTAACGGCTTGACCGGACTAACGACGCGGGTAGCAAGCAAAGGATTCTGTCGTTTTTGACAGTTGTATTAGTCGTCTGAGCCTAGTGCAATGGAGACATGTCACCGCCGCCCCAAGGGCGACCCAGCGACGATTGGGGAGCAGGGCTTGCCGCAACTGACGAAGATATTGGTGGTCGATGATTTTGAACCGTTTCGCCGGTTCGCCTGCTCACTCCTCCAAAAGATGGCTGTTTTTGAGGTGGCCGAAGCCGCGGACGGGTTGGAAGCCCTCCAGAAGGCAAAAGAGCTGAATCCCGAGTTGATTCTGCTTGATATCGGCTTGCCTCGGCTGAATGGAATAGAGGTAGCTAAACGGGTTCAGAGCTTTGCTCCGACGACAAAAATCTTGTTCTGCAGTCAAGAGTCTTCCCCCGATGTCGTACGGGAAGCCCTTGCGCGCGGATTTGGATACGTTCATAAGTTAGAGGCCGGGATCGATCTGCTTCCTGCTTTCAACGCAGTTCTCAGCGGCAGGCGATTCGTCAGCAGTAACCTCGAGCCCAACCAGGCCATCGCCGTTCGCGCACCTCGCCACGAAATTCTCTTCTGTTCTGACGACACGGCTATTCTGGACGGGCTGACTCGATTTGTTGCCGCCGCCCTAAAGGGTGGCAATGCGGGCATTGTGTGGGCCACCGACTCGCACCGCAGCAATCTCCTTCAGAACTTGCGCCTGCACGGTGTGGATGTTGATGCTGCGATCCGACAAGGAACCTACATAGCAGCGGATGTTTCCGAGCCGCCTGACGCCGCACGCATTGTTGCCTCCATTAATACTTTGAAGGAAGCCGCCGCCAAAACGGGTAACACACATCCCCGTGTTGCCGTATGCGGTGAAAGAGCAGGTCTCCTGTGGGCGGAAGGCAAAACGGATTCGGCGATTCGTCTCGAACAATCGTGTAGCGCATCTGCGCCGGGGACATGCTGTCCCTCGGGGCGTATTGCGGGGTCACGGCTACGCCGACAGCTTAGCCCAGTTCGGACCTTCGTTGAGACGCCATGAGATTTGTATCATCTAAAAGAAACGGCGGAGTGTTCTGCACAGACGGCTCTGACCGCGTCATCATCTCGTTGGTGTTGGGCTGCGGGCGAAGGATAGGTGCACAGGATGTCGATTTCATGGCTATTGGCTAACTGGTTTAACGATGACTGGGGCCATTGACGAAAGAGAAGTAGGAGCAACCGTTGTGCACCTCGCTGCTCGCGGTTTGGTCCGCTTCGAGGGATTCGACAAGTACTACGTCATTTCCCAAACCACAGCGAGTGTTCCCTGTGACCTCCCCGCCGACAAACTGGCTGTTTACCGAGCAATGTTCAATCTCGACGCGGGCGATGGCAAGCCTTTCGCCGGCCGCCTCCGCACTGATCAAAAAGTTCCCCAGAATGCTTTCCTTCTGCCTCCTACACGGAGGCCAATTTAGTGCTGCTGGCGAAAACCATTCGGAAAGCAGTCGAAGTGCCGGAACAAATCTGTATCACAACCGGAATCTGACCGTCTTTGCTCCGTTGGCGATTCTCTCACTGCTGCTACTGTTCCTGCGTACGCAGGGTTTTGTTGTCTCCCTGCACAAACCGGCGATGGCTAGTCGATCGCGATGAGGTTTTCGATAGGCACAGGTACAGGACACCCCTTGCTCTCATTAGATGTGCTTCCGAGAGCCCATTCTAATCGAGTTCAGTGGGGGTAAGACTCGAAGTGGAGCGGAGGACTATATTTCCGGTGCTTTCTATGCCGGGGCCGCCGGCTAATACACAAAGCCCCACAAAATATGCAACTAATTTAATTTGGTATAGCTGCCCGGCCACCATCGAGTACAACCCCGGACCTGCCGACACCGGATGACCGTTTGCGTTGCAGTTCGCATCGACGGTGTAACTTCGTGGCTTCGTGGTGTACTCCGGGCAAGGCCAAACAAACTAAGCCGCTTTGTCAAAGGACGTCCTTCTTTTCCTCTGTTGGCTGTTCAGTTTGCTTCTGAACCTCCTCGGACTTTTTCTTGACGGCCTCGGCTACCTTCTTCATGACGATCTCTTCGACCTTCTCCTGGAGCTTCTCTGCCTCGACACCCTTATCCTGAACGGCTTCCGTCACCTGTTGCTGAACCGTTTCGAGCACCTGGGCAACGACCTTCTCCGCCACCTCTTCGTGGACCTCCTCTGCGACCTGCGCGGCTTCCGGTTTGTCCGTCTCCTTGGCGACCTCGGCGCTTACCTCTGTCACCGCAGCCATCCCCTTTTCCAGGACCTTCTCCGCCTCGACTGCTTTGAATCCCTGAATCA
>Ga0310915_10002163_pt1 | contig 10344 bp, 9 predicted proteins | sample GREbulkMGAN111_FD_202508 | JGI IMG/M metagenome (GOLD analysis project Ga0310915, IMG submission 202508) | Lab enrichment of tropical soil microbial communities from Luquillo Experimental Forest, Puerto Rico - GRE.bulkMG.AN111 | ecosystem: Environmental > Terrestrial > Soil > Tropical forest >...
AGCGTTACTTCGAGCGCTGGAAAGAGTACCCGAACTTCCAGTCGGAAGGGGCGTACTCCGCGCTCTACCTGCTAAAGTCCGCGATCGAGCGGGCCAACAAGCTGACCGGCGGGTGGCCGGAGGACGAGGCGATCATCAGCCAGCTCGAAGGCCTCGGCATGGATACCCCGTCGGGCTATCTCTACATGCGGCCCGACCACCAAGCCTACAAGGACGCCGTCACCGGGTTCAGCAAGAACCTTCCGCAATACGAGTTCGCCAGCTGGGATCCGGACAGGATCATCACGATACCGATCCGCAACATCACCGCGCCGATGGGCTGGCCGAAGCCGGGCACGACCCACAACGAGTCGACCGCAGCGGCGAACTGGATCAAGACCACGTGGCCAAAGGTTACCGCGTGAGCCTCAAACCGGGCGTCGGGGTCTTTGATTAGCGGCGGTCCGCCCGAAATTGTGTTGCGAAGCTCCATGAACGGGCGGCCAGTGTGACCTGGCCGCCCGTTTATTCCGGACATCCGCCGCGACACCAGCGCCCGGGTGTTCAGAGGTAGCACCCGTGGCGATCCTTGTTATTCAGATCCTGAACTCGCTGCTCTACGCCTCGGTGCTGTTTTTGATCGCGGCGGGATTGAGCCTGATCTTTGGAGTCATGCGCATTGTCAATCTCGCGCATGGCAGCCTCTATGCAGTCGGCGCCTATGTCACGGCTTGGCTTGCCGGGCGCGGTATTGCGCTCGGTGTGCCGCTCGGCTGGCTGTTCCTGCTGCTGCCGCTGGGGGCCCTGTCGGTGGCGCTCATCGGGATCGTGATCGAGCCGTTGCTGCTCCGGCCGTTCTATCGCCGCGCCGAGGAATACCAGCTGCTCGTCACCTTCGGCCTGTTGCAAATCCTCGAGGATCTGATGCGGCTCCTCTGGGGCGGAACGCCGCTGTCGGCCGATACGCTAATTGATGCCTTGCCGATCCTGCGCATCGGCGGCTTGTTCTACCCCGCATACAACCTCCTGGTCATCGCCATCGGTATTGTCGCGGCCGTGATCCTCTGGGCGGCGATCTATCACACCAAGTTTGGCGTGATGCTGCGCGCGACATCCCAGGACCGCCGGATGGCCTCGGCGCTCGGTCTCAACGTCGGGCTGGTCTATGTGATGGCCTTCGGCATCGGCTGCTTCATGGCCGGCCTTGGCGGCGCGATCGTGGTCCCGACCCAGGCGGCCGTGCTCGGCATGGGCGTCGACGCGCTCGTCATTGCCTTTGTTGTCGTCGTCATCGGTGGGCTCGGCAGCCTCAAGGGAGCGCTGATTGGAGCGGTCGTCGTGAGCTTTGTGCGGACTGCAGGCATCCAGTTCTTCCCGGAACTCGAATTGGCAGTGCTCTACCTCATCGCCGCCTTGGTGTTACTGGTGCGGCCGAGCGGGCTGTTCAGTACCGCGTGATGACGATCGACGCCCACCCGCTTCCCAACCGCTCGCTCTTCAAGCTCGCGGCCGCCGCGGCGCCGATCCTGCTCGTGCTGATCCTGGTGCCGAGCTTGATTGGTACTTATCAGCTGCAGCTGGCGATCTACGGTCTGATAGCAGCGATTGCCGCGCTCGGCTTCAATCTGCTGCTCGGCTATACTGGCCTGTTGTCGTTCGGGCATTCCGCCTATTTCGGCGTCGGCGCCTATTCCGTCGCCTTTGTGGTCGCACATCTCGGCCCGCATTCCATGGAGTTTTACCTCCTGGTCGGCATCCCAGTCGTTGCCATCACGTCGGCCCTGTTTGGTTATATTTGCGTTCGGCACACGCGGATCTTCTTCGGCATACTGACCTTGGCGATCTCGCAGGTGATCTACAGCCTGGCACTTAAACTTTACTGGGTGACCGGTGGCAGCGACGGATTGCGCGTCCCTCGGCCGGCGTTATTCCTAGGATTGCTCGACTTTTTGGGTCCCCAGGGATTCCAACTCTTCATCAGATCATATTACTACTATGTACTGGGGATTTTCGTTGTCTGTGTCGTCTTGATGTGGGTGATCGTCCATTCGCCGTTTGGCAAGGCGCTGCAAGGCATTCGCGACAACGAGGTGCGGGCGCGTTTTCTCGGGCTGAGGATCCGCCGCTTCCGCTGGATCTCCTTTCTCGTCTCGGGCACCTTCACCGGTGTCGCGGGCATCCTTTGGGTCCCGCTCAACGGATTGACGACCCCGGACGTGCTTTACTGGACGTTCTCCGGCGAGATCGTATTCACTGCGCTGCTCGGCGGTTTCCGCAACTTCGCTGGCCCAATCGTCGGCGGCATCGTCTTCACCTATTTGAAGACCTACGCGGTGGCGACCACCGAGTACTGGCAACTTTTGCTCGGCGTCGTGCTGGTCACGCTGGTGCTGGTACTGCCGACCGGCATCGTCGGCGCGATATCGCAAGCCGGACAGAGGCTCGGCCGGCGGAACGCCGTGACATGACATTGCTAAAGACAGTCAACTTGCGGAAGCAGTTCGGCGAAACGCGCGCCTGCGACGGCCTCGATTTCGTCGTGAACAAGGGCGAATTCCTGTCGCTGGTGGGTTCGAACGGAGCGGGGAAGACGACGCTCGTCAATCTGATCAGCGCGCACCTGCAGCCCGACAGCGGCCAGATCCTGCTCGAAGACCGCGATATCACCTTCACGACGGTCGCCGAGCGGATCAAGGCGGGAATCGCCCGCAGCTTCCAAATCGTCAACCTGTTCGACGGGCTCTCAGTTTTCGACAATGTCGCCCTATCGGTGTTCTCCCGCGAGGGCAAGACGATAAAGATGGTGAGATTGGCCGAGCATGACCACGATGTGCGCCGGGAGACGCTCGAGGTGCTGGGTCAGTTCGGGCTGGCGAGCAAGGCTGCGGCTCTGGCCGGCGGCCTCGCTCAGGGCGAGCGAAAACTTCTCGACGTTGCGGTGGCGTATGCGCTGCGCCCCAGATTGCTGTTCCTCGACGAACCGACCAGCGGCGTGAGCACGCATGAAAAGGCGCAGATCATGGACACCGTGTCGTCGGTCGTACGGGGAGGGATGGTCACCGCTGTGATTATCGAACACGACATGGACGTGGTGTTCCGATATTCGGATCGCATCGTGATGATGCATGAGGGGTCGTTCCTTGCCGACGGCACGCCGGATGAGATCCGCGCCAACAAGGAAGTCGCCAGCATCCTGCTCGGCGCTCCGCTGACCGCCTGAGCCAGGTGAAACCGGTGCTGCTCGAGGTCGACGACATCAATACCTACCGAGGCCCCGCCCATATTCTGCGCGGCGTGTCGATCAACGTCGACACCGACGAGGTGGTGGCCTTGGTAGGACGCAACGGGGCCGGGCGCACCACCATTATCGAGAGCATCACCGGTCTGCTTCCCGTGCGTTCCGGCCAAATCCGCTTTCGCGACGAGGAGATCACGTCCTTGCCGCCGCATCGTCGCGCCAAGCGCGGCATCGGCTACGCGCCGGAGAATTCTGGCATCTTCCCGGAACTGACCGTCGCCGAAAACCTGATGATCAGCCGTTGGCTCGCGGCCAAAACCGGGCGTAAGGCTGCGGCCGATGGCGACGGTGACACGGAAGCGGGAGCCTTCAGAGTGTTTCCCGAGGTTCGTCCGCTCCTCAGCCGGCAGGGGCTGAACTTGAGCGGTGGCCAGAAGAAAATGGTGGCGATTGCCAGGGCGATGGCGCTCGCACCCTATCTGCTGATCCTCGACGAAGCTTTCGAAGGCTTGGCGCCCGCCGTGGTGAAGCGGTTCCGCGAGGCGGTGATGACCATCAAGGCAATGGGTATTTCGCTATTGATCGCCGAATCCAACCTCGTCAGCGCCGCGGCGATAGCCGACCGTCTGTACGTCGTCGATCGCGGCGAGATCCTTTTCAGAGGCACTCCGCAGCAGGCGCTTGCCAACAAGGAGGTCATGCGCGCGCTGCGCGGGTGATCAGCGCGCGCATGAGGGTTCGATGTCGCCTCTCAAGGTCATTATGCCGAGCGTGCTTCCGGTCCTCGCGGCGCTGTTGGTGACCTTGGGTGTTGCGCGGGGCGGTCACGAGCTGCCGGTCTACCCGTCCTATTACCCGCACGAGATAGCGATCGAGACGATGCCGCCGGAGCGTGCGGTCGACTTGCTCCGTGGCGCCACGCTTCACGCCTATCTGGGTGCCGAGCCGCGGTTCGCGAGCGCGGTGCCGGCGTCGGTCCGCGTGGTCGAGTCGCTCGGCAGCTTTATAATCGTCCGGATCAACCCGGCGGCACGGTCGGCACCGGACGAGCGCTCGGCATGCGCCGTCGTCGAGACGATCGCTCGGGACATGGCCGACAAGCCCGGCTTCGTGTTTCATCCATACCCGGTTACACCCTTGCACGGCGATTACCTGTACCATGTCGATCGCGCCGAGGCCGCCAAGGCGCGGCTGCTCGGCGCGCTGGCCGCGTTACCGCCGCAGAACCTGATGGTCAGGGCCAGCGGTGCGCTGGCAGATCTTGTGCGCCCGGAATGGCGGGCTCAGGGGCCGGATTGGGATGCCGCGATTGAGGAGGTTGACGCAGCGGAAGTCGTGGCCGCATCGACGACATCGCTCAATGGCTGGCTCGGGCCGCCTTGGGTCAAGAGCGGGTGGTTTCACGCCGAGCGCTTGCTGGCCGATGCGACCGACGACGCCGAAGCCAAACATCGAACCGAGGCCATGGCGCAGCGCCTCGAGGCCGGCGATTATCGCGATGCGGTCGAGCGCGTGAATCTCGAGCGCGAGGTCGTCGCGACGCTCGCCGGCGGCTGTCGCAGGCGCGTCGCCGGCTACACTGTCAAGCGGCAATATTTCAGCGCCGAATTCACCAACGGGATCGAGAACATCGGTTTCGATGCGATCGAAGGTCTCAATTCACCGATCTTTATTCGCACGGTGAAGCTCAAGGACTTTCCGTGGAACGGCTGGTTGAAGCTGGGGATCGATGTGCGCCCCGAAGCGGCCTGGAACCCGATCGGCGGTTTCGAGGATGGGTTCGGCCGGCTGCTGTGGTCGGCGATCGGCGATCCGGCCTTGTTCTCCACGCCCTATGATTCGGGCTGGATGCTCAATCGCATCGCCGATGTTCAATCAAATTCCGGTCGATAAACGGCAGGGGCACGCCGTGTTGCGTCTTCTTTCAGCAAGCTGGGCGCTGGCGCTGTTGCTGATTACCGCCGGTGCGCCTGCTGTCGCCGCGGAGCTCACCTTTGACATCAAGATCGAGGGTGGCCGCGTTCCCGACACGATGCGGCTCATCCGCGTCAACGAAGGTGACGTCGTGAAGCTGCGGTGGACAAGCGATCAGCCCATTGTCCTGCATCTTCACGGGTATGACATCGAAAAACGCGTTGCCCCGGGCACCATCACCGAACTCGCGTTCACGGCCTACGCGACCGGGCGATTTCCGATCCACGTCCACGCGCAAGGGGCAGGCGCCGGCGGCCAAGCGCACGAAGACGCGCCGTTGGCCATCATAGAGGTCTATCCGCGGTAGAACTTGTGAAAAAATCCTTCACCGCTCGTCCACTCGTCACCCCGACGCAGGCCGGGGCCTATCGCTCCACGGCACGGACCAATAATTGTTGCGTAAGGCATTGCAACTGCTTGAAGAGCTCGGAGTGGCGGAAGCATGGGTCCCGGCCTTCGTTCGCCGGGAAGACAGTGGTAGGTGGCGGCTTCATTCCGATTTCTTCACAAACTCGGTAGCCCGATTGCAGGGAGAAAGTGCCACGACGTGACCTGGTCCCGGGCGATTGTGAGCGGGGGGTGCGCCGGGATCGTGTGACACGGATGGTCCTCGCACTCGGCGCCGCTGTCGCCGGGTTCTGCATCCTCGCGGTCCCTGCCGGGGCGCATGGCTTCGGCCAGCGTTATGACCTACCCCTGCCGCTTTCCTTGTATCTGTTCGGAGCGGGCGCCGCGGTAATCCTGTCGTTCGTCGTCGTCGGGCTCTGTGCTCGCCACCCTGCCGGGGTACGCGGCTATCCGCGGATCGATCTGACGACGCATCAGCTCGGCCGATGGCTCGCCCATCCGGTTCTTCTGACGTTGCTCAAGCTCGTCGGCGTCGGCGCGTTGATCGTAACCGTGACCGCCGGATTTTTCGGAAACCAGGATCCCTATCGCAACATCGCGCCGACATTGGTGTGGATCGTCTGGTGGGTCGGGTTCGCAGTCTTTTCAGCCTTCGTCGGCGATCTCTGGGCGGTGGTCAACCCGTGGCGGAGCATATTCGATGGAGCGGACCGGGTTTATCGCATGCTGACCGGCCGCACCGGCCTCGCCTTCGGCCTGCCCTATCCCGAGGCGCTCGGCGTATGGCCCGCCGTTGGGCTACTGCTCTCCGTTTCCTGGATCGAGCTGGTGTTTCCGAGCCCCGCTGTGCCCGTCAATATCGCCTGGTTAGCGGTCGCCTATTCGGCGACCACCTGGGCGGGGATGGCCGCGTTCGGGAGCGGGACCTGGATCAAGCACGGCGAGGTTTTCGCCGTATTCTTTGGTCTATTCGCCCGCTTCGCACCGACCGAATCCGTGATCCGCGGAGGGTCCGGCGCCCGCGGATTGGCATTGCGGCCGTTTGCGGCGGGACTGCTGGCAAATGCCCCGGCATCGACCTCGATGGTCGCCTTCGTCCTGCTGGTGTTGTCGAGCGTCCTCTACGACGGCCTCTTGACCACGCCGGAATGGAGTGAAGCCGAGCAGCGGCTGATCAGCCTGCCGCCGGCCCCTGGGGAGGCCGCTTCGGTTATCGTCAGGACGATTGGTCTCGTGGCGTTCTGGGGAGTGTTTCTGTCCGCCTATCTCGCGGTGAGCGCAGTCATGAGCGCAGTGGCTGGACGCCGCTCGCCGCGCGCCATGGCACAGAGCTTTGCCTTCACGCTGGTGCCGATCGCCATTGCCTATCACCTGGCGCATTACCTCGCATACTTGCTGACCCAGGGCCAATACGTGGTGCCGCTTGCCTCCGATCCGTTCGGGTACGGCTGGGATCTCTTCGGAACCGCCGGGTATCGGGTCAGCATTGCCCTCGTCGGTGCGCGCTTCGCGTGGTACGCCGCCGTGACATCGATTGTCGTCGGCCACATCGTTGCCGTCTACCTCGCCGATGTTAGGGCACACCAGATTCTCGGGCCGCGGCGTACGGCCTTGCGCTCGCAAGTGCCGCTGACGGCGCTGATGGTGATCTATACATCCATCAGTCTCTCCATTCTGTCGGAGCCGATTGTCGAGTACCGCGCGCCAGCGCAGCCAACGGCCGTAGTGCCGGAGGCGCTGAGCATTCCCGAAGACGCGCTTCTTCCCGAGCCCGGGACCGGTCGGTTGCAGCGCGTCGGGCCCGGCCACTTCGCGCGATTGAAATTGACCTACCGCGTGCTCGGCTCCGCCTTTCACGACGGCACGCGGATGACGGCCGCCGACCTCCTCTACGCCTATATGTTCGCCTATCGCTGGGGGGTTCGCGATGACGCGGAGGCGCAGTACGACCCGGCGATCGCGGCGGCGACAGCGCCGCTGTGGCAGGGGCTTGCCGCGGTGCAGGTCGCGGGGGTCGACACCGCCTCGAAATCGTTCCGAGTCGGCGATGTCAATTTCATCCGAGAACTGTTCGTGATCGACGTCTACGCCGACATCCCGCCCGAAGATCCTGAACAGGACGCGGTGTTTGCACCGCCCTGGAGCACGTTGCCATGGCATCTGATGGTGTTGATGGAGGAGGCGGTCGGCCGCGGCTGGGCCGCCTTCTCGCAAGCCGAGGCGGCGCGCCGTGGTGTCGAATGGCTCGATCTGGTCCGTTCTGGCGAGATGAAGACGCGGCTCGCCGTGCTGGTCGACCAATTTGAGCGACAGGCTTTTCGTCCGGAGATCCTGCAGTCTCTGGTAAGTGCCGATGACGCGCGCAAACGCTGGGCGGCGCTGGCCGCGTTCTACCGGAGCCACGGCCACTTCCTGGTGACCAATGGGCCTTACCAGCTCAAAAGCTGGTCGGGAGAGAGCGCAACCCTCGAAGTATTCCGCGATCTGAGCTACCCCCTGGGCGTGGGTTCCTTTGATAGCTATGCCATCCCGCGCCGGGGTTACGTCACCAAGGTCGAGCGCCAAGAGGGTGGATTGCGCCTCTCAGCCGACATCGAAATCGTGATGAAGTTCATGCGCGATTATCAGATTCTGCGGCAACCGATGCCGCTCGTCGATGCGACGGTTCGCAAACGCGCCGCCCCGGAATGCCGGTACGTGGTGGTGGCCGCCGACGGCCGGATCGCACTCGTTGGTGTCTCGCTTCCGCGGGAAGATCTGAGGTTTGCGATAGAGCTCGACGACAGGCTGCCGGCCGGCCAGTACAGCGTCATGGCCGAGATCCTTGTCAACGGCAACGCGGTGAATCCGGAGATCAAGCGCATCCCGGTGGTGATCGACGGAAAGCCGTGAAGCTTAGATGCCTTGTCGAGGATTTCGGGAGCTGGGTGTTGTGAGGACGATGTTGGGGGGCGGTTGAGGAATAGCGGTGCGCTAGACGATACGCCGTCCGTTTGGGGTCACGGGCGGTAAAACTCGCGGGGAGTCTATGTTCTCCGGATTGCCCAGGTAGCGGACATCGTCAGGAGCGCATTTCAATATTTAGCGAACCTACCCCCAACCTGCGGATCGCGCCTTCTGGGTCGAGCAATTCCATGCTCGGATCCCCGCCAACAACGCCACAAGATTATCCGGAAACGAGTGGCTTTGCGGCGCGACGAGAGCGTGAGTGGGTCACCGTCGGCACTGCGCCGGCGCCAACAGGAGACCCACCCATGCGCGTCTATATCATCGGCAATGACGGAATCACGCTGTGCCGCAAGGCGCCGGCGACAGTCAATGACGGCGAGGTTGCCGTTGCATCGAATGCGGAATTGCACGCTGCCCCGCTCAGCGCTAAGCGCTTGCTGGCGCTGTGGAACGCTCTGCCTGGCGTCCCAAAGCGACGGAAAGTTGGGCGACCGCGACGCGCTGATCGATCAGCTGTGGTCGGCGATCGAAAGGTTGCCGGACCCGGAGCCGCAACCCGGCCCGAAGCGCCCCTCGAAGCAGGATGTGGTGATTGCCATGCTGCGTCAGCCCGAGGGGGCAACGGTCGACGAGGTGGCGAGCGTGACCGGCTGGCAGCGTCATACCGTTCGCGGCGTCTTCTCGGGAAGCTTGAAGAAAAAGCTCGGCCTCACTCTTGCCTCGGCCAAAGAGGAGCGTGGCCGGGTCTATCGCATCGCCGAGCCGGCCAGCCTATGACCCCCCCAGTCCACGACGCTTCGGCTCGCCAGCACTCCGGCGAGCCGTCCTCCGGTCTCGGACCAAACGGCGGCCGGAAGGACCGACTGCGAAACCGGGACCTGGCCGAGCTTGATGGCGAGATTACCGGATTGGTCGATCGGTCGACACAGGAGCTGCGGCGTGCTTGGCGGACATTGCATCACACCGGACCGCCGCTGGGCCTCAGTCGTGATCTGATGATCCGGGGGCTCGCTGATGAGCTGCAACAGCGCGCTCATGGCGGCCCGGGCCGCGCGTTGCAGCGCCGCCTGCAGATTCTGACGGGAGAGTTCGAGAAAGGCGCTCGTTCTTTCGACCCCGGCATAGTGCTGAAGACCGGCGCAACTTTGGTGCGGCAGTGGCGTGGACGCACCCATACCGTCCTCGTGCGCGAGGACGGGTTCGAATACGAGGGCCACCGGTATCGGTCGCTGACGGTGATTGCCGAGCAGATCACCGGGGCCCATTGGTCGGGCCCGCGGTTCTTTGGCGTGAGCAAGCGGGAGCGTGCCTCCTAGTCGGCGAGGCCGGTCAATGAAAAAACCAGGGACCGGAACGCGGCGGAGCGGAACCGTCCGCTGCGCGATCTACACCCGCAAGTCGTCCGAGGAGGGGCTCGAACAGGAATTCAATTCGCTGCAGGCGCAGCGCGAAGCCTGCGAGGCCTTCATCAACAGTCAGCGGCATGAAGGCTGGGTGTGCCTGCGCACGGCTTATGACGACGGCGGGTTCTCCGGCGCCACGATGGACCGGCCGGCTCTGCAGCAATTGCTCGCCGACCTCACGGCGGGGCGAGTCGATATAGTGGTCGTCTACAAGATCGACCGGCTGACCCGCTCGCTCGCCGATTTTGCCAAAATCGTCGAGATCCTCGACGCCAGGGGCGCGTCCTTTGTTTCGGTGACGCAGCAGTTCAACACGACCACCTCTATGGGCCGCTTGACCCTCAACGTTCTGTTGTCCTTCGCGCAGTTCGAGCGCGAGGTCATTGGCGAGCGCATCCGCGACAAAATCGCCGCCTCGAAACAGAAGGGGATGTGGATGGGCGGCGTGCCGCC